>Ga0182740_1001179_pt1 | contig 18804 bp, 21 predicted proteins | sample eDN5th37CKraftBY_FD_128872 | JGI IMG/M metagenome (GOLD analysis project Ga0182740, IMG submission 128872) | Enriched backyard soil microbial communities from Emeryville, California, USA - eDNA 5th pass 37_C Kraft BY (version 2) (version 2) | ecosystem: Environmental > Terrestrial > Soil >...
CTTCCCGCCGGTCACGGGCGGATGAGCACGGTTCGCGTCCAGGCGGAGGATTTCGATCCGGCGGCGGAACTGGCGGCGCTGGAACGGCTCGGCGGCGGCGCGGTGGCGAGCTTCACCGGTATCGTCCGGGCCGACGGCGGGCTGATCGAACTCGTCCTCGAACATTATCCGGCGATGACCGGGGCCGCGCTGCGCGCGATCGTCGCCGAGGCGGAGCGGCGCTGGCCGCTGCTCGGGGTCACGGTCATCCACCGCCAGGGCGCCTTGCGGGTCGGCGAGCGCATCGTGTTCGTGGCGACCGCCTCCGCGAACCGCGCGGCCGCGCTCGAATCCTGCACCTTCCTGATCGACTGGCTGAAAACCCGGGCGCCGTTCTGGAAATATGAGCGCCGCGCCGACGGCACCGGCCGTTGGGTGGAAGCGCGCGACGCCGACGAGGATGCGGCGGCGCGCTGGGGCTGACCCCCGTCTCGGAGGGGTTGCGAGGCGGATGGCATCCTCTGCCGACTCGGCAATCACGGCCAACCAACCGACGACAGGTGTCGATCCGATTCAATCCGACGCGGATCGGTTCTAGAGCATGTTCCGATTAGATTGAATCGGAGCATGCTCTAATTTTCTTTTGTTTTCCGCATTTTCCGAGTCGTCAGGTGTATCCACCTGACTTGAAAATGCTCTAGGGCATCAACACGGTGTCGATGGTGTGCAGGATGCCGCTGGCCGAGGGCCGATCCGTCCCGGAAAGCTGGCTGGTGCCGCCATGGGCGTCGGTCAGGATGATCCGGTCGCCCGCCACGGAGGCGGTCACGGGCTCGCCCTGGAGCGTGGCGAGCGACGCCTTGCCGGCGCCCCTGGCGATCGCCGCGCGAAGATCCTTCGCCGTCAGCGTGCCGGGAACGATGTGATAGGCCAGCAGCGCGGTCAGCACCGCCTTGTTCTCGGGTTTGAGCAGCGTGGCTACGGTGCCGGCCGGGAGCTTGTCGAACGCGGCGTCGGTCGGCGCGAACACGGTGTAGCGGCCGGGCCGAGCCAGAGTGTCGGCGAGCCCCGCCGCCCTGATCGTCGTCGTGAAGGTCGTCACCGCCGCCGCATCGCCCGGGCCGGCCCGGGCATGCGCCGGGAACAACGCGGCCGCCGCCAGCAGCATGGCCGCAACAGGCGCGATGAGGTTGGTCATCGGTGGCTCTCCCGTGTCGGGCGGGGTCAAGCGGCTATTGTGCCACCATCGGCCGGAATCCGCGAAGCAAAATCGTCGCTGCGGACCAGCGCGGAGAGTTCCCGCAGCGCATCGGCGAGAATCTCGAATTCCTTCTGGCGCGGGCTGCCCTTGCGCCATACGAGCGCGATCTGCCGCGCCGGATGCGGCGTCTCCAGCGGCCGGGCGACGATGCCGGTGTTGCGGAGAATGCCGGCGTCGATCGCCATTTCCGGCAGCATCGTCACCCCCAGCCCGTTATCGACCATCTGGACCAGCGTGTGGAGCGACGTGCCCATCATCGCGGCCTCGGCGCGCAGCTCGGGGCGGTTGCAGGCGGCAAGCGCGTGATCCTTGAGGCAATGGCCGTCCTCGAGCAGGAGCAGCCGGGCGGGGTCGATCGCCTCGGGCGGGATCCGCGGCGGCGGATCGAGCGGCTGGCCGGCCGGGAAAGCGACGTAGAGGCGATCGGCGAACAGGTCCGCGATCTCGATCTCGCCGCACTGATAGGGCAGGGCGAGCAGCACGCAATCGACCTGTCCGCGATGGAGCGAATCGCACGCCAGCGTCGTGGTTTCCTCGCGCAGGTAGAGCTTGAGATCGGGCCAGTCCGCGCGCAGCCGGGGCAATATCCGCGGCAGCAGGAACGGGGCGATCGTCGGAATCACGCCCATCCGCAGATCGCCCGACAGCGGCTTGCCGGCCGCATGCGCCATATCGGCCAGTTCCTCGGCCTCGCGGAGCACGCGCTGGCCCTTGTCGGCGATCCGCAATCCGAGCGGCGTGAACCGCACCACGCGGCGGGTACGCTCGACCAGAGTGATGCCGAGCAGCGATTCGAGTTCGCGCAACCCGGCGGAGAGGGTGGACTGGGTTACGAAACAGGCGTCGGCGGCGCGCCCGAAATGGCCGTGGTCGCGCAGCGCCACCAGATACTGGATCTGCTTCAGGGTCGGAAGATGGACCGCCATTCATCGCTCCAGTCGATCAATATGACGCATATAATCAATTGGCTCGAAAATTCACAATCGCTAATATCGTTCTCATCGAATTATCCGGCGGCCCGATGGGCGGGTCGCGGCGCACCGCAAGAGGAGTTGTTCCATGCTGACTGTCGGCGATAAATTCCCCGAACTCACCGTGTCCATCCAGCAAGGCGTCGATGCCCTTCCCGCGGGCGAGACGCTCAACCTCGGCGAGACCAACGGCAAGTGGAAGATCGTCTTTTTCTGGCCGAAGGATTTCACCTTCATCTGCCCGACGGAGATCATCGGCTATGGCGAACTGAAGAACGATTTCGCCGATCGCGACGCCGAACTCATCGGCGCCTCGGTGGACAGCGATTTCGTCCACTTCGCGTGGCGCCGCTCGGACGAGCGTCTCGCCGCCTGCGATTTCCCGTGGATCGCGGATAACAAGCATGAGCTTGCCAACGCGCTCGGGATCATCGAGCCGAACGCCGGCGTCGCGCTGCGCGCCACGTTCATCGTCGATCCGCATAACGTGATCCAGCACGTCACGGTGAACGGGCTCGATCAGGGCCGTAACCCCGCCGAGGCGATCCGCGTCCTCGACGCGCTGCAAACCGACGAACTCTGCCCGTGCAACTGGCATGCGGGCGAGGACGTGCTCAAGCCGGCCGCCTGATCCCCCCCAAGGCACCGGTATCGCCGCCCCTGCGGGCGCGGCGCGGGGCGCGGAGGGCCACCTCTCCGCGCCCCTTCTTTACCATCGAAAGGACAGGCAAATGTCGATCAAGGGTCTGGCGGATACGCTCCCCGATTACGCGAAGGATATCCGCCTCAATGTCGGGTCGCTGCTGAGCGATCAGACGCTGGGCGACCAGCGCAAATATGGGCTGTTGCTGGCGTGCGCGCACGGCTCGGGCTATCGCCCGCTGGTCGAGGCGGCGGAAGCCGAGGTCGAGGGCAAGCTCTCCCCCGAGGCGGCCAACGCGGCGCGCGCGGCGGCAGCGGTGATGGCGATGAACAACGTCTATTACCGCTTCACCCATCTCGCCTCGAACAAGGAATATAGCCGGCTCCCGGCCAAGCTGCGGATGAACGTGATCGGATCGCCGGGTATCGACAAGGTCGATTTCGAGCTGTTCAGCCTCGCGGTCAGCGCCATGAACGGTTGTGGTATGTGCATCGATTCGCACGAGAAAGTGCTGACCGGCGCCGGCGTCACGGCGGACGTGATCCAGGCCGCGGCGCGGGTCGGCGCGGTGATGAAGGCGGTGGCGACGGTTCACGCGACCGCCGTCTGATCGCGTGGTGGCGCGCGGCCGGCCCGGCCCGCGCGCCACTACTGGATATTTACCGCATGAAAGCTTACGTTGGAGCGTTGCCGAGACGACCGACCGGAAACGCATATGCTCGATGGACTGATTGACTATCTCGACTCGATCAAGGCGCGCGATCCCGCGCCGCGCTCGCGTTGGGAGATATTGCTCTATCCGGGCGTTTGGGCGCTCGGCTTCCACCGGGTCGCCCATTGGCTGTTCGAGGCGGAGCTGTATTTCCTTGCCCGGTTCGTCAACCATCTCGCGCGGATGCTCACCGCGATCGACATCCATCCCGGCGCCAAGATCGGCGCCCATTTTTTCATCGACCATGGCTTTACCGTGATCGGCGAGACCGCCGAGATCGGCGACAACGTCACGATCTACCAGTGCGTGACGCTGGGCGGCACCAATCCCGCCAACGGCATCGCCGGCAAGCGCCATCCGACGATTTGCAGCAATGCGATCATCGGCTCGGGCGCGCAGGTGCTCGGCCCGATCACGGTCGGCCGCCGCGCGCGGGTCGGCGCGAACGCGGTCGTGACCAAGGACGTGCCCGAGGGGGCGTCGGTGGTCGGCATCCCGGCGCGCCCGGTGCCGGTGGATGCGGCCGAATATCAGAAGGGCTTCCTGCCCTACGGGACGCCGTGCGCCGATCGATTCGATCCGCAGAGCCAGCAATATGAGCTTCTGCGCTGCGAGGTCGAGGCGCTGCGCGAGAAGCTCGCCGCGTTGATCGAACAGCGCGAAAACGACGGCGCGGCGGCCGATCGGGAACGCAACCGGGCCTGATGGCGGTCGTTACGCCTTTCCCGCCGGCACCGCTCCAGGTCGGCTTCGATCGGCTTGAGCTTGGCCGGATTCTTGATCTTTACGGGCGGATGGTGATCGCCGGCCACTGGCGCGATTATGCGATCGACCTCGGCCGGGACGCCGCCGTCTTTTCCGCGTTCCGCCGCGCCGCCGAGCGCCCGGAAGTCAGGATCGAGAAACGCCCGGCGTTGCGCGCGCGCCAGGGGATGTGGGCGCTCGTCGGCGAGGCGGGCGCGGTCCTCAAGCGCGGCCATGAACTGCACTCGGTGCTCGCACCGGTTGAGCGGCGTCTGGTCAAGCTCGTCACGTCCTGATCGGCGGAGCCCGGCGGGGGCTCAGGCGCGGTCTTTCCCCCTGTCGAGCGGGTCGTGCGGTGGGGCGGGATAAAGAAACTCGATGCCGAGCGCGGCGAACCGCTCCAGCACCGCCATGGCGACGGCATGGCGCGCGCGCGCCATCACCGCGCTGTCGCGGCCGTCGACCCGGAACAGCAGCTGGAACTGGATCATGTTCTCGGCGAGGTCGGTGATCAGGCCGTGCACGAAGCGGCAGCCCGGCTGCGCCTCGACGATGCGCTGCAACTCCTGCGGGATCGTCGCCATCGTCTTCAGATCGTTGCGGTAGATCAGGCGGAGCGTGAACGAAACGCGCTGTGACGTCATCTCGCTCAGGTTGCGGATGTCCTGATCGAGCAGGCGCGCGTTCGAGACGACGATCAGCTCGCCGCCGGTGGAGCGGATCCGGGTGGTCTTGAGGCCGATCGCCTCGATGTCGCCGGCGATCGTGCCATATTCGATGCGCTGCCCGCGCCGGAACGGACGGTCGAACAGGATCGACAGGGCCGCGAACAGATCCTTGAAGATGCCTTGCGCGGCGAGGCCGATCGCGATGCCGCCGATGCCGAGCCCGGCGATCAGGGTGGAGACGTTGATCCCCAGATTGTCGAGGACGAACAGCCCCGCGACCGCGAACAGCGTCACCGAAACCAGCAGCTGGATGATGCCGATCGCCGAACCGAGACCGCTGCTGCCGCCCTCGCTCTCCTCCGCGCGGTGGGTGATCCAGCCGACCAGTATCTCGCGCAGCCAGATCGCCACCTGGAAGGTCGCCGCGATCGTGATCAGGAAGCGGGTGAATTGCTGGACCGTCGGCGGGGCGTTGCTGACCTGCGCGATGACCTCGACCGTCAGCGCGACGAGGAACCAGTTGCGGGTCGCGCTCAACGCCCGGCCGAGAATGACCCGGAAGGTGGAGAGCGAGCCGGGCGTCCGGCAGATCCGGGTGCCCAGCCGCCGCAGCCCCATCAGCACCGCGACGACCAGCGCGGCAAGGAGCAGTGCGGCGACGATGTCGAGGCTGTTCCGCGTCAGCCACAGCCCGGCCTGCTCGATTGGATCGGTGAATCGGGTGCTGGAGGGGAGGAACATGCGGTCTCCGGCGGGCGGATGAAGATAACGCCGCTCTGCCGTGTCGGGTCGCGGTGCCGCCGTCAAGGCAAGGAATGGCAACGGATCGGGTCAGATGCGGTTCCGCCGGGGCCTCTCCCGCCGGCCGCGTCGCGATGGCCCCGGCCCGGTTCGCGCGCCGGTCGCGCCCCCTCGCGCCCCCTCGCGCTTTGCATTGCCGGCGCATTCGGCTTATGGTCCGCGACGCTGACGGCGCTTGCGACGGGTATCGAGCCGATCGAGATCGCCTTTGTCCCTTTCTTGCCTCACGAAGCCGGGATGCGCCGCCGTGGCGCATGCCCGTCCATTCTGGACAAGGACTATCGTTATGATCACCGGAACCGTGAAATTCTTCAATGCCGACAAGGGCTATGGCTTCATCGCGCCCGAGACCGGCGGCGCCGATGCGTTCGTCCACATTTCCGCCGTCGAGGCGGCCGGGATGCGCACGCTCGACAAGAATCAGCGCGTTTCCTACGAACTCGAGACCGATCGGCGCGGAAAGACGTCCGCCGTCAATCTGCAGCAGGCCTGATCGAACGGCCGGGACGCGCGCGGGCGGCTGGCCCGCGCGTGCTTCCGGCGTCATCCCCACGCGGGCGACTTCGGAGCCTCCGCTATCGTTGAACCGCCGAAGCGGCAGGGAGTGGAGATAGTGAAGAACAAGGCGGCGTCGCTCGGCCTCGGTCTGTTCAGCCTCGGTCTCGGCATCGGCGAAATCCTGATCTCGCGCCGGATCGCCCGGCTGCTCGAAGCGGAGGGGCGCGAGCGCGCGATCCGGGGCGCGGGAATTCAGGGCGTCCGCGCCGGAATCGGGCTGCTGCGCGCGCCGACCGTGGGCGCACGGGCGTGGGACGGGGCCGGGAGCGGCCTGCGCCACCTGTCGACGCTCGGCGTGCTCGCGGTCAGGACGCCGCGCAACCGCGCGGTATGGGGCGCGATCGCGCTGGTCGGCGCGGCGACGGTGGGCGAACTCATTCTGGCCAAGGCGCTCGAACAGGCGTCTGCCGGGCCTGACGACGCACCTCCGGGCGAGACCCCGGCCGGGGCCGAAGGCGGCGCGCCAGCCGGTTGAAATTATCGGCGCGGCTGCTCATGGTGCCGCCTGCTTCAGCCGGGAGGGGGGCCGCGTGCATCCGATCAGGACGACTCATGTCGGGAGCCTGCCGCGCGGGGCCGCGCTGACTCCCCTGCTGCTGGCGCGCGACCATGGCGAACCCTGTGATGCGGCCGAATTCGACCGCGCCGTTCAGGCGGCGATCGACGACGCCGTCCGCCGTCAGGTCGAGGCGGGCGTGTCGATCGTCAGCGACGGCGAACTCGGCAAGGTCGGCTATTCGACCTACATCATCGAACGGCTCGATGGCTTCGGCGGCCATACCGAGCGCAAGCCCGCGCGCGATCTCGCGCCGCTGCCCGAACTCCGCAACAAGCTGGCGCTGATCATGGGCAGTCAGGCGTTCACCCGTGCATCGTGCATCGCGCCGGTTAAGCTGCGCACGCTGGAGCCGGCCAAGGCGGATATCCGCCGGTTCCGCGCGGCGCTCGCGCGCGAAGGCGGGGGCGCGCGCGGCTTCATGAACGCGGCTTCGCCGGGCCTCGTCACGGCGTTCCAGCCGAACGCCTATTATCGCAGCCACGAGGCGTATCTCGCCGATCTGGTCGACGCGATGCGGCCTGAATATGAGGCGATCGCGGCGGCGGGTTTTATCCTCCAGCTCGATTGCCCCGATCTCGCGATGTCACGCCATACCGGCTATCAGGATGCCAGCGACGCCGAATTCGCGAGGATCGCTGAGGCCAATGTCGAGGCGCTCAACGCCGCGACCGCCAGCATCGCGCCCGACCGGATGCGGATGCACGTCTGCTGGGGCAATTACGAAGGCCCCCACGACCACGATATTCCGCTCGCCGCCGTACTGCCGACGATCCTCAAGGCGCGCCCGGCGACGATCCTGTTCGAGGCGGCGAACCCGCGTCACGAACATGAATGGGCGGTGTGGCGCGACGCGCGGCTTCCCGACGACAAGATTCTCGCGCCGGGGCTGATCGATACCTGCTCGAACTATGTCGAGCATCCCGAGCTTATTGCCCAGCGTATCGAGCGCTTCGTGGGGTTTGCCGGCGCCGAACGGGTGATCGCGAGCACCGATTGCGGGTTCGGCACCTTTGCCGGCTATGGCAAGATTGATCCCGCCGTGGCCTGGAAGAAGCTCGCGGCCTTACGCGAGGGCGCCGATATCGCGGCGGCGCGCCTCGGGATCAGCGCCGGGGCGTGAAGCGGCGGGCGCTTATTCGGGGTTGCGCTGTCCCGGCGGCCCGGTCGCCGCGTCGTCGTGACCGCTCTTGTCGCTGAAAAAGGCGGCGGCAAACAGGCCGCAGCCGAGCACCATCGAGATGAAGACGCCGCCGATGGTGGCGATCACCATGTGCATCTGAAGCGGCCCGTAGAGCGAGAGATACCATAGCGCGCCGATCACCATGAAAATGCCGGCGATGCCGATGATCACCATCATCCGCTTGAAACTCGCTTTGGCGGCGGCGACGCGATTCTGGTCTGGCGGGGGCATGGCGTGCTCCTTTCGTCTCTCCCTATAGTAAGATAGTAAGCGCGACGGGGCGAACGACAATGCTTGCGCGCGAAATTGCCATCGGGCGGCGATTGGGCTTATGCGACGGATGCGGGGCCGGCGATCGAGGAGAATCGAAATGCAGATCAGTCGCAAGGGTTCGGCCGTCTGGAGCGGCGGCCTCAAGGATGGGCGCGGCGCCATTTCCACCGAAAGCGGCGCCCTGGACGGCTATCCTTATGGCTTCGCCAGCCGCTTCGAAGGGCAGAAGGGCAGCAATCCCGAGGAACTGATCGGCGCCGCCCATGCCGCCTGCTTCACCATGGCGCTGTCGCTGATCCTCGGCGAGGCCGGGTTGAAGGCCGAGCGGATGGAGACCCACGCCGCCGTCACCATCGAGCAGAATGCCGACGGCTTCGCGATCACCTCGTCACGCCTCCGCCTCAAGGCGACGATCCCCGGCATAGATCAGGCGCGTTTCGAGGAACTGACCGCGAAGGCCAAGGCGGGCTGCCCGGTCTCCAAGCTGCTGAACACCGAAATCACGCTGGAGGCGACGCTCGCCTAGAGCCCGATGAAGCGCGTGGTGCTCCTGTCGCGCCTTGCTTGCGGCCTTTTCGGAAGGCGTCGGGCGATGCCGCCGGACCTGCAAATGGCGCGGTGCGCGGTTGAGTGGCGGATGGGACAGCGCTAGACACGAGGCGGTCCAGACCCGGAGGTGTATCTTGAACAGCCGCACTCTCGCCATTGCCGCCGTCTCGCTGCTCGCGCTGGTGGTGAGCGCCTGCAATACCGTGCGCGGCGCGGGCCGCGATGTCGCCTCGGTCGGCAAGGCGGTCGAACGCGCCGTGCCCTGAGCCGGGGCTCCCGCCCCGTTCTCCTGAGGGGAGCTGTCGATGTACGATCTCTGGTACTGGAGCGCGATTCCCGGCCGGGGAGAGTTCGTCCGGCTGGCACTCGAGGCGGGCGGCATCGCCTATCGCGACCGAGGCCGCGAGCAAGGCGACGACGTGCTGGCGCTCGACATGGCGCGCGAGCGCCCCGACCCGCCGTTCGCGCCGCCCTATCTGGTCGCTGACGGACTGACCATCGCCCAGACCGCCAATATCCTCGCGTTCCTCGGCGAGCGCCACGGCCTTGCCCCGGCGGATGCGGCCGGCCGGTGCTGGGTCGCCCAGCTTCAGCTCACCATCGCCGATGCGGTGGACGAGGCCCATGACGTGCATCACCCGATCGACGCGGGCGCTTATTATGAGGAGCAGAAGCCGGAGGCGGCACGGCGCGCGCGGGCGTTTCGCGAGGCGCGGATCGCCCGCTACCTCGATTATTTCGAGCGCGCGCTGAACGCGCGGGGCGACTGGCTCGGCGGCGGCGCGCGCTGGTCCTATGCGGACCTGTCGCTTTTCCAGCTCGTCGAAGGGCTGCGCTTCGCATTCCCGCGCCGGATGCGGACGCTGGAACCCGGCTTTCCGGCGACGATCGCGCTCCGCGACCGGGTAGCCGCGCTGCCCGAACTGCAACCCTATCTGAGCAGCGACCGGCGGCTGCCGTTCGGCGACGGCATCTTCCGCCATTATCCCGAGCTGGATGGAGATTAGGTTCGCTTCAAGTGGACTATGCGCCACTATTCCTTGGTTTGCCGCGTCATTCGGCGCGGCGGGCGGTGACGATGCGGATCGGCGGGGCGAGCATCTGGCCTTTCATCACGCCTTCGCCTTCGGTGGGGGAGGTCGGCGCGTCGAGAATCTTGCGGACCACGTCCATCCCCTCGACGACGTGGCCGAACGCGGCGAAGCCGGCATTGTCGCCGGGCTGGGCGGGATCGGCGTCGAGCGAGGTCATGTCGCCGACGATCAGGAAGAAATCACCCGACGCGGTGCCCGGCGCGTCGCGCGCCATCGAGATCGTGCCGTCGGTATGGGAAAGGCCGGTGCGGGTGGTCGGCTCGTGCGTGACCGGGGGCAGTATGCGTTTGGGGTCGTTGCGGGTTCCGCCCTGGATCAGGCCGTAGCCCTCATCGACCTTCGCGGCGCGGTAGAAGCTGGTGCCGTCGAGCCGCTTTTCATCGACGTAGCGCAGGAAATTGGCGGTGGTGAGCGGCGCGCGCGCCTTTTCGAGCGCGAGCACGATCGCGCCTTCGCTGGTCTGGAGCGTGACCCGCACCGTCGCCGGTTCCGGCGCCGGTGCGGTCTCCTGCGCCCAGCCCGCAGCGGGAGCCAGCGCGAAGCAGAGCAGGGCGGAAAGCGAAAGCGCGAGGCGGACGATCATGGGCATCTCCCTGCGGCGAAACCCCGCGATCATAGAGGGCTTCCGCGCCGGAATCATCCGGGGATAGCGCCCAACAGCGCTCAATCGTCGGCGCGAAGCAGGGTCAGCTTCGCCTTGCCGTGGTGGCGCTCGGCATCGACGGTGAAGCCGGCGGCGGCGACGGTCTCGCGCGGCCCGGTCTCCACGCTGACCCAGGCGCCGGGTGCGACCCAGCCCAGACGCTTCAGTCGTTCGAGCAGCGCACCGCCGGCGCCGGTGTCATAAGGCGGGTCGAGCAGCAGCAGATCGCACGGCGCGCGTGCCGGGCCGAGGGTGGCGACGGCTTGGGCGCGCACGTCGGCGCGGGCGCCGAACGCCGCGATGTTGGCGCGCAGCGCGTCGATCGCGGCGCGATCCTGCTCGACAAAGGTGCAGCAGGCCGCGCCCCGCGACAGGGCTTCGAGGCCGAGCGCGCCGGTTCCCGCGAACAGATCGGCGACGGCCAGCCCGTCGAACCCGCCGAGCCGGCTCGCCAGCATCGAGAACAGCGCCTCGCGGGTGCGGTCGGCGCTGGGCCGGGTCACGCCGCCGGCGGGCGCGATCAGCCGGCGCCCCCGCCATGCGCCCGCGATTATGCGCACGCCGCCCTCATCGGAGCAGCCTGTGCAGCGCGGCGAGGTCGCGCGGCCGGACCTCGTCGACCGCGCCGGCCGGCAGATCGGCGAGCCGGAACGGGCCGTAAGCGGTGCGGATCAGCCGGCTGACCTGAAGCCCGAGATGTTCGAGGACACGGCGGACCTCGCGATTCTTGCCCTCGGTGAGCTTCATTTCCACCCAGGCGTTGCGCCCGGTGCGGCGTTCGAGATTGGCGTCGATCGCGCCATAGCGGATGCCGTCGATCTCGATGCCGTCGATCAGATCCTCGAGCTGGGCCTGGCTGACCGGCCCGAACACCCGCGCGCGATAGGTGCGGGTGACGCCGGTCGCCGGCAGTTCGAGCTGGCGTTTGAGCGTCCCGTCGGTGGTGAGCAGCAGCAGCCCCTCGGTCGAGAGATCGAGCCGGCCGACCGGCATGACGCGCGGCAGATCGCGCGGCAAGCGATCGTAGATCGTCGGCCGCCCCTTGGGATCGCGCTCGGTGGTGAGCAGGCCGGCGGGTTTGTGGAAGCGGAACAGCCGCGCCGGCGCGGGGGCCGCGACCGGCTTGCCGTCCACCGTGACCTCGGCCAGCGACGTCACCGTCGTCGCCGGCGTTTCGAGCGGGACGCCGCTGATCGCGATCCGCCGCTCGGCAATCATGCGCTCGATCTCGCGGCGTGAGGCGACGCCGGCGCGGGCCAGCAGCTTGGCGATGCGCTGCGGCGCGACCGCCCCGGTGACGGGCGGTCGATCGGGTTCGCGGCGGACGGGGCGGGGGCGGGGCGGGCGCATGCGGGTGCCCTAGAGCATCATCCGCCCCGATTGAAGCGGATGATGCTCCCATCGTCTTTTGTTTCCGGCCGGGGCACGGCGCCCGCGCCCGCGGTGGCGGTGCGCTATTCCTCGTCGAGGTCGAGCCCCTGCCGCCCGCGGTGCGCGGTGTGGCTCGGGGCGGGAAGCGGCTCGATGTCGGGGGATTCGGGATGTTCGAGCGCGCCCTCCCACTTGGCGACCAGCACGCTCGCCACCGCATTGCCGACGACGTTGGTCGCCGAACGGCCCATGTCGAGGAAATGGTCCACCGCGAGGATCAGCAGCAGCCCGGCCTCGGGTATGTCGAAAAAGGCGAGCGTCGCGGCGATGACGACGAGGCTGGCGCGCGGCACGCCGGCCATGCCTTTCGACGTCACCATCAGCAGCAGCAGCATCGTCACCTGCTCGCCCGCCGACATGTGGATGCCATAAGCCTGCGCGATGAACATCGTCGCGAAGGTGCAATACATCATCGTGCCGTCGAGATTGAACGAATAGCCGAGCGGCAGCACGAAGCTCGATATCCGGTTGGGCACGCCGAAACGGTCGAGCGCCTCCAGCGTGCGCGGGAACGCCGCTTCGGACGAGGCGGTCGAGAAAGCGAGCAGGATCGGGTCGCGGATATAGCGCGCCAGCGTCCGCGTATGCTCGCCGGTCAACACGAAGGCGAGGAACAGCAGCAGCCCCCAGAGCAGGAACAGCCCCAGATAGAAGGTGCCCATGAAGTAGCCGAAGGTGGCGAGGATGCCGAGGCCCTCCCGCGCGATCGCCGCCGTCACCGCGGCGAAGATCGCGATCGGCGCGGTTCGCATCACATAGTCGGTGATCTGGAGCATGACCGCGACCAGCGCCTCGATGCCGCGCACCAGCGGCGCGCCCTTTTCGCCGATCGCGGTGATCGCGACCCCGACGAACAGCGAAAAGACCACGATCTGGAGAATCTCGTTGGTCGCCATCGCCTCGACGAACGAGGCCGGCACGAGGTGGGTGATGAACGTCTTGAGGGTGAAGCCGCCGCGTTCGATCCCGCTCGCCGCCGCCGCGTCGGGCAACGCCATGTGCAGCCCCGCGCCCGGCTGAAAGAGATTGACCAGCGCGAGCCCGAGCGTCAGCGAGATGATGCTCGCGGTGAGGAACCAGGCGATGCTGCGGAAGCCGATCCGGCCGAGCGCGGCGGTGTCGCCCATATGCGCGATCCCGACGACGAGGGTCGAAAAGACCAGCGGGGCGATGATCATCTTGATCAGCCGCAGGAACAGGTCGGTCAGGATCGAGAGGTGGTCGGTGATCGCCGCGATCTGCGCCGGGTCGGGGATCGTGGCGTGGAGGACGACCCCGACCACGATGCCGGCGACCATCGCGACGAGGATGAAGAAAGTGAGGCGCTTGGCCAATCGGCGTCTCCTGTCGTGGCTCCCGGGCGACGGCGGCCGCCGGCCCATGGGCCGCGATTCGACCGGGCCAGGGCCTTGGTCCGCTGAAAGCGGCGCATGGTCAAGCCGCGCATCGGGCGCGCGGAGCCGGCTGCCCGCTTTTGCGCTTTCCAAGCCGGCGTGCCCGTTTATGCTCGGCCGCGATGGCAGAGCTGACAATCGAGCGGCGGCGGCCGGGCTGGCTGGCGACGATCCGTCCTTATTTCCACATCCGCCCGGTCGCGGCGCTGCTGCTCGGCATATCGAGCGGCTTTCCGCTCACCCTGCTGCTCGCGACGATGACGTACTGGCTCTCGAAGGTCGGGGTCGACAAGACGACGATCGGCTTCGCGATCGGCCTTACCACGCCCTACACGCTCAAATTCCTCTGGGCGCCGCTGATCGACAAGCTGCCGATCCCGCTGCTCAGCCGGTGGGTCGGCCAGCGCCGCGCCTGGCTGTTCGTGGTCCAGGCGCTGCTGTTCGGCGCGATCTGGATGCTCGGGGCGAGCGACCCCGCCGGGGGCCTCGCCCTGTTCGCCTTCTGGGCGATCGTGACGGCGTTCCTCTCGGCGACGCAGGACATCATCATCGACGCCTACCGGATCGAGATCCTCTCCGACGCCGAACTGCCCCACGGCACCGCGATGAACCAGTTCGGCTATCGCATCGGCAATCTCGCGGCGGGCGCGGGGACGGTGTGGCTCGCCTCCAGCGAAGGCGCCGGGCTTGGCTGGGCGATGGCCTATGGCTTGTCGGCGTTCCTCATCGTGCCGGGGATCGTCGCCGCGCTGATCGGCGGGCGCGGCCTGCACGAAGGCGCGGTCGCCGCCACGGCCGCCGCGCGCGGCGCCGGCCAGTGGCTCTCCGAAACGGTCGTGCTGCCGTTTCGCGAGTTCCTCTCGCGGCGCGGCGCGGCGCTGATCCTGCTGTTCGTGCTGATCTACAAGCTGGGCGACGCGATGGGGCAGCTGATGCTCAATCCGATGATCGTCGATCTCGGCTTCTCGGACACCGAATATATCGCGGTCAACAAGCTGATCGGCTTCTGGGCGCTGATCGTCGGCTCCGCGCTCGGCGCGCCGTTCATCGCCTGGCTCGGGATGGGGCGCGCGCTGTTCTATTCGGGCGTGCTGATGATGGTGACCAACCTCAACTTCGCGCTGCTCGCCTGGGCGGGGCACTCGCCGGCGGTGCTCGGCTGGGCGGTCGGCACCGAGAATCTGACGAGCGGGATCGGGCTCACCGTGTTCGTCACCTATCTCTCGGGCCTGTCCAACCTCGCTTACACCGCGACCCAGTTCGCGCTGCTCTCCTCGTTCGCGGCGGTGGGACGCACCTGGCTTTCGGCGCCGGCGGGCTATGCGGCCGAGGCGCTGGGCTGGGTCGGCTTCTACCTGCTGACGACGCTGGTCGCGCTGCCCGGGCTGCTGCTGCTGCTCCTGCTCTGGCGGCGCGGCTTCGTCGTCGAAACGGTGCGGCAGACCTGATGGCGAGCGATCCGCTCCCGCTCGTGGCCGGGGTCGAACTCGGCGGCACCAAATGTCTCGCGGTGCTCGCGCGGGGGCGGACGATCCTGCGGCGTCTGCGTGTCCCGACCGGCGAAGCGGCGGCGACGCTGGCCGCCCTCTCCGACGCGATCGGCGAATGGCAACGCCGCGATGGCGCGGTCGCCGCGATCGGGGTCGCCAGTTTCGGACCGATCGAATGCGATCGCGCGCGGCCCGGTTACGGGACGATCCTCGCCACCCCCAAGCCCGGCTGGGCCGGCGCGGACGTGCGGGGCCATTTCGCCCGCCGCTTCGCGGTGCCGGTGGGCTTCGACACCGATGTCGCGGGGGCGGCGCTCGCCGAGCATCGCTGGGGGGGCGGACGGGGCGCCGACGTGCTGGTGTATCTGACGATCGGCACCGGCGTCGGCGGCGGCGTGGTGGTTGGCGGGCGCGCCGTGCACGGCCTGCTGCATCCCGAGATCGGCCATGTGCGCGTCCGCCGCGCGGCGGGCGACGGCTTCGCCGGGCTCTGCCCGTTCCATGGCGACTGCGTTGAGGGCCTCGTTTCCGGCCCCGCCATCGCCGCCCGGGCCGGGCAGGCGGCGGACACGCTGCCCGCCGATCATCCGGTCTGGGCTGTCGTCGGCGATGAGCTGGCCGAATTGATGGCGCTGCTGCTGTTCATCGTGTCGCCGCAGCGAATTTTGCTTGGCGGCGGTGTCGGCACCAGCCGGGCACTGCCGCTGGCGCGGATCCGGGCGCGCGCCGCCGCGCTGCTCAACGCCTATCCGGCGCGGGTGGATAGCGCCGAACTGGAGCGCGTCATCGGGATCGCGAGGTTGGGTGACGAGGCCGGCCCGCTCGGCGCGGTCGCGCTGGCGCACGACGCCCTGGCGCTCAGCAAAGCCCGGTTTTCCGCGCCAGTTCGGCCTTCGCCCCGGCATATTCGGTAATGAGCCGTTCGATGCGGCGCCGGGCTGGCTCGACGGCGGTGACGGCGCCGATCCCCTGGCCGGCGCCCCAGATGTCGCGCCATGCCTTCGCCGCGCCGCTGGTGAAATCCATCGTGCTCCGTTCGCCCTCGGGCAGGGCGTCGGGGTCCAGCCCGGCCGCGACGATCGAGGCGCGCAGATAGTTGCCGTGGACGCCGGTGAACAGGCTCGAATAGACGATGTCGTCCGCGCCCGCCGCGACGATCGACTGCTTGTAGGCGGCGGAGGCGTTCGCTTCGTCGGTGGCGATGAAGGGCGAGCCGATATAAGCGAGGTCGGCGCCCATCGCCTGCGCCGCCAGAATTGCCCGGCCGGTGGCGATCGCGCCCGAAAGGATCAGCGGCCCCGCGAACCAGGCGCGTATCTCCTGCACCAGCGCGAACGGCGAGAGCCGGCCGGCATGGCCGCCGGCGCCGGCGGCGACCGCGATCAGGCCGTCGGCGCCCTTCTCCACCGCCTTGCGTGCGAAACGGTCGTGAATCACATCGTGCAGCGTGACCCCGCCCCAGCCATGGACGGCGTGGTTGACATCCTCGCGCGCGCCGAGCGAGGTGATGACGATCGGCACCTTATGCGCCGCGCAGGTGGCGAGATCGGCGTCGAGCCGGGCGTTTGAGCGATGGACGATCTGGTTGACCGCGAACGGCGCGGCGGGCGTCTCGGGATGCGCGCGGTCCCACGCCGCCAGTTCCTCGGCGATGCGGTGAAGCCACTCGTCGAGTTCCGATTGCGGCCGGGCGTTGAGCGCCGGAAACGAGCCGACGATCCCCGCCTTGCACTGCGCGATCACCAGATCGGGGGTCGAGACGATGAACATCGGCGCCGCGATCACCGGCAGGCGCAGCCGATCGACGAAGGGCGGCAGCCCGGTCACGCCGCCGCGCCGCCGCCATATTTCCGCCGCCAGGGCACTTCGCCGAGCGCGTCGAACCGCTGAAGCGCGCGCGCCTTGCCCATCCTGAGCATCGCCCACTGATAGCGGCGCAGGTAGCGCCGGAATTCGGGGTCGTCGAGGCGCGCCGCGCCGCTCGTCATCGCCTTCAGATAGCCGGTCAGCATCGCGAGGCCGCCGACGATGCGCGGCCGGAACCGCGCGCGGTTGAGCGCGGTGGCGAGGACGAACACCGGCGATGAGCCCATGAACCAGTGGCCGCGCCCCCAGCGCTGCCGCCCGGTGATGATGCCCTTGTCGCTCGACCCCATCGGCCGCAGATGGAGGAAGCGCAGATCCGGCCGATCAATCGAAAACGCCTTCCAGCCGTGCATCCGCGCCTTGTAGCAGTCGATCCCGTCCCACAACACGCCCTGGACGAGGCCGCCAATGTCCTGGAAGCACGCCGTCCGCCAGAATTTGGTCATGCCCAGCGAGACGTCGTCGCCGATCTGCTCGCTGATCAGTTCGCCGGTGAAGCTGGCGTCGCGGTTGGCCGGCCCGGGGAAATAGGCCTTGCCGGAGACCGTGCCGATCCGGGCGTCCGCCTCCATCAGCCGGATCAGCTCCGCGAAATAGGGGAGCGGCAGGTCGAGGTCCATGTCGAGCTTGCCGAGATAGGCATAGTCGGCCTGATCGATCGTCGCGAGGCCGGCGTTGAACGCCTCGACGACGCCGCCGCCGACGCGCCGGCCATGCCCCTTCTCGCGCTGGACGATGGTGATGAACCGATGGCGCGCGGCATATTCGGCGAGGATGCGCGGGGTATCGTCGGTCGAGCCGTCGTCGACGATCACCCATCTGGTCGGCGGCAGGGTTTGATTCACGACCGAATCGAGGGTGCGGCGCATGAATTGCGCCTCGTCGCGCACCGGGCTGACGAGACAATAAGTGCGGTTTGCCGGATCAGGCGCCATGCGGCTTTTCTCCGTTCTGGCGGGGTGGAGCGGCACCGGCGGCGATCTCGCGTAGCTGTGCGACCAGCGCCGGCCCGTTGCGGCCCGCGTCATGCGCGGCGACGACGCGGGCGCGCCCCGCCGCGCCCATCCGGGCCAGTTGCTCGGGCGACGCCGCCAACGCGGCCGCCATCGCCTCGACCAGCGGTTCGACCGCGCCGGCGGGGATCAGCCAGCCGCAATCCGCGTCGACCAGTTCGGGCGTCCCCGCGATCGCGCTCGCGATCACCGGGCGTTCGAGCGCGAGCGCTTCCATGATGACGACCGGAAGGCCCTCGCCGAAGCTGGGCAGGACGAACGCGCGCGCCGCGAGGAGGTGGCGGCGCACCGTCGCCGCGTCGCAATTGCCGGCGAGGGTGATACGGTCCCCGATGCCGGCGTCGGCGATCGCCGCTGCGATCTCGCCACGCAATTCGCCGTCGCCGCAGATCGTTATGTGAAAGTCCAGCCCGCGCTCGGCCAGGATCGCCGCCGCCTCGACCAGCAGCGGCAGGCCCTTCTGCGCGCTCAGCCGGCAGACGGTCGCGAAACGCGGCGCCGTCGGCGGGACGATATCGTCGCCGCGCGCGAGGAACGCCTCGTCGACGCCGCAGCGCACGATGCGGATCTTCGACCAGTGGCGCGGCGCGCTCCACCGCATCGCCTGGCTCCGCCCGAAATGGCTGATCGTGGCGACCATCCGCGCCTCGGCGATCTTGCCGCCGAGATCGAGCACGACCGGCTCGTCAAACTCCTTCGGGCCGTGGATCGTGAAGCTGTAGGGCGGCCCGCCGAGCCGCCGGACGAGCCGCGCCACCGCCGCCGGATTGGTCCCGAAATGGGCGTGGAGATGCTCGATGCCGCGCGCCTCCAGCCGCCGCGTCAGCCAGCAGGCTTCGACGAGATAGGCGAGGTGGCGGACGATCCGGCCGGGCGCGCCGCCCGCCATCGCCAGCGCGCACCGCAGCGCCCCCCAAAACCGCCCCGGCCGCGTCACCAGCATCCGTAGCGCCGCCCCCAGCAGCGCCGGCAGCC
>Ga0182740_1001182_pt1 | contig 18802 bp, 19 predicted proteins | sample eDN5th37CKraftBY_FD_128872 | JGI IMG/M metagenome (GOLD analysis project Ga0182740, IMG submission 128872) | Enriched backyard soil microbial communities from Emeryville, California, USA - eDNA 5th pass 37_C Kraft BY (version 2) (version 2) | ecosystem: Environmental > Terrestrial > Soil >...
CGGTGGGGGACAGCGTCGGCACCGTGACCACCATGGGCGCGCGCTACATCTCGGTGGATACCAAGGACGGGCGCGAAATCCTCATCCCGAACGAGGATTTCATCACCCAGAAGGTCTACAACTGGTCCTATACGTCCAATGATCGCCAGATCGAGGTGCGATTCGGCGTGAACTACCAGGGCGACCCTCACGCCGTCCGCACTCTGGCGGTGAAGGCCGCGAGCGGCATCGCCCGCGTCGCCAGCACGCCCGCGCCGCGCTGTCATCTGGCCGCCTTCGGCGAACAGACCATGCAGTTCGCGCTGCTGTTCTGGATCAAGGACCCGGCCAACGGCGTCGCCAATGTGCGCAGCGAGGTGATGCTGGCGCTGTGGGACGCGCTGAAGGCCGCCGGCGTGGAGCCGCCATACCGGTTGTGATGTCATCCCGCGGTCGTGTCGGGCGGCTACCGCATATGGACAATCCTGCCGCCGTGCAGTTGGATGGCGCGAGGCGTATCCCGCCTGCGGCGACCAGTAACCGGGAGAAGCAACCCATGTCCGTTTTCAAGTCCATCATGAATGCCATCTTCGGCGAGGCAAAAGCGGCGCCCGCCGCCGATGCGCCCGCCACCGTCGGTTCCGCGCCTCAGGCGGGCACCCAAGCCGGCGCTCCTGCTGAAACGGTCGACGTTGCGGCGGTGCTGACCGATCTTGCCGCTAAGAATCCCGAAAAGCTGAACTGGAAGCAGTCCATCGTCGATCTGATGAAGCTGCTGAAGCTCGACAGCAGCCTCAACGCCCGCAAGGAACTGGCGCAGGAACTGGGCTATACCGGCAAGCTCGACGGCTCGGCCGAGATGAACATCTGGCTGCACAAGCAGGTCATGGCCAAGCTCGCCGCCAACGGCGGCAAGGTGCCGGACGAACTGAAGTAAGCCAAACCTGAACCGGTCGCCCGCGCGATCAGCGCGGCGGCCGTTACAGAGGAAAGGCGGCAGGATCTCCTGCCGCCTTTTTGCATGGTCCGATCGCCGGGGCGGCTGTCAGGCCGGCGGCTTGTGGCTGGTGAGGAATTCGCCCATGCGACCCAGCGCCTTGCGGATATTCTCCGTGGAATTCGCATAGGACAGGCGCAGGTAGCCTTGGCCCAGCGCGCCGAAATCCGGCCCGCCCAGTGTGGCGACGCCGGCCTCGTCGAGGATCGCATTGGCCAGCGCCTTGGCCTCCCAGCCTGTCTTGCTGATGTTCGGGAAGGCATAGAACGCGCCCTTGGGGCTGATGCAGGAGACGCCGGGCAGGGCGTTGAGCCCGTCCACCACGACCTTCCGCCGCCGGTCGAATTCCGCGACCATCTCATGCACGGCGTCCTGCGGGCCGGTCAGCGCCGCAAGCGCGGCATATTGCGCGACGGCGTTGACGCAGGAATAGGAATTCACCGCGAGCTTGCGGGCATAGTCGTAAAGCTTGCCGGGCCAGACCGCATAGCCCAGCCGCCAGCCGGTCATGGCATAGGTCTTGGACCAGCCGTTGAGCAGGATCAGCCGGTCGCGGATTTCCGGATAGGCCAGCAGGCAGACGTGTTGCTCGCCATCATAGAGCATCTGGTCATAGATCTCGTCGGACATCACGCAGACATCCGGGAAATCCGCGAGGCCCTTCACCAGCTTGTCCACTTCCGCCTTGGGCGTGACGCCGCCGGTGGGGTTAGCCGGCGAGTTGAGAATGAGCAGCCGGGTCTGCGGGGTGATCAGCGCCAGCGTTTCCTCGGCGGAGAAGGCGAAGCCGTTCTCCTCGCGGATCGGCACCGGGATCGCCCGCGCCCCGGTATAATCGATCATCGAGCGATAGATCGGGAAGCCCGGCTCGGGATAGAGGATATCCGCGCCCGGCTCGCCGAACATCAGGATCGCCATATACATCGTGACCTTGCCGCCGGGCTCGACCATCACCTCGTCCGGTGAGACGGTGACGCCGTAGCGTTTGTGCAGATCGGCGGCGACGGCCTCGCGCAGCGGCTTGATACCGGTCGCGTCGGTATAGCCGTGATGGCCGTCGCGCAGCGCCTTCACGGCGGCCTCGACGATATGCTCCGGCGTGCGGAAGTCCGGCTGGCCGATGCCCAGATTGATGATGTCGCGGCCCTGCGCCGCCAGCGCGTTGGCGCGGGCGAGCACGGCGAAGGCGTTTTCCTCGCCCATGCGGTCGAAAGCGGCGACGGTCTTGAGCATCGGCGTTCCTCTGGTTCGGTCGGCGCGGGCCGCAACCGTTGATTTCGCGCGGCAATTGATCCCATCTGGCGGGCGAAATCAAACGGAACGGGGTTGGCATGGACAGCATGGCGGACACGCTCGTGGGCGAGGCGGTCAACACGGCGCCGGCGCGGCAGCCGGGCCGCGAGGTGCTGGCCGGCCGGCGTGGCCGGCTGGAGCCGCTGGACGCCGCGCGCCATGGCGAGGCGCTGGCGGAGGCCTTCGCGGGCGATGAGTCGCTGTGGCGCTATGTGCCGTCCGGGCCGTTCGCGGCGCGGTGGGAGTTGCTGCGCTGGGTCCGCGAATTCTCGCAGATGACGGATCGTGTTCCCTATGCCGTCGTGGACGGCGCGACGGACCAAGCGGTCGGCTATTTCGCGCTGGCGGCGATCCGGCCGGACATGCGCGTGGTCGAGGTCGCCCATGTCGCGTTCAGCAGCGCGTTACGCGGCACGCCGCTGGCGACCGAGGCGCAGTATCTGCTGGCAAGGTACGTGTTCGAGGATCTCGGCTATCGCCGCTATGAGTGGAAATGCAATTCGCTGAATGCCGCTTCCCGGCAGGCCGCCTTGCGCCTCGGCTTCCGCTTCGAGGGCCTGTTCCGTCAGCACATGATCGTGAAGGGCCACAACCGGGATACGGCATGGTTTTCCATGCTGGACGGCGAATGGCCGGCCCGGCGCGCGGCCTTCGAGGCGTGGCTTGCGCCGGAGAATTTCGATGCGGACGGCCGGCAGAAGACACGGCTGGCGCGCCCGGACGGCATCTGATGCGTTTCGCCGCGCCGCTGATCCCGGCCAGGCTGGTGCGCCGCTACAAGCGCTTCCTTGCGGACGTGAAGCTGGATAGTGGCGAGACCATCACGGTCCATTGCGCCAATCCCGGCGCGATGACCGGCCTGCTGACGCCGGGCGGCCGGGTCTGGCTGTCGCGCTCGCCCAACGCGAAGCGCAAGCTTCCCCATAGCTGGGAACTGGCCGAGGTGGATTTCGGCGCGGGGCCGGAGATCGTCGGCATCAACACAGGCTGGCCCAACGCGCTGGTGGCGGAGGCGCTGGCGGCGCAAGCGATCCCGGAGCTGGCCGGCTATGGCTCCGTCCGCCGCGAGGTCCGCTATGGCCGCAATTCCCGTGTGGATTTCCTGCTGGAAGGAGTGGGCCGGCCGCCCTGCTATCTGGAGATCAAGAATGTCCATCTGATGCGGGCGCCGGGCCTTGCGGAGTTTCCCGATTCGGTGACGGCGCGGGGCGCCAAGCATCTGGCGGAGCTGGCGGAAATCGCCGCAACCGGCAGGCGCGCGGTGATGCTCTATCTGATCCAGATCGCCTCGGCCCGGCGCTTCACGCTGGCGGCGGATATCGATCCGGCCTATGCGGCGGCCTTCGGGATGGCGCGGGCCGCCGGCGTCGAGGCGCTGGCCTATCGCTGCGTCCTGACGGCCGAGGGCATCGACCTCGCGGACCGGGTTCCGGTCGAGATCTGAGGCGGCAGGATGCCCGCATGCTTGCGTCTCGGGGCGTGAGGCTTAAATTGGGTTCGGAAACGCGGCCATGACGCCGCCGGAGCGCGGCCCGGCCGCGGAAATGCGATGAACTATGTGGATGCGGCGGCTGCGCCCCTGCGCAAGACCGGCCAGATCAGGATTCACGGCCCCAAGGCGTTCGAGGGGATGCGCAAGGCATCCCGGCTGACGGCCGAATGCCTCGACATGCTGGTGGAGGAGGTGCGCCCCGGCGTCACCACCGAGCATATCAATCAGCTCGTGCTGGATTTCGGCCTGTCCCATGGCGCGATGCCGGCGACGATGTTCTATCGCGGCTACCGCAAGGCGACCTGCACCTCCATCAACCATGTCGTCTGCCACGGCATTCCCAACGAGAAGCCGTTGCGCGATGGCGACATCGTCAACATCGACGTGACCTATATCGTCGATGGCTGGCATGGCGACGCCAGCCGCATGTATGCGGTCGGCGAGATACCCCGCAAGGCGGAACGGCTGATCGAGGTGACCTACGAATCCCTGCTGCGCGGCATTGCCGTCATCAAGCCCGGCGCGACCACGGGCGATATCGGCCATGCCATCCAGTCCTATGTCGAGGACCAGCATATGAGCGTGGTCCGCGACTTCTGCGGCCATGGTCTTGGGCGGCTGTTCCACGACGAGCCCAACATCGTTCATGTCGGCCGGCCGGGCGAGGGTGTCGTGCTGCGGCCGGGGATGTTCTTCACCGTGGAGCCGATGATCAATCTCGGCCGCCCCCATGTGAAGGTGCTGTCGGACGGCTGGACCGCGGTGACGCGGGACCGTTCGCTGTCCGCCCAGTTCGAACATTCCGTGGGCGTCACGGAAACCGGCGTGGAAATCTTCACGCTGTCGCCCAAGGGGCTCGACCAGCCGCTGGTGGCGCGCAGCGCCTGACCGCCACGGATTGTCCGGGCTGATCAGGGTCCGCAAACAGGGGTCTTGCAAAGCTTCAGGATGCCGCCATGCTGCGGCCATGACATCGCAGGATCATGATGTGGGGGTTGAGGTGGAGCCGTCCGGCTTTGGCGAAGCTGCGCCCCATTATCATGGCCATCGCGAACGGCTGCGGGACCGCTTCCGTCAGGCCGGCGCAACGGCCGTCAGCGACTACGAACTGCTTGAACTGGTGCTGTTCCGCGCGATTCCCCAGCGGGACGTCAAGCCGCTGGCGAAGCTGCTGATCGAACGTTTCGGCTCTTTCGCGGAGGTTGTCGCCGCGCCTGCGGAGCGGCTCGCGGAAGTGCGCGGTCTTGGCGAAGCGTCCATCACCGAACTCAAGATCGTGCAGGCCGCCGCCCAGCGTTTCGCGCAGGGCGAGCTGCGCAAGCGACAATCGTTGTCGTCATGGTCGAGCGTCATCGATTATTGCCGCACGACCATGGCCTTTGCTGACAAGGAGCAGTTCCGCATCCTGTTTCTCGACAAGCGCAACCAGTTGATCGTGGACGAAGTGCAGCAGACCGGCACGGTGGACCATACGCCGGTCTATCCCCGCGAGGTGGTGAAGCGCGCGCTGGAGCTTTCTGCCACTGCGATCATCCTCGTCCACAACCATCCCACTCGGCCTTTTTTGATCACGCTGGATCACGCATATATCCATTGAATCAGTTGAACTTTCTGGCTTGTCGCGCTGTCGGATAGCGTGGCATATTGGGGTCGGTTTTGAGGGGGTCAGCCGCCCTTTTGACCCCAGTCGCCGACCCCACGAACCCGTCCGGCGACCCCACTTGCAAGCCGATGGGAGATCCCAGTGCCAAGCCTTACAGACGGAGAGATACGCCGCGCCCTCAAGCAGGTTGAGCAGACCGGAAAACAGCTAAGCCTCGTCGATGGAGAGGGACACGGCACCGGCCGCCTCGTCCTCGTCATGAAGCCGATGCCGACCCGCGTCACTGCGGATTGGATGGCCCAGCAATGGCGCGACAAGAAGCGGATCAAGAAAAAACTCGGGTCTTATCCCGCGATGTCGCTGAGCAAGGCGCGTGAGGTGTTCAAGCGCGACTTCGCTGACCTGATCCAGAAGGGGCGCAGCATCAAAATCGCGGGCGATACCCGCCCTGGCACGGTGGCCGATCTCTTTGAGGCTTACGTTGCCTACTTGAAGGATGCGGGCAAGCCGTCCTGGAAAGAAGCAGAGAAGGGCCTGAACAAGATCGCCGACACGCTTGGGCGCAACCGCCCTGCTCGTGAAATCGAGCCGGAAGAGATCATCGAACTCATCCGCCCCATCTACGAACGGGGCAAGAGGTCAATGGCAGACCATGTCCGAAGCTACATCCGCTCCGCATACAGTTGGGGCATGAAATCGGAGCATGACTACCGCACAGCTTCGTCGCGCCGTTTTCGCCTCGTCTATAATCCGGCCGCAGGTATCCCGACGGAGCCGAAGAATGTCGGCACTCGCTGGCTCGATGAAGAGGAGTTCGTCCGCCTTTACCGTTGGCTTGAGTGCCCAGACGCGCCGGTTCATCCCCCATACACGCGCGCTGTGAGGATACTCATGTTGACCGGGCAGCGAGTGGAGGAGATCGCTCGGCTGCATGTCAATCAGTGGGATGCGAAAGAGCGCATCATCGATTGGTCGAAGACGAAGAACGGTAAGCCTCACGCTATCCCGGTGCCTGAGATCGCGGCGGAACTCATTGAGTCAATCAAACCCAACGCACATGGCTGGTTCTTTCCCTCGGCCATGGATCCGTCCAAACCCGTAAGCCACGGAACGCTCTATTCGTTCATGTGGCGCCAGCGGGACCGTGAGGTGATCCCCGTCGTGACCAATCGTGATCTGCGGCGAACCTGGAAAACTCTCGCCGGAAAGGCAAGTCTCTCGAAGGAAATCCGCGACCGCATTCAGAATCACACGCTACAGGACGTCAGCTCCAAGAATTACGATCGCTGGAACTATATGCCTGAGAAGCGTGCGGCGATGAAGAAATGGAACACCTTCGTTCGCGCTCTGCTGGCGAAGAAGGGGCGCCGCAATGCCATGAAGGAGGCCGCGTGAACTGGAGACTTACGCTTAGTATTTCCCCGCTCGCCCTCTTCGTCATTGCGAGTCCTGCAAAAGCCGATCCTTGCGAAGGCCCTTTACCTAGTCGTCCTAGCGTCGAGTTTTCGGGTGCGGTTCGATATGTCGGTGATGGCGACAGCCTATGCGTGGGCCAAACGGATGACCCAAATGAATGGATCGAAGTTCGGATCGCTGACTTCGATGCCCCGGAGCTTCATAGGCCGGGCGGTGAAGCCGCCAAAGCCGCCCTTGTCCGGTTGGCCCTTGGTCAGCCTGTCGCTTGTACGACGGAGAGAGGTCGAAGCGGCCGTGTCGTTTCCTTCGACCGAGTGATTGCTCGCTGCTGGATTGGTTCCGCAAGCATCGGAGACTTGCTCCGTCGGGCTGGCGTCGCCGAAGGTGGAAACTAGCAGTCGTCGGCGCTGCCTTGGCCGGTCGGAGGCCCGGGAGCACCATTAGGAATACCCAGGCATACGGGGCCGCGTCCGAAAATTGTTACATATTTCGGACGCCTCTTGCGAATGTCCGAAATATGTGTCATATTTCGGACATGACAACTCTGACGCAAGATACCGACCTCCGTTCCCGGCTGCTCACCCGGATCACGTCTAATCCCGATGAGGTCTGGACGCCCGGCGATTTTGCCGATCTCGGCGGCCGCGCCGCCGTCGATAAGACCCTCCAGCGCCTCGCCGCCGCCGGCGAGTTGCGCCGCATTGACCGTGGCCTCTACGACCGACCACGCCAAAACGAGCTGACCGGCCGCCCCACCGTACCCGACTATCGTGCTGTCATCCGAGCTGTTACTCGTCGCGACCAAGCGCGTGCGCTCATCGATGGCATGACGGCCGCCAACGATCTCGGCCTCACGACCGCCGTCCCGGCACGCATCGAGGTCCTGGTCGATGCACGGCTGAAGCCGATCAAGCTCGGCAGCCAGGAGATCCACTTCAAGTTCGCTGCGCCCAGCCGCCTCTATTGGGCCGACAGGCCCGCCATGCGCGTCGTCCAGGCGCTGCACTGGATGCAGGATATGCTGAACCAAGACAGCGAACGCCAGCGCATTCAGACCACGCTGCGACATTTGTTTGCCGACCCTCAGCACGGCCAAGCGATCCGCGACGACCTGCGTGCAGGTCTCTCCGCCCTGCCGATCTGGATGCAGGAGTTTCTGCGCGGGCTGCTCGCTCCGCCGGGATACGGACGATCGTTATTGGCATCGCGTCCTGACATATTGCGCGGATCACAATCTCCAGGCCGTCCTGGACGAATACGCCCATTATCTTGTCGATGCGGAAGGCCTTGGCGTCCGTTCTGCGGAGGAACGTGCGGTCGGAGTGGGCCGCGCAATGGCCTCGGCCCTGGCCATTCGCCCGTCGCAGATCGACGTCGATGACGTGCATGTCGATGGTAAGTCCCTCGCAATCCGCAAATTCCAGATGCGCGGACGCTTCGCGATGAGGCTCGCCGACTACAAGGACGAGGAAGGCGCTGTCGCCCGGGTCGGCGGTGTGCGGGATGCGTTCAACTCACCGTTCCGGCCGTTCGTTCTCGCCACGACATCCATCGGTCAGGAAGGTCTCGACTTCCATCCCTATTGTTATCGCGTCTATCATTGGAATCTTCCGGGCAATCCAGTGGATCTGGAGCAACGCGAGGGCCGCGTTCATCGTTTCAAGGGACACGCAGTACGTCTCAATCTGGCGGAACGCCAAGCTGCGGTCGTCCGGGGTCGCGGTCAGGCTCCCGACGACCCGTGGAAGCTGATGTTCGAGCGGGCGCGATCCGAAGCACCGGTCGACACCGATCTCATCCCCTACTGGATCTACGAGGGTTCTGTCCGGGTTGAAAGGCATGTGCCGATGCTGCCGTTTAGTCGGGAAGTCACGCGACTTGCCTGGCTTAAACGCAGCCTCACGGTCTATCGCCTCGCCTTCGGCCAGCCGCGGCAGGACGACCTGCTGGACTACCTGCAAACCCTCGTCGGCGCGGGCATGGACACATCCATGCTCGGCGATCTGCAAATTCGGCTCGAACCCGGAATTCCCCATGATTTGGAACGATAGTGACGTCGAGACGGCTTATCGCTGGCCTATGTGCAAGATAAGCTGCTCATTGCACACGATTTTTGTGCATTCGCTTCGGTCATGACGCAGCAGGCTGCAACGATCTGAATATCCGAAGAAGAAAATGATTCCGTATGGGGGGCGATACGATGGCCAGCTTGGAAGACGATCAGAAACAGATTGAACCAATCGCCCGAGAAAGCCTGGAGACCTTCGCGACGATTTCCGACGCCGCCAAGAGCCATCTCGCTTCTGCCGCTACGGGTGGCCTCTCGATCCAGATCGCCGACAATAGTTGGACATCCCCTGAACCTGACAGGAACAGGCGTCGCATCGATCAGGAGAACGCTGAAGGCCATCGACTCCTCTCACTCGAACCCGCGATCGCCCGCGTCGCTGTCGTTGATGAGGATGGCTCCAGAACGACGTACTACATTTGTCGCGCCGCACCCGTCTCCATCGCTGACAAGCGGATCAAGCTGGCAAGCTACCGTTCGCCCGTGGGCCGATTGGCGGCGCTTCCTATCGGCGCCGATCATACGCTGCTTCGCGACGGTCGCTCCGTTACGGTCGAAGTTCTGGAATACGCGCGATTTCAGCCGAAGGTGGTCGACGGGGAATGGGATGCGCGTAACTCGATTGTCGAGGGAGACGAATACAGAGATGCCCCCCGATCAAACATAAGGCCCGCTGCGAAGATGCCGGGCAGAAGAAAAAAGAGACCAGAAAAGCCCGTTTGATTTTCAAGCCCGGTCTGCACCGCAATGCAAAACGTCATCACGACGGTTGTCGTCGCGTAGCGTACCCACACAGGCTGCGGCTTCGCAGGAAGGAAATTGAGCAGCCGTTCCATCAATCAGCGTCCTGCGTATTGTTTCACGTCCAGATTTGGCGAATCCTTGTTTACTTCAGCCACTCAGCAAGCGATGTCGCTTGCGACTATTACATCACCCTATCGCTATGGCGTTCAACTCGTTGTCACCACCCGTACAGGCCCTCGTCGCTCGAGGACGTCGACGACGACGTGCCGGCCGGATCGCCGTACCGCGACATCGGCTGCGTCATCGCCAATCGACAGATTGCGGAGGAGGACCTCACTCAGAAAGGCCGGGATCACCGGATCATCGAAGGTGATCCGCCTTTCACCGGGGTCAAAGCCGAGCCCAAGACAGACCTGCAGCATATAAAGGGGCGCCGCAGCCGCCCAGGCATGCGGCGTGCAGGCGACGGGATAAAAGGTTGGCCCCCGCGTGCGCTGGCGTGGAAATCCGCAGAACAGTTCGGGAAGCCGCCTGAGGTCGATGTAGCTGGAAGCTGCGAACAAGCCTTCGAAGATTCGGGCGGCTTCGCGACGAAACCCGTAGCGGGCAAATCCCGCTGCGATCAGCGCATTGTCATGTGGCCAGACCGAGCCGTTATGATAACTCATCGGATTGTAGCGGGCTTCCGTCGACGCTACCGTGCGCACGCCCCAGCCACAGAACGACGATCCCTCCATCAAGCTTCGCACGACCGGTCCTGCCCGGCTGGGTAATGCGACGCCGGTCCATAGCGCGTGACCTGCATTGGACGTGCGCACGCGACACAAGCGCTTGTCGCCATCGAGCGCTAGTCCATAAGTGCCAAGCTCTTCATCGAAGAAGTGGGCATCATATGCTTCGCGCAGCCTGTGCGCGCGCGCCTCATACTCCGTCTCACGCAGGACGTGCCCCAACTGCTCCGCAATCTTGGCGCCAGCGCACCACGCGCCGTAGACATAGGCTTGCACCTCGACAAGGGCGACAGGGCCCTTGGCAAACGTTCCATCGGCGTGAAAAACTGAATCGTAACTGTCCTTCCAACCTTGATTGATCAACCCCTCGGACGTCTGTCTGTGATATTCCACGAAGCCGTCGCCGTCGCGATCACCGTATTGCTCAATCCATGTGAGGGCCGCCTCGATGTGTGGCCATAGGCGACAAATGGTAACGAGGTCGCCGGTGCGATCCAGATAGGCGCCGGCGAGCATGACAAAGAGCGGCGTTGAATCGACACTGCCGTAGTATCGCCGGAACGGCACCTCGCCGAGTTCAGCCATCTCGCCTACTCGCACTTCATGTAGAATCTTGCCCGGTTCGGCGTCGGCCAAGGGGTCGCTGCTGGTCGCCTGATGGGCAGCCAGATGCAACAGGACGCCGCGCGCTAGCGCGGGATCAAGCCAGAGTGTTTGCAACGCGGTGATCAGGGCGTCGCGGCCGAAGACGGTCGAAAACCAGGGAATACCGGCATATGGAAGAGGTCCCTCGGGCGTATCCGTCGTCAGCATATAAAGATCGGAAACGCTGCGCCGCACGGCCTCGTTGAAAATCTCATTGGATGTCGCGATCGATGCGGCCCGCGAGGAGGAACTCCGTAGTGCGCGGCGCGCATCACGCAGAGCGCTGAAAAATGCGCGCCGTGGCGGGTGGTTCACGCCCTCGGAGCCGCAGTTGATTTCCAGAAAGAGCGAGCGGGATTCTCTGGGCGCGATCGCGACCGTGAAGAGCGCACTCCTTCCGGTTAGCCGGGCTGGAGCGGGATCGAATGACAACGTGGTGCTTCGCTGTCGATGATCGAGTCCAATGTAGTTCAATGTCACGCGGTTCGTGGAAACTTCCGGAGACTGCATTACGCCCCGACGCTCACGGCGCGTACCACGCACCTCGAAGATGTCCGCGAAATCGGCATCGAAGGCAATCTCGATGGCGAGGCTCCGCGGACGCTCGTCGAAATTGCGCACGACCAATCGCTCGAAGCAGGTCGCGTTCCACAACAATCGCGACCGACGAATATGGACGAGATCGTGCGGAAGGCTCAGGCGCCCGTTGCTGTCATAGATGTCAGGGTTGGTCAGGTCACATGTAAGCGTGGCATTGTCATCGCGAAGGGTCGACGACAGCAGCATTGGCCGCGCCCCCGCAATGGTCAGATAAAGGTGCGACAGATGTCGCGTGTCGCGGTGAAAGAGCCCCTCGGGACTCCCTGGTCCCGAGAGGGCATCGCCGTTGTGGTCAAACACGGCGAAGGTATCGCCGTGCTTTAACGTGCGAGGCCGCCGCTCCTGCAGGGAGGTAGTCGCGGGTATAAAGAATTGCGCTAGCGGCACGGTTCCGGCGCCCGCCGGCACCGGAACGTGTGCTGTCATGTCCAACTCTCCCCATGACGTCGTCATCACAAGCTCCGTCAGGCGACTGATTGCAGCCCGACTTCGTCGCCCTGCTGGCGACGAATGCGCGCGGCCTTGGTTCGTGTCCCGGGCAGGCCGCGATAGATGGCGATGTAGTCCCGCGCCATGCGCTCCACCGTGAAGCGCTTCTCGAAACTCTCGCGGACTTTGCCGCGGTCCAGCGCCTCCACTTTGGCGAGCGCCTCTACTGCCCCGTCCAGCGTCTTGACGATGAAGCCGGATTTGCCGGGAGTGATTACCTCCGGCACCGAGCCGCACCGGAAGGCGATTACTGGGGTGCCGCAGGCCATGGCCTCGATCATCACGAGCCCGAACGGCTCTGGCCAGTCGATCGGGAAGAGCAACGCTCGCGCGTTGCCGAGGAAGTCCGCTTTCTGCGTTTCATTAATCTCGCCGATGTATTCGACGTTCGGATGGGCGGTGATCATTGGTGCGACGGTTTCATCCCAGTAGGCCTGGTCGACGCGGTCGATCTTGGCAGCGATTTTGAGCTTCATGCCTGCGCGCGCGGCTATCTCGATGGCGCGATCCGGTCGCTTCTCGGGCGATATCCGTCCCAGAAAGGCGAGATAGTTTCCTTTCGGATTGGCCGTGAAGGGCAGCATGTCGCGCGGCAGGCCATGATAGACGTTGCCAACCCAGTTGATGGGGCGCGCCAGCGGACGGCGCTGATCACGCGAGATCGAGACCAGCGGGATCTCCGGAAACGCGGCGTAGAACGGCTTCAAATCAGGAAGGTCGAGGCGTCCATGCAATGTCGTGACAGTGCGGTCGGCAATGTCGCGGATCACCGGGAAGTGCAGCAGGTCGATGTGGAAGTGCAGGACGTCGAAGTCGTCCGCCTGCTCGCGAACCGAGTCGAGCATCATCACGTGATACGGCGTGTGGTCCTTGACGGATGGATTAAGGCGAAGCGCCATGTCGGAACAGCGAACGAGCTTTGCCTTTGTTCGCGAATCTCCGCTGGCGAATAACGTCACCTCATGCCCCTGTCGGACCAATTCCTCGGTGAGGTAGGAGACGATCCGCTCGGTGCCCCCATAGAGCTTAGGTGGACAGCATTCCGCGAGCGGTGCGATCTGGGCGATTTTCATGGGTACCACCTCCTCAAAATGAGCGAAGCATCGACAAGGGACGCGCGGCCATCTGGCCCGCGCGGCCCGTCGCTGTTCCTGTCGGACACAGCCGATGATAGGGAGAACGAGACCCGCAGAAGCTGCGGGTCTCGTAAGTGTCAGAAGTCCATGCCGCCGCCAGGCGGAAGCGCTGGAGCCGCTTCCTTCTTCGGCTTCTCGGCAACCAGCGCCTCCGTGGTGATCAGGAGCGCCGCAACCGAAGCGGCATCCTGGAGTGCCGTCCGAACGACTTTCGCTGGATCGATCACGCCGACCCCGACCAGGTCTTGATACTCGCCGGTCGCCGCGTTGAAGCCCCAGTTATAGGTGCTCTTTTCCAGGATCTTGCCGACCACCAGAGAGCCGTCCTCGCCGGCATTTTGGACGATCTGCCGGGCCGGCACCTGGATCGCACGGCGCACGATATCGACGCCGGCCTTCTGATCGGGGTTATCCGGCTTGACAGCGTCGAGCGTCTTTAGGGCGCGCAGCAACGCGACGCCGCCCCCCGGCAGGATGCCCTCCTCGACTGCGGCGCGGGTCGCATGCATCGCATCGTCGACACGGTCCTTGCGCTCCTTGACCTCGACCTCGGTTGCGCCACCGACGCGGATGACCGCCACTCCGCCCGCGAGCTTAGCAAGACGCTCCTGCAGTTTTTCGCGGTCGTAGTCCGAAGTCGTTTCCTCGATCTGCGCCTTGATCTGCGCGACCCGGGCGTCGATGTCCTTTTTGCGGCCAGCGCCGTCGACGATCGTCGTATTCTCCTTCTCGATCACCACCTTCTTGGCGCGACCAAGCATGTTGAGCGTGACGTTCTCGAGCTTGATGCCAAGATCCTCGCTGATAGCCGTGCCGCCCGTCAGGATTGCGATGTCTTCCAGCATCGCCTTGCGGCGATCGCCAAAGCCAGGGGCCTTCACCGCCGCGACCTTGAGGCCGCCACGCAGCTTGTTGACCACGAGCGTGGCCAGAGCCTCGCCCTCGACATCCTCCGCGATGACCAGGAGAGGTTTGCCGGACTGAACGACGGATTCGAGAAGCGGCACCATGGCTTGCAGGCCGGACAGCTTCTTCTCGTGGATCAGAACGTAGGGATCTTCGAACTCCACGCGCATCTTCTCGGCGTCGGTCACGAAATACGGAGAAACATAACCGCGGTCGAACTGCATACCCTCGACCACCTCGAGTTCGGTCTCCAGGCTCTTGGCCTCCTCGACCGTGATCACGCCTTCGTTGCCGACCTTCTGCATGGCCTCGGCGAGGAACCGGCCGATCTCGGTGTCGCCGTTGGCCGAGATGGTCGCGACTTGCGCGATCTCCGAATTGGCGGTGATCTTCTTGGCGTTCTTGGTGAGATCCTTGACGACGGCTTCGACCGCGAGATCGATGCCGCGCTTGAGGTCCATCGGGTTCATGCCAGCGGCGACCGCCTTAGTGCCCTCCTTGACGATCGCCTGCGCCAGCACCGTCGCGGTGGTCGTGCCATCGCCGGCAAGGTCATTGGTTTTCGACGCTACCTCGCGCACCATCTGTGCGCCCATATTCTCGAACTTGTCTTCGAGCTCGATCTCCTTGGCGACGGTGACGCCATCCTTGGTGATGCGGGGCGCACCGAACGACCTCTCGATAACGACGTTGCGGCCCTTGGGGCCCAGGGTCACTTTGACCGCGTTTGCAAGCGTGTCCACGCCGCGCAGCATCTTGTCGCGCGCGTCCGACGAGAACCTCACTTCCTTGGCAGCCATGGCTTTACCTCCTTCCTTCAGCAATGTGGACGATGTTCGATGATTTCCGGTCAGGCCGCTTTCTTGAGCGTTCCGGCATGCTCGACGACCCCGAGAATGTCGCTCTCCTTCATGATCAACAACTCCTCGCCGTCGATCTTGACCTCGGTGCCGGACCATTTGCCGAACAGGACGCGATCACCGGCTTTCACATCGAGGGGGACGAGTTCACCCTTCTCGTTGCGCGCGCCGGGACCGGCGGCAACGATCTCGCCCTCCTGCGGCTTTTCCTTTGCAGTGTCTGGAATGATGATACCCCCTGCGGTCTTCTCCTCGGCATCGAGGCGCCGCACGACGACACGGTCATGGAGTGGGCGGAAATGCATGCAACCCTCCTTGCTCAGGTCAGCGATGTCATAAGACGCAAACCGGCGTCGCCGGCTGGCGCAAAAATCGAGCTAGGATCGGAAAAAATCGAGTTCAAGAGGTCGGTGCAAAATTTTTGGCACTCCGCGCCTTGGAGCGCCAACGCGCGTTAACGTATTGATTTATTTATTCTTTTATTTTCAACGTTCGGCCTAAAGGTTGAACCGCAAGGTCCTGTCGTAAAAGACTGCCCTCTTGAAGCAAAAAATGGGCCTACCAAAATCATCGCCGATTGCAGGAGCCGAGCGGTTCCTGCGCACGCTTCGGAAAGGAGCATTGGAATCAGGAGACCGCCATGGTGGGGACGAGGAAGTACGCGACATCGCCGTCTCATCTCAGCACCGACGATCCGCATCTCGATCGGCTTTTGAATCCGGCGCAGTTCTACAAACATCCGCGCGAGATCATCGACGATCCGCACCTTGGTCTTTCGGAGAAGCGGGCCATTCTTTCGTCCTGGGCGTCGGACGCCTGCGCGGTCGAGTCCATGCCAGCCTTGCGTCAAATCCCTGGTACCCCTGCGCCGGTGTCCTTCGACGACGTCATGGACGCACTGCGCCGACTGGACGATTTCGCTCGGCCCGCTGCCAGGGCGCCAACATTTCCAGCGGACAACACCCGCCGCCCGACCACGTGACGCATCAAGCCACAACTTTGGAGGACCGGAACCAATGGCTGCGAGCCGGGAGTTTTTGCTGCAGCTGCAAGGCTACGGATTGACCACTGCGGAAATCCACTACCATTTGCCGGACCACCCGGCTTTCCTACAACTCTATGTCTGGCAGGATTACGATACGGCGCCGGACTTCCCGACGCTCCATGGCTTCCTTGACTATTGGCAGCGCGAACTCGACGGCGCGCTGCACTCGGTCAGGGTCGCGCACCGGCGGCTGATCCGGCCGGCCGAATGGCGGGCGGTTGACGGCGTCATCGTCATTCATTGACCTGACGCCGCTGTCGCACCTTTTTTCATCTCTCGAGACAGCTCCTCGAGGGTCGCTTTGGTGGCGGTGATCTAACGATGATGATTCTCTTCGACAGGGACCGACGACTGAGAGGACGTCTTCGAACGTGAGGCTGGCTGATAGACTACAGACGGCCGCAACACCAAGAGCGCGGTTAGTTGCCGGGACGGCGATTCAGCGGCTGGCCCGACGAGCGGCAGGGGCAAGTGGCTTCAAATGCTTTCGACGACGGGCAGGCCCCTTGACGCCGCGAACAGCTTTCCTAAATCGCAAATCGCCGATCGCCCCATCGGGGATCGGCAGAGTCCAAAGGGGGCGTCGGCTCTTTGGGCGCCCCTCGTATCCATGTTGCTCAATGGAGGATGTGGCTATGAGAGACTTCGATCTCACACCCATCTGGCGATCGACCGTCGGTTTTGATCGCCTCGTCGATCTCATCGATGATTCGCTCCGGTTGGCGGGCGAGGACAATTACCCGCCCTACAACATCGCGCGGACCGGTGAGGACAACTATCGCATCTCGCTGGCTCTGGCTGGCTTCAAGCCGGAGGAGATCACCGTCACGGCGGAGCAAAACATGCTGACCGTGGAAGGCCGCAAGGCCGACAAGGATGATCGCGAGTACCTCTACCAGGGCATCTCCGGGCGTCCGTTCCGGCGTCAGTTCAACCTCGCCGACTACGTCGAGGTGAAGGGCGCCTCGTTCGAGGACGGACTTCTGCAGGTCGACCTGGTGCGCGAGTTGCCGGAGGCCATGAAGCCGCGCCGGATCGCGGTCAAATCGGGGCCTTCCCGCGGCGAACCCCAGCAAATCGAGCAGAAGCAAGCGGCCTGATCGGAAGTCCGATCGGGCCGGCTGGAGGTGGTCTCGCGTGGCCCCGGCCACGCGCGCCGCCCGTCTGAGATAGGAGAAACAACTGAGAAAGGAGACACAACATGAGCATGAGAGATCTCATTCCCTGGAACCGCAGCAGTAGCGTTCCGGTGCAGCGCGGAGAGGAAGGCGCGCCCTTCCTGACTTTGCATCGTGAGATGAACCGCTTGTTCGACGACGTCTTTCGTGGGTTCGAGCTCAGCCCCTTCCGCTTCGACCGCGTGTTCGACCGCGTCGGGTCGTGGCCGAGCATCGAGGTGAGCGAGAACGACAAAGAGGTGCGGGTCACGGCCGAGCTTCCTGGGCTCGAGGAAAAAGATATCGAGGTTCAGCTGTCGAATGGCACGCTCGCCATCAAGGGCGAGAAGAGGGCCGAGACAAAAGACAACGACAAGCTGTTCAGCGAGCGTTTCTATGGCCGGTTCGAACGGCGCATCCCCATTGATGACGTCGACGAGGACAAAGTGAGCGCGTCGTTCCGAAACGGAGAGCTCGTCATTACCCTGCCGAGATCGGCCGAGGCGCAACGCAACGTGAAGCGCATCGCGATCAACGGCAAGTAAACAGAGAAGAGACTTCGGCGGGCGGGAGCTCGCGCACTCCCGCCGCCACCTCTGCGAAGGCGGCAGCAATGTTGAAATTAGTCGAGAGCGAACGCAAGGATCCGACTGGGCGCGTCAGCACGTCGAAGACACCATTGACGGTCTCTTCTGTGTTTCCCGATGATGCGGTCGCGGTGATCTACCGGCCCGCCCGATCCGCGATGACATCGGGCAAGGCGTACACGCGGCATTGGAAGCTCCGCTTCGAGCGACGGACGCCGCCCTTTATCGAACCACTGATGGGTTGGACCGGTGGGGACGATCCGCTTACTCAGGTCGAATTGACTTTTCCGACCCGAGAATCTGCCGTGGCCTATGCGGAACGGCAGGGCCTCACCTTTATCGTCCATGGCCAAGATCATGCCCGCCACGGTCAGGATCATGCCCGCTACGCGCCGCGGGATCGCAGCGCCGATGAGGTCTGCGAGGATCGGGCACGACCAGTCGATACTCCTCTTGCCTTCGTCCGAGCAGCAAGCAGCGGGGACCGTCAGGCCGCATAGGAGATCGTATGGCACGGATCACGACCATCGACTGCGAACGGGTCGTACCGAACCGCTTCGAGCTTGTGCTGCTCGCCGCAGCGCGCGCCCGTGCGTTGAGCCGCGGGCACACACCGCACGTGTCGCTGGATGGGGACAAGCCGACCGTCACCGCGCTTCGCGAGATTGCCGCCGGAGCAGTCGATCCGACCTGGCTCCGCCAATGGTTGCTAAACTTGCAGCGCGACGACGTCGAGGAAGAAGTCGGACTCGACAATCCGAATGGGACCGTTGGGTCGTCCGCCAATGACTCTCGTGGTGCCGCTATTGCGGAAGCTGACGACACCACTCCAAAAGCTTCCCCCGGAAGCATCGCTAACCACAAAGTGATGAAAACGGAGAGACGTCATGTTCGACAGACTCACAACACTCAACATCAAAGAGAACGTCATCGACGTTGTAAACGTCGTCCTCGGCGTGTGCCTGGCGCTCGCCCCCTGGGCGCTGGACTTCGCCGCTGAGGCTACTGCAGCCTGGAACGCGTGGATCACCGGTGCTGCTATTGCACTCGTCGC
>Ga0182740_1001184_pt1 | contig 18735 bp, 17 predicted proteins | sample eDN5th37CKraftBY_FD_128872 | JGI IMG/M metagenome (GOLD analysis project Ga0182740, IMG submission 128872) | Enriched backyard soil microbial communities from Emeryville, California, USA - eDNA 5th pass 37_C Kraft BY (version 2) (version 2) | ecosystem: Environmental > Terrestrial > Soil >...
CCGCGCGCCTCGAACATCGCCATCATCGCGCTGGTGCCGGTGCCGCCGGGAGAGCGGTCCAGTTGGCCGGCGCTGAATACGTGCACGTTCTTGTAGAACGCGCCCTCGATGGTCGGCTGGTGCCAGAAGGTGATGAAGTTCAGGTTGTTGATGTGCGCTTCGGTCGGATGCTGGATGCGGTGGCGGGCGTTGAGCTGTTCGCGCACGATCAGGCCCATGCGCGACAGTTCCGTGCCGTTGTCGGGCGATATCCGCAGGTCGCAGCCAGACAGGTCCACGATGCCGAAGTAGTTGCCGCCCCAGACGATGTCCGCGGACAGCTTGCCGTAGCCCGGCAGTTCCACCGGGATGTCCTGCGCGGCCACGTAGGCGGGCACGTTCTCGAATCGCGTCCACAGGACGTTGTCGCCCTCAGACGCCACTTCGGCCACCACCAGCCCGGCGGTGGTCTCGAAGCGGATCTTGGTGATGCCATCCTTGCCGCGCGCGACCAGGCCGTGCGCCACCATGGCCATGCTGACCGCGATGGTGCCGTGGCCGCACATGTGCGAATACTCGGTGCCGTCGATGTAGATCAGGCCGGCGTCGTACTCGGGGCTGGAGGGCGGCGTGAGGAACACGCCGAACATGTCCTTGTGGCCGCGGGGCTCGCGCATCAGGGCCTTGCGCAGCCAGTCGTAGTTCTGTTCCAGAAAGGCGCGCTTTTCCAGGATGGTGGAGCCGGCGGGGTAGGGGATGCCGCTGTGCACGATGCACAGGGGCTCGCCTTCGGTATGGGTATAGATGACATCGAACGCGTCTTGCTTGCGCATGACTGTGGCTCCAGACAGTAAGGTAGGGAAGAAAAGTTATTTGCCGCGTTCGGACAGCATGTCCAGCCCGACGGTCAAATCCAGGATGACGATGGCGATCACCGCAACCACGATCGTGGCGCCCGACACGGCTGCGATGGTCGGATCTATCGTGTACTGCACGTAGTTGAAGAGCTTTACGGGGATGGTGTTCAGGTCCGCCGTGGTGTTGAAAATGGATAGCTCGACGTTGATCCACGAAGAAATGAACGCGAAGATCGAGCCGGTGACGATGCCTGGCCGGATCTGCGGCAGGACCACCAGGAAGAATGTCGTCCAGGGATTCGCGCCCAGGTCGGCCGACGCTTCTTCCAGCGCCCGCTGCTCAGGCGTCAACAAGGTCAGCGTGGACCGCAGGACGAAGGGGGCAATGATGACGATGTGCCCGATCAACAAGGACAGGAAGCTGCGCGTCAGGCCGAAGTACGCGCCGTACTGCAGCAGCGCCGCGCCCAGCACGATGTGGGGCAGCACCAGCGGCGACATCAGCACCGAGGTCAACGCGGCCTTGCCCGGGAACTCGTAGCGCGCCACCGCCAGCGCCGCAGGTACGGTAAACAGCACGGCTGCCACCGTGGCCGCCAGCGCCAGCACCGTGCTGGTGGTGAATGCAGCGACATAGCCCGCTTCGATCAGCAGCGTGCGATACCAATCCAGCGTGAATCCCTTGGGCGGAAACGCCAGATAGGGCGTAGCCGTGAACGAAGAGCCCAGGATGACCACCAGCGGCAATGCCAGATAGGCCAGCACACCCAGGGCGATCAGTCGGATCAGATTGCGGGCGATCATCGCGCGGCTCCCGGCAGGACGGCGGCGCGGTTAGCCAGCGCCACGAGAATCAGGGTGAACACCAGCAACACCATGCTCAGCGCACCGCCGTAATGGAAGTCGAACACCGTGCTGTACTGCTGGAAGATCAGCATGGACAGCACCGATACGCGGCCGCCCGACAGCAGGGCCGGCGTCACGTAGGCGCTGACTGCCAGGGTGAAGACCATGATGGCGCCGGACACCACGCCGGGCAGGGTCAGCGGCCAGGTGATGTGGAAGAAGGTGGCCGCGGGGCTGGCGCCCAGGTCGGCCGATGCCTGCTCGCAGGCCGGATCGACCCGCGCCAGCGCATTTCCCACCGCCAGCACCACGAAGGGCAGCAGCACGTAGACCATGCCGATCAGGATGCCCAGCTCGGTGCCGATGAAACGCACGGGCCGGTCTGCAACACCCGCGCCCACCAGAGCCTGATTGACCAGCCCGTTGCGGCCCAGCAGCACCATCCAGCCGAATGCCCGCACGATGTTGCTGGTGAATAGCGGCACCACCAGAAGGATGACGCAGAAGCGCCGCCAGGCCCGCCAACGCACAACGCGCACCAGGTACCAGGCCAGCGGATAACCCAGGACCACGCAGGCGACCGTGGTGAAGAACGCCAGCCGGAAGGTCACCAGGATCACGTCCCAGTGGTACTGGTCGCCCAACACGCGCAGATACTGCTGCGGGGTAAGAGTCAGTCCGTCGGGCCCGCCGGTGATGCTGGCCAGCGCCACCACTGCCAACGGCGCCAGGAAGAACGCCGCGAAAAACAGGACGGGAGCCGCCAGCAGCAGGCAGGGCGAACGCCAAGCACGCGAGCTCATGGCTGTTCACCGATCAGGTGCAAGTGCTCCGGCGCAAATGCCAGGCGCACCGTGGCGCCCGCGCCGAGGCCGGATGGCGCGATGCCGCCGTGGCGAGCCACCAGCACCTGTCCGCCGATATCCACGTGGATCATGCAGTGACTGCCCACGTTGATGACGTCAGTGACCGTCCCCGTGAGCGCATGGGCCGCCGATTCATCGGCCAGGCGCAGATCCTCGGGCCGCAGCACGGCGGTGCCGCGCGCGGGTATCGCCTTGTCAGGAAGCGGCACGCGGAGCCCTTGCGCGTCCAATTGCAGCGCGCCGTCGCCGCTCGCGGTGTAAGGCATGAAGTTGGCATCGCCGATGAACTCCGCCACGAAGCGGGTAGCGGGATGTCGGTAGATTTCGGTTCCGCCTCCCACCTGCTCGATCTTTCCCGCGTGCATGACGACCACGCGGTCGGCCATGGTCATGGCTTCTTCCTGGTCGTGCGTGACGAAGATGAACGTGATGCCCAGCCTGGCCTGCAGGTGCTTGAGCTCCAGTTGCATGCGCTTGCGCAGTTTGAGATCCAGCGCCGATAACGGCTCGTCCAGCAACAGCAGCTTGGGTTGATTCACGATGGCGCGCGCCAACGCAACGCGCTGCTGCTGGCCGCCGGACATTTCGCGCGGATAGCGCGGGCCGAAGTCCGCCAGCCCCACCATGTCCAGCGCCGCGCGGGCGCGTTCGGCCGCCGCCTGCCGCGAAGCGCCCTGGCGCCGCGGGCCGTAGGCCACGTTTTCCAGCACGCTCATGTGTGGAAACAGTGCGTAGTTCTGGAACACGGTATTGAGCGGACGGTGGTGCGCTGCCAGGCGGCTGATGTCCTGGCCTTCGATCAGGATGCGGCCGGATTCAGGCCGGAGGAATCCGGCGATCGAACGCAGCAAGGTGGTCTTGCCGCAACCGCTGGGACCGAGCAGGGCGACGAACTCTCCCTGCCGGATCTCCAGATTGATGCGATCCAGCGCCTGGTAGGCGCCGAAGCGCATCGATACGCCTTCGATGGTGAGCAAAGCGGACATGTTCGATCCCGGCCTAGCGCTTGCGGGCAACCTGGCGGTTCCAGGCGTCGGTGACCTCGGCGCGGCGGCTGTTGATGAGGTTCCAATCGAACAGGCTCAGGTTTTTGACCGAGCCGTCTGCGCCCCAAGGCAGTTTGCGCGCGACGTCTTGCGGCACTTGCACATCCTTGACGGCAGGGCCCAGATACAGGCGTGTGGCCAGGCAGGCCGCCGCGTCGGGTGTGAGCGCGGTGTCGATGAATTTCTGTGCGGCAGCCTTGTTCGGCGCGTTCTTCACCAGGTGCAGGCGCGCATCGGTGGCCCAGGCGCCTTCCTTGGGTACGGCAAAGCCGATGGGCAGGCCTTTATCGATCAGGTCCCAGGCGCCGACGTTGAAATGCGCGCCGATGATGGCTTCACCGCTCTGGTAGGCATTGGTGGCCGCGCCGGAGCTGTCGAAGAACAGCGCGGTGTCCAGCGAGGCCAGCTTGGCGTATAGCGGCGCCAGATTGGACGGATCGACGGCGAACACCCGCGCCAGGAAGAAAACGAACGGCACGCCGGACGAATTCGCGGGCGAGGGAATGGCCACGGCGCCGGCATACTCGGGCTTCCACAGATCCTTCCAGCTGGCCGGCGCTTGCGTCACCTCTTTGGTGTTGTACGCGATGCCCAGCGAGTAATAACCGGTGCTGACCGCGTAGGCGGCATCGCCGTTGCGGTACACCCCCTGGTCGATGACGTTCTTCAGGTTGGGAATGCCCGCGGCATCCAGCGGGTCCAGTACGCCTGCTTCGGCGGCCAGTTCGCTGATGCCGCCGTCCATCCAGGCCACGTCTATGGTGGGCGCGCCTTTCTGCTGTTGCAGCTTGGCCAGCGTGGTGGTGGACGTGCCCACTTCGGGCACTACGGTCACGCCGGTAGCCTTGGTATAGGGATCGGCCACGCAGGCGCGGAACGCGTCGCCCCAGTTGCCGCCATACCAGGCGACGGTGATCTTTTGCTGGGCCAGCGCCTGGCCGGCGGCCAATAGGCCGGCTCCCAGCAAGGCGGCGCGGAGCGCGCGGCGGGTAGGTGTTGCCATGTCGGATTCCCCTTGTCGATTTATCGGCCCGCTTTCGCTGCGCCGACGAGCGCGGCAGGACGGAGCCATAGATGAATCTTGGGCGATCCCCGGGAAAACCAGCTTGAAGGCCTGGGACAAAAACTTGAATAATTGCGACATGGACACCGCTACGCCCGCCCCAGTTCCGTCTTTCTCCTATGACGACGAGCTCGGCGGCCTGCCTCAGGGGAAACCCGCACTGACCATAGGCATCGTGCTGCTGGACCAGTTCACGCTGGCGGCCTTTGCTGGATTGGTGGACGTGTTGCGGCTGGCGGGCGACCACGGCGGCCGCAGCCGCCAGATCCATACCGCGTGGCGCGTCATGAGCTGGGACGGCAAGCCGCGCTGTTCCAGTGCAGGCCTGACCATAGACGTGGCCGACGGCTTGCCGGACGATCCGACGCAGTTCGACTACGTGGCGGTATGCGGCGGAAACGACTACTTCAATGGCCGCCTGCCTGAGCCCCTGCGCGACTGGCTGCGGTTGGCGGCCGCGCAGCGCGTGCGGCTCCTGGGCATCTGCACGGGCACGTTTGCGCTGGCCCAGGCGGACGTCATCGGGCCGCGCACCGTCTGCGTGCATTGGAATGTGCTCGACACCTTCCGCGAGCGCTTTCCGCAGGCCCGGGCGGTGGTGGACCGGTTGTTCGTGGACGAAGGCGACCTGATTTCCTGCGCGGGTTCCACGGCCGCAATCGACCTGGCCTTGTACCTGGTGGCGCGCCATTGTGGGCGCGACAAGGCGCAGCAGGCCATGCGACACATGATGCTGCAGGGGGTGCGTCCGGGGCGCGTGCCGCAGGCCCACTTCCACACTGACCTCTCTGGTATCCAGGACCTGCGCGTGCGTCAGGCAGCGCATTTCATCGAGCAGCGCATCGACAATCCTCCGCCCTTGGACGCGATTGCGCGCTATGTCGGCGTGGGGCGCAGGCAGCTGGAGCGCGCCTTCCGCGTGGCCACGGGCATGTCGCCCATGGCGTTCCAGCGGCAGTTGCGGCTGGAGTACGGCAGCTGGCTGCTATTGAATAATCCCAGCAGCATCACGCAGATCGCGCTGGATTGCGGATTTGCGGACGGCGCGCATTTTTCGCGCGATTTCCGCGCGCATTTCGGGCAGTCGCCGCGGCAGTATCAGCAGGCTGCCGGCCGCGACGTCGGAGTCAGCGTGTTCCCTGCCTAGGACTTGCGCGCGGCTCGTACCGATGCGAGTGGGCCCTGGGCCAATCAACGGAAGGAGACGGCATGACCTATGACCTTTGGTATTGGGACGGCATCCCCGGACGCGGCGAGTTCGTGCGCCTGGCCCTGGAGGCTGGCGGCATCCCTTATCGCGAATGCGCGCGTCAGCCGGGCGCGGACGAGGGCGCGCTGGTGGCGGACTTGAGCTCGGCGCGCAAGCATCCGCCGTTCGCGCCGCCGTATCTGGTCGCGGGAAAGATGACGCTGGCGCAGACGGCCAACATCCTACTGTTTCTGGGCGAAAAGCACGGTCTTGCACCGGACTCGCTCGAAGGGCGGCTTTGGGTGAATCAGTTGCAGCTCACCATTGCGGATGTGGTGGCTGAAGCGCACGACACGCATCATCCGATTTCCGCCAGCGAATATTACGAAGACCAGAAAGTCGAGGCCGCGCGGCGCGCGCGCTGCTTCCGTGAAGAGCGCATGCCCAAATTCCTGGGCTATTTCGAACGCGTGCTGGAAGGACCGCAGGCATGGCTGGCGGGCGGCAAACGCTGGACTTATGTGGACCTGTCCCTATTCCACCTCGTCGACGGCCTGCTGTATGCCTTTCCGAAACGCATGGCCACCTTGGCCGTGCATTATCCGAAGGTCATGGCGCTGCATGCGCGCGTGGCAGCGCTTGCGGAGCTGCAACCTTACTTTGAAAGCGGCAGGCGCCTGCCATTCGGGGAGGGCATTTTCCGCCAATATCGCGAATTGGACGCCGCCTGAGTCGGGATTAACCCTGTGTTGCGGAATGCCGATTTCTCTTCGGCGGATCCAGGCTTTCCTTGAGTCCGCTCACTTTTAGGATTAAATTATTTCGAATTGTTAAGTAAATATATCCATTTGTCTCAAGGCGGGTGGGCCGGACGCCGTCTGGCTGCCCTGGTTCCGGGTGGGAGACGTCGCGATGAAATGGATCAACCTAAGCCAGCTGCTGCGCATAGACCGCGGCATGCGCAAGGCAGACATGCTCGGGCAGATCGCAGCGATCAATAACGCCCAGGCCGTCGTCGAGTTCGACCTGGACGGCCATGTCCTGGCGGCCAATTCGAATTTCCTGGGCGCCATGGGTTATGCCCTGGACGAGATCATGGGGCAGCACCATCGCCTCTTTGTCGATCCGGCGGAGCGTGGATCGGCTGCCTACGCGGAGTTCTGGCGCCGCTTGCATCAAGGCAATCGGAACGCGGGGCGCTACCGCCGGATTCGCAAGAATGGCAGCGACGTCTGGCTGCAAGCTTCCTACAACCCGATTTTCGACCGCCATGGTCGCCTGATCAAAGTGGTCAAGTACGCCGTCGACATCACCGCGCAGCAGCAGCGGCAAGCCGACGTGGAAGGCCAGCTGGCGGCGATTTCCAAAGTGCAGGCCATCATCGAGTTCGAGCTGGACGGCACCATCATCCGTGCCAATGACCTGTTCCTGGATGCCGTGGGCTACCGCGCCGACGAAATCCAGGGGCGTCACCACAGCATGTTCGTCCCGCCGCAAGAGGCGCGCGGCGCGGCGTATCAGGAGTTCTGGCGCAGGCTGCGCAACGGCGAACATGACACGGGACAGTATCTGCGCATCGGCAAGGGCGGCCGCCAGGTCTGGATCGAAGCCAGCTACAACCCGATCTTCGATGCGCAGGGCCGTCCGGTCAAAGTCGTGAAGTACGCGACCGACATCACGCGGCGCTTCACCGCAGCGCAGACCTTGCGCGTCGCGGTCCAGGGTCTGACCGAAAACGCCGAGCGCGCGGGCCAGGCCAACACCTTGGCGCTGGACGCCTGTCGGGTGGCCGAGCAGGGCGGCAATACGGTGCAGGAAGTGGTGCGGACCATGGGCGGCATTACCCAGAGCTCGCGGCGCATTTCCGAGATCATCGGGGTCATGGACGGCATCGCGTTCCAGACCAACATCCTGGCGCTGAACGCCGCGGTCGAAGCCGCGCGCGCCGGATCGCATGGCAAGGGGTTTGCCGTGGTGGCGGCGGAGGTGCGCAGCCTGGCGCAGAACAGTGCCGCCGCGGCCAAGGAAATCAAGGACTTGATCACGTCCTCGGTGCAGCAGGTCGAAAGTGGCGCGCGGCAAGTCCAGTCGGCAGGCGCCACCATGGACGATATCGTTGCATCGTCCCGCCGCGTCACCGAGATCATGGCGGAGGTGGTGGAGGTGTCCTTGGCCCAGTCCGCCAAGCTTGGCGAGGTGACCGAGGACATCACGCAGCGAGCCGGCGAGCCGGCCCGATGCGCTATAAAGACGGTATTGATCTGAACCCGCAGGCCCGGGCAGGAGCCATTCCGCCCGGGCCGCGCCATTTGCAGCGACCGTCCATGACCGAATCCGAAGCGCTGGCTATTGCCTCGCACCGCCATTACAAGGGCGGGCTCTATCTTTATCTGGGCACCGCCCGCCACTCCGAAACCGAGGAGTCCATGGTCGTCTACGAACATCTGTGGCCGCACGAGCGTGGCTCGTGGGTGCGTCCTGCGGACATGTTCTTCCGCCAGTTGCCCGACGGCGCTCCCCGTTTAGCGCCTTTGCGGCCGGCGGAGTAAGGCCGTGGCGTTCTATTACCGGCGGCCGCGCACGAACGGCGCTCCGTCTGTCCGCGCAGCGGGCGGCAAGGCGGGGGCAGCGACCCTGGCCGCGGCGCTCCAGGCGTTGCGCGGTCCCTTCATCGTGGCCGACCTGGAAACCACGGGCCTGTCCACGGCGACCTGCGAGATCCTGGAGTTCGCGGCGGTCCGCGTGGGCGCCGCAGGGGCGCTGGAGCGCGAGTACACGCAAGTGGTGCGCACGCGCGGTCCTGTCCCACCCTTCATCAGCCGGCTGACCGGCATTACGCAGGCGGAAGTCGACCGCGACGGCGTGCCGGTGGCGCAGGCGTTTTCTTCATTCCTGGATTTCGTGGAAGACCTGCCGGTGTTCTTCCACAATGCCTCGTTCGATCGGCGCTTCCTGGGCGCGGCGGCGGACCAGACGGGCCTGCCGTTCGCCAACTCCACCCACTGTACGCTGGCGTTGGCGCGCCGCGCATGGCCGGAGCTGCCCTCGCACAAGCTGGAAATCCTGGCGCGCCATGTCGGCGCTTCCAATCCCACCCACCGCGCGCTTGCCGACGTGCGCACGACCGTGGCCGTGGCGCTGGCGGCAGGTTCCCGCCTTGCCGCAGGCTGAGGCCCGGCGTTCGGCCTAGGAGTTTCGATGTCCGACCTGGAACAGATCAGGCTTGCCGTGCGCCGATTTACGGAAGAGCGGGACTGGCAGCCATTTCATTCGCCCAAGAATCTCGCCATGGCGCTTGCCGGAGAGGCGGGCGAACTCGTGTCCCTGTTCCAATGGCTGAGCGAAGCGGAGTCGCGCAAGATGCCGCCGGAGCGGCTGGCCGACGCCGCTGACGAAATCGCCGATGTGCAGATGTACCTGGTTGCCCTGGCGGACCAGCTCGGCATTGATATCGCCGGCGCGGTCGCGGGCAAAATGGTCAAAAACGCGCAGAAATACCCGGCGGATCGTTTTCGCGGCAGTGCGCGCAAGTACGACGATCCGCCCGAATTATCCTGATGCCAATGTGTGGCCGGGGTCGCGTCAGATCACTTTTTGCTCGTGATGCACCTGGGGCGGTTCGACGAAGAAGCCCGCCACCAGCTTGCGCCATTCCTGGAAATCGCTGGATTCGCGGAAATCCACCATGTGGTTCTCGACGGTTTCCCAGTCCACGACCAGCGTGTAGCGCTGCGGCTGTTCGATGCTGCGGTACAGCTCCATGCCGTGGCAGCCGCGGGCCCGCAAGAACAGCGGTTTCGCCTGTGCGACACCGGCTTCGAACAGCGCTTCCTGCCCTTCGCGGACATGGATGCTGGCAATCTCCTGGATCATGGTCCTGTCTCCAAACAGAGGAAGCCGGGTAGCGCCCGGCTGGCCGCCGTAGTATCGCTGAAAATTCCGGCCGGGGCGCGCATCGGTCGGTGTGCTTCGGTTATGCGCGCTAGGGAACATGCCCGAGTCGGTCTCTCCCCCATCCCGTCCATAGAGCTGAATCCGCGCACTGCGGGCGCGGACGCGCGGAGTTTCTCCTCGTGCATACGCATGGGCGCCGCGCAAGATTGCCGCAAATCTGGCTGATTGTTTTACAGCACTGGATTGGTTGTCGGAACTCGGTCGCCCGTTTAGCCGATATCGACTTGCCTAGGACGGCGCAATCATTCCGTACCAATACGAAAGTCCCACGCCTTTCGTCATTGACCGGGCGTGGCGCTGAGCGGTAACGGTCCGCGCCGGTCGGTTGCCGGTAATCGTGAATCCGTGCATGCACGGAGCAGGAGGAGCTGAAATGAAAAAGCTCGCAGCAGTCGCCGCCTTGTCCCTGGCCGCCGTCTCGGCCCATGCCGCAGGCCAGTTCGGCGGATCCGTGACCGGCCACGCCGGCGCAATCAATGGCACCGCATCGTCCGTCTCCACAGGCAGTTCCGTGGCCGCGACACAGATCAACGGTTATGGCTCTTCGACACAAGTGTCGTTCGGCATGACGGGCGGCGTGGCGGAAGTGGGCGGCACCTTCAGCCACGACGGCACGCAGGTGGTCACCAGTACCCGCCAATACGCCAACAGCGACTCGTACGGTCAAGTGTCGGGCAACGCGCCCATCATGGTGGGCGACAGCATCGCCAACGGCGGCGCCACGTTTGCCAAGACGGATACCAGCGCTTCGGCGACGGGTTCCTTCCATGCGGTGAATGTGGGCGCGTTTGGGTCGATACACGGCATTGGTCCAGTGGGCCATGTCGGTGGTTTCAATCACTGACCCAGTTATCCGGACGGCTTCGGCCGTCCGGGCGAGGGGACATCATGAAGACCATAGTGCTTGCCATTTCCCTGTCGCTGGCGGCGGTTTCCGCCAGCGCCCAGACCAGCAGTTCCAGCGCGACGACTTCGGCGTCGTCCGGTTCGACCAACGCCGGGAACAATCAGGGCATTACCTTCAACTCCGACAACGGCGGGTCCAGCACCGTGCGTAGCGTGCCGCCCTTGGGCGGGCAGAGCTTTTACGGTTCCTTTTCGTCCGACAGCTGCATGGTCTCGGCGGGAGGAGGCGGCGCCGTGGTCGGCTTCGGCATGAACGTCGCGATCCCGATCGAGGATCAGAAGTGCAGCTTGCGGCGCAATTTCGAACGGACCATGCAGGCCGCTGCCTCGACCAAGGATGCGGACCGTTCGCGCCGGCTGGAAACCGCGGCCATCGACATCCTGTGCCAGACTGACGACCGTACCAAGGCGGCGCTGGTGGCGCAGGGGTTATGCACCAATCCTGCCCTGACGACGGCGGACCATCGTTTCGACAGCAATGCGGTGGCGCAGGTTGCGCCGCCTTCAGGCCCGGTCGTGGCTGACCGGCCGGCACCGCAATTGCCGCCGGCGCCCGAAGCACGGGCCTATCCGGTGCGTAGCGTGCAAAGCGCTGCGCTGGCGTCGCCGCCGCTGCGCAATCGCACCTATACCGAGCTATACACGCCGGGCTGAGATGGGCGTCCTGTCCGTCCCGGCCGGGGCCGAGACCGGGACGAGCACGGGATTCCGTGGATCAGGACTGGGCGGGCGGCGGAACGGCCAGGGGCGCCGCCGCCGGCTGCGGCGCGGAGGCCAGCAGCATGGTGGGCGGCGAGGACACTTCCAGGCCTGCGTCGTGCAGGCGCTTGAGCAGGGTGAACAGCAAGGCGCTGCGCACCCCGTAAGCCGCGCGGGGCGACGACACGTAGCCCTTGGCATTGAAGATCAGATGGCCGCCGTCGATGCCATCCAGGAAAACATTCGGCGCCGGCGTGTCCAGCACGTCTTCATGGTCTGCAAAAGCCTGCAGAATCAATTCGCGCACCTGCTCGGCGTCGGTGGACAGCGGTAAGGGCAGCTTGATCTGCACCAGTCCAAGCGGGTTCGATCGGGTCACGTTGCGCACGGTCTTGGTGACGAACTCCGAGTTGGGGACGATCACCGTGGAGCGGTCGCCCATCTGGATTTCCGTGGCGCGCACATTGATGCGCAGGATGTCGCCCTCCACACCGCCCAGCGATACCCAGTCTCCCACCTTGACCGGGCGTTCGGCCAGCAGGATCAGGCCGGACACGAAGTTCTGCACCACCGCTTGCAAGCCAAAACCGATACCCACGGACAGGGCGCTCGCGATCCATGCCACGCGCTCCAGGCCGATGCCAGCGGCCGACAGCGACAGCGCCACCGCGAGCACGAAACCGGCATAGCCGAACAGCGTGGCTGCGGACAGCTGCATGCCCGGATCCAGTTCGGTTGTCGGCAGGTAGCGGTTGGACAGCCAGCGCTTGAGCATCTTCACGGCCAGCAGCGACAGCCCCAGCACCAGTAGCGCCTGCAGGACGGCTCCCGGACGGATCTGCGCCTCGCCAATGGCGAGCCCCTTGCGCAACTGGTCGAAGCGCTGCAGCAGGTCCATGGGCGCTTCGCCGAAGGGGGCCAGCAGCAAGGTCACGGCCAGCAGGCCGACCGCCACGCGGCCGACGCCCGACAGCAGCACGGCCGCCTGGTCGCGCATGCTGGGCGCTTCGTGTTCGCCGCCGTCGCGGTGCGTGGTTCCCAGCAGCGTGCTGAAGCCGTCTTCGATCAGCGTGGACAGCAGATACGCGGAGGCCAGGATGATCAGCACCCACAGCACCTGCTTGACCATGAAGCTGCCGAACGCCACGTAGCCGGCCAGCATGCTGGCCAGGCTCAGGATCAGAACGGTCCACACCGAAGTCAGCAGCAGCGAGACCCAGAACGGGATGGGCGCATCGTTCTCCTGCATGGCCTGGCGCCGCAGCCGGCGGCTGATGGCCAGCACCGCCCCTATCGTCGCCATGGTCAGGACGGCGACAATGCCGGTGAGCGTAATGGTGGTGGTCAGGCTGGCGTTCAGCAACACCGGCAGCCGCTCGGCTAGCCATATCATTACCACCAGCACGCCCAGCACGCCGGGCAGCCAGCGCAGCCGCGTCGCCACGGCATCGCTGATGGGGGGCAGGCGCCACGACGGTCGGTTCGTAGACAGCAGCGCATAGCCCAGGCCCGACACGTAGCCGCCGAAGCAGACTGTGGCCACCAGGTTCGCGAGCAGGGACGATGTGTTGTCGCTCAGTTGCGAATCCCAATCCAGGCCCATGTGGATCAACAGGGCGATAACCCCGGGCGTGGCCACGGCCAGCACCAGGTGCGCAACGGCAAGAAAGGAACGGCGCAGGCGCCCCGGCGGCACGCGCGTGGCGGTAATCCGCAGCAGCAGCCGGCCGATGGCGACGCGCAAGACGATCGTGAGCGCGATCGCCGCGCCCAGCAGTAGCCAGCCCCACTTCGGCGTCTGGCCGACCGCAGTCGCGAGGTCGTCGCGCAGGACCTCCAGGCGCTCCAGGTCGCGCGGGAACTCTTCGCGGAACTCGGTCCAGAACTGGCCGGACAGGAATGAGTCGCGCCGCTCGCCCAGGCGCGCCTGGAATTGCGTGCGGCGCTGGGCGGATATCTGCTCCGCCGTTTGTCCGGCGTCCACCGACAGTAGCCTGGCCAGCTTGATCTGCGCGTCCAACGCGCGGCTGTTCTTCTCCAGCTGCATGCGCTGCGCGGCAACGTCGGGCGCTTCCTTGGCGCCTTCGGGCGGCGTGCCCAGTTCGCTCAGCCGGGCCGTCACACTGGCCAGTTGCGGTGTCAGGGCTTCGGCCGCGGCATCGGCCTTGGATTGGATATCCAGCGCATCGCCGCGTTGCTTGACCAAGGTGGCATCATCGGTCTCGTCGGCGACCCGCTTGCGGATGTCGTCGATCTGCTTGCGGGCGGTTGCCAGCGCCGCTTCCGTGTCGGCTGGGGTGGGCGGTGCCGCCGCGTGGGCCGGCATCAGGAAAAGCACCAGCAGCAGCGCTGCCATCAGCGCCACGAAAGCAGGGTAGCGGGCGCGATGAGGGCGCGCGCGCAGGGAAGGGAAAGTGTGTGTCATGTTCTTGGGCGAGTCGCTCGCATCGAGGCGGGAGCATAGCAAGCCGGCGCCCCGTCCGTTGCAACAAAAACGAGCGCTGCGGCCCTATTTTTAAAGGCGAGTCAAACGGGTGGAATGACGGCTTGAGCGGGGCGTAAAAACAGGGTCGGATAGGCTGCCCGGTAGCCCGCCCAGCTCGGGCACGGGCGTTTGCGGCAAAGCATGTTTACGAGGCCAACGTTTGGATTCAACTCAGGCTGGCAAGTTGCCGCGTGCAATGCCTTTTTTGGGTTTGCCGAGCACGGCGTCGCATACCTCCAGCCAGGCGCGGGCGGCATAGGATAGATAGCCGGACTGCTGCCAGATATGGCCGACCTCCCATTGCATGCCCGATTTGGCCAACTTTGCCGTACTGAGGCCGCGGGTTTTCATGCGTTGCATCAGGGGCTCGGGCAGCAGGGCCACGCCCAGGCCCGCGGAGGCCATCGCCACCAGGAAATCCCAATGCGCGCTTTGCGCCGCGATGCCCGGCTGAAAGCCGGCATCGGCAAACGCCTGCCGCAAGCGGCGGGTGATGGCGAAGTCGTCCGTGGGTATCAGCAGGCGTGCGTCCCGCAGGGCAGCCAGCGGCAGCGACGTCTTGCCAGCCCAGGGGGCGTCGGGCGGGCCTATCACCCAGATCGGGTAACTGCCGAAAGGCTGGGCGGCCAAGCCGCCCTCCGGGGCAATCGGCAGGATGGTCGCGCCGACCTCCAGTTCGCCGTTTGCGACCAGGCTTTCGACGGCCTGCCCGGTGCCTTCGCGCAAGGTCAGGTGTATGCCCGGATGCAGGTCGCGGAAGCGCTTGACCACCGGCGTGAACAGCAGGTTGATCATGGGCGGGATGCCGACCTCCAGCGCACCGCGGCGCAGGTCCGCGGTCTGGCGCAATTCCTCGGACAACTGGCGCATTGTTTCCAGCACCTGCAGGCCGCGCTGGTACATGACCCGGCCGGTGTCGGTGGGGCGGGCAGTATGGCCGTCGCGGATCAGCAGCGGCGTGCCAGCCTCTTCTTCCAGTTGGCGGATCATTTTGCTCACCGTCGACTGTGTCACGAACAGCACCTTGGCGGCCTGCGTGAAGCTGGCGTGCCTGACGGTTTCAACGAAGTACCGCAATGCGCGCACGTCCATGGAGCGGGATTCCTTAGCGCGTTGCGCGCAAAACTCTTCAAACAATGAAAAAAATGACTTATTTGGATGATTTTAAGTCATTACGAGATTTGAGCCGGCCTTCCTATACTGCCGAAAATTCGTTCCTGGACTGCCTCTGGCTGGCCCAGGAACCTCGGGAAACGCCGCGTCAGACGGCGCCTGGGCGCCAGCGGCAACGCCGCGCCCCGCCGCACGTAGGCCCTTGAATCTGGAGACACCATGCATCTCGACCGTATCCGCCACCCTGGGCTGCGCGCCAAGATTACTTCCGCCGATCAGGCGGCCTTGCTGGTTCAGGACGGCATGACCGTCGGAATGAGCGGCTTCACCCGCGCTGGCGACTGTAAATCCGTGCCGGCGGCATTGGCGGCCCGCGCCGAGCGTGAGCCTTTCTCCATCACCTTGATCACGGGCGCTTCGCTGGGCCACGACACGGACAAGATGCTGGCGCAGGCCAACGCCCTCGCTCGCCGCTTGCCGTTCCAGGTCGACACGACCTTGCGCCGCAAAATCAACCAGGGCGAGATCGCTTTCATCGACCAGCATCTGTCCGAAACCGTCGAGCAGTTGCGCGCGGGCCATATCGGCCCCATCAACGTGGCCATCATCGAGGCCGCCGTCATCACCGAAACCGGCTCCATCGTGCCGACGATGTCGGTAGGAAACTCGGCCTCCTTCGCGCAGCAGGCCGACAAGATCATCATCGAACTGAACATGAGCGTGCCCGCCGCTATCGAAGGGCTGCACGACATTTACGTGCCGGCGGACCGGCCGGCGCGCAAGCCCATGGGCCTGATCGCCGCGGATCAGCGGATCGGTCAGACGTTCATCGAAGTGGATCCGTCCAAAATCGCAGCCATCGTCATCACGCAAGAGCCGGATAGTCCATCCAACGCCTTGCCGCCGGATGAAGAGACCAATGCCATCGCCGGCCACATCAACGCCTTCCTGCGCCGCGAGGTCGACGCCGGCCGCCTGACGAACGAACTGCTGCCTCTGCAGGCCGGCATTGGCACGATCGCCAACGCGGTACTGCATGGCTTTGAGTCGTCCAGCTTCGAAAACCTGACGATGTACTCCGAAGTGCTGCAGGACAGCGCCATCGAACTGCTGGACCAGGGCAAGCTGGCCTTCGCGTCGGCCTCCTCCATCACCGTGTCCAAGCCCGTCTATGAAAAGATCCTGGCCAACATGGAGCACTACCGCGAGCGCATCGTGCTGCGCCCGCAGGAGATCAGCAACGCGCCCGAGATCGTCCGCCGTCTGGGCATCATCGCCATCAACACGGCGTTGGAGTTCGACATCTACGGCAACGTGAATTCCACGCACGTGGGCGGCACCCACATGATGAATGGCATCGGCGGGTCGGGCGACTTTGCGCGCAATGCGCATCTGGCGATCTTCGTTTCCAAGTCCATGGCCAAGAATGGCGACATCTCCAGCGTGGTGCCCATGGTGTCCCATGTGGACCATACCGAGCACGACGTCGACGTGCTGGTCACGGAATGCGGCCTGGCGGACCTGCGCGGCCTGGCGCCTCGCGAACGCGCGCGCGCGGTCATCCAGAACTGCGTGCACCCGTCCTACCGGGACGCCTTGCAGGACTATTTCGACCGCGCCTGCGAGCGCGGCGGCCAGACCCCGCACGTGCTCGAGGAAGCATTCTCCTGGCACCAGCGCTTCAATGAAACCGATACGATGCGGCCGGCCAAGCCGGCTGCGCGCAAAGTCGCCTGAGGTCCACCCTGAGCAATGACTGCCGCCGCTGCGGCGCCTGCCGATTCGTTCGCGTAGCGAATCCGGTTCGCGGATCATGGTTTCCGCCTGGCGCCGCGATTTGGTAGAGGTAAAGAAGCGTACGCTGCTTTACCTTTTTTTTGCCTGGCGTTTCTTGCCGGAATCGGACTTCGGTGCCGTCAGGTTCTCGCGCGACATCTGCAGTTCGTCGCGCAGCCACTGTTTCAGCTCCACGAGCGGCGCCCAGTCGCGAAGACTGGGTCGATAGACCAGATGATAGGTCTGCGCCTGCTCGTACTCGATACTGATGGGCGATATTTGCACCAGCCTGCCTGCGCACAAGGCGTCGGCGGCCAGCAGCTCGCGTCCCAGCGTAATGCCCAACCCTTGTTCGGCGGCTTGCATCATCATGCCGGCGTCGTTGAAGGAAGCCACGGGCGTGACGGGCGTGTTCAATCCCGCCGCGTTGAACCAGGTTTGCCAGAGCTCTCGCTCACCCAGCAAGGGTTGGCGCGCCAATGTGGCGGGCGTATGGTCGGGGAGCGCCGCCGCGGTTTCGGGCGAGGCCAGGACAATCAAGGGCAGGGGGGTATCGAACAAAGGCTCCGATTCCACGCCTGCCCAAGGGCCGCGCCCGAAGCGCAGCGCCGCGTGAAAGCCGTCGCGCAGTAGATCCACCACTTGCTGGGAAGTCTCGATTTCCAGTGTCAGGCCAGGATTGCGCGCGCGCCACCGCGCCATGCGCGGCAATAGCCAGCGTTGCGCGAAAGAAGGCAGCACGGACACGCGCAAGCGCTGTTCACTGCCCGAGGCCGCGGCCGACGCGGCCAGCGTTCCTTCATCCAGCAGGGCCATTGCGCCTTGCACACTGCACAAGAGGGCAGCGCCCGCCGTATTCAGCACGATGCCGCGGCCGCTGCGCTCGAACAAGGGAAAGCCCAGTTGGGTTTCCAAAACCTTGATCTGTTGGCTGACGGCACTGTGGGTCAGGTGCAGGCGTTCCGCCGCCGCGCGCAGATTCTGCAGCTCGGCCACGGCACGGAAGGCGGGGAGGGTGCTCAGTGGCAGGCGCATGGCAAAGACCGAAGGGGTAGAGATTGGTCATCATAGCTTACCGATAACCCCAAAACAATTCGATTTTCAGTGAGGCATTGGGCGACTACGCTTACCAAAGTGCATAAACACCTGGAGCCCATCATGTCTGCACAGCTTTGCACCCCGTCTTCCCCGGCCCTGGCCGCCGTTTCCAGGGATCGTGCGCCGTCGATACCGATGCCGGGGGCGGCGCCCTCCGTTGAACCCGCGGCGCCTCGTTCCGGCTTCTTCGCGAAGCTGATCGCTGCTTTTCGCAAGCGGCGCAACGAAGCGCGCCTGCGTCAGCTGGCTGCCGACCTCGACGAGCACATGCTGAAGGACCTCGGTGCGCCCAGATGGTTGATGAACGAAGCCGCCGTCAAGCGCGACCTTGCCAGACTTCGGGACGCCGACTATCTGCGCTGGTAGGCGAAGCTTCGCCCGCCGCCGGCGTTTCCCTGCTCCACGCGGGCCGCTTTCCTTCTCCGTGCCGAGTGTCCTCCATGACCGGCCCCGTTCTTCTATATATATAGAAGGCGGGGCAACCGGCCTTGGGTGGGGCGCATCTTCATGATCCATATAGAGGATGGCCCTGGCGGGCGCCAGCTGAATCGCAATCGGCTAGGTAGGCATTTGAATAAAGTCTGCCCTCAGGTCGTGACAAACCCAAAACTTGTGCTATAGTCTCGCTCCTTCGCAGTTCGGGCAGTTCTGAGCGGCGAAGCCAAGCAAGCACAACGGATCGGGCACGAGAAATCAGCCGGGTCTGCCGCCAGGCGGTCAGTAATGAAAGCCAAGCGGTTATTGCAAGGACTGCAGCAAGTTAGGCAAAAGCCAGTTGCGCAATCTGCAAAAATCGTGTTATAGTCTTGGGCTTGGCAGTTGCCGAAAACTTAGGGTTAACCCTGATATTTCGATAGC
>Ga0182740_1001185_pt1 | contig 18733 bp, 16 predicted proteins | sample eDN5th37CKraftBY_FD_128872 | JGI IMG/M metagenome (GOLD analysis project Ga0182740, IMG submission 128872) | Enriched backyard soil microbial communities from Emeryville, California, USA - eDNA 5th pass 37_C Kraft BY (version 2) (version 2) | ecosystem: Environmental > Terrestrial > Soil >...
CGCCGCGCATCGGCGTGATCATGGGCAGCCAGATGCCCTCGAATGCAGTCTTTCGTGGCGTGTCCATGGCTTACTGCACCGTGATCGGGTGCGCGGTGCGCACGGCGCCGAACTCCGCACGGGGCAGGCCGGACATGACAGCGTGCATCAGCGCGTCGAGCTGTGCGCGGTCGCATTGCAATTGCAGCACGCTTTGCGCATGGGCGTGATCCACGGACAGAATGTAGACGCCGATGCGCTCGCCCAGCGCGCGATGCAGCGCCAGCCGCACGTTCAGCGCGTCCAGCGTGTCGATCCTGACGGTCAGGGCGACCAGGTCTGCCAAACCTTTTGTGCGCTGCGCGGGCAGGATGTCGGACATAGGGGTGTGGCGGGGTTGCAGTCGAGGGATCATGGCGGTGAGCGGGACGCAGACGCTGCTGGCGGCGTTCCGCGATCGGGTTGGTTGATGACGGTTCCACTATAGGAAGGGCGCCATAAATCCTGCCGATAAAAACGGACGCGACGCGTAAAAAACGCGTCAACGCCCGGGGTCTTCAAAATGTCTTCGTCAGTGACAGCAGGCCGGTGGCGCGGCCCATGTCGCGGCCGCGCGTGTTGGTGTACACAGCGCGATCGGCATTGGTGTCCAGATAGGCCAGCGATACCGAGAGCCCCTGGCCGAAATCTTTCGTCAGGCCGAGCTTCCAGTCCGTGTAGTTGCCATTGTCGACGTTGCGTACCCACTGGCGGCCGACGTGGGCGTTCAGGGTCAGGCCCCAGAGGCCCGTGCCGAAGTTGCCGGACAGGTCCAGATACTGGCTGTACTTGCTGTCGGCGAAACCGAACAGGTTGGTCAGGGACAGGGAATACTTGAACATCACCGGTCCATAGCCGATGCCGGCATACAGCTCCGTGGTATCGGGGCTGGTGTAGCCGGAAGGATAGTCGCCCGGGTAGTAGTACCGCAGGACGCCCAGGTCGACGGGCACGTCCTTTGCGAGAGTGCCCTTGTAGCCGCCGTAGAAGTCCATTTCTACGGGGGTCGAGACATCGCTGTTGCTGTCGTTGAGCCAGCTGATGCTGGAGTTCCAGTTGCCCAGGTAGAAGCCGCTGGAGTGGCTCAGATCGAATCCGCCCTGGATGGCCGGCTTGTTATTGCTTTGCATCAGGCCGCGATACCGGTATTGGCTGGCCAGCGTGAGATTGGCCGTCAAGGTGAAATCAGAGACGGCCGGCACGCCGGCAGCGGTGTCGTCGGGCGCGTCGGCGGCCAGTGCATTGCCGGCTTGCGCGGCGGCCAGGGTCAGCAGCGCGAAGGCGGCCAGGGGATGGCGGGGCATGGGGAGTGCTCCTAGTGTTGGATGGGACCGCAACAATAGGAGGAATGGCATAAAGCCCGAGACAAGACTTGCGCGCTGCGTGTAAAGGCGGCATCAATACGCGCCGCCGGCGCCTGGCTCAGCCCGCGAAGCGATAGCCCACGCCAATCTCGGTCAACAGGTAGACGGGTTGGGCCGGGTCCGCTTCCAGCTTCTGGCGTAGATGGCCCATGTAGATGCGCAGATAGTGGTTGCTTTCCACGTGCGACGGCCCCCACACTTCGCGCAGCAGTTCGCGGTGCGTCATGACCTTGCCGCGATGCGCAAGCAGCGCCGCCAGCAGCCGGTATTCCATGGCGGTCAGGTGCACGTGCTGGCCGTCGCGTTCGACCACGCGACGGGCGAAATCCACGCGCACGCCGCCAAAGGCGATCTCGGACGCATTGCCGGCGCCGCCCCTGGCGTGCCGCCGCAGCAGCACGCGCAGGCGCGCCAGCAATTCGCTGACGCCAAAGGGCTTGGTCAGGTAGTCGTCGGCCCCGGCGTCCAGCGCATCGACCTTGTCGGCTTCGGCGCTGCGGGCGGAAAGCACCAGCACCGGCACTTCGGTCCAGCCGCGCAGTTCGCGGATCAGGGTCATGCCGTCTTCATCGGGCAGGCCCAGGTCCAACACCACCGCGTCGGGCTGGCGCGTGCCGGCTTCGATCAATCCGCGCTTGACGGTTTCGGCCTCGTGGACCACGCAGCCCTCGCTTTCCAGGGCCTGGCGCACGAAGCGCCGGATGTTGGCGTCGTCTTCAATGATCAGGACGGCAGGCTGGTAATCGAACATGCGGTGGGAGGCTCAAGGGGTTTCGGATTGGATCGGAGGCGGCGTGCCCAGGGGCAGGGTGAAGACAAACTGCGCGCCCGAGTCCTGACCGGGGGCATGCTCGACCCAGATTTTCCCATGATGGGCCGCAATGATGGCTTCGCAGACCGCCAGGCCCAGGCCGACCCCCGGCGTGGCCGACTCGCGGTCGCCGCGCGTGAATTTCTCGAAGATACGGCGCTCCGCGCCCGGCGGCACGCCGGGACCGTTGTCGCTGACGGAGACGCGCAGTTCACCGTCCTGGACGGCGGCATGCAGCCGCAGCGCGCTGCCCGCAGGCGTGTACTTGGCCGCGTTTTCCAGCAGGTTGCACAGCACGCGCTCGATCAGCACGCCGTCGCATTCCACCAGCGGCAGATGCGACAGGCGGTCCACGGTGACGCGGTGCGCGGCCAATGGTTCGCGCATGGCGGCAAGCGAGGCGCCGACCAGCTCTTCGATGGACTGCCATTCCAGGCGCAGCGGCGTCTCGCGGTTTTGCAGCCGCGCCATGTCCAGCAGGTTGGCGACCAGCGCGTGCATGCGCTGGGCCTGGTCGCGCATGGCGCGGATGGTCTCGTGGATGTCGGGCGGCAACGCCGCCTGCTGGCGCATAAGGGTGTCCGTCATGCCGACCAGGCTGGTCAGCGGGGTGCGCAGGTCATGCGACACGGCCGCCAGCAGCGAATTGCGCAGCCTCTCGGATTCCATGCTGACCAGCGCCTGCTGCGCGACTTCCACATAGTGCAGGCGTTCCAGCGCAATGGCGATGAGCGTGGCATAGGCCTCGATCTGGCGGCGCGAGTCCGGATTCAGGAACAGGCTGCGACGCGGGGCCGCCAGCGCCAGCACGCCGCGCGTGCGCATGGGCGCCTTCAGCGGCAGGTACAGCAATTCGCTATTGGACAGGGTGGCGGTGCCAGCGCCTGCGGGCTGCCCGTGGTCATAGACCCATTGGGCCAGGGCGGATTCCAGCGGCGGCATGTCCTCCGCGGCGGGCGACGCCAGCTTCAGCCTGTCGTCCATGCCCAGGATGTACAGGGCGCAACGCGAGCCGAAGGTGGCATGCACGAAGGCGCCGGCAAGGGTGACGATCTGCTCCGGCAGCAGCGCCGACGACAATTCGCGCGCGAATTCGTAGAGGCTGCGCGCATCGGCTTCGCGTTTGACCGAAGTCTGCGCCTGCAGGCGCAGGCCGGCCGTCAACTGGCCGATGAGCAGGCCCACCGACAGCAGCACGCCGAAAGTCAGCAGATACTGCACGTCCGAAACGGCGAAGGATGCCAGCGGCTGCACGAAGAAGAAATCGAACAGGCCGACGCTGACTACCGAGGCCAGCGCCGCCGGTCCACGGCCGTGGCGCAGCGCCACCGCCACTACTGCCAGGAGGAACAGCATGACGATGTTGGTCTGGTGCAGGGCAGGGAAGGCAAGCATGGACAGCGCGGTGGCCGCCGCGCAGTAGCACAGCGCCCAGGCGTAGCCCGCCAGCGGCCGCGGGTTGCTTTCATCGGCGGCCTGGCGTGCTTGCCTGCCCAGCGTGAGCGGATCGCGTCCGGGCGGGGAGGCGGCTGGCAGCGGGGGCGCTCCCAGGCGGATGATGTCGATCTCTGGGCAGCCCGCAGCCAGCATGTCGGCAAAGCTGTGGCGGCGCCATAGCCATCCCGGGGAGAGGGCCGCGGTCAACACGGCGGACAGTGACAGGCGCAGGCGTTGCAGGCCGCTGGCGCGGGTCCGTCCGATGATGGCCTTGGTGATGTTGTGGCGGCGCACGTAGCGCACGACTGCATCGACCATGTCGCCGCCGGCGAGGACCTCGCTGCGCGCGCCCAGCGCGTCCGCCAGGGCCAGGCTGCGCTGCATCCGTTCCTGCTCCGCCTGAGGCGGCGGGGCAGCGCGCGGGGTGTCGATGGTGACCACGTGCAGATCGCATTCCAGCTGCTGGCTCAGGCGATGGGCGCTGCGGATGATGTAGTCGGCGTCCATGTCCGGGCCGATGCAGGCAACCACGGCTTCGCGCGTGCGCCATACGGGCTCGATGGCCCGGTCGCGGCGGTACGCCTGGACGTCCTCGTCCACGTGATCGGCGGTGCGGCGCAGCGCCAGCTCGCGCAGCGCGATCAGGTTGCCTTTGCGGAAGAAATTGCGGGTGGCGTGGCGCGCCTGCTCGGGCAGATAGACCTTGCCTTCCTTCAGGCGGCGCAACAGCTCGTCGGCCGACAGGTCCACCAGGATGACTTCATCGGCGGCGTCGAAGACCTCGTCGGGTACGGTTTCCCAGACGCGCACGCCGGTAATGCTGCCCACTGCTTCGTTCAGGCTGTCCAGGTGCTGCACGTTCAGCGTGGTCCAGACGTCGATGCCGGCCGTCAGGAGTTCATGGATGTCCTGCCAGCGCTTGGCATGGCGCGAACCGGGCGCGTTCGAGTGGGCCAGTTCGTCCACCAGCACCAGGTCCGGATGCCGGGCCAGCGCGCCATCAAGGTCGAATTCCTTGAGGGCATGGCCCCGGTACGCGACGTCCTTGAGTGGCAGGACGGGCAGGCCTTCCAGCAGCGCGGCGGTTTCGCGCCGCCCGTGGGTTTCGACGATGCCTGCCAGCACGTCGGCGCCCTGGGTGGCCTGCGCGCGCGCGGCGACCAGCATGGCGTAGGTCTTGCCCACGCCGGCGGACGATCCGAAGTAGACGCGCAGCTTGCCGCGCACCGCCTGGCGCGCGGCATCGTCCAGGGTCTTCAAGAGCGCGTCGGGATCGGGACGCTCGCCAGCGATATCAGCCATGAACGCGCAATAGGTATGAGGAGACGGCTGGCAATACTATACGCCGCGGCATCAGCGCGCCGGACGCAATTGGTCCAGCGCCAGGTTCAGCGTCAGCACGTTGACCGCAGGGTCTCCCAGTACGCCCAACCAGGGTCTTTCGGTATGGGCCTGGATCAGGGCGTCGACGTCCGTGCGCGACAGGTTGCGGGCGCGCGCGACGCGTGCGGCCTGATAGGCCGCCGCGGCCGGACTGATGTGCGGATCCAGGCCACTGCCCGACGCGGTAACCAGGTCCACCGGTACCGGGACCGGGTTATCGGGATCGGCTGCCTTCAAGGCGGCGATGCGCGACTGGATGGCGTCAGCCAGCGCGGGATTGCGCGGCCCCAGGTTCGATCCGCTGGAGCCGGCGCCGTTGTACGGCATGGGTGCAGTGGCGGAGGGGCGGCCCCAGAAGTAGCCCGGCGAGCTGAACGCCTGGCCTATCAACTCCGAACCTACGATGCGGTTGTCTTGCTTGATCAGCGAGCCGGCCGCTTCGTGGGGGAAGACGGCGGCCGCGATGCCCGTGGTCAGAAAGGGGTAGGCCAGTCCGGTCACCAGCGACAGCGCCGCGAAGACGACCAGCGCGGGGCGCAGGATGCCGCCTTGGCGCGGCAGGGATGTGGAATTTCTCATGTGAATCTCCTAGCAGTTCGGGGCCTAGGCCCAACCCAGGGCGGCCAGCACCATATCGACCAGCTTGATGCCGGCGAAGGGGACCAGCAGCCCGCCCAGGCCATAGATGAGCAGATTGCGGCGCAAGAGGACGGCCGCGCCGAGCGGCCGGTAGCGCACGCCTTTGAGCGCCAACGGGATCAGCACCACGATGATCAGCGCGTTGAAGATCACGGCCGAGAGGATGGCCGAGGCAGGCGTGGCCAGGCCCATGATGTTCAGGACGTTGAGCTGCGGATAGACGGTGGCGAATGCGGCCGGAATGATCGCGAAATACTTGGCCACGTCGTTGGCCACGCTGAAGGTCGTGAGCGCGCCCCGCGTCATCAGCATCTGCTTGCCGATTTCGACGATCTCGATCAGTTTGGTGGGATTGGAATCGAGGTCCACCATGTTGCCCGCCTCCTTGGCGGCCTGGGTGCCTGAATTCATCGCCACCGCTACATCGGCCTGCGCCAGGGCGGGCGCATCGTTGGTGCCGTCGCCGGTCATCGCCACCAGCCGGCCTTCGGCCTGATAGGCGCGGATCAGCTTGAGCTTGGCCTCGGGCGTGGCTTCAGCCAGGAAATCGTCCACGCCCGCCTCGGCGGCGATGGACGCGGCGGTGAGCTTGTTGTCGCCCGTGATCATCACGGTCTTGATGCCCATGCGGCGCAGTTCCGCGAAGCGCGACTGGATATCCGGCTTGACGATGTCCTTCAGTTCGACCACGCCGAGCGCGCGGTTGCCGTCGCTGACCATCAGCGGCGTGCTGCCGCGGCGCGCCACGTCTTCGGCCAGGCGCAGGGCCTGTTCCGGCACGGCTGAGTCCTGCGCGCCCAGCCAGGCCTGCACGGCGTCGACGGCGCCCTTGCGGATCATGCGGCCATTCAGGTTCACGCCGCTCATGCGGGACTGCGCGGTGAAAGGCACGAACTCGGCGTTTGCCGTGGTCGGGGCGGGCGCGTGGATGGATCTGTCGGCCAGCGCGACGATGCTGCGGCCTTCCGGCGTTTCGTCGGCCAGCGATGCCAGGCGCGCGGCCTCGGCCAACTCCCGCGCGGAGACGCCTGGCGCGGGCAGGAAGGTCGAGGCCTGGCGGTTGCCGAAGGTGATGGTGCCGGTCTTGTCCAGCAGCAACACGTCCACGTCGCCGGCCGCCTCGACCGCGCGGCCGGACGTCGCGATGACGTTGGCGCCCATCATGCGGCTCATGCCGGCCACGCCGATGGCCGACAGCAGGCCGCCGATGGTGGTGGGAATCAGGCAGACCAGCAGCGCGACCAGCACCGTGACGGTGACTGTTGCGCCGCCGCCCGCGGCGCTGACCGCGTAGATCGAGAAGGGCATCAGGGTGACGACCACCAGCAGGAACACCACCGTCAGGCCCACCAGCAGAATGGTGAGCGCCAGTTCGTTCGGCGTCTTCTGGCGCTTGGCGCCTTCGACCATGGCGATCATGCGATCCAGGAAACTCTCGCCGGGATCGGCGGCGATGCGCACGAAGATCCAGTCCGACAGCACGCGCGTGCCGCCGGTCACCGAGGAAAAGTCGCCGCCGGATTCCCGGATCACGGGAGCGGACTCGCCCGTGATGGCGCTTTCATCCACCGACGCGACGCCGGCGATGACCTGGCCGTCGCCCGGGATGGTCTCGCCCGCTTCGACCAGCACTACGTCGCCACGCCGCAGCAGGCCCGATGGCTGGTTGACGGCCTTGCCGCGCCAGGCGCCTGGCTGTGCCGTGCTGGCGTCCGCATCGCGAAAGCCCTTGAGCAGGCGCGCGTCGATGGTGGTGCGCAGGCCCCGGAGGGTGGCGGCCTGCTGCTTGCCGCGGCCTTCGGCCAGGGCTTCGGCGAAGTTTGCGAACAGCACGGTAAACCAGAGCCACACCGCGATCGCCAGGATGAATCCGGCGGGCGCTTCGGCCTGGCCGCGCAAGGCCATGATCCATAGCGCCGTGGTCAGGATACTGCCCACGTACACCACGAACATCACGGGGTTCTTCAACTGGGCGGCGGGCGAGAGCTTGCGCAGGCTGTCCAGCACCGCTGGGCCGATCAGGGCGCGCGACCACATGCCGAATTGGCGTTCATGCACGCCGTGCGATGCGGCGCGGGCGGCGCCGCCTCCGGCGCCGGTAGTAGAGGTTTCAATCTTGGCCATTTTCATTCCTAGCCTTTAATTTGCAGGTGTTCCGCCACGGGGCCCAAGGCCAGCGCGGGCACGTACGTCAAAGCGCCCACGAGCAGCACCGCGCCGATCAGCAGCACCACGAACAGCGGGCCCGTCGTGGGCATGCTGCCGGGGCCGGCGGGGAGCCGACGCTTGGCGGCCAGCGAGCCGGCCATCGCCAGGGTGGCGACGATGATCGCGAAGCGGCCGAACCACATCGCGATGCCCAGCAGCACGTTGTAAAAGGGGGTGTTGGCGGACAAGCCGGCAAAGGCGCTGCCGTTGTTGTTGGCGGCGGACGTCAGGGCGTAGAGGATTTCGGAAAAGCCGTGGATGCCGGGGTTCAGCACGCCAGCCTGGCCAGCCGCTACCGAAACCGCCAGCGCAGTGCCGGCCAGCACCAGCAGCGGGGTCGCCAGGATGACGATGGAGACCATCTTCATGTCGTAGGCTTCGATTTTCTTGCCCAGGTACTCCGGGGTGCGGCCTATCATCAAGCCGGCGATGAAGACGCCCAGGATGGCGAAGGCCAGCATGCCGTACAGGCCCGAGCCCACGCCGCCGAAGACCACCTCGCCCAACTGCATCAGCAGCATCGGCGTGAGTCCGCCCATGGCGTTCAGTGAATCGTGCATGCCGTTGACGGCGCCGCAGGACGCCGCCGTGGTGACGGTGGCAAACAATGAAGTGGCGGCGATGCCGAAGCGGGTCTCCTTGCCTTCCATGTTGCCGCCGGGCGAGAAGACGCTGAGCGAGCTGTCGGCGCCGGCCTGCGCCGCCATCGGATTGGGCTGCTGCTCGAAATAGCCGGCGGACAGCGCGAATGCCGCGAACAGCACGGTCATGGCCGCGAGGATCGCGATGCCTTGGCGCCGGTTGCCCACCATCTCGCCGAACGAGAAGCACAGCGCGGCGGGAATCGCCAGGATGGCCAGCATTTCCAGGAAGTTCGCCAGGGGTGTGGGGTTTTCGAATGGATGCGCGGAGTTGGCATTGAAGAAGCCGCCGCCATTGGTGCCCAGCAGCTTGATCGATTCCTGCGAGGCGACCGGGCCCATGGCAAGCGTCTGAGTCTTGCTGACGGCGGGATCCGTCACGGCTTGTCCCTTGGCGTCCAGCACGGGCTGGCCCAGGGCGTCCACGCGCGGTTGGTCATAGTGCACGGCCTCGACCGTCTGGACTTCCTGGTAGGGGCTGAAGTTCTGGATCACGCCCTGGCTCACCAGCGCCAGCGCGAGCACGAGCGACAGCGGCAGCAGGACGTAAAGCGTGCTGCGCACCATGTCGGTCCAGAAGTTGCCGACCGTGGCCGAACAGTGGCGCGACAGGCCGCGGATCAGCGCGAACAGCACGGCGATGCCGGTGGCTGCCGAGACGAAATTCTGTACCGTCAACGCCAGCATCTGCGTCAGATAGCTCATCGTCGACTCGCCGCCGTAGCCTTGCCAATTGGTATTGGCCACGAAGCTGATGGCGGTATTCAGGGCGGAGTCCGGAGACACCGGGCCCATGCCCGCAGGATTCAGCGGCAGCACACCCTGCAGGCGCTGCAAGGCGTAGACCGCCGCGATACCGATGATATTGAAGGCCAGCACTGCCACGGCGTAGCGCTTCCATCCCATCTCCGCCTGCGGGTCTATCCCCGCCAGCCGATAGATGCCGCGTTCTATCGGGCGGCCCCAGGCGGTCATCCGGGATTGTCCGTTTTCCATGGCGATGCGGATGTAGCGCCCCAGCAGCGGCGCGATCGCAAGCAGGACTGCCAGGTATGCGACCAGCAATCCGATGAATTCGGCGGTCATCAGAATTTCTCCGGTTTGAACAGCGCGACCAGCAGGTACACGAACAGCAGGGCGGCCGTCAGGCCGCTCAACCCATAGAGCCAGTTCATGACTGCTCTCCCGAAGACAAGGCTTCGCAGAACCGGAGCAGAGCGAAAGTCAGCCCCGCCATGACGGCGAAGACGGCGATATAGATGGCATCCACGTTTTTCCTCCCCGGGAGCGGCGCTCCCTTCGAACGACGGGCCTGCGCGGCGAGGGATGCGCGCCGGGCAGGCGAAGTGACCAATCAGGACACCGGCAGGTTACGGAGCAGGGGATAAAAACGGGGTATACGTTGGGGAGGGGGGTATAAATGAAACGTAAACGCGCGCTGGGGCCCGGCGCTGCCCGAATACGGGCATGGAGTGTCCACCTCTGTGCCTCACACTGAAAGGCTTGGCGGAAACGGCGTCGGGAGCGGGGCGTCGGGAGCATCTTGGGCCGCAATGCTCCCCAAAAATCCCAATATTTAGAACTTGATAGGCAAAATGCACCACATTGGTGCGGGAAATATGTAAATGAATGCTCCTTCTTAGGGCATTCCCCTAGTGTGACAATCCCGCATCTGGTGCAGAATCTCTTCCCATGCAGGTGAGGAGACAAAGCCCTGCATGGGCAAATACCGGCGGCACCGGTACATAAAAAAAGTAAAGCAGTACCCAAAAAAAGCAAAACGCACAACGGCTGGCACCAGGTAGTGCCAGCCGTTGTCGCATAAAAAGCCGGCATTTCAAGCGCAAAGGCTTTTCAAGCGCCGCGTTTCGCAATAATCAGGTAGGGTCCGCTCGTCCTAGTTATGCCGGAATCGCGCTTTTCATCCTCGAAACCCGACACGACTCCCTATTGGCGCCGCAATCTATGGCTGATCCTGGCGTTGCTTGTCGTCTGGGCCGCGCTGACCTTCATCCCCGCTTTTTTTGCCCGCAGCCTGAGCGTCGACTTCATCGGTTGGCCGTTCGCCTTCTGGATGGCCGCTTACGGCGCGCCGCTGGCCTATCTGGTCATCATCGGCATTTACGCCCGGGTCATGAACCGCGCCGATGAGCGCTCCGAGGACGCGGGGGGGCCCCGCTGATGCCGTTTTTCAGCGGAGACACACCCCAGCAATTCAGAGTCCGGCTGCGGCGCATCTACGTGCTGTATACGGCAGGCTTCGCGCTGATGATCCTGCTGATGGCGCTGGCCGAAATCCTGGGCATGCCCCGCAACTGGATCGGCTACGTGTTCCTGCTGGTCACGGTCAGCCTGTACGCCGGCATCGGCATCGTCTGCCGGACCTCGGACCAGGTGGAGTACTACGTCGCGGGCCGCCGGGTGCCGGCGATCTACAACGGCATGGCCACGGCCGCCGACTGGATGTCGGTGGCGTCCTTCATTGGCGTGGCCGGCACGCTCTACCTGACGGGTTACGGCGGGCTGGCCTACATCATGGGCTGGACCGGCGGCTATGTGCTGGTGGCGATGCTGCTGGCGCCCTATCTGCGCCGTTTTGGCCAGTACACCATTCCCGACTTCATGGGCGCCCGTTACGGCGGCAACATGCCGCGCCTGGCGGGCGTGGCCTGCGCCATCCTCTGTTCCTTCACCTATCTGGTGGCGCAGATCTACGGCGTGGGCATCATCACCACGCGCATGACCGGCATTTCTTTCGAGCTCGGTATTTTCGTGGCCTTGGGCGGAATGCTGGTCTGTTCGTTCCTGGGCGGCATGCGCGCGGTGACGTGGACCCAGGTGGGGCAGTACATCATCCTGGTCATCGCCTATCTGGTGCCGGTGGTGTGGCTGTCGATCAAGCACACGAACATGCCCGTGCCGCAGTTGTCGGCGGGCGTGGTGTTGCAGCAGGTCACCGAAAAAGAGGTCTACCTGCAGAACGACCCATCCGAAATCGAGGTGCGCCGGCTGTGGCAGGAGCGCGCCGACGAGATGGGCCGCCGCATGGCGGCCTTGCCCGAATCGTGGGCGCTGGAAAAAGACAAGCTGCGCAGCCGGCTGGCGCAACTGAATGCCACCGACGCACCCATGGTCGAAATCCGCTCGGCCGAGCGCGAGCTGGCCAGCTATCCCGGCAGCGTGGAAGAGGCGCGGATCGCATGGGCGCAATCGAAGGCCACTTTCGAGGCGCGGGCGGCGCCGGCCACGCCGCATGCGGAGCCTTTCCCTTCCAAGGACCCGGTCGAACAGAGCAACATGCGCGTCAACTTCCTGGCGCTGGTGCTCTGCCTGATGCTGGGTACTGCGGGCATGCCGCATATCCTGATGCGCTCATACACCACGCCCTCGGTCATCGAGGCGCGCAAATCGGTGTGTTGGTCGCTGCTGTTCATCCTGCTGCTGTACTTCATGGCGCCGGCGCTGGCGCTGCTGGTGAAGTACGAGGTCTATACCCAGGTGGTCGGGTCCAGCTTCCTCAGCCTGCCGAATTGGGTGCACGCCTGGAGCGCCGTGGACAGCAACCTGCTGGACGTGACCGATGTCAATCGCGACGGCATCGTGCAATTGAGCGAGATCAGCATGGGCGCCGACGTAGTGGTGCTGGCCATGCCGGAAATCGGCGGCTTGCCCTACGTGATTTCGGCCCTGGTGGCAGCGGGCGGGCTGGCTGCGGCGCTGTCCACCGCCGATGGCTTGCTGCTGACCTTGTCCAATTCCCTCTCGCATGACATGTGGTACCGGATGGTTTCGCCGCGCATGTCGGCGGCGCGCCGCGTGATGGTGTCCAAGATCCTGTTGCTGCTGGTGGCCTTCGGCGCCGCGTGGGTGGCGGCGCGCAAGCCGGCGGACATTCTGTTCATGGTGTCGGCCGCGTTTTCGTTCGCGGCCTCGTCCTTTTTCCCGGCGCTGGTCATGGGCGTTTTCTGGCGCCGCGCCAACAAGTGGGGCGCTACGCTGGGCATGGCGGCGGGGCTGGCGGTGACGTTCGCCTACATGACCCATACGCACCCGTGGCTGCGCGAGTGGGTGTTGGGCATTTCGCGCACGCAGCCTGTGGACCTGTGGTGGGGCATCCAGCCGATTGCGGCGGGCGTGTTCGGCGCGCCGGTGGCCTTCCTGACGATAATCGTGGTGTCCTTGCTGACTCCGCCGCCCGACCGCGCCACCTTGGCGCTGGTGGACTACCTGCGTCATCCGGGCGCGACCAAGCCGCAGGGCGAACGCGCCTGAACGCTGCGCGGGCTCAGTGCGAAACGGACTTCGAGAAGACGTTCATCACCACCACGCCGGCGATGATGAGTCCGATGCCGATCAGCGCCGGGGTATCCAGGTGCTGCTTGAACAGCACCGCGCCCACGATGGAAATCAGCACGATGCCCACGCCGGACCAGATGGCGTAGGCGATGCCCACCGGGATCTCGCGCAGCGTCAGCGACAGGAAGTAGAAGGAGATCAGATAGCCGAACACCGTGACGATGGACGGCATCAGCCGGGTAAAGCCTTCGGATCCCTTGAGCGCGCTGGTTGCGAAGATCTCGGCGATGATGGCCACGCCCAGGTAAAGCCACTTCATTTGCGGGTTCCTTCCGATTGCCGTAACAGCACCAGCAGGGCGCCGGCGCCGCCTTCGCGTTCCGGAGCCTCGGAGAACGCGAGGACGTCGCTCTTTTGCACCAGCCAGGTTCGGGCCTTGTCCTTCAGCACCGGTTCAAGCCCCTGCGAGCCGTAGCCCTTGCCATGCACGATGCGCACGCAGCGGATCCCGTGTTCCAGGCATTCGTCCAGGAACGACAGCAGGGCGTGGCGGGCCTGTTCCACGCGCAGGCCGTGCAAATCGAGCTCGGCGCCGGCCCGCCATTGGCCGCGGCGCAGATTACGGGCGGTGTCCGGCGCGGCGTCGCTGCGCACGAAGGCCGTGCCGCCTTCGGACAGCAGATGCGTAATTTCGCCGCCATCGGAGACGCCGGCATCGGCGCGCGAGGGCGTTTCACCCAGCGCATTGGCGCGACGCAGGGCAGGCGCGGGTTGCGCCAGGGGCTTGTGTTCCACCCGCGCGGCCTGCCTGAGCGGCGTGACCGACTGCATCGTGCGCTTGAACGCCGCCATTTCGTCCAGGGGAGCGGACTCGGGCTTTTTCAGCGCCGCCGTCCGTTGGGCGAGGGCGGCGCGTTCGCGCTCGGCCTGCAGGTCTTTCTTCAGGCGTTTCAGGTCGGCCAGGCCGACCTTATTGCCCCGCATTCTCGAGCCACCGTTGCGCGTCCAGCGCGGCCATGCAGCCCGTGCCCGCGCTGGTGATGGCTTGGCGGTAGACGTGGTCCTGCACGTCGCCGGCGGCGAACACGCCCGGAACCGAGGTCATCGTGGCCATGCCGGACAGGCCGCTCTTGGTGACGATGTAGCCGTCCTTCATTTCCAGCTGGCCCTGGAAGATTTCGGTGTTGGGCTGGTGGCCGATGGCGATGAACGCGCCGGTGGCCGCCATGTCTTCGGTGACGCCGGTGTCCACGTGGCGCACGCGCACGCCGGTCACACCGCTGTCGTCGCCCAGCACTTCCTCCAGCGTATGGAACAGCTTGAGTTCCATATTGCCGTTCTCGACCTTGCTCATGAGCTTGTCGACCAGGATGGGCTCGGCGCGGAACTTGTCGCGGCGATGGATCAGGGTGACCTTGCGGCAGATGTTCGACAGGTAGAGCGCTTCTTCCACGGCGGTATTGCCGCCGCCGACCACGACCACGTCCTGGTTGCGGTAGAAGAATCCGTCGCAGGTGGCGCAGCCGGACACGCCGCGGCCCATGAAGGCCTCTTCCGACGGCAGGCCGAGGTACTTGGCCGAGGCGCCGGTGGCGATGATGAGGGCGTCGCAGGTGTAGACCTTGCCGGTGTCGCCCGTGAGGGTGAACGGGCGCTTGGACACATCAACCTTGGCGATGTGGTCGAAGATCATTTCGGTGTTGAAACGTTCGGCGTGCTTCTGGAAGCGCTGCATCAGGTCCGGGCCCTGCACGCCCTCCGCGTCCGCCGGCCAGTTGTCGACGTCCGTGGTGGTCATGAGCTGGCCGCCTTGGGCCAGACCTGTAACAAGAACAGGGCTCAGATTGGCGCGTGCCGCATAGACGGCCGCCGTGTAACCGGCAGGGCCGGAACCGAGTATCAAAACTTTAGCGTGCTTGGGCGTGGACATGGGCGGGTATCTTTAGGTTAACGCCCAATTATAATGAGCCGCATGCCGCGTATCTCGACTGCTTCTCCGCGCGCCTCGCGCAATACCCGTAACGGGCCTTCTCCCCTGCAGACGCGCCTATCCGCACTGCTGCGCGAAGCCCGCTGGATTCTCTTCGCCGCCCTGGCGGCCTGGCTGACGCTGGTGCTCGCCACGTGGAACCCGGCCGACCCGGGCTGGTCGCATTCCGTTCCTGCCGGGGCCATCCACAACCGCGGCGGGACTTTGGGCGCCTATCTGGCGGACATTCTCCTGTATCTGTTCGGTTTTTCCGCCTGGTGGTGGGTGGTGCTGCTGTTGCACCGGGTGCGGGCCGGCTATCGGCGCCTTGCCAGCCATCTAAAAGTTACAAACAGTAAGCAACCGGAAGTGTTGCCCCGCGTCCACTGGGAAGAGGGCATCGGTTTCTTCCTGCTGCTGGTGGGTTCGCTGGGCATGGAAGCCCTGCGCCTGGCCAGCCGCGGCACGCACCTGCCTGGCGCCTCCGAGAACGCCAGCGGCGCCGGCGGGGTGATCGGCCAGACGCTGGCCGACCTGATCGGCCGCAGCATCGGCTTCACCGGCAGCACGCTGGCCTTCCTGGTGATGCTGGCCATTGGCCTGAGCCTGTTCTTTTCGTTCTCGTGGCTGTCCGTGGCCGAACGCGTCGGTTCGTGGCTGGAAGGTCTGGTGCGCCGCATCCGCAATTCCTATGCCGCGCGCGAAGATCGCAAGGTAGGCGAAGTCGCCAAGGCCGTTCGTACCGAACAGGTCGTGGCCAAGCAGGAAAAGCTGGTTCACGAACAACCGGTCCGGATCGAGCCCGCGATTACCGTGGTGCCCAAGTCCGAACGGGTCGAAAAGGAAAAGCAGCAGTCACTGTTCTTCGCCCCGTCCGGCGGCGCCGAAGGCGATCTGCCGGCGATCAGCCTGCTGGATCCGCCGCTGGCCAACCAGGAAACCGTGTCGGCCGAGACCATCGAATTCACGTCGCGCCTGATCGAAAAGAAGCTGGCCGACTTCGGTGTGTCGGTTACCGTGGTGGCGGCGCAGGCCGGCCCGGTCATCACGCGCTACGAAATCGAGCCCGCCACCGGTGTGAAGGGCAGCCAGATCGTCAACCTGGCCAAGGACCTGGCGCGCGCGCTGAGCCTGGTCAGCATCCGGGTGGTGGAAACCATCCCCGGCAAGAATCTGATGGGCCTGGAACTGCCCAACCCGCGCCGCCAGATGGTGCGCCTGTCCGAGATCCTGGGCTCGCAGACTTACCACGCCAGTCATTCCGTCGTGACCATGGCGCTGGGCAAGGACATCGCGGGTAATCCGGTGGTGGCCGATCTGGCCAAGATGCCCCACCTGCTGGTGGCGGGCACGACCGGTTCGGGCAAGTCGGTGGGGATTAACGCCATGATCCTGTCGCTGCTGTACAAGGCGGACGCGTCCCATACCCGGCTGATCCTGATCGACCCGAAGATGCTCGAAATGAGCGTCTACGAAGGCATTCCGCACCTGCTGGCGCCGGTGGTCACCGACATGCGCCAGGCTTCCAACGCGCTGAACTGGTGCGTGGGCGAAATGGAAAAGCGCTACCGCCTGATGAGCAAGATGGGGGTGCGCAACCTGGCGGGCTACAACACCAAGATCCGCGATGCGATCAAGCGTGAAGAACCCATCCCGAATCCGTTCTCGCTGACGCCCGACCAGCCCGAGCCCTTGTCGCCGCTGCCCACCATCGTGGTGGTCATCGACGAACTTGCCGACCTGATGATGGTGGTGGGCAAGAAGATCGAAGAACTGATCGCCCGCCTGGCGCAGAAGGCGCGCGCCGCCGGCATCCACCTCATCCTGGCCACGCAGCGTCCCAGCGTGGACGTCATCACGGGCCTGATCAAGGCCAACATCCCGACGCGTATTGCGTTCCAGGTGTCGTCCAAGATCGATTCGCGCACCATTCTTGACCAGATGGGCGCCGAAACCCTGCTGGGCCAGGGCGACATGCTGTACATGCCGCCGGGCACAGGTCTGCCGGTCCGCGTCCATGGCGCGTTCTGCAGCGACGACGAAGTGCACCGCGTGGTGGAAAGCCTCAAGGCGCAGGGCGAGCCCAATTACATCGAAGGCCTGCTGGAAGGCGGACTGGACGGCGATGGAGGCGAAGGCGCCAGCAGCGTGACCGGCATCGGCGGGGACGCCGAATCGGATCCGATGTACGACCAGGCTTGCGAAGTGGTGCTCAAGCATCGCCGCGCGTCCATCTCGCTGGTGCAGCGCCACCTGCGCATTGGTTACAACCGTGCGGCCCGGTTACTGGAGCAGATGGAGCAATCGGGTATGGTGTCGGCGATGCAGTCCAATGGCAACCGCGAGATCCTCGTTCCCGCGGCGGCCGCCGCCCGAGAGGAAGCTTGATGAAGACCCTACGCCGCCTGGCCGCCGTCGCGGCTTTGAGCCTGGCGCCGGCCATGGTGTTCGCCGCCAGCGCGCAGGAACAACTGCGAGCCTTCGTGGCCACGGTGACCTCGGCCACTGGCTCGTTTTCGCAGTACACGGTGAACAACCAGGGCCGCACGCAACCCGCCCAGACCGGCGTGTTTTCGTTTCAGCGTCCCGGCAAGTTCAAGTGGGCAGTGCAGAAGCCCTATGAACAACTGGTCGTGTCGGATGGCCGTCAGGTGTTTCAGTTCGACCCCGATCTGGCCCAGGTGACCGAACGCAAGGTCGATGCCGCCATCGGCACGTCGCCTGCGGCCATTCTGTTCGGCTCGGGTTCGCTGGAGCAGTCGTTCGACGTATCCGCCTTGCCGTCCAAGGACGGAATCGACTGGCTGCGCGCCAAGCCGCGCACCGCCGACGCGGGTTTTTCGCGCGTCGACATCGGCATGAAGGACAACCTGCCCGTGCGCGTGGAACTGCTGGACTCGTTCGGCCAGACCACCCGCGTGGATCTGTCCGGCATTGCCGCCAACCCGCAACTGCCCGCCAAGGAATTCCAGTTCGTCGCGCCCAAGGGCGTGGATGTGGTGAAGATGTAAAGACAAAGCCCGGCAACGCCGGGCTTTTTTTCGCGTGGAGGGCGTTCAAGGACGCTTATACGCGATACAGTCGACCTCGACCTTGGCGTCCACCACCAGCGAAGACTGCACGCAGGCCCGGGCCGGCGGATTCTCTCCGAAGTACTCCTTGAACACCTTGTTGAACGACGCGAAGTCGCGCGCATCGTCCAACCATACGCCGCAGCGCACCACGTGTTCTGGACCGTAGCCTGCTTCCTTCAGGATGGCCAGCACCTGCTGGATCGCTTTGTGGGACTGCGTCACGATGCCGCCTTCGACGACTTCGCCGTTTTCCATTGGCACCTGTCCGGATACGTGCAGCCAGCCGTCGGCCGCAACCGCGCGGGCAAAGGGCATGTGCGAGCCGCCTTGGCCCGTGCCGCCGGCGACGCCGTAGCGGGTGATGCCGTTGTCGTCGGCGGTGGGAGTCGTGCTCATGGTTCTCTCCTTGAATTGATGGCGGACGCGCAAGGCACCCGCCCGGCATTTACTGGAAGTTCTTGCGCAGGTCGCCGCTGCGCGGCAGCCAGCGGCCGGCGCGGTCGCCGGTGGCTGCGCCCTGGCGGTAGGACAGGGCGCCGTTGACCCATACCGCCTCGATGCCGGCGGCGGTCTGCACGGGGGCGGCGAAGGTGGCGCGGTCGATGACCGTAGCCGGATCGAACAGCACCAGGTCGGCGTGATAGCCCTCGCGCACCAGGCCGCGCTCGGCCAGCCCGAAGCGGGCGGCGGACAGGCCCGTCATTTTGTGCACGGCTTCCGTCAGCGGGAACAGGCCCACGTCGCGGCTGTAGTGCCCCAGCACACGCGGAAACGCGCCCCACAGCCGGGGGTGCGGCATGGGATCGTTGGGCAGTCCGTCCGAACCCACCATGGTGAGCCGATGGGACAGCACCCGCCGCACGTCGTCTTCATGCATGTTGTGGTACACCGCG
>Ga0182740_1001188_pt1 | contig 18697 bp, 18 predicted proteins | sample eDN5th37CKraftBY_FD_128872 | JGI IMG/M metagenome (GOLD analysis project Ga0182740, IMG submission 128872) | Enriched backyard soil microbial communities from Emeryville, California, USA - eDNA 5th pass 37_C Kraft BY (version 2) (version 2) | ecosystem: Environmental > Terrestrial > Soil >...
CCCTAGAAATCGACCATCGTTCCAGGCGGCAGGAGTGCTCACCGGCCAGCGGCTCGGTGATCAGCGTCCCCGCGCTGGACGGTTATCCGTTCGAGGCACGCCGATCAACACCCATTAGGTGGCTACAAAAGATTTCCACGGTGCCCTTGCCTTGTGACCGCTGACTTCCTATCCTCCAGATATGCCACAGATATATCTCAGATGTATGAGGCGATGCATCATGGTGACTTGGGGAGGGGTCCGCCGATGACCACCAAGGCGGGGCCGCTCTCGAAGGTCAGGGTCGTCGACATGTCACGGCTCTCGCCGGGCCCATACGGCAGCATGCTCCTCGCTGACCTTGGTGCCGATGTCGTCGTGGTCGGCGGCGGCCGATCGGGGCTTCCGGTGCCGGCGTTCGGGCGGGGCAAGGAGTACGTCACGCTCGACCTCAAGAACGAAGACGGCCGTCGGGCTCTGCAGGCCCTCGTCCAAGGGGCCGATGTGTTCCTCGAAGGATTTCGTCCGGGCGTGGCCGACCGTCTCGGCGTGGGCTACCGGGCTTTGTCCGAGGTCAACCCGAAGTTGGTGTATTGCAGCGTCACCGGATACGGCCAGACCGGCACGCTCGCGCAGCGGGCCGGACACGACATCAACTATCTCGCTGTGAGTGGTGCTCTGGGAGCTTTCGGACCACACGACGGGCCGCCCATTCCTCCACTGAACACACTGGCCGATTTCGCCGGGGGCGGCATGCTCGCGGCGTTCGGGATCCTCGCCGCCTTGTTCGAAAGAGAACGTTCAGGCCGCGGACAGTACATCGACGCGGCCATGATCGACGGCGTCATGTCGTTGATGGCCATGCCTTTTGCCGACTGGGGAAACCGCACTCTACCTGGCCGTGGAGATGGTGTCCTGGCGGGAAACATGCCCGCTTACCGGTGTTACGAATGTGCCGACGGCCGCTATGTTGCGGTCGGGGCGTTGGAGGACGCATTCTTCGAACGTCTGTGGACGACCCTGGACCTGGGCGAGGTGCCAAATCAGTTCGATCGCGACAACTGGCCGAAAATCGAGGCAGCACTGAAAGAAACGTTCGCGACGCGATCACGTGACGAGTGGGCTGAAGTGTTCGCGGACATCGATGCGTGCGTGACACCGGTGCTGGCACCTGACGAACTTGCCGCCCACCCCTACGTGGCCAGTCGCCACCCTGATTTCCGCCTTGACGCGGTACCCGCTGTTCCAGTGCTGTCGCGCACTCCGGCAGAGCGCCGAGAGACCTCGATGCAGGACACCACGGAAGCGTCCCTGATCCGCTGGGGCGTCGACGCCGATCTCGCCGCGCGTGTAGCCGCGGTCGAACACGAACGGCCCCTTGGGCTGAGCTGGCCTCCGATGTAACCGTATGACAAGCGAAGGGCAACCATGAACACAGAATTGCTGGATTTCCGGGCGATGATGCAAGACCTGGCGTCCACCCAGGTGGCACCGTACGCGCGTGACGTCGACGAGCAGGAACGGTTCCCAGAAGAGGCGTGGCAGGCGCTCTGCGCCGCCGACCTGCCCGGACTTGCTCACCCCACTGAATTGGGTGGCAGTGACGGTGATCTCGCCGCCCAGGCGATCGCGGTGGAAGAGCTCTCAGCCGCATGTGCCTCGACTGCGATGGTCTTGCTGGTCAATTGGGCCGGCACCTGCACCGTCATTCATCAGGGATCCGACGAGCTCAAGAAGTTGGTGGTGCCCGATGTCTCCACCGGTGCTGTGGGAGCGGGATGGTGCTTGACCGAACCCACCGGCGGATCGGATCTCTCTGGTATTCGCACCAAGGCGCAACGTGACGGGTCCGATTGGGTTCTCAACGGCCAGAAGCGCTTCATCAGCAACGCGGACTGGGGCGATTGGTTCGCGGTGCTGGCCCGTTCCGGTGAGGAGAACGAGTTCGGCGTATTCATGGTCCACAAGAGCGACGCCGGCCTCAGCTTCGGGCCACCCGAGAAGAAGATGGGACTTCGCGGAAGCCCCACGGCTGATGTCATTCTCGAAGACTGCCGGATCCCCGGCGAACGAGTCGTCGGGGATCCCACCCAAGGCTACAAATACATCATCGACGAGTTGAACGGAAGTCGGGCTCTGATCGCGGCGCAGGCACTCGGTTTGGCAAAGGGCGCGCTTCGCACGGCGATCGAATACACCGCCGAGCGCCGCCAGTTCGGATCAGCGCTGTCGACATTTCAGATGGTGCGCGCCATGGTCGCCGACGCAGCGATCCGCGTCGAGTCCGCAAGTGCCCTGCTCTACAAGGCCGTCGACGCCATCGAGAACAAAGATCCTCGCGCTCGTTCGCTGGTTTCCATGGCAAAAGTGCTGTGTAGTGACAACGCCATGGCGGTAACGACAGACGCTGTTCAACTCCTCGGCGGTTACGGGTTCACGCGCGAGTACCCCGTGGAGCGAATGATGCGAGACGCGAAGGTGACTCAGATCTATGAGGGGAGTAATCAGATCCAGCGTCTGGTGATCTCGAAGGGACTGTACAAAAGGGAGGCGCTGTCATGAGCGGACCTCTCGAGAGCACGCTTGTCATCGATATGACCGAGGTGATGCAAGGTCCCCTGGCGGCCCAGGTTCTCGGCGATTACGGAGCCGACGTGATCAAGATCGAACGAAGCTGCGGCGATATCATGCGCGGTCTCGATCGTGACGCCGTGGCTGCGGGCGAGATGTCGTCGTACTTCGTCGCGGTCAATCGCAACAAGCGCAGTATTCAGATCGACCTGAAACACCCTGAAGGGCAAGCTATTCTCCACCGGTTACTCGATCGTGCCGATGTCTTGATCCACAGCTACCGACCTGCCGCGGTCCGCCGGATGAATCTGTCGTACGACGATCTCGCCGCGCGATACCCGCGGTTGATCTATGCTTCGGCGTCCGGCTGGGGTGAGACCGGTCCGCTGACACACAAGGCCGGTCAGGACATGCTGGCCCAATCTTTCAGCGGCATGGCGCGTGCCGTGGCCGACCCCTCCGCACTGGCCGAGTTCAACCCTGTCGCCACCACGGACTTTGCTTCCGGTATGAGTCTCGCCCAAGGGATCCTCGCTGCCCTGATTGAGCGCGGTCGCACGGGCCGAGGCCAGCATGTCAGCGTCAACCTGCTCGACACCGCGATCGCGCAACAGATGCTGGAAGCCGCATCGCTGCTGATGTACGGCCGTGAGCTGAACTGGGTACAACAGTGGTGGAGCGGTGTCTTCGAGACGGCCGACGGTTACGTCACCGTGCTCGGATTCTTCCGAGAAAACGCCATCGGTCTCGCGTGTAAGGCGCTCGACGTCGCAGACCTGTCGCAGGACGAAGACTTCGATACGCCTGCCAAGCAGGCGGCCAACCGGGACCGCGCACACGAGTACCTGGCGCCGCGTGTCAAGGAGCTCACCACCGCGACGGCTGTCCAACGCTTCGACTCGGTGGACCTCCTGTGTGCGCCGCTTCTGACCCTGGAACAGGCACTCGCAGAGGAGCAGGTGAAAGTCAACGATCGGCGCGTCACCGTCGAGGTCCCGCACCAAGGTGAACGCGCGGTCATCGGACACCCCGTGCACTTGTCTGGTGCGGCTCCCCGCACCAGACACAATGTTCCGCTCCCCGGACAGCACGGCACCGAGATCCTGCAGGAACTGGGTTTCGACGATGGACAGATCGCAACTCTCCGGCGTGCGCGAGTTGTGGGATGATTGGTGATACACCAGTTATATATGAGAACCGCCGGACGAACGTTCGGCCACTGCACGGGAGGACGATGGCGCCCAACAAATCGACACAGGCCTACGACGTCTTGGAGCGAATGATCATCTTTCAGGACATCCAGGCCGGTGTGATGGTGTCGGAGGCCGAACTGATGGAGAAGTCAGGATTCGGGCGCACACCTCTGCGTGAAGCGCTTCAGCGGCTCTCGCGTGACAACCTCGTACAGGTCGTGCCACGGCGGGGGATCTTGGTGCCGCCCATTTCGGTCGAAGCCCAGTTCAAGCTGTTGGAAACCCGGCGTCCTCTCGAAGAGTTGGCGGCCACACTCGCCGCAACCCGGGCACGGCCCGAGCAGCAGGCGGCAGCGCTGCAGCGGGCGAGCGAGTTCAAGAATTTCACAGAACGGGACCTGCACGAACTGGAACGGGTTCTTCGTGCTGGTCACGAATTGGTGGCAAAGTCGACGCAGAATCAGTTCCTGGAGAATGCAATGGCACCGTTGCAGGGGCTGTCGCGACGATTCTGGTTCGCGCACCTTCGGAGTGATCCCGACGATGTTGCCATCGCCATCGACCGCCACGGCGAGCTGCTCACCGCGATCGGGGAGCAAGACCAGGAGCGAGCTATCGCCGCGGCCCGGTCGCTGATCGATTATCTGACCGAGTTCGCCTACGCGTCAGTGAAAGTACCAGCCTGACCCTCTTCGAAGCAGCGATGCCACAGCGGCGGACCCAACCACGCGTCCTCAGCGGTTCTCGGGACAAGGCAAGGATTGACAGGGAGCGACACACCCCCCAAGGTCGCGATCGGCCCAGTTAGCGTGGTGACCGTGAAGGGAACTGGGAATCGCGATGCTACTGCCCCATGACGAATCAGGCACCGGCCCAACGGTTGTCCTGTTACACGCCAGGCCAACTGACCGCAGGATGTGGCGAGAACATCTGCCGCTCCTGGCAGCTGCCGGCCACCGGGCGATCGCTTTGGATCTCCCCGGCTACGGTGAGGCGGTACTTCCCGAGGGACACGACACGACGCCCGCAGACGATGTCCTTGCGACGCTCGACGCCCTGGACGTAGACCGCTTCACGCTGGTGGGTAATTCGCTCGGCGCGCTCGTCGGACTGCAGACAGCGGTGGCCGCGCCGGCTCCCGTCGACGGGCTGCTGTCGATCGGGTACCGGCGCCACGATCAACCTCCTTCTGTCGAACTGAACCGGGCATGGCAGCGCGAACGGGACGCCCTCGACGCGGACGACCTCGACGCTGCCGTGCAAGCCGGGGTCGACGCGTGGCTCTCCTCGAAGGCGGCGCCGGAAATCCGCGCGCACGTCGCCGAAATGTTGCGTGGGAACCTGCTGTCGCGGAAGACACGCGGCGAGCCGCCGCGGGCGCCGGACCCGACGCCGGCCGAGCTGGCCCACCTCACCGGACGCGTGACGGTCGCGGTCGGTGAACACGACATCCCGGATTTCCACACCGGCGGGCAGGCTTTGGTCGACGCCACGGGCGCCGGGCAGCTCGCGGTGATACCCAGAGCCGCACACCTGGCACCACTCGATCAGCCTCTGTGGACCTGTGGGTTGATACAGGGGCTGACGCGCGACGGCGCAACGGTGCCGGTCGCTCGGTAGAGGGACAGTGAGTTCAGGCGCCCAGAGCGTCAAGCACCGTGTGTGCGGCGGTGACGCGTGCGGGGATCGGGAAGTTCTTGCTCGCCAGCATCACGATGCCGATGCGCCGTTCCGGCACGAAGGCCGCATACGCGCCGAAGCCGTCGGTGGATCCCGTCTTGTTGAACAATGCCGAGCCCACCGACGGCGGGGCGATGGCTGTCGCGGCCTGCGGGCTCATCGCCATTTCGCCTGAGTTGCCTGCCAATAACTGGTCCAGCGCTACCGGGTACGGGTACTGCTCCCAGCCCAGGTCTTGCACCATCGGGCCCACCTTGTAATAGCCGACTTGAGTGCTCTTCACAGCCTCACGAAGTGTGGGCTCCAGTGCGCCCGGGTCGATGTTGTGTTCGATGAAGCGAATCATGTCCGCGGTTGTCGATTTGACTCCGTAGGCCTCGGCGTCGAACACTCCCGGGTTCACCCGCACCGGATGGTTCTTCTTGTCGTAACCCCACGCATAGAAGTCCATGGCCTCGTCCGGCACGTCGACGAAACTTCTGCGCAATCCGAGACCAGTCAGGATCTGCGACTGCATCAGGTCGGTGAACTGCCCGCCCAGGGCCCGCGCCGAGATGTGGCCCAACAGGCCGACACTGGGATTCGAGTACTGCCGGATTTTGCCTGGAGCGGTGACTGGTTGGAACTGCTGGAAATACGCGATCATCTGTTCGTCGTCGGTGACGGACTCAGGGAACTGCAGTGGGAGGCCACCGGCGGTGTAGGTGCCGAGATTCCGAAGCTCGGCGCGGTCGATCGGTGTGCCGGCCAGCGCAGGTAGATACCGGCCCGGGTGGTCATCGAGGTTGAGTACGCCCCGCGTCGCGGCGTACCCGGCCAGAGTCGCGGTGAATGTCTTGCTCACCGAGCCGATTTCGAACAGAGTGTCCCTGGTGACCGGTGCCTGCGTCTGCTTCGACACGACGCCGAACTCATAGAAGTGCTGGCGCCCGTCAACCGTGACGGCCACGGCCATGCCCGGCACATCGTATTGATCGAGCAGTGGCGCGAACGCACGCGCAACTGCTGCGGAGGGATCAGCCGATGCGGTCGGTGCTGCTGAGATCAAAGCCACCAGAACGATCAGGGCGGCGCAGATCCGACCAGCCGTGAACAATCTTCCCCTCTTGGCAACGGACACCGTCCGATGGTATCTGCGTTGGTAGGGGAGGGGACCGGGCTCCGATGCGCATCCGATTCCTACGCGGCCTCGCGCAGCGCCTTGACGAGCGATCCGAACGTGTCCCACGAGGTCGCATCGGTCTTGAGGAAGCTGAAGTATGTGATGCCGAGGTCGTCGCGGAAACGCTGAATGCGTTCGATGGCCGCGTCGATCGATCCGTTGAGGACGGTCGGCAACTTGCCGATCTCCGCGTCCGGCGCGTCGATGCCGAGCAGGCGCGCCACCGACAGATCCCTCGGATCGTCGAGTGAGGTCTGGAAGAACCCGAATTGCAACTCGATGTCATCGAACCGTTGGCCCGCCGCATGTTTGACGAAGGCGACGCGCTCAGCGAGATCGGTTTCGTCACCCCTGGAGGCGATGCCGACGATATCGGCCTCTCGCGCCGCCAGTGTCAGCAGCTTGTTGCCCGCGCCGGCCACCAGGATCGGTGGCGGGAGCTGTCGGGGGGTCGGGTTGTGGTCAGGGTCGGAGAGCAGCCGACGAACCTCGCGCAGGGTGTTGCCGACGATCGAGACACGTTGGGCGGGGCTGGGGAACGGGATCCCGGCAGCGTCGAACTCCGCTTCGACGTAGCCGGCGCCGAACGCGATGATCAGGCGCCCGTCGGTGGCCGAGTCAACCGCTGCCAGGTCGCGGGCGATGAGTGCGGGTGAGTAGAACGCGGCGTTGAGGACCATCGGGCTGAGCTGGACGGTGGGCACCGCGGCACCGATCGCCGTCAGCGACACCATGGGCGAGGCGTTGCCGAGGTGGTCGGGAACCAGCACCACGTCGAAGCCGGCGGCTTCGGCCTTACGCGCCTCCTCGACCAGGTCGGATACCGGGCCGTTTCCTTCCAGTGCAATTCCGAGCCTGAGGGACTGTGTCATCGTCAAGGGCCTTCCTGATGTTCGAGCGGATCCTGGCAGAACATTCGTTGGACTTACAGTCCATTCAATACGCTCTCAGGCCCATTAATTCCCCTCAAACGGTGTTCGACGAGATCTGGCGGCGGCCGCACTCGCGGTGTTCACCCACGTCTTGACCGCGACCGGGGATAATGGTGGTTCATTTCGATGTATGAGGGGTCCGATGAAGTCCGAGGCGAGCAGGAAACACCCCTATCGGTCCGAGTTGCGCGCCCAGCAGGCGGAGGCGACCCGGCAGCTTGTCCTCGACACCGCGACCGAGTTGTTCGTCGAACGCGGATACGCCGCGACCTCGATCGATTTGATCGCCCAGACCGCGGGCGTCGGCCGCTCGACGGTGTTCTGCGCCGCGGGCAGCAAGCCGTGGCTGTTGAAGACCGCCTACGACAGGGCGGTCGTCGGCGACGACGAACAGGTGCCGATGGTGCAGCGCCCGCAGGTGCGGAGATTGTTCGAGATGACGGATCCCACGCAGATCGTCGAAGCGTACGTCGAGATACTCGGCGACGCCGCACAGCGCGTGTCGCGCATATACGAGGTGGTGCGGTCGGCGGCGGGACTGGACCCCGAGGTACACCAACTCTGGACCGAGATCGACGGTCAACGCCTCGAAGGGGCAGATACGGTCGCCGCACTGCTCAAAAAGAAGGGCGGCCTCAAAAAGGGACTCACCCTCGCCGCCGCCCGCGACCTGGTGTGGCTCTACAACGATCCGGGCATGCACTACGCACTCGTCGAGGTACGTGGCTGGAGCCAACGGCGTTATCGCGCCTGGTTGCTCGACACGTTCAACCACCAACTGCTCGGCAAGTGACCGGAGATCTCTGACCACCCCTCCGGCGTTCCGGCACGAGATTTGCTGGACGGTTCTCGCTCGATGGGGCGTAACCTGTTGTGACACAGCACGTTCGAACGCTCATGTCGAAGACCCAGGCGTCACCGGTCGTGCGGACGCCGAATCGACCTTGCGGAAGACGCTGATGCGCAGGCATTACGACGCAATCGTCATCGATGCGGGCGTCCGCTTGGAGCCGGCATTGACCGAGCTGTTCGAAGCCTTGGTGTACACCGTACGCGCGAACTCGGCGCAGTCGGTGATGTGCTTCAACACCGGGCCGGACTCGACCGCCGCCGCGGTTGAGCGCTGGTGGTCGTCAGTGAGGCCTTGCGGGCCCGCCGCCCGACCCATCCCCGGCGGACCGATCGAGAGCGAGAACTTCCAGGCTCAGGTGGATGGCGGTGATCAACGCGGGTGAGCGCAACGATTCACCGAACATCGCCTCGACACGCTTGACTTTGTGCCGCACGGTGTTCGGGTGCACATTGAGTGCTTTCGCGGTTGCCGCGACGTCGAGGTCATTGGCGAAGAACGTGCGAACGAACTCCAGGTAGCCACTGTGCCGACCGAGTACGGCCAGTTGATCGGTGGCCTTGGCCACGGTGGCTTCCCGGTGATGGCCGGTCAGGAGCCAGTCCGCGATGCCGACATCTTCGAACTTGGTGTGCCGGAGATTCCGCGTTTGCGCGGCCCTCATGGCGCGCTGCGCATTACGGAAGCGCTCGGGGCCGGTGCGCACATCTTGGAAGGGCTCGGAGAGACCGCACACGGTGCCTTCGGGTTGGTTCGTGATCCAGCCGTTGACCGCGGGCACATCTGCCGCGAGCACGCCGATCAGCTGGTCGTCCAACTGTGCGAACATCACGGGCAGGCGCATCAACCTTGCGAGGTCCAGCGCATCCTGTTCCAGTGCGTCCAGCACCGTCGGAGCACGGGTCGCCCAGCGGCCGGCGTCGTAATCGGCGGTCGGAGACATCGCGAACACCCGCAATCGGGGCCGATGCCCGAACCGCAACGACTCGAGATGTCCTTCGGCGCCGAACTGGTCGACGATCTCGCCGGCGACCAGCTCCCGCACGAATGCGGCTTGTCTGGCACGGTTCTGCACCGCAGCGCGGTAACGCGACCGTTCGATCGCGTTGAGAAGCCGAACCGCGACCTCAAGGGTCGATCGGGCCAGCGCGTCGGGAATCTCATGACGGGTCGAGGCGACCACGAGCCAGTGCGGCTCACCGCCTGGCTCGATCGAGTCGGCGGTCACCGACCATTTCCCCACGCTGAAGCGCAGATGCCCGCTGCGGCCGCGTAATTGGGAACGCATCAGATGCGAAGGCGCCTTGCCGGAGGAGGCGACGACATCACCGAGTTCGTTGTAGAGCAGCACGCTGCACCGCAGTATCGCCGACAGCCGGGAGATCAGCTCCTGCTCCGGCTCGGTGGCCCCGAGCGCGTCGAGCAGATGGTCCTGCATCTGCAAGACGCGCCGCAGGGAGTGCGGCTCTCCCGAATGGGTCTGTTCGACGACCCGATCGATCACCGTCATGAAGGAGACCTCACGTGGGACGGTGAACACTGCGAAGTGCTGGCGGTTCGCCTCGTCGACCAGTGCGCGTGGCACGTCGTCGGTGACCACGCCGAGGCCGTAGCCGAGCGCGGCGACACCGGCCGAGACCAACTCGCGCACCAGAGCGCGGAACGCCCGGGCCGACTTGCCGCGCTTGTCCGGCTCGCCGTACAGCAGCCCCGTCGTGAGCATCACCGTTCCCGGTTGTAGCCAGTCCGACGGATGGGCGATCTCGATGGTGTGGGCGCCTGTCACGGGCACGTGGGGGTCGCAGTCGCTCACGAGAGCGAGGCCGAGTGACTGGTCGAGCAGCAGGTCAATCAGCCGGAAATCGTCCTTTAACACGTTTGTGACGGCCCGATCCTTCGTCTGTCAAAAACTCCAATATCAGCGTAGCCCACAGTCACATTCTCCAATTGGCGACCGATTCATGCAGCTCAATACTGGACCACACTCGACCAAAGGAGGCTTTGCAATGAAGCTGGACACAGCCACGAAAACCCTCCGGGTGGCTGTCGACGTAGGTGGAACGTTCACCGACGTGTGCATCTTCGACGAGCGCGACCAGAGCACCCGCGTCGCCAAGGTGCCGTCGACCCCGCACGACCCCATGCAGGCGGTCGTCGCCGGGGTGCGGTCCGCGGGCGTCGACCTCTCATCGGTGGCGCTGTTCTCGCACGGCACGACCGTCGCGACCAACGCGTTGATCACCCGCCGGTTCCCCGCCGCCGCGATGGTGTGCAGCGAAGGGTTCCGCGACATCCTGGAGATCCGCGACGGTACGAAGGATGAACTCTGGGATGCCTACGTCGACGTCGGCCCGCCGTACATCCAGCGTCGCAACCGGTACGAAGTTCCCGAACGCATCGACTACGTCGGGTCGATCGTCACCGCGCTCGATGAGGACAAGGCGCGCGATGTCGCGCGCATCCTGCGACGCAAAGGCGTTCGGACCGTGGCCGTCTGCTTCATGAACTCCTACGTCAACGACGTCCACGAGCGGCGGATGCGCGACATCCTGATCGAGGAGATCCCGGACGTCACGGTCTCGACGTCCAGCGAGATCCTGCCGGAGATCTTCGAGTACGACCGGGCGTCGACCACCGTGGCCAACGCGGTGCTCGCACCCCTGGTGAGCGGGTACGTCAACCGCCTCGAGGGATCCCTGCGCGACGACGGCTACGACGGCGACCTGCTGTTGTTGCACTCCGGAGGCGGCTCGATGACGCCCGCGATGGTCGACCGGTACCCGGTGCGGCTGGCAGCGTCGGGCATCGCCGCAGGTGCCATCGCGGTGGCCGACATCGCTGCCCGCTGTGGATACCCCAACGCGATCGGTCTCGACATGGGTGGGACGAGCACGGACATCTCGCTGGTCTACGACGGCGAGATCCGCACCACCAAACGGTGGCAGGTCGAGTACGGGTTCCCGATCTGCTTCCCCAGCATCGAGGTTCTCACCATCGGCGCGGGCGGAGGTTCACTGGCGTGGATCGATGAGGCCGGCTCGCTACGAAACGGGCCCCAGTCTGCCGGTGCCACACCAGGTCCCGCGTGTTACCGGCTCGGTGGTACCGAGCCGACCAACACCGACGCCAATCTGGTGCTCGGCAGGCTCGGTGAGTCCCTGATCGGTGGCGAACTCACGCTCGACGCCGATGCGGCCCGCCAGGCCGTGCGAACCGGCATCGCCGAGCGCCTCGACCTCGACGTCGACACCGCCGCGTCGAACATCATCCAGGTCGCCAACGCCAACATGGCCGATGCGGTGCGCTTGCTGTCGATCCGCCGTGGATACGACCCGCGCGACTTCGTTCTGGTGGTCTGCGGCGGGGCCGGGGCGCTGCACGGTGCCGCCTTGGCCAAGGAGCTGTCGATTCCCACTGTCGTGGTGCCACCGCATCCCGGAATCACCTCGGCGCAAGGATGTCTGCTCGTCGACATCCGCCACGACCTGTCGGCGATGTTCCAGCGCATCGCCTCTCAAGTGGACCCGGCCGAACTCGAATCCGAGTTCGCACAGCTGGAAAAGGAGGGCCTCGCGCGGCTACGGCATGAGGGCGTCGAGGAGGACAGCATGCGGATCGACCGCTCCATCAGCATGCGTTACGCGGGGCAGTGGCGGTCGCTCACCGTCGCCGCCGACGACCGGGACGGTTTCCTCGACAGGGCTGTCGAACTCTTCCACGAAGAGCATGAGCGTGACTATTCGTTCCGTCGTGACGATGTCGAGGTCGAGATCTACCAGATCGGCGTCCGTGCCATCGGTGAGACACCGAAACCCCGTTTCCCTCAGCAGGATCCGTCGGACACACCGGTGCCGTCGCCACTGGGCGTGCGCCAGGTCTACTTCGAGGAAGCTGGTGGGCGCGTGGCGACGCCGGTGTTCGACCGCGACGAGCTCGTCGCCGGAAATTCGATCGAAGGGCCCGCCATCATCGACCAGCTCGACTCGACCACCGTCATCCCGCCGTCGACCACGGCCGTCGTCGACGAGTGGGGCAACATCCGAATCCACATCCACCAGGAGCAGCAGTGACCGTCGCAACCACCACCCGCCGGCGCCTCGACCCGGTCACCTTCGAGGTCCTCAAGAACGCGTTCGTGACGTCCGTCGACCTCATGAGTGAGCAGATCCTGCGCACCTGCTACTCGTTTGTCATCTACAGCCGCGACTTCTCGTCTGCGCTGTGCGACGCACAGGGCAACACCGTGATGCAGGGCAGCCAGGACATCGCGGTACACGTCGGAACACTGCACTTCCAGTGCAAGGCCGTGCTCGAGGAGTTCAGCGGTGACATCAATCCCGGTGACGTGTTCTGCGTCAACGACCCGTACCGTGGCGGTACGCACCTCAACGACGTCAGCTTCATCCGGCCGATCTTCGCCGACAATGAGTTGATCGGGTTCGCCCAGAACAAGGGCCACTGGGCCGATATCGGCGGCAGCGTGCCGGGGTCGTTCGACGTCACCGCCACCGAGCACTTCGCCGAAGGTCTGCGGATCACTCCTGTGCGCATCTGGCACGAGGGCCGGTTCCTCGGCGATGTCGCCAAGCTGCTGGTGGCCAACACACGCGCGCCGGAGATCAGCATGGGCGACCTGCACGCACAGGCCGAGGCAACCGGCGTGTGCGAGCGCGAGATCCACCGTCTGGTGGCCAAGTACGGTCGCGAGACGGTGGTCGAAGCGATGGCCGAGGTCCAGGACTACGTCGAGCGCATCGTCCGTCAGCGCGTCGCGGACCTTCCCGACGGCGAGTGGGTGACCGAGGATTTCCTCGATTCCGATCCCTCCAAACCCGAAGGAATGGTGCCGATCCGGGTCAAGATGACGATCAAGGGCGACCAGCTGAGCTACGACCTCTCCGGTAGCGCCCCGGCCGTTGCGAGCTTCCTCAACTGTGGCTACGGCACCGCCTTCTCGGGCATCGTCGCGGGGACCAAGACTTTCTTCCCCGACGTGCCGCTCAACTCGGGACTGTATGCCGCCATCACCACCGACATCGGACCCGAAGGCACCGTCGTCAACGCCGGATGGCCGGTGGCGGTGACCGGATTCTGTTCCGGCCCATACGAGAAGATCATGAACGCCATCTTCGAGTTGTGGTCGGGAATCATGGCCGAACGTGCGATCGCGTGCTCGTTCAACCTCGAGTACCTCCTCGTCGGCGGCCGCGACGCCCGTGGCGACGATCGTCCGTTCTTCATGTGGTACGACTGGATGGCAGGCGGCTGGGGAGGCCGCAGCACCAAGGACGGTTCCACGGCCACGGCACCGGTGTTCGGCGTGGGGCTGGCCGTCCAGCCGTGCGAGGGGCAGGAACGCCTGACGCCGGTGCTGACGACCAAGCACGCGATCATCCCTGACTCCGGCGGCCCAGGCTTGCACCGCGGCGGCTGCGGCGTGACCAAGGGCGGCACACTGACCGACTGCGAGAACACCGTCATGTCGTACTGCTGCGACCGCTCCCGCTCGGTCACCTGGGGCATCGAAGGTGGGCTGCCGTCCATCCCTCACGGCGTCTGGCTCAATCGTGGAACGGCCGAAGAACAGTTCCTCGGTTCGGTGTTCTCCAACGTTGCGGTGCAGGCGGGCGACACCTTCGAGCGGCCGTCGGCAGGCGGCGGCGGACTCGGTGACCCTCTCAGGCGTGCACCCGAAGAGGTCCTGGAGGACGTGATCGACGGATACGTGACCATCGCCGGCGCCGCGCGCGACTACGGCGTGGTGATCACGCCGATCGACCCGGAGATCGACGAGTACGAGATCGACCGTGGCGCAACCGAAGCGCTGCGCACCGAAATCAGGGCAGCGCGCAGGAAGTGGCTCGACACCGATCCCGAGGAGGTCGCCGAGCGGTTCCGCGACGGCGAGCTCGACACCTTCGATCTGCTGCGCCGCTACGGCGTCATCGTCGACTGGGGAACCGGCGAACTGCTGCCCAACACCACCAAACAGTTCCGCGACCTGCTCCACGTGCGTGCGGCTTCGCACTGGGACTGATCGGCATCACTGGATGGCGGTGCGCAACGCCTCGAGTAGCGCGGTGCGAACGTGCAGGTCGATGCGGCTGCTGGTGGTCAGGTAAAGGTTCACGCTGGGAATGCCGGGGAGATCGGTGATGTGACGGAGACCTTCGGGCAGGGGACCGGTGCGTGGCAGCGGCGTGACTCCGTAGCCCTGCCGCACGGCGGTGAGAAGGCAGGTCAGATCCACGGCCTCCTTGACGATTCGGTAGGGGAGACCAGTCAGTGACGCGGTGGCCGGGTCACGTATGGCGCAGGGACGCGCGAACAGGACGATGCGGTCTCGTCTGGCGGTTTCCGTGCCGAACCACTGCAGGGGCAGGGCGGCCACCTTGACTCCCGCGTGTCCGGACCGGGTGAGCATGATCCCGACATCGGCACGCGCGTCGTCGGCGAGTTGACGCACACGCTCACTTCGGTTGAGCCGCAGCGTGATTTCGTGGTCGGGATAGGCCTCGCTCAACGTCGAGACCACCGTGGGCACCAGCGACTCTGCGGCGTGCTCACTCGCGGCGACGACAAGCTGGTCGTCGCGGGGTCGTTGCAGCGCGTACACGGTGTCGTCGTGTTCCTGCAGGATCATTCGCGCCCGGGAGGCCAGTTCCTCCCCGTCGATGGTCAGACCGATACCGCGGCCCTGAGCGGTGACCAGCCGGCATCCCAGTTCACGTTCGAGGCGGCGGACGTGGCTGCTGACGGCAGCAGGCGACAGGTGCAGGGCCTGTGCGGCGCGTCGCACTCCGCCGAATGCGGTCACCGCGACGAATGTCCGAAGCACGGTGATGTCGAGGGTCGTCATCACACAAGTGTGCACGACATTGTTCAGAAAACCTGAACGGTGTTGTCGCGGGGAGGAGTGGAGGCCGAGGCTGGGGCAGTACCAACTGTTCGTGAAAGGCAACCGAGGTGAGCACTGACATCATCTATTCCGACGCCACCGGACTCGCGGAGCTCATCCGCTCGCGTCAACTGTCACCCGTTGAGGTGGTGCAGGCGCACCTGGACCGCATCGAGGCGGTCAATCCCAAGATCAACGCGATCGTCACCGTGGCCGAAAGGGCGCTCGCCCAGGCAAGATCCGCCGAAGCCGCGGTCATGCGCGGCGACGATCTGCCGCCGCTCCACGGCGTGCCGTTCACCGTCAAGGACTCGATCGACACCGCCGACGTGCTGACGCAGCGAGGTTCGCCGATCTTCGCCGGACGCATCCCCCAGACCGACGCGGTCAGCGTGGCCCGACTGAAGGCGGCCGGTGCGATCGTGCTGGCCAAGACCAACTTGCCCGAGTTCTCCTATTCCACCGAGACCGACAACCTGCTCACGGGCCGATCGAACAACCCGTGGAATCTCGATCGCACCCCCGGTGGCTCCAGTGGCGGCGAATCGGCCGCGATCGCCGCCGGATTGTCGCCGCTGGGTCTGGGCACCGACCTGGCAATCTCGGTGCGAGGCCCCGCTGCCCAGACCGGAATTGCCGCTCTCAAGGCCACCCACGGCCGTATCCCGATGACCGGTGTCTGGCCCCGGGTACCGCGCCGTTTCTGGCACGTCGGTCCGATGGCGCGCACGGTCCGCGACCTCGCCCTGGCCTACGAGCTATTGGCCGGCCCCGACGGAGCCGATGCGTTCGCCATCAGCCCTGTCCGATTCGACGCGGGAACCGCTGCCGTTGATTCGCTGCGGGTCGGTTGGCTGGTCGAACCAGGGTTCGGGCCCATCGACGCCGAGGTCGCTGCGACCGTGCGCGCGGCGGCCGAGGCACTGAGCAGTATCGGCCTCGCCGTGGAACCGGTGCGCATCCCGGCGTTGGAACGGGACTTCGCCCTCGATGTCTTCATGCGTCTGCACGTCATGGAACTCAAACCTGCCTTCGCCGAGGCCACCGCCGGACGCGGCGACGAGGAACTGTTCGCCATCTCCAAACGCATGCTGGCAACGCCGGATACGTCCATACAGGACTTCGTCGAAGCCGAACAGGCCGGTGAACGACTGCGCGACGGGTTCGCCGACTACTTCAGCCGCTACGACGCACTGCTGGCCCCAGTCCTTCCCATTCCTGCACACGAGCATCGCGCAAAGACATTCGACATCAACGGCCAAACGGTGGACGCAACCTACATCATGGGCGCCACCGTGCCGTTCAACGTCACCGGGCTGCCGGCGCTGTCGCTACGTTTCGGCACCAGCAGCGCTGGGCTGCCGATCAATGTGCAACTGATCTCCACTTGGCTTGCAGAATCCACAGTTCTGAATCTGGCGTCCCTGCTCGAGTCGGTCAGTCCCGTTCGAAACCAGCATCCGGGCATCTGAGGGCAAACACCGACATACCGTTGTCGCGACGGTGTCTGATCCTGGTGCCATGGACGACAACACGAACACGCTGGACATCAACGCGGCTGTTGCCGATGCGGCACTCGCTGTGTGGCTGCGGATGTGGAACTCGGACAGCAGGATCGCACGTCGGATCTGCAGCGACGATTTCCGGATTCACTTCTTGATCTCCGATTCGGACGGGTCGAACCCGGGTGACGATGTACTCGGCGCAGAGAGCTTCGCCCGCTTTCTGGAACGGTGGCGCGTCCGCCACCCGAGAGTGGTGTTCACCGAGGTGTCGCGTGCCGTCGACGGCGCCCACGGGAGGATGTTGTGGAACGTGCAAGACGGGGAGGTTGCCGTGGGCGGGATCGACGTCTTCGACTTCACCGAGAACGGGCTGATCCGCGAGGTGTGGTCGACGACCGGGACACGAACACATTCGGTGTGAGGTCAGGGGAGACTCGACTGCGTGAGGAGAGCCGAACGGTTGTACGCGTTGGTTGATCTGCTGCGCGGATCGCGCAAACCGTTGTCGGCCGCTCGGATCGCCGAGGAGTTCGGGGTGTCGAAGCGCACGATCGAGCGCGACATTCAATCCCTTCAACTCGCCGGGGTGCCCATCTATGCCGACCATGGTGTGTCCGGCGGGTATTCGATTCTGCGGGAACATTCGCTGCCGCCGTTGAATCTGACTGTGCCGGAGTCGTTGGCGGTGCTCACGGGGCTCGGCTTGCTGGAGACCTCGCCGTACGGCGCCGCGGCGCGTCGGGCACGGGCGAAGATCCTCGCGATCAGCCGCGAGGATCAACTCGCGCCTATCGATGAGGCGCTGGCATCCATGTTCGTCATCGACGCCCCATCACCGTCCGAGGCGGCGGTCTCTTTGATCCCGGAGGCGATCGCCGCGCGCCGAGTCGTGCGGTTGGAATACACCTCCGAGGACGGCGAGACGCGCACCACCCGTGATGTGGAGGCGATGGGTCTGCTGCGCGGAGGCGACGCGTGGCTGTTCGTGGGATGGTGTCGGCTCCGCGAGGGCATCCGCGGATTTCAGCTCAACCGCATCCGGCACCTCGAGATCACCGCGGAGGTGTTCTCCGAACGGGATCCCGAGGTGCTTGAGGCGGATCTGTCGCGGTGGCCCACCCGCCGACTCGGATGAGTCCGCGGACCACTCACGGAATGCCGTGCAGCCCTGGATGTTGGCCCGGCGGAACGGTGGGTGCCGCAGGGGCATGAACTCCCGGGGTGAACAGATTGCCACCCGTGGGATCGATGCTCTTCTCGGTGGGCGCCGGTGGGGCAGGCTCCGGTGGGGCGCTGGACGGCGCCGTGGTCGTGGTGGTCGTCACCGACGTCTCCTCGGACGTCGGCCCGGACGTCGGTGGGGTAGAGGTGTCGCCGTCACCGCAGGCGGCGGTCATCGCGATCAGCGCGGCACCCGCGCACGCGACGAGCACGCGTCGATCGAAACGATGGACGAGCATGGTCGAACTCCTGTCTGTGCGTGCGGGATCAATTCTTGTGGCGGTGTACCCCAGGCGGTTCCGTGGGCGCCGGTGGTGCCTTGACCTCTGGGGTGAACAGGTTGCCACCGGTGGGGCTGAGGCCTTTCTCGGTCGGCGCAGGCGGCGCAGGTGTGGTGGTCGGCGCAGGGGTTGTCGTCGTCGTGGTTGTCGTCGTGGTTGTCGATGGGGGTGACGGTTCTTGCTCCGTGCTGCTCTGACATCCGACAGCGAAGAGCGCTGTGACGGTCAGGGTTCCGGCGAGGATCGCGATTCGGCGCCTCGTACGGATGGACATGTTCACTCCTTCGGGTCAGTCGAGGATTCGTCGGGCGACGTTGGTGGTGATGAGGTCGAGTAGTTCGTCGCTGCGTCCGGCGAGGATGGTGCGGATGGCGTAGAGGGAGAAGCCTTTGGCTTGTTCGATGGTGATGGCTGGGGGGATGGAC
>Ga0182740_1001189_pt1 | contig 18693 bp, 10 predicted proteins | sample eDN5th37CKraftBY_FD_128872 | JGI IMG/M metagenome (GOLD analysis project Ga0182740, IMG submission 128872) | Enriched backyard soil microbial communities from Emeryville, California, USA - eDNA 5th pass 37_C Kraft BY (version 2) (version 2) | ecosystem: Environmental > Terrestrial > Soil >...
ACGTTCCTGCTCACCAGCTACGAATGGGGCGTCACCTACGCCGGCATGATGCATGTCGCGGCCGTGACCGAGGACGCGCGCTATCGCGACTATGTTGACAGCCGTCTCGGCACCCTCGCCGCGCTCGCCAACCACTTTGGTGCGCAGCCGCTCCCGGCCGACCTGCCGCCGCGCGAGGCGATGCTCAGCCTCCGCTCGGTGCGGCAGCCGCGCACGCTCGACGACTCCGGCGCGATGGCCGCCGGCATGATCAAGGCCGCGCGCGCTGGCGTGCAAACCGCTGCCCTGCGCCCCAGCATCGACCGCTTCCTCGATTTCATCTCGAACCGCCAGTTCCGGTTGACCGACGGCACCCTCGCCCGCAACCGCCCGATGCCCAACGCGCTCTGGCTCGACGATCTCTACATGAGCGTCCCGGCGCTCGCGCAGATGGGCGCGCTGACCGGCGAACGGCGCTATTTCGACGACGCCGCCCGCCAGATCGCGCAGTTCTCCGAGCGTATGTTTGTTTCCGATACGAAGCTTTACCGCCACGGCTGGATCCAGGAAATGGATCCCCACCCGGCCTTCTACTGGGCGCGGGCCAACGGCTGGGCCATCGTCGCCATGGCCGAACTGCTCGAAGTCCTGCCGGCCGATCATCCCGCCCGCGAAAACGTGCTCGCCCAATATCGCGCGCATGTCGAAGGGCTGGCGACGCGCCAAGGCGGCGCCGGGCTCTGGCACCAGTTGCTCGATCGCAACGATTCCTACCTCGAAACGTCCGCGTCCGCGATGTTCGTCTACGCCATCGCCCGCGGCATCAATCGCGGCTGGCTCGACGAAAAGGCCTACGGCCCCATCGTCTCGCTCGGCTGGAACGCCGTCGCGCAAAAGGTGAACGCCCAGGGCCAGGTCGAGGGCACCTGCGTCGGCACCGGCATGGGCTTCGATCCGATGTTCTATTACTACCGCCCGACCAACGTCCACGCCGCGCACGGCTACGGTCCCGTGCTGCTCGCCGGCGCCGAGATGATCACGCTGCGCCGCGGCAAGGGCGCCGTCGCGGTGATCCACGACGGCGGCGTGCACTTCGACCGCGCCACGGGGCACTGAGCCGCTCGTTCCCTATTTTCCGGCCGGAGCCGTAAATCCGGCCGCGTTCTCTTAAATCCGGGCTCTGCGAGCCCGGCCGTCTCCACCCGTCTCTTTCGCCATGAAATCGATCCTTGGCCTTACGCTCGCCCTTTTCTTTTCGATCGCCGCCGCCGCCGCGCCGGCCCCGCGCGTCATGGAGCGCCTCTCCCGCGGTGTCGTCGCCGTCCAGCAGCCGGACGGCGGCGTATTCGTTTCCTGGAGACTGTTCGCCACCGACCCGGCCAACATCGCCTTCAACGTCTATCGCACGACCGGCGCCGGTTCGCCCGAAGACACCGGGCCCTTCGGCTCGCGCCCTGACCCCTGGACGGGCACCCGGAAATTGAACGACGCTCCCCTCGCCGACGTCACCTGGCTGGTCGACGCGCACGCGCGGCTCGAACGCGAGACGCGCTACTTCGTCCGCCCCGTGATCGATGGCCGCGAGGGCGAGCCGAGCGCGCCGTTCGTGATTTCCGCCAACGCCGCGCCGCTGCCTTATCACGCGATCCCGCTGCAAACCCCCGACGGCTACACGCCAGGCGATGCCTCGGTCGGCGACCTCGACGGCGACGGCGATTACGAGATCGTATTGAAGCAGGAGCAAAATCCGCAGGACAACTCCCGCTCCGGCGTCACCGGCGACACCCTGCTGCAGGCTTACAAGCTCGACGGCACGCTGCTCTGGACGATTCACCTCGGTCGCAACATCCGCGAGGGCGCGCATTACACGCAGTTCATGGTTTACGATCTCGACGGCGATGGTCGCGCCGAGATCGCGTGCAAGACCGCCGATGGCACGATCGACGGCACCGGCCACGTGATCGGCGACCCGCAGGCCGATCACCGCAACGCCCAGGGCCATATTCTCCGCGGTCCGGAGTATCTCACGATCTTCGACGGCCGCACCGGTGCCGAGCTCGCCACCACGCCCTATGTGCCGGCGCGTCATCCGACGAAATCGGATCCCACACCGGAGGAGCTCGCCGAAATCTGGGGCGACGGCTACGGCAACCGGAGCGACCGCTATCTCGCCGGCATCGCCTACCTCGACGGCGAACGCCCGAGCCTCGTCATGTGCCGTGGCTACTACACGCGCGCCGTGCTCGCCGCGTGGGACTGGCGCGACGGCACGCTCACGCAACGCTGGGTGTTCGACAGCGATGCCTCGCCCGAGAACCGCGCCTATCGCGGCCAGGGCAATCACAACCTTTCCGTCGCCGACGTCGATGGCGACGGCCGCGACGAAATCGTCTACGGCGCCGCCGTGATCGACGACGACGGCACCGGCCTCTACTCGACCGGCTGGGGACACGGTGACGTGTTGCACGTCGGCGACCTCGTGCCGTCGAATCCCGGCCTCGAGATCTTCGACATCCAGGAGCGTTTCGATGAGCAAGGCATGAGCCTCCGCGACGCCCGCACGGGACGTCCGATCTTCACGATTCCTTCCGTGAAAGCCGCCGATTCCGGTGGCGACAAGGGCGAAGGCCCCGGCCGCGGCAACGCGTTCAACATCGATCCGCGTTTCCCCGGCGCCGAGAGCTGGGCCGCGGGCGCTGGAATGGACGGCCTCTACGACGCCACCGGCCGCCGTTTCCTCGAACGCCGTCCGCGCGGTTTCCCGTGCAATTTCGGCCTCCTCTGGGACGGCGATCTACTCCACGAGTTGCTCGATCAAAACCGCATCGTGAAATGGAACTGGGAAACGGAAACCATCGACCCGCTCCTCGTCGCCCATGCCTGCACCTCGAACAACGGCACCAAGGCGACCCCCGCGGTGAGCTGCGACCTCTGGGGCGACTGGCGCGAGGAGGTCATCTGGCGCACGCGCGACAACCGCGAGCTGCGCATCTACACGAGCACGATTCCGACGAAGCACCGGCTCTTCACGCTGATGCACGATCCGCAATATCGCCTGAGCGTCGCCTGGCAAAACGTCGCCTACAACCAGCCGCCGCATCCCAGCTTCTACCTCGACGAATCCGCCCCGTTGCCCGCGCCGCCCGCGATCCGTTATCCATAAGGGCGCGCCCGCCGTCTTTTTCAACCCGCCCGACCGATGTCCTCGTTGCCACAAGTGCTTCGCTGCGCCCCGTTCCTGCGGGGCGCGCTCCTGGCCGCGTCCGGCCTGTTCCTCGCGTCCGCCGCCTCCGCCCTCGAGAAGCCGGACGTGACGTATCCAATCTTTCAATTCCCCGCCGACCGGATCCCGCGCATCGACGGCGACGCCTCGGACTGGGCCATGGTGCCCGAGCGCTACGCCGTGCACCGCGACCAGATGCACAACACGTCGCAGTCGCAGCCCGCCGCCGGTGACCGCACCCTCGCCTTCAGCGTGAAGGTGGGCTGGGTGAAGGGCCTCAACCGGCTCTATTTCCTCTACGAAGCCGAGGACGATTACTGGGACTTCGCCTCACCCGACCTGCGCAACGACACTTTCGAGATCATGGTCGACGGCGACGCTTCCGGCGGCCCGTTCATCGACAAGGGCCACAAGGAATTCTGGACGCCCGACCGCGTGGGCGAAGCCGCCGCCCGTCCGGACGACCGCATCAGCGTCAACGACGCCAACTGGTCGGTTCACGGGGTGCACGCACAGAACTATCACATTTTCACGCCCGCGGTGGACAAGGACTGGGCGCTGATGTGGGGCGCGCCGACATGGACCAAGGAGTTTCCCTGGGCGAATGCCGCGCAATCCTTCCAGTTCAAACACGGCGAATCCGGCAAGCTCACGCTCGAATTCTGGATCACGCCCTTCGACTACGCCGGACCCGAAGGTCCGCAGCGCGCCGTCGAATCCGTGCTCCGCGAAGACAAGATCATCGGTCTTTCGTATATCGTGATCGACTATGACGGCCCCTCGCCGCGCGGCTTCTGGGTGCTGTCGCCGCAACGCACGTCCTACGGCCACGCGTCGGAGTTGTGCGCTTTCCGGCTCATGCCGCTCGAACCCGAGTTCGTGCCGAAGCTCGCCGCGCAATGGAGCTGGCAGGTCGTCGACATGGATCGACGCCTCGTCGCGTTCAAGGATCTCTCGGTCGGCAATGTCACCTCTTGGAAATGGACCTTCGGCGACGGCTCCACGTCGACCGAGCAGCACCCGCAGCACGCCTACGCCAAACCCGGCAGCTACGTCATCGTCCTCGAAGTCTCCGGCCCGGACGGCACCGCCCGCCGCTCGAAAGTCTGGGACGTGCAACTCCGCTGATTCCAGCGCCTGGCGATTTCTCTCCCCATGAAACTCCGCTCCCTGTTCGGCTCCCTGCTGCTCGCCTGTTCGGTGCAGGCGGCTCCGGAGCTCCCGCGGCTGGAAGTCCGCGGCCAGGCCACCCAGCTCATTGTCGACGGGCGGCCTTATCTCGTCCGCGGCGGCGAGATCGCCAACACCGCGTCGTCAGATCTCGAATACATGAAAACCTCAGTCTGGCCGAACATGGCCCGGCTGAATCTCAACACCGTGCTCGTCGCCGTCGCCTGGGCGTGGATCGAACCGGAGGAAGGCCGCTTCGATTTCACCCTCGTCGACCAGCTGCTCGCCGGCGCACGCGAGCACGACTTGCGAATCATGTTCCTCTGGTTCGGCAGCTGGAAGAACAGCGTTTCCAGCTTCGTGCCCACCTGGGTGAAACACGACCAGGCGCGCTTCCCGCGCGTGCGGCTCGCGAGCGGCGACTCCATCGAGATCCTCAGCCCGTTTTCGACCGCCGCGCGCGACGCCGACACCCGCGCCTACGTGAAATTCATGGAGCATCTGCGCGAGGTCGATCCGCAGCACACGGTCGTCATGATTCAGATGCAGAACGAGGTCGGTGTCCTCGGCGACTCCCGCGATCGCGGCGACGCTGCCAACACCGCCTTCGCCGCGTCCGTGCCGGCGGAGTTGATGGCCGCGCTGCAACGCAACGAAGCCACCCTCTCGCCCGCGCTGCTCCGCCTCTGGACCGCCGCCGGCAAGAAAACCCGAGGCACTTGGACGGAAATCTTCGGCGACTCGCCCGCGACCGACGAGTTGTTCATGGCGTGGCACTACGCGCGCTACATGCATCACATGACCGCGGCCGGCAAAGCCGTGCTGCCGCTGCCCGTGTTCACCAACACCTGGATCGTGCAACCGGAGGACAAGCGCCCCGGCGATTATCCGAGCGGCGGTCCGCAACCGCTTTCGCTCGACGTCTGGAAAGCCGGCGCGCCCGCGATCGATCTCAACTGCCCCGACATCTACCTGCCGAATTTCGACGAGCACGTCGCCGCGTTTCACCGTTCCGACAATCCGCTCTTCGTGCCCGAATCGCGCGGCGATCGCGCCGGTGTCGCCAACGCGTTCTACGCCATCGGCGCGCACGCCGCGATCGGCTATTCGCCCTTCGGCATCGACAACACCGCGCGTCTCGTCGGCTTGCGCCCGCCTCCCGGCACGCCCGCGCCGACCGATCTCGAAAACCTGCCGCTCGCCCGCGCCTACGCCGTGCTGCGCGACCAGTCCGCCTTTATTCTCGAACACCAATCCGCCGGCACCCTCCGCGCCGCCTGGCTCAACCGCGACAAGCCCGCGCAAGACATCAAACTCGGCAACCACACCCTGCACGTCGAACTCCGCCGCAATTCCCGCGACCAGAGTTTCATGAGCGACACCGGTTACGCGCTTATCGCCGCGCTCGGTCCCGACGAATTCCTCGTCACCGCGACCGACGTGCAGATCACGTTCTCTCCGGCCACGCCGGGCGATCCGATCGACGGCATCGCGGACGCCGAAACCGGCACGTTCCGGGACGGTCGCTGGACCGCGACCCGCAAGATGAGCGGCGACGACATCATGCTGAATTATCATCTCGCCGAACAAGCTGCCGCGCACCAGTCCGGCGCCGGCCTCCGTTTCGGTCCCGACGGCCCGACCAGCCAGCGCGTCACGCTCTACCGCTACCGGTAAACCGCCGCGCACTCCACGTTCCGCCCGCCGTCACGCATGTCGTTCCTCCGTTTCTTCCTGCTGCCGTTTCTCGCCAGCGCCGCTCTCGCCATGACGCCCGTCGATTTCAATGTGCGCGATTTCGGCGCGAAGGGCGATGGTGTCGCCCTCGACTCGCCAGCGATCAACGCCGCGATCGAGGCGGCGGCCGCCGCCGGTGGAGGTGTCGTCCGCCTTCCTGCTGGCCGCTACCTGAGCTTCTCGCTCCGGCTGCGCAGCCACCTGCAGCTGCGCTTCGATCCCGGCGCCGTCCTCGTCGCGGTCGACCCCGCCTCCGGGCTCGGCCGCTACGACGACCCGGAACCGAATCCCTCCAATCTGTATCAGGATTTCGGGCACAGTCACTGGCGCAACAGCCTGATCTGGGGCGAGGGCCTGGAAAACGTTTCCATCGTCGGTCCCGGCTTCATCGACGGCACTGCGGGACTCGTCCGCCACGGACCGCCGCCGAAACGCCCGGTCGGCGAACCCGGCAGCGGCCAGGCCCGCGGCCCGGAACGCGACATGAGCGGCATCGGCAACAAGGCCATCGCGCTGAAGAACTGCCGCAACGTCACGCTCCGCGATTTCTCCGTGCTCAACGCCGGCCACTTCGCGCTCCTCGCCACCGGCGTCGACCACCTCACGATCGACAACGTCAAGGTCGACTCGAATCGCGACGGCTTTGACATCGACGCCTGCCGCCACGTGCGCATCTCGAACTGCAGCGTCAACACGCCAAACGACGACGCCATCGTGCTCAAGGCCAGTTACGCGCTCGGCGAGCGCCGCTCGACGGAGAACGTCATCATCACCAACTGCACGGTGAGCGGTTTCGACGTTGGCTCGATGCTCGACGGCACGTTCCGTCGCACGCAGGAACGCGCGCCCGATCGCGACGGTCCGACCGGCCGCATCAAGTTCGGCACCGAGTCGAACGGTGATTTTCGCAACATCACCATCGCGAACTGCATCTTTGTCCGCTCCCGCGGCCTCGCGCTCGAAAGCGTCGACGGCGGGGTGATCGAGGATGTCACCGTCACGAATCTCGCGATGAGCGAAATCGTGAACGCGCCGATCTTCCTCCGACTGGGCAACCGCGCCCGCGGCCCCGCCGGCACGCCGATCGGCGCCATCCGGCGGGTGCAAATCAGCCATGTCACCGTCAACGACTGCGACGCGCGTTATCCGATCCTGATCGCGGGGCTCGAAAATTATCCGATCGAGGACCTCACGCTCAGCGACCTGCATCTCGTCTCCCGCGGCGGCCTTTCTCCCGAGATCGTCGCGCGTCAGCCCGCGGAGCTCGTGAACCCGTTTTTCCTCCGCGGCGATGAAGCAGGCATCACGGGTCCGCGCGATCCGTTCGCGGTGCCCCAGCGCGCCGCCGCTTATCCCGAGCCGAGCATGTTCGGGCTGCTGCCCGCCAGTTTCGTCTACGCGCGTCACGTGCGCGCGCTGACCGTATCCGCGGTTACGTTACGCTTCCAGGCGGCCGACACCCGGCCGCTGGTCGTGCTCGAGCAGGCGGAGGGCGTCACCTTCGAAAATGTCCGCCTGCCCGCCGATCCGGCTTCGCCGCGCTTCGTGCTGCGACAGGTCGCCGATTTCGAAGCGCACCGGTGTACGGGCGTCGACGACGTCCGCTTCGACGCCGTGTCCGACCACAGCTTTTAGGGCGGCGGCGTTCCGCTCGGCAGGTTCCGGCACTCCGCGGTAGCGGCGGATCTTTGACCCGCCTTCGATTGCTTGCGGCATCGTTTCCTTGCTCCACGCGCGGGGAGGGACGACAATCCTCTCCAGGTTCACACACGCACCCCGGTTCACTGACGCCTAGAGTCTTCAGTCGAACATGAATGCCTTCATCCGTTGCGGAGCCGTTTTCGGCTTGGCCGTCGCGACCCGTGTCGCAGGCGCATCAAACCTGCCGCTGCCCGCGCTCACCACTCCGACCAACGAGCGGGAACCGGGCTTCCATTTGGAGCTGTTGCCCAAAGCGTTTCAGCGCAATCCGCAGCTGGAAATGACCGTGCTGACGGAGGTCACCCCCGATGGACGAGCGCAGCCAGCCCCGGCGCCGGAGAGCCCCGCCTACTACGCGATCTATAACTCCGGCATGCAGCAACGCGGCCAACCGGTGGCGGGGTTCACCGCCCCCGACCCCGTCTATTTGGAAGACGTGCTCCGGCGCGCACTTCGCGCCAGCGGTTTCCTGCCGGCGGACCCGGAACATGCCCCCTCCGTGTTCCTGGTTCTGCATTGGGGCGTCCACTCGCAGATGGATTTCGAGATGCGCCGGATGTTTCCGGAACTGGCGCTGCGGCACCGCCTGGAGCGGATGCGACTCGTCGGCGGCCGGCGTTTCGAAACGTTCCTCCTCCGGCACATCCAGTTTGCCGAAGGTCGGGTGCCACTGCCTTCCAAGCAGGAGAATCTGCACGATCAGGCGATGCAGGATATCTATTTCGCCATCGTATCCGCCTACGATTACGCCGCGCTCAGCAACGGCCGGCGCCGACTGCTCTGGCGCACCAGCCTCACCGCCGGAGCCACCGGCGTCTCGCTGCGCGAGTCGATGCCCGCGCTCCTCCTCAGCGGCGGACCGTATTTCGGCCGCGAGATGCCCGAGCCCGAGTTCGTGTTCCGCCGGTTGCGGCGAGGCGTCGTCGAGTTCGGCGAACCGCAGGTGGTGGAAACGGATGTCGACCTGTCGCGGTGAGCGGCGCGGGCGGACGGAGCGGGTGGCGTTCGAACTGACCGGCGCGCAGTACAGGTTGCGCGCCATCCGAAACCCGGCGAGGCTCCGCGCCCCTGCCCATGACCGCCTCGCTTCTCCGTGCGTTTCGTCGCACCGTCATTATCGCGGCTGCCTTCGCCGCCACCGCCTGTGCGGAGGCGTCGTGGCCCCGGCACTACGATTTCGCGGCGATGGCACCCACCGCGACCTTCCCCGCGGAAAACGGCGCGGGCTTCGATCTCGGCACCGCACCGAGCGCCGAAGGCCGGCCGTTCTTCTTTTCGGTCGCGCTGCCGGAGGGCAACTATCGCGTGAGCGTCACGTTCGGCGATGCCGCCACCGCGTCCGACAACACCGTGAAAGCCGAATCGCGCCAGCTCATGCTCGAGCGCGTGACCACCCGTGCCGGCGAATTCGTCACCCGCCGCTTCTTCGTTAACGTCCGCAACCGCCAGATCCCGCCGCCCGAGAAATTCGCTCCCGGCGGCACCGCGGTCGTGTTGAACGAACGCGAAACCGACCTGCTGCGCTGGGACGACAAGCTCACGCTCGAGTTCAACGGTTCCGCGCCGCGCGTCGCCGCGATCGACATCGAACCGGCCGCCGTCCCGACCGTGTTCCTGCTCGGCGACTCCACGGTGACTGACCAGCCTTACGAGCCGGCCGCGAGCTGGGGCCAGATGCTACCGCGCTTTCTCGAGAAAGTCGCCGTCGCCAATCACGCCGAGTCGGGCGAAACGATGAAGTCGTTCATTTCCGGCCTGCGCCTTGCCAAGGTGCTCAGCCAGGCGAAGGCGGGCGATTACTTCTTCATCCAGTTCGGTCACAACGACGAGAAGCGCAACTGGCCGCAAACCTACGTCGACGCCCACACAACCTACCGCGCCTACCTGCGCGTGTTCATCGCGGAAGCGCGCCTGCGCGGCGTGACGCCCGTGCTGGTCACCTCGATGCAGCGCCGGACGTTCGATGAGCAGGGCAAAATCCGCAATACGCACGGCGACTACACCGAGGCGGTTCGGATCGTCGCCGCCGAGGAGAACGTCGCCCTGATCGATCTCGATCGCATGAGCGTCGCGTTCTACGAAGCGCTCGGCCAGAAACGCGCGCCGCTCGCCTTCAACCAGGGCGGCAAGGACGCCACGCATCACAACAACTACGGCGCCTACGAACTCGCCAAGTGCGTGGTGCAGGGCATCAGCGACGCCAACCTGCCGCTCGCAAAAAAGATCGTCGCGGATTTCGCCGGCTTCGACCCGGGCCAGCCCGACGCGCCCGAGACGTTTCAGTTCGCCGCAAGTCCGCTCCGCAGCGACACACGCCTGCGCGGCAACTGAGAGCGCCGCGCGGCGGCCGCTCAGCCGCCGCGCAACGCCTGCGCGACCGCCGCAAGCAGTTCGTCCGCGGTGAACGGCTTGCGCAGCTGCGGCTTGAGCGTCTCGCCGGCCGACGCGAGTTGCGACGGATCGTAGCCGCTCATCAGCAGCACGCGAAGCGCGGGTTTGTCGGCGGCCAGCCGCGCCGCGAGTTCGTGGCCGTCGACCTTGCCCGGCATCACCACGTCGCTGAGCAGCAGATCGACCTCGGCGCGGTGGGTGGCCCACTGCTCCAGCGCATCGGTCCCGCACTTCGCCTCGATCACGCGATAGCCCTGGCGCCGCAGGATCGACGTCACGAGCATGCGCACCGCCACCTCGTCCTCGGCGACCAGCACGGTGGCATCGCCGCGCGGACAGCTCGCGGGCGCCGCCTCGGCATCGCCGGTCGCCTCCACCCGTTCGCTGCGCGGCAGATAAACGTGAAACGTCGTGCCCTCGCCGAGGCGCGTGTCGACCTCGATCCAGCCCTGGTGCTGCAACACGATTCCGAGCGAAATCGCCAGCCCGAGCCCGGTGCCCTTGCCCGCGGCCTTGGTGGTGTAAAAGGGTTCGAAGATCTGCGGCAGCACCTCCGCCGGGATGCCGCAGCCCGTATCCGAAACGGTGAGACGCACGTGCGGGCCGGGCCGCGCGCGCGGCTCACGCAGGCAATGCTCCGCGGTGACCGTCGCGGCGGACGTCGCGATCACGAGCCGCCCGCCCTTCGGCATCGCATCGCGGGCGTTCACCGCCATGTTCAACACGACCTGCTCCAGCATGCCGAGATCGGCATGTGTCCGCAGCGGCTCGCCCGCGGTGCGGCTCTCGAGCTCGATGCGCTCGCCGATCACGTGGCGCAGGAGCTTGCCCACGCCCGCGACGACGTCGTTGAGATCGAGCGTCTCCGGCTGCATCGCCTGATGGCGGCTGAACACCAGGAGCTGCCGCGTGAGATTCGTCGCTCGCTGCGCGGCGGCGCGGATGTCGCGCCCCGCGTTTTCCCGCTCGACCGGCGTCAGGTCGGGCTCGTTGAGCAATTCGCTCTGCCCGAGGATGACGGTGAGCAGGTTGTTGAAATCGTGCGCGATGCCGCCGGCGAGCTGGCCGATCGCCTCCATTTTTTGCGACTGCCGCAGCTGCGCCTCCACTTTCAACCGCTCGGCGATCTCTTCCTGCAGGCTGGCGTTGATTCGCGCGAGTTGCGCGGTGCGCTCCGAGACGCGCTGCTCCAGCCGCGCGTGCGACTCGCGCAGATCGGCCTCGACCTGCTGGCGCACGGTGACCTCGTATTGCAGCTCGGCGGTCCGCAACGACACCTGGCGCTCGAGCTCCGCATTGCGCTGCCGCACCACCCGCATGCGCCAGCGCAAGCCGCCGCCGAGCACGCCGAAAGCGATCGCGCCGGCCGCGAGGCGCAGCCAGAGCGTCTGCCACCAATGTGGCGCCACCTCGATCCGCACCGCGGCGCCCGTGGTATTCCAAACGCCATCGGCGTTGCTCCCCTGGACGCGGAACGTGTAGCTCCCCGGCGGCAGCGAGGTGTAGGTGGCCGAACGCGCGCGCGCCGACGTGGTGTTCCAGTCGTTGTCCCAGCCTTCGAGCCGGTAGCGAAACTGATTCTTTTCCGGCGCCGAGAAATCCAGCGCCGAGAAACGCAGGTGAAATCCAGGCTGCCCCGCGGGAACATGAAGGGTGTCTCCGAGGTTGACGATCGCCGCCCGGGGCCGGCCATTTGCCGTATTCGGCGGCGCGCCGATCCAGCGCAGCTCCGTCAGCACGACGGGCGGCGGCACCGGGTTGTCCTCGAGTTCCTCCGGCGTGAACTCGACGATGCCGGCGCGCGTGCCGAGATACACGCGCCCGTCGGGCCCGAGCGCGCCGGCGCGTTGGGCGAACACGCTCGCCGGCAGGCCGTCGGCTTTATCGTAGTTGCGAAATGTCTCCCGCACGGGATCGAAATCGGACAACCCATTCGCGGTGCCGAGCCAGAGGTGTCCCCGGCGGTCGCGCACGATCGTCATCACGGCCGGATTCGGCAGTCCGTCGCGCACGCCATACTGGCGAACGAAGCGCTGTTCGCGCCGGTCGAATTTCAGCAGTCCATCCGCGGCGCCGAGCCAGAGAGTGTCGTGGTCTCCTGCCGCGAGGCAGTGCAGGCTCCGGCTTCCTTCGCCCGCCTCGTCCGGCGGCACATACGCGGCAAACCGACCGGTGGTCCGGTCGAGCCGCACGAGTCCCTCGGTTTCGGTCGCGAACCAAAGTTCGCCGTTCTCCGCGAGCCATCCGAGCAACGGATTCGTCGTCGGCTGCGAAGCCTGGCCCGGTGCCGCGGCCTGCGGAGCATAGTGCCGAAACCGCTCACCCTCGAGCCAGTCGAGCCCGTAGCTGCGCGCGCCCACCCACACGCCGCCGGCCGGATCGGGCAGCAGCGAATTCACCTGCCCGCCGGTGAACGAATAGGTGCCGTTCGGCGCCGGCACATTCGACGGCGAGGTCGCATAGGTGCTGAAGCGCACGCCGTCGTAGCGATAGATGCCGCGATAATTCGAGCCAACCCACACGACGCCGTCGGACCCGATCGCGATCGTCGACAGATCGTTGCTGGGCAGCGTCGCGGAATCCTGCGGGTCGTGCAGGAAACGAGTCCACCCGTCGTCATCGAGTCGGTTCAGCCCGTTCACGGTGCTCGCCCACAAGCGGCCGGCGGGGTCGAACGCGAGGCCCGCGATCCGATTTTCGCTCAACGTGCGGGGATCGCCGGCATTGTGACGATGCGTGCGAAACGGTTTCGCGTCGCTGCGCAGCCGATTCACCCCGCCGGCATACGTGCCGACCCAGATGTTGCCCGCGCGATCCTCGAAGATCGCCTGCACGAGATCGTCATTGAGGCTGCTCGGATCGCCCGGCACGCGCCGGTAGGAGGTGAACTTGCCCGTCGCGCGATCGAACAGGTGCACGCCGCCGCGGGTCGCGAACCACAGCCGGCCTTTGCGATCCACGAGCGCGTCGCGCACGAAATTCGCACCGGGATTACCGGCGTCGCCGGGAACATACACGCGGTCGAAACTCAGGCGCGGTTCCTGCACGGCGTGGCGTTCGACGCGTTCGATCCGCGGACGGAAGCGGTTCGCGCCCTGCTCGGTCAACGCCCAGAACGCGCCGTCCGTGTCGCGGACGACTTTGTTGACGGCATTGTGGCTCAGGCTGCGGAGATCGCCGGGATCGTGCAGGCAGGTCAGGAACGCGCCCGTGCGCGGATCGAACGCTGCGAGGCCGTCGCTCGTGCCGAGCCACAACAAGCCGGTGGTCGGATCCTCGACGATCGAACGGATCGTATCCTTCGCGGTGCTACCCTCGACCACCTGCGGCCGCAGAAAGGTCCGGAATGTGCCGCGTTCCCGATCGTCCAGCCGCGCCAGCCCTTCGCGGGTGCCGACCCACAGCCGGCCGGAAGCATCCTCGTAAATGCAGGTGACGACATTGTTCGGCAAACCCTCGGCGCGGCCCGGCTCGTGCCGGTAGTGCCGAAACGTGTCCGTTTGCCGGTCGTAACGGTCGAGCCCGCCTTCCGTGCCGATCCACAGCGCACCGGCCCGGTCGACGAGCAACGCCCAGACAATCTGGTTGCCCATCGATTGCGGATCCGCCGCATCGTGCTGGCGCACTACCAGCTCGTAGCCATCGTAGCGCGCCAGCCCACCGAGGCGCAGGCCGAACCACATGAAACCGGCAGGGTCCTGCGCAATCGCGCGAACATCAGAATGCGCCAGGCCTTCGTCCTCCGTGATTTGCACCCAGCTCGCGACCGGCGCCGCCGCCCGGACCCAGGCACCCGCCAGCAGCCAGCCCAACAACATCAGGCTGATCGACAGGAAATGAGCACGCCGGCGCCGGCCGCAACAGCGGGCGACGGACGCGGGAAGGCGGAAGGACGGCACGCGGAGAAAAGTGGACGTGAGGGGTTTTCCGTTTCCTTCGTCACAGCGCGACGCCAAATAAAGCCGCGGGGCTCATTTCGCCCCTCCGGTCCTCCACCGAGGGCGGTTCTCCAACCGTCGTCGACCCGGGTTCCAACGGTCCGAGGTCAACGTCGTTTGCAGGTGCCGCGCCGCTGCCAGATTCCTGCTTTTTACTCCCCGCGAATGTCCAAGACACGTTACGCCTTCGTCGGCACCGGCGGCCGCGCCATCAGCTTCGTCGAGCCCCTCGTCACCAGCTACAGCGAGCACAACGAGCTCGTCGCGCTCTGCGATCTCAGCCCCGCCCGCATGGCGTATTACAACGACATGCTCGCCGGCGAATGGGCCTATCACGCCGTGCCCACCTTCACCGCCGACAAATTCGACGAGCTGTTGCGCACCACCAAGCCCGACGTCGTTTTCGTCTGCTCGAAGGACTCCACGCACCACGACTACATCGTCCGCGCGCTCCACGCCGGCTGCGATGTGATCACGGAAAAGCCGCTCACGATCGACGCCGAAAAATGCCGCGCCATCCTCGCCGCGCAAAAGGCCTCCGGCCGCCGGCTGCGCGTCGCGTTCAACTACCGCTGGGCGCCGTTCCGCACCAAGGTGAAGGAGCTGCTCGCCGCCGGCACGATCGGCCGCGTGCACTCCGTCACCCTCGAATACCTCCTCGATACCAATCACGGCGCCGACTACTTCCGCCGCTGGCACGCGCACGCCGACGAGTCCGGCACGCTGCTCGTGCACAAGAGCACGCATCACTTCGACCTCGTGAACTGGTGGCTCGACGCCATCCCGCAGCAGGTTTTCGCCTACGGCGATCTCGTGTTCTACGGAAAACAAAACGCCGTCGCCCGCGGCGATGCGCACCTGACGCGCTACGAACGCTACACCGGCGAGCCGCTGGCCAAGGACGATCCGTTCCGCCTCGATCTCGACGAGAGCGAGCCGTTCCGCCGCATCTACCGCGCCGGCGAGGCCGACTCCGGCTACCTGCGCGACCGGAATGTCTTCCGCGACGACATCACCATCTACGACCAGATGTCGCTCAACGTCCGCTACCGCACCGGGCAGCTCCTCACGTATTCGCTCGTCTGCTACAGCCCGCGCGAGGGCATGCGCGTGTCGTTCAACGGCGACCGCGGCCGCCTCGAATACCACGAGTTCATCGGCACCCACATGAACCGCGCGGTGCGCCCGAAGGATTTCAAGCTCGACGAAAAGCCCGGCGCCGAGGCCGAGGGCGAGTGGATCCGCGTGTATCCCCATTTCAAATCCAGCTACCTCGTGCCCGTCGCCGCACAGGGCGGCGCCCACGGCGGCGCCGACGAGATCCTCTGCCGCTCGTTCTACGATCCCGCCTCGCCGCAGACCGATCCGCTCGGCCGCTTCGCCGGCCACGAGCAGGGCGCCGCGTCCATCCTCGTCGGCATTGCCGGCGTCGAATCGATCCAGCGCAACCAGCCCGTGAACCTCGCGGACCTCGTCGCGCTGCGCCCGGAAGCGACGCGCCTCAGCGAGCTGGTTTAGGCGGCAGGCCTGCGGCCGGTTGCGGTCGGAGGCAGACGCGTTTCCCAAACTGTCCGACCAAGGCGCGCGCGCGGTGGGTGCACCCTTTTGCGACCGGTGACGTCACCCCGATTCACCCAATCCTAACCCCCGCATGATGAATTCTCGTTTCCTTCGTCTCGCGCTCTTCGGCGCCGGCACCGCCCTCGCCGCCACTGCCGTTTACGCCGGCAATCTCGGCCGGCATTTCCCCTCCGAAAAGCGCAGCTACACCGATCCGGTGACCCAGCTGCCCGTCACGGTGCTGACGTCCGACGCCGCCAACGACGCCAAGCCCTATCAGACGCACACCACCTGGACCGCCGACGGCCAGTGGATCATCTTCCGCTCCGATCGCGCCGGCAGCGGCCCACAGGCGTTTCTCGTCAACGAAAAGACCGGCGACATCATCCAGGTCACCGACGGTCCCGCGTCCGGCACCGGCAGCCTCAATCTCTCCCGCAAGGAGATGAAACTCTATGTCATGCGCGGCGGTCCGGTTTGGGGCGCAAACGCCAACGACGCCAACGCCACCCCGCCGCTCCCGCGCCAGCTCGTCGAGATCGATCTCGGCAAACTCATCCCCGATTCTCTCGCCGGCAAAGTGAAGGAAGCGTCCGCTTACGAGCGCATCGTCTGCACGCTGCCTTCCGATCTGCGCGACGCCGGCGGCTTCGCACTCGATGCCGACGAATCCTGCGCCTACTGGGGCGTCGCCTGGGGCCCGCCGCCCGCCCGCCCCGCGCCGACCCACGCGAATCGCACGAAAGACGGCCGCTCCGTCGTCGACTCGCGCAACACCGACCCGAGCGAGGCCCGCGAGGCCGCCCGGAAACGTTTCGCCGAGGCCGGCAAAGGCCCCGGCGGCATCCGCCGCATCGACCTGGAGACCGGCGAAATCACCAAGGTCATCGACACCGAATTCCGCATGGGCCACGTGCAGACGAATCCGTGGGTCGCCGGCGAAATCATCTATTGCCACGAAACCACCGGCGACTCCCCGCAGCGCATGTGGACCGTGCGCGGTGACGGCTCGGGCAACCGCCCGCTCTACGTCGAGACGCCCGACGAGTGGATCACGCACGAAACCGTCTCGCAGCCCGACGAGGTCATGTTCCTCATCATCGGCCACCTGCCCTACCTGCGGAAACACCCGACCGGCGTCGCCGTGATCAACCTCCGCACCGACGACATGAAGATCATCGGGCAGACCGAGGAAGACATGGGCAACGGCCAGCTCGGTGGTTACTGGCACTGCAACGGCTCGCCCGACGGTCGCTGGGCCGTGGCCGACACGTTCAAGGGCAACATCTTCGTCATCGATCGGAATAACGGCCGCCAGGTCCTGCTCACCACCGATCACAAGATGAAGCCCGATCACACGCACCCGATCTTCAGCCCCGACAGCAAACGCGTGCTGATCCAGTCCGGCCATCTCACCGACGGCAAAAGCCTCGACCTGATGACCATCGAAATTCCCGCGAGCTGGTAAACCCCAGCCGCGCTTTCCCCAACGACCACGCCGCGCTCACCGCGCGGCGTTTTTTTTGCGCTCGCCCGCCCGGAACAGCCCAATTTGCTATTTTCGTTGACAGAAACACTCGGCCTTAAGAGTTGCTGTCAGCGAAACATGGCCACCCCGCCTCCCAAGTTCGATTTCAGCGTGATTCGCCGCCTGCGCGAACAGCACGAGATGACGCTCGCCGCATTGTCCGAGGCGTCGAAGGTGTCCATCGCCGTCATCTCCAAGCTGGAGCGCAATCAAGCCACCGCCGAGCTCGACACGCTGTTCCGGCTCGCGCGCGCTTTCGGACTCAGCGCCACCGATCTGCTCGCGCTCACGGAGTCGCCGCTCGCGCACCAGGTCGACGAAACGACGTATCGCTCGGACAAATTCACGTTCCGCCAGATCCGGTTCGCGAATGTCGTGGGCCTGCTCGGCGAAGCGCCCGCCGGCGCGTCGATCAAACGACCGGAAATTCACCACGACGACACCGAGGTCTGCTGGATCATTTCCGGCCGGCTCCGGCTCACGCTCCCGCACGAGACTTTCGAGCTGGAGAGCGGCACGAGCATCCAGTTCGACGCCATCCTCGAGCACTCCTACGAGGCGCTCACCGACGTCCGCCTCATCATCCTCCACCTCCGCAAAGACAAACGTTATTAACATAGCCGAGAGCTGAGAGCCCAGAGCCGAGAGCCGGCAGCACGATCTCGATCCGCCGCCGCCCTCCCACTCTCAACCCTCAACTCTCAACTCTCAGCTCTCAACTCTCAGCTCTCGGCTCCATCTCCCATGCGCATCGACGACTCCCTCCAACCCGCCGCGCTCCTGCCGGCGCTTGAGCGTTTCTGGAAACTCTCCGGCGACAAGATCGACCAACTCGTCCGCCACTACGATCCCGCCAAGGGTTCGCCCGTCTTCACCGTCGCCGGCAAATACACCACGCGCGGTTGGACCGAGTGGACCGAGGGTTTTCACTACGGCTCCGCGTTCCTTCAGTTCGACGCGACCAATGAGCGCCGCTTCGCCGGCATCGCGGAACAATACACCGTCGGTCGCATGGCCTCGCACGTCAGCCACATCGGCGTGCACGACCACGGTTTCAACAATCTCTCCACCTACGGCAACTGGCTGCGCCTCCTCCGCGAAAACCGCCTCGCGACCGACCCGGCGCGCCTCGATTTCTGCGAGCTCGCGCTGAAGGTCTCCGGCGCCGTCCAGGCCGCCCGCTGGTCTCCGATTCACGGCGGCGGCTACATCTACTCGTTCAACGGCCCGCATAGTCTTTTCGTGGATACGATCCGCTCCTGTCGGATCGTGCTCGTCGCCCACGCGCTCGGCCACCGGCTCATGGGCGAAAACGACGCCGCCATCAGCCTCCTCGAACGCGCGCTGCAACACGCCGACGCCACCGCGAAGTTCTCCGTCTATTACGGCAAGGGCCGCGACGCCTACGACGAGCGCGGCCGCACCGCACACGAGAGCATCTTCAATCCCAACGACGGCCGCTACCG
>Ga0182740_1001191_pt1 | contig 18681 bp, 20 predicted proteins | sample eDN5th37CKraftBY_FD_128872 | JGI IMG/M metagenome (GOLD analysis project Ga0182740, IMG submission 128872) | Enriched backyard soil microbial communities from Emeryville, California, USA - eDNA 5th pass 37_C Kraft BY (version 2) (version 2) | ecosystem: Environmental > Terrestrial > Soil >...
ATGGCCGAAGTCCAGCCCATATCCAGGTAACGTTTGGCCACGCGCACGCACCAGAGGATGTGCTCTTCCGGCGGCATGAACTGAATGGCGGCCAGCGAAGGCTGGTCGTTCCAGGAAAAATGCGTGTGCGCTTCGGTCATGCCGGGCATCAGGAAGCGTCCCTTCCCGTCGATGACCCGCGCGCCATCCCTGCTCACCTGTTGGGGCGCGCGCGCGACCTGGGAGATGCGCGCCCCTTCGATGAGAACCTCACCAGGATAGGCTTCCGCACCGCTGCCATCGAAGATGGCGACATTGATTATGGCAATGCTGGACATGACAAGTCTCCTCCGGCCCGTCGCGCGGGCCGATTTCTTATGTTGAAACGCCAGGAAAAACGTTGCTTAACGCAATGCTGCGTAAAACTCCCGCAAGGCCTCTGCGCAAGCCTGGGGTTTTTCGTAGGTGGTCCAGTGGCCGCAGTCCTTCAGCACGATCTGGCGGCTGCCGGCCAGGCGTGCAGCAAGCGCCTGCACATTCGCGGGCGGTGCCACGCCGTCCTGGTCGCCGGTCACGAGCAAAGCCGGGACGCTGATCGTCTCGACGGCTGCCGGCTGCGCGTCAGCCAGCGCCTCGCAGCTTTGCGCATAGCCTTCCGGAGGCTGACGCATCACGCTCTCACGCACCAGTGCCAGCACGGCGGGCTGGTTCTGCCTGGTTTGCGCGCTGGTTGCGCCCTTGACGATGGCATCTGCGATTTCCTGGATCGCCGCGCTGCCACCCCGCGCCAGCTCCGCCCGCGCGCGAATGCCGGGCCGGCCCGCATCCGGCGGCGCGGCCAACGGTCCAAACAGCGCCAGCGACTTGACCCTGCCAGGATGGGCCACGGCAAGATGCTGGGCCACCACCGTTCCGAGCGAATGCGCGGCGACATGCGCCACATCGATATCCAATGCGTCCAGCAGTCCGGCCATCGTGTCCACGTAGGTAGCGATAGACAGGCGTTTTTCGCCCAGCGCCGAGCGCGCGCTGCCCGGCAGGTCCGGACGGATCACGCGGAACCCGTCGAAGGCGCCCATGACGGGCGTCCAGGTATTCGAGGAACCACCCAGGCCGTGTATGCACAACAGTGCCGGCCCTTCGCCGTCGATCTCCACGGCCATGCCGTTGACGTATTGGGTGCTCATGCTGCCGTCTCCTTTTATCTGAACAGTCGTTGCTTGCATCGGCATTGCGCCGGCAATTTTTCAGGACTGTATCGGCGCAGGCGGCAGCGCGCTTATCGCCGCGTGCGCGGACTTATCGCAGAGTCAGATTTTGTGCCTAGTGAATACACCTAGCGCGGACAAACGCGCAAACACCCATAAAATTCCCTGAGCGCCGCACCCGCCCGCGCGCAGGCCCAGGCTTGCGCAACGAGGCGATAAGAAAAACGGGAGACAGAGATGCAGGAGACTTACGCCTTGCACGAAGGCGCGTTCGGCCGCGCCGTCGTGCTGGAACTGCGCGACGACCTGATCGCGCACGCGCATGCGGAAGTGCAGCTGGCCCTGTGGCTGGGCGGCGCGCGCGTGCAGGGACATGTCGGCCAGACTCCGGTCCCCTACAGCGAGCACCTGGCGCTCGGCACCAATACGTACGAATCGCACGACGCCAGACTGCTCGAACGGTCGGGACCGGCCATCTTCCTGGTGCTCTACATCGCCAAGCCCTGGCTGGACGAACGGCGGGCCGCCACCGGTCGGCCATTCCACTTCGCGGCGCCGGGCGTGCCCATCGACGCGGCGGTGCGCCAAAGTTGTTGGCGCTTGCTGGACAAGATCGTGGCGCCGCAGGACCACCCCGGCGCGGATCTGGACGCCGAGGTCGAGGCCCTGCTGCAAGCGGCCATCGAATCGTCGATCGAGCCGGATCGGCCGCGCAACCGGATGCCCGCGGCGCCGGCACTCGACCGCCGGCTGCGCGCGGCGATCGCCTACATGCGCGAACACGCCCACGAGCCGATCACGGCGGAAGAAGTCGCCAGCCGCGTGGGCCTGTCGCGCGGCCACTTCTTCGCGCTGTTCCGTGATCAGCTCAACACCACGCCGCAGGTCTTCTGGAGCGCCGTGCGCGTGGAAGAGGCCGTGCGCCTGCTGGTGCACCAGGAACAGCCCCTGACTTCGGTGGCGCTGGATCTGGGCTTCTCCACGCCCGGCAATTTCTCCCGCTTCTTCCGCGAACACATGGGCGTTTCGCCATCGCGTTTCAGGCGCGCGGCGACAGGCGCCGCGCAGCATCTGCTGACCGGCGTTTCCTGAGCTGCGGGTCGGCCGGAAGCCGTCCTGCGCGCCTCTACACGGTTACGGCAGGCGCGCGCGGCCGCAAATCCACGGCGTCCGCGCCCGGACGATCGCGGTTGAAATGCGCCCCCCGACTTTCTCCGCGTGCACTCGCCGCCCGCACGATGAGATCAGCCGCCAGAGCCAAGTTGCGCAGCTCCAGCAGTTCCAGGCTCAGGCCCTCGCGCAACAGCCGCTCCTCCGTCTGTGCTCGCAGCGGACCAATGAAGGCCGCCGCGCGCGCCAGCGATGCATCGCTGCGCAGCACGCCCACGTCTCGGCTCATCAGCTGACGCAGGTCGCGCCGCAGCCAGGCCAGATCGGGCGACGCCGGCACGGCGATTGCGTCGGCCGCCGGCGTTCGTTGGGGAGCCTCGGCCGGCTTCTGCACGAGTATGTCTTGCGCCGCAGCCCGTCCCGTCACCACGCACTCCAGCAGCGAATTGCTGGCCAGGCGGTTGGCGCCGTGCAGTCCGGTGCAGGCGGCCTCGCCCACCGCGTACAGGCCAGGCAGATTGGTGCGTCCGGCCGGGTCGGCGGCGATGCCGCCGCAGGTGTAATGCGCGGCGGGCGCAACCGGGATGGGAGTCGTCGTGATGTCGATGCCCAGCGCCAGGCAGCGCGCCTGGATAGTGGGAAAGTGCTGCCGCAGGAACTGCGGCGATTGATGGCTGATGTCGAGGTACACGCACTCCAGCCCATGCCGTTCCATTTCGCCCTGGATCGCACGGGCTACGATGTCGCGCGGCGCCAGCTCGGCGCGCGCATCGTGCGCCGGCATGAAACGCGCGCCGTTGGGCAGGCGCAGGACGCCGCCTTCGCCGCGCACGGCCTCGGAGATGAGAAATCCGCCCGCCTGCGCATGATGCAGGCCGGTAGGATGGAATTGCGTGAACTCCATGTTGGCGATCCGGCAGCCCGCTCGCCAGGCCATGGCAATACCGTCGCCGGTCGCGGCTGGCGGCGCGGTAGTCGTCTGGTATGCCTGCCCCGCGCCGCCCGTGGCCAGCACGACATGGCCGGCCGCTGCGTCGAAGATCCGCCCGCTGCGCAGGTCCAGCAAGCGCACGCCGCGGCAACGCGCCGCGGCAGTACCTGCGGTGCCGTCCAGGATCAGGTCCACGGCACAATGCGCTTGCAGCAGCGTGATGCCGGGGTGCCGCCGCACCCGCTCCTCCAGCGCCGCGACGATGGCGCTGCCGGTCGCGTCCGCCGCATGCGCGATGCGACGCAGGCCGTGCCCGCCTTCGCGCGTCAAATGCAATCCGCCTTGCTCCGGCGTGAACGCGACGCCCTGCTCCTGCAGCCAGGCAATCGCGCCGCAGGCCCGGGAGATGATGTGTCGCGTGGCCGGCAAGTCGCACAGGCCGGCGCCCGCGACCAGGGTGTCGTTGACATGCGCCTCGACGCTGTCGTCCGCGCCCAGCGGCGCGGCGATGCCGCCCTGGGCGCGGTTGCTGGCGCTGTCGCGCAACTCGCCCTTGGAGACGAGCGCGACGCGCTTGCGCGGGGCCAGTTCCAGCGCCGCGGCCATGCCAGCCAATCCGCTGCCGATGATGATGACGTCGAATTCCATGAGCGAACCTCCGATAGTCCTAGGCGGCCCCGACGCTGGCATACAGCGCCATGTCACGCGCCAGGTCGCCGCTGGCCTGTACGCGGCGCTTGCGCCGCTCCGCGAAGTCCAGCATGCGGTCGATCGGCGCCTTGGCGCGCACGCCCAGCGCCGGATCCAGCAGGATCTCGTTGCGCCCGTGCTCCAGCGTCTCGGCCAGATTGGCCAGGGCGTTCATCGCCATCCAGGGGCACTGCGCGCAGCTCTTGCAGCTGGCGCTGTCGCCCGCCGTCGGCGCGGCGAGGAAAGTCTTGCCTGGCGCCAGCTCACGCATCTTGTGCAGGATGCCTTGATCGGTGGCCACGATCAGCAGCGCAGTGTCGAACTTGCGCGCGGCATCGATCAGCTGCGTGGTCGAACCCACCACGTCCGCTTGCGCCAACACGGCCGCGGGCGACTCGGGATGCGCCAACACCTTGGCCTGCGGGTGCTCGGCTCGCAGCAGCTCCAGTTCGGTGCCCTTGAACTCGTCATGCACCAGGCACGAACCCTGCCACAGCAGCATGTCGGCGCCGGTCTGGCGCTGGACGTAGTCCCCCAGATGCCGGTCCGGCGCCCACAGGATTTTCTCGCCCCGCGCATGCAGGTCGGCGATCACGTCCAGCGCAATGGACGAGGTGACGACCCAATCCGCGCGCGCCTTCACTTCGGCGCTGGTGTTGGCATAGACCACGACCGTGCGGTCGGGATGGGCATCGCACCAGGCGCTGAAATCGGCGGCCGGACACCCCAGGTCCAGGGAACACGTCGCATCCAGGTCGGGCATCAGGATGCGCTTGTCCGGGCTCAGGATCTTGGCCGTTTCGCCCATGAAGCGCACACCGGCCACCACTAAGGTGCGAGCCGCGTGGTCGCGGCCGAAGCGCGCCATCTCCAGGGAGTCGCCGACGCAACCGCCCGTCTGCTCCGCCAGTTCCTGCAATTCGGCATCCACGTAGTAATGGGCGACCAGCACCGCGCGCTCTCGCGCGAGCAGTTCTCGTATGCGGGCCACGCAAGCGACGCGGTCGGCGGCCGGCAAAGTTTCGGGCACGCGGGCCCAGGCCTGGCCGACGGCGCTTGCGCAGCTTGGCGCGGAAGGCAGATCGAATTCAATGTAGCGGCGGTTGCGGGTGTCCATGGGCGCGGCTCCTGGCTGCAATTTATGCTCATTTTGAGCATTTAAGGGTCAAAAAAAGGGCACGATTTATGCTAGTGTTGAGCATAAATCATGTCAATCCCTTTTTGCCCTCACCCAGCCGCTCGCCGACCGCAGCCTTGCGGCTTCATACGAAGATCGAACCGCGCAGATACAACGCCGCCTGGCCGCTGATGATCACCCGACCGTTGTCCAGTACCTCGCACTGCAACTGGCCCTTGCGCGCTCCGCCCTGCTGCGCGCTCAGCCGGCGCTTGCCCAGACGCTCCGCCCAGTACGGTGCCAGCGATGTGTGCGCCGATCCGGTTACCGGATCCTCGTTCACCCCCACCCGCGGCCCGAACCAGCGCGACACGAAATCGAATTCCGTCGAAGGCGCCGTCACCGCCACGCCGCGCACGTCGAAAGCCGCCAGCGCGGCGAAGTCCGGTTTCAAGGCATCGATCAGCGCGGGGTTCTCGACAATCACGAGGTAGTCATCCGTCTGGTAGAGCGCCTGTGCATCAGGCAGGCCCAGCGCCTGCAACAGACCGGCAGGAACTGGCCGGGCTTCGGGCCGCTTGGCCGGAAAATCCATGGCCAGCCGGTCGCCCGAGCGGCGCACCTGCAGCTCACCGCTGCGCGTCGAAAACCGCAGCAAGTCCTCATGCACGCCTAGCTGCTCGAACAGCACCCAGGCCGACGCCAGCGTGGCGTGGCCGCACAGGTCCACCTCCACCACGGGTGTGAACCAGCGCAGTTCATAGATATCCCCCTTGCGCACGAAGTAGGCGGTTTCGGACAGATTGTTTTCTTCGGCGATGCGCTGCAGCGTTTCGTCCGGCAGCCAGGCCTGCAAGGGCACCACCGCAGCGGGATTGCCGCCGAAAGGCGCGGCAGTGAAAGCGTCTACCTGATAGATATCGAGTTGGGGCATGGCGAGTCCTGGTCGGTCTTGGGGGTGCGCTTTGGAGCGCCTTGGCGGCATTTTCCTATGAAACGCCGCCAGGCCGGACGATGGAGCAGGCGCTGGGGACCCTGCGCTACGCCGTCCGCACAAACAACGCCCTCAACTTGCTCCAGAAGTCCCCGCCCAGGACAAAGAAGCTGGCGATCAGCATGATGTCGCCAACAAGCTGGGCCTGCCACAGGTTGGGCCGCAGGCCCGGCCACATTTCGTCTATGTAGGGTTCGAGCACCGAGGTCAGGATGGGCAGTAGAAACATGACCAGGCCGATGGCATGGCGGACCGGGCCCACTTTCTGCACGGGCGCAAGTTTCTTCGCATGGCCGAACACAATGGACTTCAGCCGCTGAAAGCCCTCCTTGCCCATGACGGCGATGCAGCTCAGGAGCAATACCTTGTTGGCGATGAATATGGTGCCGGTCAGGGCCGCGATGCGCGGGCCCGGCACGTCCAGGTAGCCCGCCACGGGAATGAGGAACCATAGCGCGAAGGCAATGATGAACAGTCCGATCCCGCATTTGAAGCGCCATCCCGCCGCGGGCGCGGGTTGGGCCGTTTCGTCTGGCAATGACATGGCTTCCTCCTGATTCAAGCGTCTGAGGGAACTGCAGTTGAAGCTTCGTGTCCGGGGTCTGGTCCCGGCTGCCCGCGGGTCCGCGATTCAAGCAGCCGCAGCATCAGGCAGGCGTAGAGCGTGACACCGACGAACAAGCCCATGCGCACCGCAAACGCGGTATAGACATCCTTGCCAGCGGCGCTGTCCTGCACCGATTGGCCCAGCAGGATGATGAGCGTGACCAGGGTGTTCAGCCAGAAGCTGGGCGGATGCCGGGTCGGGCTCAGGCGATACAGCTTGCGCGCGGCCGCCAGGCCAAACAGCAACATCCACAGAAAGAACATCCACAGGCTCACGAACACGCTCAGCGCGCACCAGAAGAGAATGGCAAGCGCGCCGCCCAGCAAGGTGGAACCCAGCAGTTCGCGAGCCGCGCCGTGCGCCGCGGTGACGCAGGTTTGCCGTCCCAGGCTGACTGATTTCAGGATGATGGGCATGTATCCCAACGGGTCTGTCAGCGCCAGCAGGAAGGCGGGCATCACGACGAGCGAGGCACGCAGGGCCATGCGGCTGGCCTGAAGTTCGGGGAGGACGGGCGCTGCGGGCGGCGCGGGCGCGGCGGATGGTTCGGGGAACAACAGATGGCAACCGCCCAGCACCAGCACCGCGACCAACAGGCCTTTGCCAAGCGCCTCGATCACCAGGGCGGCCAGCGCGAAATCCACCGTGCCGGCGGCGGAAATCATGGTCAGCCCGATGATGAGAAAAGTCGACAACAGGTTGTTGCCGCCGCGCAGCCCATGGCGAAAGGCGAAATACAGGCACAAGCCTATGAGCAGCACGCCGCTCAAGGGGTAGTAGCGCAACAGCGGGCTCAGCAGCAGGCCGATGGCGGTGGCTAGCAGCGCCATCAGCATCAGGCCGAGCCCGCTCTTGAACGACAGCGGCCGGTTCATCGAAGCCAGCAGCAGCACGCCCAGCACCGGCGCGATCATGGGGATGGGCAGGTCCAGACCAAAACTGATGGCGACGCAGAAGGCCGTTCCCAAGCCCACGCGCAGGGCGCGTTGGCCACGGGGATCAGGATCAGTACGCATAGGAAAGCCAGCTCATCAAGCGCATGTACACACGGCCCAGCAGGTTGAGCGGATTGCCTGCACTGGGAAATGCCATGACCTCCGCCTGCCCGCCCACGCGCACGCCGCTCAAGACGGGCAGGTCGCCGGGATCGAACTCCACGATGACGGGAAAGCGCTGGGCGGGCCGCAGCCAGTCGCGGCTGTTCTGCACCGTGGGCAGGCTGCCGGGCGGCGTGCCCGGTCCGACATTGACGCCATATCCCACGCTGCGCACACGGCCCTGGAAAATCTGCCCCGGCAGCGCGTCCAGGATGATGGACACCGGAGTGCCTGGCTCCACGTGGCCCAGGTTGTTCTCGGTCATCTCCGCGCTGATCCAGACGTCATGGATGGCGATCAGCGTCATGACCGGGTTGCCGGCGGCGGCGAATTGCCCGGTATCGGTGCGCAGATCGGTGATCAGGCCCGCCGAGCGCGCCCGCACCTGCGTGTTGGCCAGGTCCAGTTCAGCCTTCTCCAGGGCCGCCGCCGCGCTGCGCAGCTTGGCATTGTCCTCCTCGCTGCCGCCCTCCTGTTCGCGCGCGCGCTGCACCTCTGCGCGCGCCGCCGCGACCTGGCTGATGGCCTGCGCCAGGTTCGCCCGCGCGATTTCCAGGCGCCGCAGCGAGACGGTTCCCTGGTCTTCGCGGTACAGCCTTTCAAGCCGGGTGCTGTCCTGGCGAGCCTTCAACTCATTCGCTTGCGCGGCGCGCAAGGAGGCCTGCGCCGAGTCGATACCGGCGGTGCTGGCGCCGATCTGCCTGCGCGTGGATTCCAGTTCGGCGCGGGCGCGGTCCACCGCAATGCGGTAATGCTCCGGATCCACATCGAACAGAACCGCGCCGGCCTGGACGTCCTGGTTATTGCGCACATACACCCGGGTCACCCGCCCTGACACTTCGGATGCCACCGGCACCACGAACGCCTGCACACGCGCCTGCTGCGTGTACGGGGTATAGCGGTCGGCCAGCAGATACCAGGCCAGGCTCAGCACGATGAGCAAGACTGCCCAGCGGACGCCCTTTTTCGCGGGATCCGGCGCGGGCGAGGCAGTCGGAGGCGGGGTGTCACTCATTGGGTCGCACCTTTTGCGCGGGTAAGGCTGCGGCGCCGGCAGGCACCGGCTCGGACAGCAGGTCACCCCAATTGGTGCGCTGCTGCATCTGTTCACGGGCCGCCGGGTCGAGCACCGGCTCCGGGCTGTACCAACCTCCTCCCAGCGCCTTGTACAGCGCGATGAGGTCGCTGACCGCGCCCCCGCGGTTCACGACATAGGCATCCTGCTGGACCGCGAGCGCCTGCTGCGCGTCCAGCACGCGTTGGAAATCGGTGTAGCCTTCGCGGTAGAGAGCGTTGGCCAGATTGAGCGAGCGTCCGGCCGCCTGCGCGGACTGTTGCAGGATGCCGTCGCGCTCCAGTGCCTTGATCAGGCCGCTGGCCGCATCATCGGCCTCGCGCGCAGCCTGCCGCACATCGTCCTGGTAGGCCACGATCAGTTGCTGCAACCGCGCGTCCTGCACGCGCACATTGTTTTGCAGACGTCCATGGTCGAACACGTTCCAGCTGAGGACGGGCCCCGCCAGCAGCGCCGTGCCACCCGCCGTCCCCGCCAATGACGTGGCCGACCAGGCAATGCTGCCCAGCAGCGTCAGCGAAGGATAGAGGTCCGCCTCGGCCACGCCCACTTGCGCCGACTGCGCGGCAATACGCAGTTCCGCGGCCCGGATGTCGGGACGGCGCAACAACAGGTTGGCGGGCACGTCCTGGAGCACCGCGCGATCGATCAGCGGAACGACCGCCGTCTTGTCATCCAGCTCGGGCATGGGACCGGGCGGCCGGCCGATCAGAATGGCCAGGGCGTTGCGGGTCCGCATGATCTGGCTTTCGAATTCGGGAATGGTGCCCAGGGTGCTCAAGTACTGCGTCCGGGCCTGCTGCAGATCGAGTTCGTCGGTTTCGCCGCTGCGAAACAGCTTTTGAGTGATCTCGTAGCTGCGCTTCTGGATGCCGGCGTTCTCGCGCGCGATACGCAGCCGCGCCTCGGCCGTCCGCAGGGCGTAATAGCTCTCCGCTACTTGGGCGTGCAGCAGCACCAGCACGTCGTCGCGATTGGCCTGGGCCTCGAAGTACAGGGCATCGGCCGACTCGATGGCGCGGCTGAAACGCCCCCAGAAGTCCAGCTCCCAGCCGATGTCGAACCCGGCACTGTATTGCCAGAAACTGCTGGGCCGCGGATTGCCTTCGGCCGAGCGCGAGGACCGGTGCTGATACAGGGCATTGGCGCCGACAACCTGGGACTGCGGATAGCGGCCGCTCTGGGCGATGCCGAGCTGGGCGCGAGCTTCCATGATCCGCAGGCCGGCGATCTGCAGGCCGGCATTGTGCGCGTCGGCCTGGGAGATCAGGTATTCCAGGATGGGATCCTGGAATACCTGCCACCACTGCCGGGCGTCCGGCTGCAATTGCTGGCGACTGGCCTGCTGCAGCGCGGGCGTGCTCCAGTCGGTCGTCCAGCTTGTGCGCTGGGGCTCGAAGTCCGGCCCTACACGCATGCAACCACCCAGGCACAGCGTGCCGATCAGCAGCAGCCGATTCCAACAAGTCAGCGGCGACATCGGGTAACGGGTCCGTCAAGAGCCTAACCGCCATGGTCCACGACGCAGCCCGATCCAGGCAGGGCGCAGCGTGGCCGCCTCGGTCCGCGCCGCAACCGTCCGGCCTTACTGCCGGTTGCGCAAGCGCCGGACGGTCAAAATCGAAGGGTACCTTTTCGCCTCAGCGAGATGCCATCGGTTGAACGATCAGTACTTTGCGTGCGAGTTGATTCTATTGGCCTTTTTCGCTTCCCGCCAGAGGCCCCTGTCTCGGCAAAAAGGACTGCCCCCAAGCGGCTTGTGTACAAGCGCGGCAAGTTGGCGCTACATTCAAAAAGCGAGTGTTCCGACCGATTCCCCGCAGCGATTCTGGAGTGCCATCATGACAGCTCAGAAGAAAGCAGCAGCAGAGGACAAGCCGCCGGCGCCGGCCAAGCTCTCCGGCAAAAAGTACGCCGAGGAACTGGCCCGGCTACACGTGGAGCTGGTCAAGCTCCAGGAGTGGGTCAGCCAGACAGGAGCCAAGGTCTGCATCCTTTTCGAAGGGCGCGACGGCGCCGGCAAGGGCGGAACGATCAAGGCGATCACTGAACGCGTCAGCCCGCGGGTCTTCCGGGTGATCGCCCTGCCCGCCCCCTCGGACCGCGAGAAAACGCATATGTACATGCAACGCTACCTGCCCTATCTACCTGCGGCGGGCGAGGTCGTGATCTTCGATCGCAGCTGGTACAACCGGGCCGGCGTCGAGCGTGTGATGGGGTTCTGCACGAAGGACGACGTCAAGATATTCCTGAAGGGCGTGCCGCTGGTCGAACGGGCGATCGTGGGCTCAGGCATCATCCTGCTCAAGTATTGGCTTGAAGTCAGCGAAGAAGAGCAGACGCGCAGGCTCCAGGCCCGCATTACCGACGAGCGCAAGGTCTGGAAGCTGACCAAGATGGACCTCGATTCCTACAGCCGCTGGTACGACTACTCGCGCGCCCGCGACGACATGTTCGCGGCGACCGACACCAGCGTTTCGCCATGGTTCGTGGCGCAGTCCGACGACAAAAAGCGGGTGCGCCTGAACATCATCAGCCACCTGCTCGCCCATATCCCCTACAAGCGCATGCCGCGAGCCAAAGTGAAGCTGCCCAAGCGGCAAAAGGCCGGGGGCTACCGTGATCCGGGGCATCCGCTGCGCCTGGTTCCAGCAAAGTATTGAGCGGCGCGGGCGGAGCCCATTCTCGCCCGCCCGGCGGTTCCCACAGGAGAAGCGACCATGGCTGCCCTACTGATCAACCATGTGGACGACAGCACTTCCGACGAAGACATCAGGAGTTTCCTGGTGAAGTATGGCTTTCCGTCCTTCGACCGCATCCAGCGCGTTCCCAGCACGGGCGACCGGCCGGCCGTCCTGGTGACCTTCGACGACGCCAGCCCGGAAGAACTGCGCGTGCTGGTGCCCCGGATCCATCAGGTGTTCTGGAAAAACCACACGATCGCGGCGCTGGTCATGCGAGAGCCCATTGAGTAAAAGACCGCATCAGGCCTTGCGGTGCCGCGGCCGCATCGCAACGGATTGTGCCTTTCTAAGGGTTTCCCCCAGGATTTCCGCTGTCGATTTCCAGTCCTCTGGTACGTCGTGTCAGTACGCACAACTTTTTTGAAAGGCGAACTCACCATGACTACCGGAACCGTTACCCTTCACCGCGTGATGCGCGCACCGGCCGAACGCATATACCGGGCTTTCCTGGAGCCCGACGCGATCGCGCGCTGGCTCCCCCCTTACGGCTACACCTGCCTGGTCCATGAACTCGACGCCAAGGTGGGCGGCATGCACAAGATGTCGTTCCGCAATTTCGGCACCGGCCACAGCCACAGCTTTGGCGGGGAGTACCTGGAACTGGAGCCCGGCCGGAAAATCCGGTATTCGGACCAGTTCGACGACGCGAACCTGCCCGGCCGCATGCAGACCACCGTCACCTTGCGACAAGTCGCGTGCGGCACGGAGGTAAGCATCGTGCAAGAGGGCATTCCGGCGGCGATTCCACCTGAAATGTGCTACCTGGGCTGGCAGGAATCGTTGGCGCAATTGATGCGTCTGGTGGAGCCGGAAATTCCGGAATGAATGCCGGAATGCGGCACACCGGGCTTGCCCGGCGTCACTGCTTTCTTGCAATGAACTGCACCACGCACGCCGGGCCCGTGTGGAATATCCCCTCCACCACGTCCCGTTCGATTTCGCGCGACAGCAACACCTGACAATTCGCAAAGTCCTGCTCCAGGTCCGCGCGGGCCATGAGCATGTCGGCATCAGGGGGGCCGCCCGTGCCCCGGCCCAGCTGCGCCTTGCGGTATGCCTCCAACAGGAAAATGCCGCCCGGTTTGAGGGACCGTTCCACCAGCCGGTGCAGCCTCTTGCGCACCGGGCTAGGCGTGTGGGCGAAAATCGACACGACGGCGCCATACGATTCCGGCGGCGGTTCATACGCAGCCAAATCGGCGGCTTCGGTACGGATCGACACGCCCTTCGCGGCCGCCAGCCTGTGCGCCTTGGCGAGCCCGACGGCAGAGCCGTCCACGCCCAGCACATCCAGGCCCAGGCAGGCCAGGAAAACGGCGTTGCGCCCCTCTCCCTCCGCCAGGCTGAGCACCGGTCCGGCCAGCAACCCCGCGTTCTCGGCCAGGAAGGCGTTCGGTTCCGTCCCATACACATATTCATCAACGGCGTAGCGTTCATCCCACATTCCTGAACTCCCAGAGGTTTCGTCAAGGCCGGCCGCAAGAAAGAATTCCTGTCCGGCCCGCGCCAGAAAGCAGCAAGTCTTGCACTTGAAGTCGACTTGAGGTCAAGCGGATCGTGCTGCCGAACTCGGCCGCCGCCTGGACGCGCTGATCGAACTCGCCGTTGCCGGCGTGCACAAGGCAGTGAAGTGGAATTCGCCGCTATACGGAGTGGAAGGCCAGGGATGGTTCCTGGGCATCCATTGCTACGCCAAGTACGTCAAGGTGGCGTTCTTCCGCGGCGCCAAGCTGCGGCCCCTGCCCCCTGGACCGTCCAAGAGCCAGGACACACGCAACCTCGACATCCGCGAGGACGACGCATTGGACGAAGCGCAGTTCATGGCCTGGGTGAAGCAGGCCAGCGAGCTGCCGGGCGAGCGCATGTGAGCTCAGGCACGGGCCTATTGCGGCGCGTACTGGCCCAACAATTCGGCGACCCAGTCGATGAAAACCCGCAGTTTGGCGCTCACGTGCCGGTTGGGCGGATACGCAACGTACATCGGCATGGAGTCCAGGCGCCAATCCTCGAACAACGGGATCAGTTCGCCCCGCTCGACGTGGCCACGAGACATGTAGTCGGGCAGCCAGAGCACGCCCATTCCTGCGAGGCCTGCCGCCAGATAGGCGTTGCCGTCGTCGACCGCCAGCACGTAGCGCCCCTGCACCTTGACGCTTTCTCCATCGCGGCGCATGGCGTACGGCAAAGCCTTGCCGCTGCGCGCCCACAAAAAGCCCACGATACGATGATGCGTGTTCTCGAGATCGCGCGGATGCGCGGGCGCGCCGGCGCGCTTCAGGTAATCAGGCGCCGCGTAGACGCCGAGCCGCAGGTCCCCCACACGCCGCGCCATCAGGGACTGGTCGGTCAGTTCGCCGCCGCGCACCACGCAATCCACGTTCTCGCCGATCAGGTCGACGATCCGGTCGCTCACGCCCATGTCCAGCTGGATGTCCGGGTATTGCGCATGAAAGGCCGGCAACGCGGGCACCAGGATCATGCGCGCCAGCGGACTGGGCACGTCCACCCGCAGGCGCCCCCTCGGGAGCGCGGAGGCGCCGGACAGGCTGGTCTCGGCATCGTCCATATCGGCCAGTAATCGCAGCACGCGTTCATAGTAGACGGCGCCGTCGGCCGTCACGTTGACCTTCCGGGTGGTGCGGTTCAGCAGCCTGACGCGCAGGCGCGCCTCCAGTTGCTGCACCAATTGCGTCACGCTGGTCTTGCTCATGTGCAGGGTTTCGGCCGCCTTGGTGAAGCTGCCGGTTTCCACCACGCGGGCGAACGCTTGCATCGCATCGAAACGGTCCATCTCTGCTCCCGCTTTCCGGATTATTTGGATTCTACAAACAGTGATGGTTGGACTTGCGCGTTTATCGCGGACGCCACGCCACCTAAAGTGCCTACATCGTCAATGCCGGGCCGGATTCGGCCCATCGATGGAGACTCACAATGAGCAAACGCGACGTTGTTTTTCCCGCCGGGCGCCATGCCCTCTATGAACGCCACCGCTACTCCCCCGCGATCCGTTCCAACGGATTCCTGTTCGTGTCGGGACAGGTAGGCAGCCGCGAGGACGGCACGCCGGAGCCGGACCTGCAGGAGCAGGTGCGACTTGCATTCCGCAATTTGCAAGCCATCCTGGCAGCGGCCGGCTGCAGCTTCGATGACGTAGTCGACGCGACGGTGTTCATGGTCGATCCGGCCTCCAGGATGGAGACCATCTGGCAGGTGGTGCCGGAATACTGGGGCGCGGCGCCCTACCCGACGCTGACAGCAGTGGGCGTGACCTGGCTCAGCGGCTTCGATTTCGAAATCAAGGTGATCGCGAAGCTGCCGCAAGCCGCCCAGGACTGAACCCTGGCTGTTCGCTCACACTACGCCGACCCGGATCACGCCGGCAATGGTCTCTGCCGCCTGCTGCAAAGCGGGGACCATATCGGCCTCCAACCGGTTTCCTTCCACCTCTGGGGCGGCCACCGATATTCCCACCGACAGCAGGCGCGAACCCGCCCGCGGCACGGGCACCGCGACCGACACCTGGTTGCTGTCCGGATAATCGAACCGGGTCCACTGCCCTGGAGCCAAGGCCAAGCCGCCGGCCAGCGCGCTGGCCGGCGGCAGCACGCTACCCACGCGCAGGTTCATCACCACAAGGCGGCGGCGTTCCGCTGGCGCCATGGCGCGGCCGATGATGATCACGCCTTCGGGGTTGGCCTCGCCCAGATTGGATGTGCCTGAATAGGCGTCGGCCAGTTTCTGCAGGATCTCTTGCACGGTGTCCGTCACGCCCAGGCTCTCCATGGCGGCAAATCCCAGCTCGAACACCAACGGCGTCAGGCGCCAGCGACTGTCTTCGCGCGCGGCATAACCCTCTTCTTCCAGCGTCTGCAGGAACCGCAGCACGGTCGCGTGCGGCAGGTCGACCGCGCGCGCCAGTTCGGCCAACGTGGGCCGTCCGTTGCCGCGGAAGGCCCGCATGATGGATAGACACCGCTGTATCGATCTATTATTCTTCAATCGTTCACCTATTAAACGTATTGATCACTAGGTGAACAATACACATAAACGATGCTTCCGGCAAGACCGGCGAGCCAGGGAAGGAGACATATCAATGAAACGCATCGCACTCGCCTTGGCGGCGGGTCTCGTGTTCTGTACGGGATCCGCCGCAGCGCAAGCAACGTGGCCGGCGCAGCCGGTCAAATGGATCGTGCCCTACCCGCCGGGCGGATCCACGGACATGCTGGCCCGCCTGGTCAGCCACAAGCTGGGAGAACGGCTGGGCCAGCCCGTCATCGTCGAGAACAAGGCCGGAGCCGGCGGCAACGTGGGCACCGATTTCGCCGTCAAGCAGCCCGCCGACGGCTACACCATCGTGATGGGCAATATCGGCCCCATCTCCATCAATCCCGCTCTTTATCCGGACCTGCCCTACAAGCCGCAGCGCGACCTGGCGCCGGTGACGATGCTGATGAGCGTGCCGAACCTGCTGGTCGTGAATCCATCGCTGCCCGTCCGTTCGGTACAAGAGCTGATCGCCTACGCGAAGAAAAACAAGGAACCGCTGGATTACGCCACGCCTGGCGCGGGTACCTCACTGCACCTGGCGGGCGAACTGTTCGCCTCGTCCGCGGGCGTGCGCCTGACACATGTGCCGTATCGCGGCAGCGCGCCCGGTCTGAACGACACGGTGGCCGGCCACGTGCCCATGATGTTCGACAACATGCCCTCGGCGCTGCAACTGGTAAAGGCCGGCAAGCTGCGGGCGTTGGCGATCACCAGCACGGCACGTTCGCCGCAGCTGCCCGAGGTGCCGACCATGGCCGAGGCCGGCCTACCCGGCTACGAGATCGCCGGATGGTTCGGCGTGCTGGCGCCGGCGGCCACGCCCAAACCCATCATCGAACGCCTGAACCAGGAATTGCTGGCCGTGTTGGCGATGCCCGACGTGCGCGAACAGATAAACGCCATGGGCGGCATCATCTCGGCCGAAGGGCCGGCGGACTTCGGCCGCTACATCGCGGCAGAAACCGACAAATGGGGCGCGCTGGTCAGCAAGGCGCAGATCAAGCTTCAATAGCAAGGAGACAAGCATGACCACGTATCGCCATCTGGAAATCCGCCCGATCGCCGGCGCGCTGGGCGCCGAAATCCACGGCATCGACCTGTCACGGCCGCTGTCGGACGATCAGTTCGACGAGGTACGCACCGCGCTGCACGAACACCTGGTGGTTTTCTTCCGGGACCAGCAATTGACCCCGCAGCAGCACATCGATTTCAGCTCGCGCTTCGGCGAGCTGCTGGAAGTGCCGTTCGTGCGGGCGCTGGACGGGCACCCGACCATCCTGCCCGTCATGAAAGGCAAGTCGGAAACCACCCGGCGCCTGTTCGGCGGCCTGTGGCATTCGGACATGAGCTATGCCGAAGAGCCGCCGCTGGGCTCGGCGCTGTATGGCCGCGTCATTCCGCCTTATGGCGGCGACACCATGTGGGCCAATATGTATCGGGCCTATGACGCGCTGTCCGACCGCCTCAAGCAGATCCTGGACGGCTTGGGCGCGGTGCACAGCGCAGTCCGTTCCTATGGCGCTGGCGGCGCCGTGGTCAACAATGGAGACCCCGCTCACAAGATGGACGTGCGCACCGACGACCGCGCCGCGAGCGAAGTGGTCCACCCTGCGGTGCGCGTGCATCCGGCCACAGGCCGCAAGGCGCTGTACGTGAACAGCACCTACACGCTGCGCTTTGACGGCATGACGCAGGAAGAAAGCGAGCCTCTGCTGCAGTTCCTTTACCGTCATGCGGCGCGGCCGGAATTCACCTGCCGCTTCCGCTGGGCGCCGGGCTCGCTAGCGCTGTGGGACAACCGCTGCACCCAGCATCTGGCAATGAACGACTACGACGGCTTCGACCGCGAAATGCACCGCACTACGATCTCGGGCGACAGGCCGATTGCGGTCGCGCGCTAGGCCTCCAAGCCGCCCGCAATGGTTCAGCGCGGCGGCTTCAGCGGCAGCAGCCGCCGATAGCCTTGCGGCAACGGCTGCGCGGCGTGCTCCGCCACGGTGCGCGCCAGCCGTTGCGCCAATTCCGGCGGGAAAGGCTTGGCGCGCCGCGTATCCAGGTCCACGTGCAAGGAAAGCTGTTCCATCGTGGCCGCCACGTAGCCATCGCGGGTCTGCATGAGTTCCATCAGGCAAAGCAGCCGCTTGTCGTCGGCTTCCAGCAGGCGGATGCGCAGCGCCAGCGGATCGCCCGCCAGCACTTCGCGCAGATAGGCCACGTGTACGTTCATCGTATAGATGCCGCAGCGCGTGGCCTCGGTGTAGTCCAGCCCCACCCCGACCTCGCGCAGCAGCTGAAAGCCGACGCGGTCGAAGATGCCTACGTAGTGGGCGGCGTTCATGTGGCCGTACTCGTCGATCCAGGCGGGATCCACGCTGAGAGTCGTGGACGGCAGCGCTAATTTCATGGGTTTCCTCGGAGTGGGTTCCGTTCAGCCCATGACCTTAGCCGACGCCGGCTGGCGGATCAATTCGCGGCGATGCCGGCGCGGCCACGGACGCCCTCAACCGCGTCGCACCCGGTACAGGGCCACGCCGCCGGCCGCCGGCGCGGATGCCCAGTCTCCCGCCCCCGACATTTCGCCTATCGGCCCGCGAAACGTTCCCGCCACGCGTACGCCGCCTTGCGACCGCAGTTCCACCACCAGTGTGGAACCATCGGCCATCCTGGCCAGGGCGACGGGCGCATCCGCGAATCCCGGGACCCTCCATAACGACACCAGACCCGGCAGCGCGGCATGCAAAGCACGGCCTGGATCGCCCGGAGGCAGCGGCTGCGGATTCAGCGACACTTCACCCCCCGGAGGCAGCGGCTGCGGATTCAGCGATGCCTCGGCTCCCGGAGACAGGCGCTGCCGGCCCAGGGACCCCACTACGCCCGGCGGCAACGGTTGTGGGTTGAGCGCGGCCATGCCGGCAAGATTGGCGCTCGCGGCATGGGTTGGCGGTGCGCTCGCCGCGCCGGGAATGTCGAGCGTTTCGCGCCGTAGCAGCGTAACGGTATTGAGCCGGCCGATTTCATGCACGGAAACCTGGTCGCGCAACCGGGTGGTCAGCACCGCACCGCCGCCCGCTGCGGTGTC
>Ga0182740_1001192_pt1 | contig 18678 bp, 16 predicted proteins | sample eDN5th37CKraftBY_FD_128872 | JGI IMG/M metagenome (GOLD analysis project Ga0182740, IMG submission 128872) | Enriched backyard soil microbial communities from Emeryville, California, USA - eDNA 5th pass 37_C Kraft BY (version 2) (version 2) | ecosystem: Environmental > Terrestrial > Soil >...
GCCCGAGAACACGAACTCGTTGCCGATGCGGATGAGCGTGCCGAGCGAGGGATAGGTGGGCGGCATGCCGACCCCGAGGAAGGACAGGGTCGCCTCGGTGAGCACGGCGGCGGCGAGATTGATCGTGGAGATGACGAGGACCGGGCTCATCACGTTCGGCAGAATGTGTCGCAGCATGATCCGCCGTGGCGGAAGGCCGATCACCTTGGCGGCGCGGACATAATCCTTCGCCGTCTCGACCATGGTGGCGGCCCGCACGGTGCGGGCATATTGCACCCATTCATGGATGGCGATGGCGCAGATCAGGATGACGGGCGCCCATTCGGCCGTTGCCGCTCCGGGGAAAAGCGCCCGCGCGATCCCGCTGACCAGAAGCGCCATCAGGATCGTGGGGAAGCTCAGGATCACGTCGCCGATACGCATGATCAGGGCGTCGACCCTGCCACCGAAATAGCCGGCGAGAAGACCCAGCGTGACGCCGAGGGTGGCTGCGAGCAGGACTGCGCCGCCACCGATGGCGATGGACACACGTGCGCCGTAGAGCATGGCGGAGAGCAGGTCACGGCCCTGATTGTCCGTTCCCAGAAGAAAGCTCGGATCACCGTCGGCCGTGAAGGCGGGCGGCAGCTCCGCGTTGATCAGCTCGAACGAGGCAAGATCGGTTGGATCGTAGGGCGCGATCCACGAGGCGAGCAAGGCGCATGCCACGAGGAACAGGGCCACCATGCCGGCGACGATGACCGATACCGGTGCGCCCAGTCGGACGAACAGGCCAGGGGTTGGGGCGAGTGTTTTCATGCGGACCTCGCGCGCAGGCGGGGATCGACCACCGCGTAGAGGATATCGACGACGGTGTTGATGAGGACGAAGAGCAGGCCGACGAAGAGCAGGTAAGCCGCCATGACCGGAATGTCGACGAAGCTGACGGCCTGGATGAAGAGAAGGCCCATGCCCGGCCATTGGAAGACGGTTTCCGTCACGATGGCGAAAGCGATCAGCGAGCCGATCTGGAGGCCTGTGACCGTGATGACCGGCATCAGGGCGTTTCGCAGAGCGAGCCGGAAGTGGATGTAGCGCGCCGGCAATCCACGAGCTTTCGCAAAGCGAATGTAGTCGCTGGACAGAACGTCGATCATCTCCGCCCGAACCAGACGCATGATGAGGGTGAGCTGGTACAGAGCGAGCGTGATTCCGGGGAGGAGGAGGGATTTCAGTCCGCTGATCGTCAGAAATCCCGTCGACCACCATCCGAGATCGACGACCTGCCCGCGCCCGAAGGAGGGCAGCCAGCCGAGCGACACGGCGAAGACCAGGATGAGCACGATGCCCGTCACGAAGGTGGGCGTCGATATTCCCACAAGGGAGAGGGCCTGAACCAGTCGCGCGGCAATGCCATGGGGCTTGAGCGCGCAGAGCACGCCGAGCGGGATGCCGAGGGCCAGCGACAGGACCGTGGCAACGATCACGAGTTCCAGCGTGGCGGGAAGCCGTTCGGCAATGAGTTCCGTGACCGGGCGCTGATTGCGGTAGCTGATGCCCAGGTCGCCTCTCAGGGTGCGGCTCACGAACTGGCCGTACTGAACGACCAGCGGCTGATCCAGGCCGAGCGAACGCCGGAGCTCGGCCTTCTCCTCCACGGAGGCATTCTCACGCGACATGGTCGCAACGGGATCGCCGACATAGCGGAACATCACGAACGACACCGCCGATACGACGAGCATCACGAGGGCGGCTTGGCCCAGTCGGGAGATGAGGACGTTGAGCATGGATGTTTCCTCGGCGGCCCGCCCCGATCAGGCGAGCCGCCATCTCCTGCTGCGGGGTTACTTGACGGTCGCAAACCACAGGCGGACGTACTCGTCCGGAAACTGCGGAACGTCGACGCCGTCGCGGACGGCCCAGGCCAGCGGCTGCTGGTGGAGCGGGATATAGGCGACGGTGTCCCGTGCGACCTTGAGGGCTTCCGCCAGCATGGCGCGACGCTTCGGCTCGTCGAGCTCGACGGCGGCCTTGCGGGTCAGTTCCTCGATCTTCGGATTGCTGTACGTGCCCGCGTTGGAGCCGCCATAGCCGTCCTTCTGCTCGGTGAGCAGGGATGAAAGGACGCTGAAGCCGTCCATGGGCGGCAGGGTTGCCCATCCCACCATGGACACGTCGAATTCGCCGCGATCCTGCCGCGGGAAGTACGTTGCGCGGGACTCGGTCTGCAGTTCCGCCTGGATGCCGACCTTCGCCCACATGGAGGCGATGGCCACGCAAGTCTGCTCATCGTTGATGTAGCGATCGTTCGGGCAGTTCAACTTGGTCTTGAAGCCGTTCGGATAACCGGCTTCCGCCAACAGCTGCTTGGCCTTGTTCTGATCATAGGCGAGCGGCGCATCGTTCTCCTTCGCATAGCCCGGGACCGGCGGTGCGACGAGGGTGCCGGTGTTACGCGACTTGTCGCGCATCACGCGCTTCTTGATCGTCTCCATGTCGATGGCGTGCCACATGGCCTGACGCACCTTGACGTCGAGCAGAGGGTTCTTCTGTCCAGGCATCGCCTTCAGCTCGGGGCGGACATTGAGCGACAGCATGATCAGGCGCAGGGACGGCTCCTCGACGACCTTGAAGCCCTGGGAGGAGGAGATCCTCTGGAGATCCTGGAGAGGCGCCGGCGCGATCAGGTCGAGCTCGCCCGACAGCAGGGCGGCGACGCGGGTCGCATCGGACTTCACCGGCTTGAACTCGATCCGGGTGAGATTGTGCTGCGGCTTGTCCCACCAGTCCGGGTTCACCACGAAGGTCGTGCCCGCATCCGGCTTGTACGATTCCACCTTGAACGGGCCGGTGCCGATGGCGGCGGTGGACGCCGCGGTCGTGACGCCGGTCGCGATGTTGCCGGGCTTCAGGGCGCCGTTGGCTTCCATCCATTCCTTGTCGAGGATGTAGATGCCGGCGAGGTCGTTGAGGAGAAGCGGGTAGGGACCCTGCGTGACGATGTCGACCGTGAAGTCGTCGACCTTCTCCGCCTTGACCACGGTCGCGAGATTGCCGCGAGCCCGGGCGCCGGGATCGAGGATGCGGCTGATCGAGGCGACCACGTCGTCGGCGGTGAACGGGTTGCCGTTGTGGAATTTCACGTTCCGGCGCAACTCGAAGCGCCAGGTGTCGGGCTTCACCGTCTTCCAGCTCACCGCCAGCGCGGGTTCCAGCTCCAGGTTGCGGTTGCGGCGCACCAAGGGGTCGAAGACATGGTGCAGCATGCTCGTCGTGAAGCTCTCCGTATGCGCATAGGGATCGAGTGTCGTGATGTCCGTGGGCGAGGCCCACCTCAGGGTCTTCGCCTCCGCCGACATGCCCATCAGGGCTCCGGCGGCGACGGTCAGGCCGGTCGCAAGTCTGGCTTTCATATTGACCTCCACAGATCCTCTGGAATGGATTCTTTATTGGATACAATGGTGAAAAAAATTGCATACAAAAATCATGGCGTCAATTCTGCGAGCGCCTGAATTTTCAACATTCCAGGGTCAGAAACTATGCAGCCGCAAGCCGTGCCCTTGCTTGCCAAGGGCATCCCGGTGGGCGGAAGAGGGGGAGCGGGCGTCAGGCCCTGACGTCAGGAAGCGTAGCGGTCAAGGATGGACCGGATATCCCGATGCTTGTCGGAAGTGGAGGACAGGAGCGCCCTGTCGGACACCGCCTTGAGATGATGGTCCATGGCGTCGATAGCAGCTTGGCTGTTCCGCGATTGAAGGGCGTCGATGATCTGCTGATGCTCATGGATCGAGCAGTCGGAGGAGTGGGGGCGGCCGTAGAGCGCCAGGATCAGCGAGCAGCGTGACACCACCTCGTCGACGTACCGCGCGAGCACCCCGTTGCCGGAGAGGGAGGCCAGCAGAATATGGAATTCCCCTGCCAGACGGATGGCGGCAGGACCATCATGCGCATTGGCTTTCGTCTCCAGATGCACATGCCGCTGCAGGCGTTCAATGTCGTCGCTCGTGACTTTTTCCGCAAGGCGAACAAGGACTTGGCGTTCCAGGCACATGCGCGTCTCGAACACGTCCTGCGCTTCCGACAGGCTCGGCTGCGCAATGGCCGCGCCCTTGTTCGGCTGCATGTCGACAAGGCCCTCGGCATGGAGGCGCGCCAGGACGGTCCGAACGATCGTCCGGCTGACGCCGAACCGCTCGCCGATGACGTCTTCGGTCAGCTTGTCCCCCGGCATCAGCGCCTGCTCGATGATCGCGCGGCGAAGTCCGGCGTAAACGGAATCGCTGCGGGTGCCGGCGGCTGACTTGGGTTTTCTGATGGGGGTGTTCATGGGGCCATGCAAGGGAGCTCAGGGACGAACTATGTTCCACAAAACGGATCGCTCAGGAAGGGCGGAGTTGACTGCCGTTATGTATGCATGATTGTATACAAAGAAGCGGGAATGGCAATACAATCCGGCGAAGCCACTACGGATGAGGCCTGAGATGCGAGGTCGCGGATGAACAACCTAGTGATTTACAATGTGCGCCCCATGGGGGGAGAGACAACCTCGGTGGCGATCCGAGACGGGCGGATCGCGGGGTATGGTGAGGATATCCCGGAGAGCGCGGAGATTCTGGACGGCGGCGGGGCCATCCTGATTCCCGGGCTCGTCGAGGCCCATACGCATATGGACAAGACGCTCCTCGGCATGGGCTGGTATCGCAACGAGGTCGGGCCGCGCCTCATCGACAAGATCGACAACGAGCGGATGCAGCGGCGTGTTCTTGGCATCGATCCTGCCCGTCAGTCGGCCCGGCAGGCCGTGCTCGCGGCATCACTCGGCACGACGCATATCCGAACCCACGTCGACGTGGATACGGAGGTCGGCGTGGCGGGCATCGAGGGCGTTCTCGAAACCCGGGAGCACTACCGGGACATGATCGATATCGAACTCGTCGCGTTCCCGCAGAGCGGCATGCTCATCCGGCCCGGCACCGTGGAACTCATGGAACGAGCGCTCCAGCTCGGCGCTCAGGTGATCGGCGGGCTTGACCCGGCCGGGATCGATCGCGATCCGAAGGGGCATCTCGACGTCGTCTTCGGCCTCGCCGACCGGTATGCCGTCCCGGTCGATATCCATCTCCATGAACCGGCGGAGCTGGGTGCGTTCTCCATGGAGCTCATCATCGAACGCACGAAGGCCCTGGGCCTGCAGGGCAGGGTCACGATCAGTCATGCGTTCTGCCTCGGTATGACCGACCAGGATTATGTCGCAGCGCTGATCGATTCATTGGCTCAAGCGCGGATCCACATTCTGACAACGGCACCTTCCTCGAGGCCGGCCCCTGCCGTGAAGCGCCTGATGGAGGCGGGCATCATCGTAGCGGCGGGCACCGATGGGGTGCGCGACACCTGGGGCCCTTACAACAATCCCGACATGCTCGAGCGGGCCGTCCTCGTCGGTTTGCGCAACAACCTGCGTCGCGACGACGAGGTCGCGCTCGCCCTCGAAACCTGCACGTATGGCGGCGCACGCATGATGGGCCTTGACGATTACGGCCTGGATCCCGGCTGCAGGGCGGATCTGGTTCTGCTCGACGGCGAAACTCTCGCCGAGGCCGTCGTCAGCCGTCGCCCGCGCAGGATGGTGATCAAGGGCGGGAAGGTGGTCGCCCGTGACGGAACGGCGTCGATCGTCGCGCCTTAATCGTCCCCATGGGGCCGCAGGCGGATGGGGCCTGCGGCCTTCGAAAGCGAAAAGCGCCCATCAGGCCATCGTCGCCAGGGCTTCCTTCGTGACCTCATGGCGATACGGCTCACCCGCAAGCATCCTGCAGACCTCGTCGACGGCCGATGCTCCCTGCCGCAGGTACGTCTCGAAGCTATGACCGGCGGCGTGAGGCGCGAGGATCGCGTTCGGGAGCGTGCGCAGCGGGCTGTCCTGAGCCAGGGGCTCTTTCTCGTAAACGTCGAGCACAGCCGTGAACCGGCTCTTGCGCAGCTCTGCGATCAGCGCCTCTTCATCGACGATAGCCCCCCGCGCCGTGTTGATGAACAAGGCGCCATCTTTGATCATTGCAAGCTGGTCTGCACCGATCATGTGTCGAGTCTCGGGCAGGGACGGCACATGCAGGGAAACGATGTCGCTGCGCCGCAGGAGATCATCCAGTTCACAGAGTTCTACCCCCAGATCCCGGGCCTGAGACCCTGTGAGATAAGGATCATAGACGAGAACCCGAGCGTCGAAGGCGCGAAACAGGCGCATCATCATCCGGCCGATATAGCCCGCGCCGAGCAGGCCGACCGTTTGCTCGCCAAGGAGCCTCCCCAGCAGGCGCGTCCGCAGATCGAACCAGGGTTCGTTGTTGCGCATCCCTTCGGCGAGCCCTGCAGGATGACGCAGGAATGAGAGAACCTGCGCGATGACGAATTCCGACACCGCTTCGCCGATATGGATCGCCGCGTGCGTGACACGCAATCGTCCGTCCTCGATCGCCGTGAAAGGAACAAGATGCCGGATGCTTCCGGCCGCGTGGGCAACCAGCTTCAGCGATGGCGCGCGGGCCAGCAAGGCTTCGTCAAGCGGCGGGGTGCCCCAGCCGGTTATCGCCGCCACTGCGCCGTCAAGCAATCCAGGCAGATTCTCTGCAGTCAGTTCCCCGTCCTGGGGGGCGCGAATGTTCGCCACTTCCGCAAGGCGTTTCTCTGCGGAGGCCGGGATGAGCTTGGCGCGCATGTCGGGCGTCAGCAGGATTGCGACTGTTGGCTTGCCTGTCGGCGAAGCGCTCAAGCTGCTCATGTGGTAATCTCCCTGTTTCAAGCCGATCGGCTCTTGTTTTTCCGCCATCGAGCGGTTTTCTTCGGATTGATTGAGGCCGCCTGTCGGGATCGGCCGCGCACGGTCGCTGCGACACGGACCGTGCCCGGTCTTCGTCTCCCTTATGGCTAGAACCCGACGCCGCCATTGATCTGGATGACCTCTCCGGTCACGTACGCGGCCTGCTCGGACGCGAGGTAGAGCACCGTACCGGCGACGTCCTGCGGCGTTCCCTCGCGCCGCAGCGGAGTCCTCGAGACGGAATCGGCGCGGCCTTGAGGCGTGCTGAATGTATCGTGGAATCTGGTCCCGATGAGACCGGGCGCGACGCCATTGACGCGAACGCCGAGAGGACCGATTTCCTTGGCCAGGGACCGGACCAGGGTGGCAACCGCACCCTTGGTCGCGGCATAATGCGACGCTCCATGGCCGCCGCCGTCGAACCCCGCGAGGGACGACATCAGAATGATGGAGCCGGATTGTCTCGGCTCCATGGATCGCAGAGTGGCCTGCACCACCAGGAAGGTGCTCAGGAGATTCACGGAGATCGCTTCCTGCCAGAGCTCCAATGTCGAGTCGACGCAGCGGCTCCTCTTCAACAGGCCACCCGTGTTCGCGAAGAGAATATCGATGGGTCCGAGTTCATCCTCCGTTCGACGCACAACGTCGGCAACCTCGTCCGGCTTCGTCATATCCGCTTTCATCGAAAGGACCAGCCGCCCTCGCGCATTGTATTCGCTCTCGATCGCTCCGGCTTCGTCGGAGCTTGACAGGTATGTGAACGCCACCTTCGCTCCGGCGTCCGCGAATGCGCGGGTCGTTGCACCGCCGATGCCCGATGCTCCCCCGGTGACGAGGACGACTTTTCCTGAAAAATCCATGCTTTGGTCCTTTGGCACAAGAGACGAATTGATTCTGGTTACCGTCGACTCGGTTGGATCACGAGTTCGGCGACATGAGCCCGCTGGGGCAGGCGCATCACGAACAGACAGGCCTCGGCGATGTCTTCGGGCTGCAGCGCGGCGCGACGGGCCTCAGCGGTCACGGGAGACGGCCGGCGATCGAGCAGCGGCGTATCGGTCATTCCAGGAAGGATCGCCGTCGCGCGGATGCCATTCGCCCACTCCTCCTCCATGATCGCATGGTTGAGGGCGAGTACGCCGGCCTTGGCAGCCTGGTAGGCCGCCCCTGAGCGGTCCGGCTTTCGCGCCGCGACGGACGAGATGTTGATGATCAATCCGTCTCCCCGAGCTCGCATCGGCGGAACGAACAGCTTGCACAAGTTGAAGGCGGCCGTCAGGTTGGTCTGAACGATCGACGCCCAGGAATCGGCCGTCAGCTGGTCGAACGCCCTTTCCGCGAGATTCGTACCGACCGAATTGATCATGGCGTCGACAGTCGCCAGATCGATCCCGGACAGCGCCTGGGCCAACGTGTCTGCATTGGACGCATCGGCGACGATGGTCGAGATCCGCGCCTGTCCGCTCGCAGATCGTGCGGACATTGCCGTCTCGTCGAGGTTCGGTTCATTGCGTCCGAGCAGGATGAGATCGGCTCCAGCTCCGGCGGCAGCCAGGGCCGTCGCTCGTCCAATGCCGCTGCTTGCTCCTGCGACAAAGACTGTTCGGCCAGCGAGTTCTCGAACCATTAATCGTTCCTGTCCCTATGCGCTTTGCAGGACCTGTGCCGCGGTCGTCGATCCGCGCACGATCAGCTGAGGGGTGACATCGATGAAGTCGGGTTCGTTGGCTTGAACCGAACCCTCCACGTAGGCAACGAGCTTGCGCACGACCATATCGGCCATGGCCGGAACTGGCTGGCGGATGGTCGTCAGGGCGGGTTGCGCGATCTCGGCCAGGACGATGTCATCGAAGCCGACGATCGAGATATCTTGCGGCACGCGAAAGCCGAGATCACGGGCACCTGCATAGGCACCGAGAGCGTACATGTCGTTGATGGCCACAATTCCGGTGGGCGGGTTGTCCCGGCTTAGCAACTCGCGCACACCCATCCGACCGAGCTCCGCTCCTTCGAGGTCGCCGAACCCGGCAACGCCGCCGCCCTGCCAGATCATGTCATCGGGCAATTGCAGCCCGGCGCGCGCCAAGGCCATCCTGACCCCGTTGATGCGACCGATGCGGCTGTTGGTCTTGATCGGTCCGGACACCGTCGCGATGCGCTTGTGCCCAAGCCCGATCAGGTGCTGGGCCGCAAGGATGCCGCCCAGTTCGTGATTGACGCTCACGCCGCACGTGATGACACCTCGGGCCTCCTCGACACGCTGATCAAAGGCCGCGACTTTGAGGCCGCGGGAGGTCACGTCGCGGAGATAGTCGAACGACAAGGGAGACGATCCTAGAATGATGCCCGTGATCCCCGAGCCCAGCATCGCTTCCGCGTACCGCGTCTCCACATCCGGATCCCGCTCCGCATTACAGATCATGAGCTTGTAGCCACGCTGCCGGGCAGCGCGCTCGACATGATGCGCGACCAAGCCCCAAAACGGATTCGCCACGGATGGAATGATCAAGCCGATGCTGCGGTTCTGACCTGATTTCAGCTGCCGGGCAGCGATGTTGGGCGTGTACTTGAGCTCTTCGATGACTTCGAGGACGCGGCGCTTGGTTTCGGGGCGCATCTTGTCATGACGGCCGTTGATCACGTTGGAGACCGTGCTGGCGGAAACTCCAGCCCTTTTCGCGACCTCAAGGATACCAGACATCGATTCTTCCATTCGTGTCGTTGCGGCCCCTCTAAACGGGTCACTGCAACGATTTACCGATAGTGCAGCAGAATTCCTTTGTCAAAGTCTCATAGATGTTACTCAATACCGTAAAATATAAGCAAAAGCTGACTTGGCGATTACTTTTTTGTTGTTGACGAGCCAGTCGTTCCTTGTGTTACGTTTCACCGACGAAGCCCGCAGATGGCTCGCACACAGGGAGGAAGAGATGTCGATACGGATGAATCGGCGAGAGGTGCTCAGCCATGGCGCCACCTTGCTCGGCAGCGCGGCATTGACCACGCTGCCCCTTGCCCAAGCAGCCTCGCAATCCAAGGTGCGCGTGCGCTTCGCCGGGTACGTCGAGTCCCAGGAGCAGCTGACGCAGACCCTTGCCGTGCTGAAACTGTATTCTCAAAAGAATCCCAATGTTGAGATCGTCCCGGAATTCACCAATTTTGGCGCCTTCACCGACAAGATCGCGACCGAGACCGCGGGCGGCAACGCGCCTGACATGTTCAGCGTCAACGTCGATCTGCTGGCCGAATACGCTCGGCGGGGCGTGACGACACCTCTCGACGCTTACGTGCCGGATCCCATCAATCTCAGCGATTATCTGCAAAGCGCCGTCAATGCGGCCAAGTTCGACGGCAAGCAGTACGCGATTCCCAACGATGCGATCGGTCCCGCCATCATCACCAATGCCACCTCATTCGAGAAAGCTGGCATCAAGATACCGGATCAGATGTGGACCTGGGAGGATCTCGCTGAAACATCCGCGGCCCTCAGCAAGGCTCTCGGGCCGCGGTTCTGGGGTGTCGAAGACGCCGGCGGAAATTACATTCCATGCGATATTTTTCTGCGTGGTCGCGGCAAGTCGATGTTCACGCCCGATCACAAGCTCGGCTTCGCCTTGGAGGACATGGAAGCCTGGTATGCATATTGGAAGATGATGCGCGACACGAAGGCCACCCCGCCCGGTGACGTTCAGGCTCTCGCCGGCAACGACGATCCGAGCACGGCCGGCATCGTGGCCGGGCGCGCTGCGATGAACATCACGCTCACGGACAGCTTTGTCGGTTTTCAGGCCCTGTCGCAGGACAACTTCGTTCTCCACATGATGCCGAATGGCTTCAGGGACGGGGAGATGAAGCAGCGGCATTACTGCTATGCCGGCAATGCGACCACGGTGTCGGCGAAATCGCCTAACCAGAAGCAGGTCATCGACATCATCCGCTTCATGCATTTCGACCCAGAAGGGGCCAAGACGTACTACACCAACAGCGGCATGGTCCCATGCTCGAAGGCCGGTCGCGATGCGCTGGCCACCTCGGGTTCCGACGCCGATCGCAAGATCATCGCGTACCTGGATCTCCTGCAGAAGGAGCCGGCGCCGCCCCGTTACCCCGGCGTGCCGGGAATGACGGGCATGCTCACGCGCGCCAATGAGGGCGTCGCCTTCGGCAAGCTCACTCCCAAAGAGGCCGCTCAGCAGTTCATCAACGAAGTGAGCGTCAGGCTGAAGAAATAGACTGTCGGGGCAGTCTTGGAGAAATGGGACGCGGGCCTGGCGTAACGGGTGCTGCGTCCCAGCGTGATCTCAGCGGAAGGGCCTTCATGAGCAGCAGCGTGTCCGAGATGGCTCCGGTCGAGCCGGTCGTTTCTCCCGAGACCCGGCCCCGCCGACGCAAGGCCGTGGGGATCAATGCACGTCAGAATGGTGCAGCCTTTCTGTTCCTGTCGCCGTGGCTCATCGGTCTGGTGTGTCTGACCCTCGGCCCGATCCTGGCATCGTTCTATCTGTCGCTGACCCAGTACGACATGTTCACGCCGCCGCAATGGCTGGGGCTGGACAACTATGTGAAGATGTTTACCGAAGACGGGCGGTACTATCAGTCCTTGCGGGTCACGTTCACCTATGTGGCCCTTTCGGTGCCGTTGAAACTGGCCTTCGCCCTCGGCGTCGCCATGCTGCTCAACCGAGGCCTCAAGGGGTTGGGTTTCTATCGTTCGGTTTACTATCTTCCCTCGTTGCTGGGCGGCAGCGTCGCGGTCGCCATCATGTGGCGGCAGGTCTTCGCCTATGACGGCATCATCAACCAGATCCTCCTGAAATTCGGCATCGACGGGCCAAGCTGGATCACAAGCACCGACTACGCGCTCTATACGCTGGTGGCGCTCGCCGTCTGGCAGTTCGGATCCCCGATGGTCATCTTCCTGGCCGGGCTCAAGCAGATTCCACAGGATATCTACGACGCGGCGGAGGTCGACGGCGCGGGGCCTTTCCGCAAGTTCTTCAGCGTCACGCTGCCGCTTCTGACGCCCATCATCTTCTTCAATTTCGTGATGCAGATCATCGGTGCGTTCCAGGCGTTCACGCCCGCCTACATCATCAGCGGCGGCAAGGGAGGACCGGCCGACGCGACGCTGTTCTACACGCTCTACCTCTACGAACAGGCGTTCACGAACTTTCAGATGGGCTATGCGTCCGCCATGGCTTGGGTTCTCGTCGCCATCATCGGGCTGGCGACGACTCTTTCCTTCCAGTCCGCCCGCTACTGGGTCCATTACGGCGACGAGCGCTAGGGGTTCTGCCATGACCACTTCTTCCGTTCAGACCGAGAAGCCGAAGAATTCCACCATCCGGTGGCGCAGCATCGTCGTGCATGGCTTTCTGATCCTCGGCGCACTGGTGATGATCTATCCGCTGCTGTGGCTGGCCAGCAGTTCCCTGAAGCCCGCCAATCTGATCTTCTCGGATCTCAGCCTCTGGCCCTCCAAGCTGCGCTTGCAGAACTATGTCGATGGCTGGCGCGGCGCGGCTCTGCCTTTCTCGACCTTTTTCCTGAATTCCTTCATCGTGGCAGGATTGGCCGTGGTCGGAAACGTCCTCGCCTGCAGCATGGTCGCCTATGCGTTCGCGAGGCTGAACTTCATTTTCAAAAGAACGCTGTTCGCGCTGATGATGCTCACGATCATGCTGCCGCTGCATGCGACGCTCATTCCGCAATATGCCCTGTTCTACAATCTCGGCTGGGTGAACACCTTCCTTCCGCTGGTCGTGCCCAAATTCCTGGCCGTGGATGCCTTCTTCATCTTCCTGATGGTCCAGTTCATCCGAGGGATCCCGCGTGAGCTGGACGAGGCGGCCGTCATCGACGGTGCCGGGCCGATCCGCGTCTATTGGTCGGTCATCCTGCCGCTTCTGACGCCGGCGCTCGTGACCACGGCGGTGTTCTCCTTCATCTGGACCTATGAGGATTTCCTGTCGCCTCTGGTGTATCTCACCTCGATGGACCTCTACACCGTTCCGCAGGGCCTGAGCCTTCTCATGTCCTCGAAAGGCGCGTCGTCATGGGGGCCGCTGCTGGCGATGTCGCTGCTCTCGCTGGTGCCCTTGTTCCTCGTGTTCTTCATCTTCCAGCGCCGGCTGATCGAAGGCATCGCAACATCGGGTCTCAAGGGCTGAGACGGGCGGCAACGATCGATCTCTCGCGCTGCACCAGAAGGTTCGTTCCATGGCAAAGCATCTGATCTCCGTCTTCACCAAGCCCTGGACCGAGCCCTTGCCGGCCATGGCCGACAAGGTGGCGGCCCTGGGCCTGGACGGCATCGAGCTTCCCGTCCGGCCGGGATATCAGGTGACACCCGAGAACGCGGCCGCGGGCCTGAGGGACGCAAGCCGCGTGCTGAACGCGAACGGGCTCAAGATCACCAGCGTCGCAAGCACGGCGGACGAAGCCATCATCGCCGCATGCGGCGACAACGGCATACCGATCATCCGCATCATGGCGCCGATCGATCTCAGCGTCGGCTATGTCCGGTCAATCGACAATTACTGGCGCCAGTTCGACGCATTGCTCCCGGCTTTGGAACGTCACGGGGTCGCGATCGGCGTGCAGAATCACTATGGACGCTTCGTTGGAAGCGCCTTGGGACTGCTCCACCTGATCGAGAAATATGACCCGCGACTGATTTCGGCCGTGCTCGACATGGCCCACTGTGCCGTCGATGGCGAGCCGACCGCGATGGCCGTCGACATCGTCAAAGACAGGCTTCGTCATCAGGTCAACTTCAAGAGCGCCTATCGGGCCCGGATCAACGGGCCGGAGGACGAGGCCGTGTACAAGGTCAAATGGACGACGTATCGGCACGGCGGATATTCGTGGCGGGAATTCGTCGATTGCCTGAAGGAGGTGGGGTTCACCGGTACCCTATGCCTCCCCGCCGAGTACAGCGACCCGGAGGGCAAGCCGCAGCGCATGGGAGACGACGTCATCCCCTATCTGAAAGAGGATTTGGCTCACCTCAGGTCGCTTATTGCGGATTGGAATCGACATCGGGACGTTTGAAGGTAGCCGAGGTCGCGAACATTCTACAGGCGTTCGCCCATCAGGGCCGGAACACGCTTCAGCGCGGCGGCGGAGCTGGAGCTGTTTCCACTGGGGTGGAAGCAGCTCTCTTCCTTGCTTAGTCGCATTCTTGACGGTGAACCGGATTCCCTTCACCGAAAAATGCCCTAGCAGGATTCCGAATTCCGATCCCCTGGCGATGAACCGCAAGACCAGGGGCAAACGCGAGAGGGCTCTAGACTGGATCGGGCCTGTCTAGAGCATCGGACGTGAATCCAAACTCACGTCCGATGCTCTAAGCTTTTGTTCTCCCGGCATCATTGCACGCAAAACCGGTTCCCACTTTTGCGTTCGATGCTCTAGAGCCCTCATCCGCTTCCATCAGTTGCGCGACATGTCCAGGGGCGGCTCGACGCCGTCGCGCAGCGGGCTCACATACGGAGTTTCGCGTGTTCGCGCCGCAAGATCGGCCTTGGCGGCGGCCATCAGGGACGGATCGGTGATCGCGGCCATCCCGGTGGCTGCCATGGCCTTGGCGACATGCACCATCGCCTTGTGCGCCGCCGGCATCTTGCCCTGGGCCACGACCTGCCAGGTGTGAAACGGCGTGCCGATGGCAACCGTCGGCGCGTGCGCCTGGACGGTGGGCACCACCCAGCTCACGTCGCCGATATCGGTCGAGCCGATCATGGGCTTGCGCGGCGAGTCGAGCGGCGTCAGGAAATCCGCGAGAGGCGCGTCGGTCTTCGGCTGGCCGATGGCTTTGTACACGGATGCGATCTCCTGCTCCGACAGCGTCGCGCGGATCTTGCGGGCGAAGTCACGGTCGGCTTCGTCGAACGGGGGCGCTCCGAGCTCCTCCATGGCGTTGTGCAGGGCCTGTTCCAGCGGCGTATTCCCGAGCGTGTTCGAGACGGCGCTGACGATGCGCATCTCGACGCTGGTCTCCGTCATGAGTGCGGCCCCTTGGGCGATCTTATGCACGCGCTCGACGAGGTCGAGCATGCCCTGAAGGTCCATGGCACGGATCGAGTAACGCACGCGGGCATAGGCCTGCACCACGTTCGGCGCGATGCCGCCCGTGTCGAGCAGGGCATAATGCACGCGCGCATCGGACGGCATGTGCTCGCGCATGTAGTTCACGCCCACATTCATCAGCTCGACGGCATCGAGGGCGCTGCGCCCCAGGTGAGGCGCCGCAGCCGCGTGAGCTGCGCGGCCCGTGAAGGCGAAGTCGGCGCGGGTGTTGGCCAGCGACAGGGCCGGCGCGACCTCCCAGAAGCTGTAGGGATGCCATGAGATCGCGATATCGGCGTCGTCGAAGGCGCCGGCGCGAACCATGAAAGCCTTGGCCGCGCCACCTTCCTCGGCCGGGCAGCCATAGTAGCGGACACGGCCGGGAATGCCTTTTTCCGCGAGCCAGTTCTTCAAGGCGACGGCGGCGAGCATCGCGCCCGATCCGAGAAGGTTGTGCCCGCATCCATGCCCATGGCCGCCGGGCTCGATGGGACGATGCTCGGCAACGCCCGATTCCTGGCTGAGCCCCGGAAGGGCGTCGTACTCGCCAAGGAACGCGATGACCGGGCCGCCTTCGCCCGCTTCGCCGATGACGGCCGTCGGAATGCCCGCGACACCCTCGGTGACGCGAAAGCCCTGGTGGCGCAGTTCCGCGGCATGCTCGGCCGCCGAGCGCACTTCGGTATAGCAGACCTCCGGCATCCCCCAGACGCGGTCGCTCAAGGCGATGAGGCGGCTCTTCGCAGCATCCACATGCTGCCAGATCTCGTTTCGGACGTTCATGTCTTGCTCCAGAATCGGTCGTGAACGGTCGTCCCAGCGATGCCGCTCTACAAAGCGCCCACTTCGGCCGTGATCAGCTCGTCAGCCGGCGGAATGCGCCCCTCGAACCAATAGGCGGCGGCCGCGCGCGACATGGCGGCGCCGTCATGGCCCACGCCCTCGACGCGGATCAGTTTCCACTGGAAGGCAAGCCCGAGGCGCTCGGCTTCGCGGCGGGCGAAATCGTAGACGAACTGGGCCCGTGCGTAACGATGCGGCCCCTGTCTCAGGGCCTCCGCCTGAGCCGGCAGGTTCGGGTCGTCGGTGCTGATGTCCTGATCGCCCGCGAAGATGTGCATCGGATAAGCGAACCAGCGCGCCATGCTGGTCTCGTCGAGGCCGAGGCCGCCGAGGCCTTCGGGGAAGCGGCGTTCCAAGGTCGGCAAGGTGTACCAGCCCGGATTGCCAGCGATGACAGCCTCGAAGGATCCGTGATCCTGGGTCGCGAGCATCCGGTGCGCGAATTGTCCTCCGGCCGAGTGACCGAAGAGACGCGCCTTCGGGCGGCGCGTCACGCCTCCCTTCTGCAGGGCCGCGAGGACGCGGGACGGAACGGAATAGAGCCACTTCTCGAAAGGACGCACGCTTCCGCCGTCCTCGACGACGAGGCCGTTGTTGTAGGATTCGGGGCCTGGAAAATACGCGTCGGAGAAGGTCGGCGCGGCGATCAGGATCCGGTGCTTCTCCGCGGCGGGAATCCAGAAGTCCCGATACTCGTCGCCGTTGCGCAGCATGCCGTGCTGGACGATGACCACCGGATCGTCGGGGCCGTGGCTCGCCGGGCGATAGACGTTCACCTCGATCGGCCTGTCGGGGTGGTGAGGATCGACGAAGGGAAGCGTGCTGCGGCCGATCTCGGGGCTAAGGGTGGTTGTCGTCATGTGTCATCCGAGTTGTGCAAATGGCAGGCGGCGCTGCGTCCGGGAGCGATCTCTTTCAGGACGGGGCGAACCTCACGGCATTTCGCCATCGCGTGCTCGCAGCGCGGGTGGAACGGGCAACCGCCGGGCGGCGCCAGGGGAGAGGGCAGTTCGCCCTTGAGCGGCTGGAAGGCGCGCCTGCGTCGTGCCGTGGAGGGGCTCGCCGCGATGAGCGCCGCGCTGTAGGGATGGGCCGGCTCAGTGAAGACGGCGGAGGCCGGCCCGATCTCGACAAGGCGCCCGAGATACATGATCGCGACCCGGTCGCTGATATGCCGGACGATTCCCAAGTCGTGGCTGACGAAAAGATAGGTCAGCCCATGCTTCTCGCGGATGTCCATGAACAGGTTGACGACCTGCGCCTGGATCGAGACGTCCAGCGCGGAGACCGGCTCGTCGCAGACCAGGAAACCGGGCTTCACCGCCAGCGCCCGGGCGATGCCGATGCGTTGGCGCTGTCCTCCGGAGAACTGATGCGGATAGCGGGTGCGGTAGGCGAGGTCGAGACCGACCTCGGTCAACGCCTTGTCGACGGCGGCGTCGATCTCGCCCTTCGGCAGCAGGCCGTGGACCCGCAGGGCCTCTCCGACGATGTTGCGCACCTGCATCCGCGGATTGAGCGACGCATAGGGGTCCTGAAACACCATCTGGACCTTGAGGAGATAATCCAGCTTTTCCTTGCCACGCAGTTCGGCGACGCGCCGGCCCTCGTAGATGATGTCGCCGGCGCTGGGCTTGATGATCCCGGTCGCGGCCCGCGCCAGGGTAGACTTGCCGCAGCCGGATTCGCCCACCAGGCCAAGCACCTCGCCACGCTTCACGTTTAGATCAACACCATCGACCGCTTTCAGCACGGGCGGCGGCGGGACCTGGCCCGTGGCGGCGAGGATGCGCTGCGCGAGCGTCGACTTGCCGCGAAAGTATTTCCTGACGCCGCGCAGCTCGAAGAAGGGTTCGGTCATGGGGCAGAGCCTTCGGGCACGGGGTTGTGGCAACGATAGCTCTGCCCGTTGCCCGCGACCTGCGGCAAGGGATCGATCTGCACGCAGACAGGCAACTCGCGCTCGCACCGCGGACGGAACGGGCATCCGCTCGGACGCGCGTCGATGCTGGGCGCAGCTCCATCGATCTGCTTCAGCCGCTCGCCCGGAGCAACCGTCGCGGCCGAGGAACCGAGGAGGCCGAGCGTGTAGGGATGGCGGGGACGATCGAGAACGTCGTCGACGCTTCCCGTCTCGACGATCCGCCCGGCATACATGACGGCGACCCGGTCGGCGAGCTCGGCGACGACGGCGAGGTCGTGCGTGATCCAGAGGACCGCCGTGCCGGTCTCTCGGCTGAGCTTCTGGACCTCGAACAGGATCTGGCTCTGGATCGTGACGTCGAGCGCCGTCGTCGGCTCGTCGGCGATGATCAGGTCGGGCCTGTTCAGGAGGGCCGTCGCAATGGCGACGCGCTGGCGCATGCCGCCCGAGAACTCGTGCGGATACTGCTTCAATCGCGTTTCGGGCGAGGAGATGCCGACCCGGGACAGAGCTCGCGAAGCCTCTGCCAGGGCCTCCTGCGTGCTGCAGGAGCGGTGCTCCTGGATGGCCTCGCACATCTGCTCGCCGATGGTGAGGACCGGGTTGAGGGTCATCAGCGGATCCTGGAAGATCATCGCGATGCGATCGCCGCGCAGATGGCGCAGGCGCTCCTCGGAGGCGCGGCGCAGGTCTTCTCCCTTGAACAGGACGTCGCCGGAAACGATCTCGCCGGGAGCATCGATCAGCTGGACCAGGGAGAAGCCGGTCACCGACTTCCCGGAGCCGGACTCGCCCACGAGCCCCACGATCTCGCCGGGCTGCACGACGAGATCGACGCCGTCGACGGCCGGCCACGCGCCGGCGAGATCGTGGAAGACGGTTCGCAGTCCACGCACTTCGAGCAACGGGGAGGTCATTGGCCCCTCACATTGAAGCTGCGGCGCAGGCGCTCGCCCACGAGATTGAGCGACATGATCAGGAGCACGAGAGCGATGCCCGGAAAAGCCGCGATCCAGTATTCACCGGAGAGCAGGAACTCGAACCC
>Ga0182740_1001193_pt1 | contig 18676 bp, 12 predicted proteins | sample eDN5th37CKraftBY_FD_128872 | JGI IMG/M metagenome (GOLD analysis project Ga0182740, IMG submission 128872) | Enriched backyard soil microbial communities from Emeryville, California, USA - eDNA 5th pass 37_C Kraft BY (version 2) (version 2) | ecosystem: Environmental > Terrestrial > Soil >...
CTGTCAGTACATCGAACATGACCGCGTCACACCCTTCATATTGCCCGCCCCCCGCAGGACGGTGTACCCTCATCCAATCGCATCGCCGGGGATGCCGGGCGCCGTGGCGCCACCCTCACCCGGTGTTCCGTTTGCACGATCCATCCACCCATTGCCCATCGTGGCACCAGGAGAACCCCGGCCTTGGCTCACGAGTCGGCGACCGCAACGAGACCCTACGCCCCGACCTCCCCGATCGCCGTCATCGCAGCGCCCGCTGACCCGCACCCGTCAGGAGATGCCGTGCCTCACCAGTCGACCACCTCGACTCCCCCGCAATCCTCCCCGGCCGACGCCGAGTTCAACGCGATGTACGAGGAAGGCAATGCGCTGATCGACCGGCTCCGCGCAACGGAGCAGCCCAGGGTCTTCATCATCTCCGGGCCGTCGGGTGTGGGCAAGGATAGCGTGATCGACCAGCTTCGGGTGCAGATCCCGAACGCCCGCTACGTGGTTACCGCTACCACGCGCCCGATGCGACGCGGCGAGACCGACGGCGTTCACTACATGTTCATGAGCAAGGAAGAGTTCGTGGACGGGATCGCGCGGGAACAGTTCATCGAACACGCGCTCGTCTACGACAACCATTATGGCGTCCCCCGCACGCCGATCGAGGATGGCCTCGCCTCCGGTCAGCACGTCATCATCAAGGTGGATGTGAAGGGCGCGGCGACGCTGCGCCGGTGCATCGCCGGTTCGACCTCCATCTTCCTGGCACCGGAGCGGATGGAGGAGCTGCTCGATCGCCTGCGCTCCCGCAAGACGGACGATCCGGATGTGCTGCTGAAGCGGTTCCGCACGGCCAGTGAGGAGTTGCAACGGGCTGGGGAGTTCGACTACGTCGTCTTCAACGAGGCGGGCAAGCTGGACGAGGCGATCTTCCGCATTCGCTCGATCATCCAGACCGAGCAGGCCCGCATCCACCAGCCCGAGATCGTCATCACCAACGCCTGACCCACGCCCGCCCGCCCCCGCTCATGCCCCGTCGCGCCGAACCGTTGAACGCGGCTCCTCAGGCAACCCCACCGGCGGTGTCATTTCGGGTGGCTGAAGGTGCAGTCCGCGGCAACGCCTCACCGGCGGGCATGGCCTATCAAGCGCAGGCCCGCCGATCACTCACCCATGTGTCATCCCGAGCGAAGCGGCGCAAGGACCCACGCGGCAACCACGATGCAGCGGAGTCGAGGGACCAGGGTGCCAGCATGATCCCTGCCCAGTGACCCTTCCCGCTCGGCCTGAAAACCCCATCTCGTCTCGTCTGGCATTCGCAAGGGTGGGCGCTTCATCTCCTGCCGCAGCAACCACAACCACAACCACAACCACTGCGAGGGGGCGCCCTCCGGAGTGGTCCGACCGAGTACGCCTGGCGGCCCGGCGATGTGGAGGGACCGTCCGCGATCGGCCCGCGCCATGTCAGGTCCGGGCACATCGCACCCTCCCCGCGTGCATGCTGCAACCGGGAGGGCGAACCCGGTCCATGCCCCGTGATCCCTCGTCGCTCCATCGCTCATGTCAGGTAGCTGAGTGCATCGCTCCCTCGGGATGACGCATCGGTGGCATCGGGTCGCGTTCATGGGCTCCGGCGAGGCGGCCTTTCGCATCATGACAACGACGGCCACCGACTGCTTGGGAAGACACGAACGGGGCGGTCACTGACGAGCGTTCGGCCTTGTGGTTGCCGCACGACCCTCTATCTCCGCCAATCAGCGGGACCCTACTCCGCGACCTCCTCGTACTCCTCCTCGGAGACTTTCCGCAGCGTCGAGAGGTCCGTCATCCGGTCGGTGTAGAGAATGCCGTCCAGATGGTCGATCTCGTGCTGCAGCACGACCGCCAGCCGCCCGGATGCCTTGATCCGGATCTGCCGCCCGTCCATGTCCAGCGCCTTCACCGTCACCGCTTCCGCGCGCGACACCTCGCCGATCCAGCCGGGTATGCTCAGGCACCCCTCGATGCCGGTTTGCTGCCCGAACGCCTTCACGATCTCCGGATTCGCGAGCCGGAACGAGAACTCCGGATCGTCCTCCTGGTCGTAGCCCGCCGGGACATGCACCACGATCAGGCGCCGCGCCAGGCCGATCTGCGGCGCGGCCAGGCCAACGCCGTCCGCCGCCAGCATCGTCTCCCACATGTCATCCGCGAGCTTCCGCACGCTGTCGTCGACCTTCGGCAGCTTCGTCGCCTTCTGCCGGAGGATCGGATCGCCCTCATACCGGATCTTCAATACCGCCATTGCGTTCTCATGTCCTGCCATCATGCGCCCGGTCCGGGCCGCTCATGTTTCGCCGTGACAGCATACCAGCCGAGGAAAGAGGGACGAGAAGGGAGGACCGAGGAATGAGGACCGAGGAATGAGAGGTGAGACGGGCCGCTGCATCCATCGGCTGTTTCCAGGGGACCGCCGTGGGGAACTCCCATCGTCTCAAGGTGGCGTAGAGATGGCCCAGCCTGGCGTTCCTTTGGCTCTCTCACTGCTCACTCCTCGGTCTTCACTCCTCGTCAGAGCATGCTCTGCGGATCGACATCCACTACCCACCCCGGCCGAGTCGGCAGGCCGGGCAGCAGGACCTCCAGGTCGATCGCCCGCAGGATCACCTGCCACTGGAACTGCCCGCGCACCTTCGCCGCGAAGGCGGGGGTCGGCCCGATCAGGTCGGCCTCCGTCCCGGAGCGGCGGATCAGCTTCGCGAGGTCCCGCGCCAGCATCTCCGCCTCCATCGCTGCCTGGTACTCCTTCTCGTGCCGGTAGACGAAGCGCACCAGCCGCACGAACGGCGGGTAGAAATGCTTCTCCCGGAAGTCGATCTCCTCGTCGAAGAACGCGCCGTAGTCATGCTTCGCCGCCGTCTGGATCGCGTAGTGCTCCGGCGTGTACGTCTGCACGATGACCCTGCTTCCGGACTGGCGCCGCCCCGCCCGGCCCGCCACCTGCGTCAGGAGCTGGAACGTGCGCTCGGCGCTCCGGAAATCCGGCAGGTGCAGCATCGTGTCGGCCTGGATCACCCCGATTGCCGTGACCAGCGGCAGGTCGAACCCCTTTGCCACCATCTGCGTGCCGACGACCAGGTCGACCTCGCCCCGCTCGACCCGTTCCAGCATCGCCTCGTAGCCGCCCTGCCGCCGCACCGAGTCCTGGTCCCAGCGCAGCACCCGCGCCTTCGGGAAGAGCCGCCGCGTCTCGTCCTCCACCCGCTGCGTGCCCGCCCCGAAGTAGTCCAGCCGCCCGCCACAGACCGGGCATGACCCCGGCGGCGCTTCCCGATAGTCGCACCGGTGGCAGACCATCTGCTGCCGGTCCTGGTGGTAGACCAGCGGGATGTCGCAATCCGGACAGGAGATGCGGTGCCCGCAGTCGCGGCAGAGCACCACGGTCGATGTCCCGCGCCGGTTCAGGAGCAGGATCGCCTGGTCGCCGCGTTCCAGCGCGCCATGCACTTCCTCCTGCAACCGCCGCGAGAGCAGGCTGACATGTCCATCCTGCAACTCCGTCCGGAGGTCGACGATCTCCACCTCCGGCAGGTCCAGGGTGAGGTCGCCCCGCTCCGCGCGGCCCAGGGGCGACACCCGTTCGGCCAGCGTCTCCCGCCGGTACTCGCCCTCGTCCGCCCGCCAGGCCGATTCCACGCTCGGTGTCGCGCTGCCGAGGACCGGCACCGCCCCCTGCTGGGCTGCCAGGTGCAGCGCCACCGACCGCGCGTGGTAGCGCGGATCGCTGTCCTGCTTGTAGGACGACTCGTGTTCCTCGTCCAGCACGATCAGCCCAAGGTCCTGCACCGGCGCGAAGAGGGCGGAGCGCGGCCCGACGACGACGCGCAACTCGCCCGATTCCACCGCCTGCCACGTCTCCAGGCGGGCGCTCTCCGGCATCTGGGAGTGCATCACCGCGACCTGGCCGGGGAAGCGGTCGATGAAGCGGCGGACGACCTGCGTGGCGAGGCCGATTTCGGGCACCAGCACGATCGCGGAACGCCCGTGCCGCAGGCACCAGGCGACGCCTCGCAGGTAGATCTCCGTCTTGCCGCTGCCGGTGACGCCGAACAGGAGGTTCGGCGTGGGATCGCGTCGCTCCAGCGCCCGTTCCAGGCGGGACCAGACGGCAGCCTGCTGTGGCGTCAACGGCGGCGCGAGGACGGGACGCGGTTTCGGGGCGCGATCGGGCGGAAGCTGCACCTCCTCGATCAGTCCCTTGCGTTTCAGGGCCTGGATCGTCGCATTGTCCAGGTCGATCCGTTCCCGCAACTCGGCGAGCGGGATCAGGTCATCCTCGCCCTCCCGCCGGAAGCGCCGGAGCTGCGCCAGTTCCTCCATGACCTCCTGCTGCCGTGGCGCGCCCCGGACCGGAGCCAGGTCGTCGCTCAATACCCGGATGAAGCGCAGCATCCGGACGGTGCGCTGAAGCTGGTCGACCCGGATCTCGACGCGGATCATCCCGAGATCGGCCAGTTTCGGGATCACGGCGGTGAGCGCCTGGTTCAGCTCCCGCCGCGCCGCCTCGACGGTGATCTCCCCGCGTGCCTGCACGAGCGCGAGGAGCTTGCGCTGCATGGCGGTCAGCGGCGTGTCGAGTTCGGCCTCGCCCCTGCCGGTGGGAAGCAGGACCTCGGTCTTGCGATGGGAGACGCCCGGCGGCAGGAAGAGCGACGCTGCCGCGAAGACGGGGCAGGCCGTCTCCTCGGCGATCCAGAGCGCCATGTCCAGCCGGTCCGGCGAGAGGATGTGCGGCGGGCTGACCGGGGCGTGCAGTTCCTTCGTGGAGAAGGTCGGCACCTCGGTGTACGGCCCGAGCACGATCCCGAGTTCGACCCGGTTCCGGATCGGCGTCCAGACGAGCTGGCCGGGCGCCAGCTCGCCCTCGCTGCCCCAGTCCTCGGGGACCGCGTAGGTGAAGACGCCGCGCCCGCCGCTGCCGGCGGCCACATTGACGGCGACCTCGATCAACCGCGCGCGGAAGGACGCTGTCGTCGTGGGGATGTCTTCGGATGGTGACGGGTCAGAACCGATGTTCTCCATGCCACCAGTCTAGACGAGGAAAGAGGAGAGAGGAAAGAGAAAAGCGAGGCTTGGTCGCCAAGGGAGGTGGGCAAATGACCGTCCGGCGTGGGACCGGACGGTCCGCGTCACCTCTTTCCTCTTTTCTCGCGCCTCCTTCCTGGTCATCCGGTGTTCTTCAGGCCGCCGGCAATCCCGTTCACGGCGAGGTGAAGCGTCTCCACGATCTCGTCGTTCTCCGGGTCCTCCCGCAGGCGCTTCAGCAGCTCCACCTGGATGAACGAGAGGGGATCGACGTAGGGGTTCCGCCGCTCGATCGACCGCTGCAACACCGGCTCCCGGTCGAGCAGCCGCGCCTGCCCCGTCACCTGCAGGATCATCCGCTCCGTCAGTTCGTACTCGGTCTTCAACTGCGACCAGATACGGTGCCGGATCGCGTCGTCCGCCACCAGCCGCACGTAGAGTTCCGCGATGTCGAGGTCCGCCTTCGCCAGCGCCAGTTCCGCGTTGGAAAGCGTCGCCCGGAAGAAGATCCAGCCCCGCTCCATCTGCTGCAACAGGTCGAGGCCGAATTGCTCCACGCCGAACGCCAGCGCCGATCCAAGGCCATACCAGCCCGGCAGGATGATCCGCGCCTGCGTCCACGAGAAGACCCAGGGAATCGCCCGCAGGTCCTGGATGCGGTTCGAGGCCGTCCGCTTCGCCGGGCGCGATCCGAGTTGCAGGCGGGAGATCGCGTTGATCGGGGTCGCTTCGTAGAAGAAGCTCACGAAATCCGGATCGCCGTAGACCAGGCCCCGATAGACCTCCGCCGAGCGGTCCGCCATCGCCTGCACCGCCGTCGTGAAGCGGGCCCGCTGGTCCGGGTCCCACTTCGCCGCCGCATCGGTCGAGCGGACGAGGATCGCCTCCATCGCCAGTTCGAGTTCCCGATGCGCGACCGGCGTCGTGGCGTAGCGGGCGGAGATCACCTCGCCCTGCTCCGTGATCTTGATCCGCCCTTTCACGGTGTCCGGCGGCAGGGAGAGGATCGCGATGTTGGTGGGGCCGCCGCCGCGCCCGATCGAGCCGCCGCGCCCGTGGAAGAAGATGAACGGCACGCCCTGCGCATCCAGCGAGGCCGCCAGCGTCGCCTGCGCCTGCTGCAGCTCCCAGCTGGACGCCAGGTAACCGACATCCTTGTTGGAGTCGGAGTAGCCGATCATGATCTCCTGCACGCCGCCAGCGCCTTCCAGGGCGCGCCGGTAGACCGGCATCGCCAGCAGCGTTGCCATCGTCTCCTGCGAGTTGCGCAGCGTCTCGCCCTCCTCGAAGAGCGGCGCGATCCTGAGCCGCGCATCCGCGCCACCGGTGCCCGCCAGCTTCGCCTCCTTCATCAGGAGCAGCACCTCCAGCACGTCGGATGGCGTCTCCCCACCCGAGATGATGTACGTCTGGATGGCATCCGGGAAATCGTGGTTCAGCAGCCAGCGCACGGTGCGGAAGGTCTCGATCACCTCCCGCGCGGCATCCGGCAACACGTCGAGATCGAGCGGCACCAGCGGACGCGGGTTCTCGATCTCCCTCAGCAGGACCTTCACCCGCGCGGCCTCGTCCAGGCTCTCGTAGTCGGCCTCGACGCCGGAGGCCGCCAGCGCGGCGTGGACGGCCATCGCGTGACGCTTCGAATGTTCGCGGATATCCAGCGTCGCGAACTCGAACCCGAAGACCTGCACCATCCGGATCACGTCGGTGAGGTCGCCACCGACGATCATGTCCGCCTTCTGCTCCAGCAGCGACGCGCGGACCAGCGCGAGGTCGTCCAGCAGCTCCGATGCGCGGGCGTAGGCATGCTCGCCGCCGTCGCGGGTGGCGCGCAGGCGTTCGCGGACGAGGGTCAGGAACTGCCGATAGGGCTCACCCCGGTTGGCGACCGCCAGTTGCTGCGCCAGGTCCGGGAACATCGCCGCGTAGGTCGCGATGGCGGCATCGAGCGCCGGGACGGGCGGTACCATCAGGGTCGACATCGAGAGGCGGCCCGCCAGTTCGGTGATCTTGCCATCCAGCAGCCCGAGCGCCGCCGCCCGCATGATCCGCAGGGCTTCCACCGTCACATCGGGCGTCACGAAGGGGTTGCCGTCGCGGTCACCGCCGATCCAGGAGCCGAAGGTGAGGAAGGGCGGAATCGTGATGCCCGCGCCGGGATAGGCCTCGGCGACGGCCTCCTCCAGGTCGCGGTAGATCGCCGGGATCACCGTCGCGAAGGTCGAGCTGAAGTAGACGAGCACCGCCCGCACCTCGTCCAGCACGGTCGGCTTGGTGATCTGCAGCTCGTTCGAGGCCCACAGCCCCTCGATCGTCGAGGCAAGCCGCGCGCGGGACCGCTGGACCTCGTGCGGAAGCGCCCGCCGCTCGTCCAGGTCGCGGATGGTGGTGAAGATGCGGGCCAGCTTGTCGATGATCGTCCGCCGCCGCGCCTCGGTCGGGTGGGCGGTCAGCACCAGCCGCACCTGCGCGTCGTCCAGGAGCGCCTGCAGCTCCACCGCCGTGATGCCCCGCTCGGCGAGCACCAGCACCGCCTCGCGGATCGACCCCCGCCGCGGCCGGTCCGGTTCGCGATGCTCGCGCTGGCGCACACGGCGGATGCGCTCGTTGTCCTCGGAGAGGTTGATGAGCTGGAAGTAGTTCGTGAACGCCCGGATCAGGATGCGCAGGTCCTCGGTGTCCGCCTCGTGGACGAGCTGCTGCAGCTCGGCGCTGGCATCCAGCTCGCCCCGCCGCAGGTTCTTCGCCAGGGCCCGCGCCGCCTCCTCCAGCTCGAAGGCATCGCGTCCGGCCACCGCCTGGATCGCCTCCCCGAGGATTCCGACCAGGAAGTAGATGTCGTCGGAGAGCGTTCGCCCCGATGCTGCGTTCCCTGCCGCCTGTCCGTTTGCCACGTCCGTCATCGCCCTCGCCTGCTTTTCCTGCATCCCGGCATCGCAAGCGATACCCGATTCGCGCCCATGTCCCATACGATTCCGAAGGAATCGCCACACCGATGTCACGTACAGTGCCACAAACGGACCACGCTTGGCATCACCCGCCGCCAACCGCTCCGGTCCACCGGACCTGCCGCGATTCGATCTTGGGCATTCCGCCCAAACCGGTTGCCCGCAAGCCCAGCCATCGCCCAGCCCCCTCCCCGAAAGGCAGCATCCATGCCCGACCATCAGGACAGCGTCACCCTTCGCCGCGCCATCCCGGACGACGCACCCATGCTCGTGGCGTTGCGGGCGCTGCCCATCACGCGCCGCCACCAGCCGACCGTTCAGCACGACCTCGCGACGATGAAGCGCCTGCTCGCCGATGCCGCCGCCCGTCCCCTCGCCCCGGACACGGCTGGCAAGCTCACCTGGATCATCGAGCACGACGGCACTCCCGCTGGGTGGATCTCGCTTGACGTCACATCGCGGGAACACGCCACCGGCGCGGTCGGGTACACGTTGCGGCCCGCCTACCACGGGCTCCGCGTCGCCTCCCGCGCCCTCCGCCTCCTGATCCCGATCGCCTTCGATCCTGCCGGCCTCGCCCTCGAACGGCTGGAAGCGAATGTTTCCGTCGCGAACCCGGCGTCCCGCCGCGTGCTGGAGGCGGCAGGGTTCCGGCATGAGGGCACCGCGCGGGGCCTGCTCCTGATCCACGGCGAACGGGTCGACCACGATCGCTTCGGCCTCCTGCAATCCGACCTTCCCGAACCCGGTCATTCGTGATAGGAATGCGTCATGGCGTCCATCCCTGACAAGCCCTGAAGGAGACCTCCAATCGTGCCCGATACCGCAACCACACCTCCATCCACCGCCGTCCTCGGCTTCGACGAGATCGCCGACCGCCTCGTTCCCGGCGATCCACAGGTCTCGCCGGATGGCCGCCACGTCGCCTTCACGGTCGCGAAGGCCAATCACACCGGCGACGGCATCGAGCGGGCCATCTGGCTTTCCCGCGACCGGGGAGCGGCCACCCGCTTCACCGGCGGCAAGGCCACGAACGAAAGCCCCCGCTGGTCCCCGGACAGCACGCAGATCCTCTTCGTCGCCAATCGCGACGACACGGAGAAGCAGGCCCTCTACCTCCTGCCCATCGCCGGCGGCGAGGCCCAGCGCCTCGGCGACCTCGATGGGGACCTCTCCGACCCTGCCTGGTCGCCCGACGGCAGCACCATCGCCGTGCTCCGCACCGATCCGGAGACGGAGGACGAGAAGAAGCGCAAGGAGGCGAAGGACGATCCCGTCGTCCACGAGGAGGACGTCAAGCGCGTCCGCCTCTGGCTGGTCGATGCGGCTACCGGCGCCGCCCGCCAGCTCACCTTCGGCGATGTCTCCGTCTGGGACTACGCCTGGACGCCGGACAGCGGGCATCTCGCCGTCATCACGACGGAGATTCACGTCGTGAACGAGATGTTCCGCAAGCAGTCGCTCTGGCTGGTCCCGGCGACAGGCGGACTGCGCACCCACCTCGCCGACTTCCAGGACGGCGTCCGCTCCCCGGTCGTGCGCGAGCGCAACGGCGAACGGGTCGTCGCGGTCGTCGCTGGCGAGCGCGTGGAGGACCCCGCCACCGGCATCTGGACCGTTCCCCTCACCGGCGGCGCGAAGGCGAACGTCACCAAGGGCTTCCAGGGTACCTACTACACCCTCGCCGCCGATCCCGCCGATGCCACGATGGTCTTCGCCTCCGTGGTGGAAGGCACGCGCCAGCGCATCTACCGCGTCTCCGTGGAGACTGGCGCGATGACCGCCGCCACCCCCGCGAATGTCGTGACGCGCGGCTCGCTGGCCGGCGGTCCAACCGTCTCGGCGGATGGCAGGACGATCGCGTTCGGGTGGAGCGCGATGGATACGCCGGTCGAGATCCACGTCGCGGACCTCGGGCACGACGCGACCGCCCTCACCGAGTTCGGCAAGGACTTCATCGGACGCCTCCAGCCCGCCGAGCTGGTCACCTGGGAGAGCGAGGGCGGCGTGACGATCGAAGGACTGCTGGTGCGCCCGAAGGACGTTCCGGACGGCGTGCGGGTGCCGTTGATCGTGGAGATCCACGGCGGTCCGCAGTGGCAGTGGGAAGACCGCATCATGCTCGACTGGCACGACTGGGCGCAGATGCTCGCCTCGCGCGGCTACGCGGTCCTCCTGCCCAACCCGCGCGGGGGCACGGGACGCGGTTCCGAGTTCGAGAAGCTGCTGTTCGGCGATGTCGGCGGCGGCGAGGCCCAGGATGTGATCACCGGCGCGCAGGCGATGGTGGAACGCGGCATCGCCGATCCGGACCGCCTCGGGATCGGCGGCTGGAGCTGGGGCGGCTACCTCACCGCCTGGTGCATCACCCAGACGGACATCTTCAAGGCCGCCGTGATGGGCGCGGGCGTCGCCAACCTGATCTCCGACCACGGTGCGGGCGACATCGCCGAGGCGAACATGACGATGTATCCCGGCCATCCGTGGACGCACTGGGACCTCTACGCGAAGGGGTCTCCGGTCCGCTACGCGACGAACGTCGTGACGCCGACCCTGATCGTGCATGGCGAAAACGACATCCGTGTCCACCCGTCGCAGGGGCAGGAGTACTACCGGGCGTTGAAGGAGGTCGGCGTGCCCGTCCAGTTCGTGCGGTACCCGCGCGAGGGTCACGGGTTCCGCGAGCGCGCGCATCAGGTCGACCTCATGAAGCGCATCGTCGCCTGGTACGAGAAGTACATTCCCGTGAAGGAGTGAGGGCCGAGAAGTGAGGCGTGAGGCCACCTCGCCAGCGTGCGAGAGGCCTCGGCATCTCCGCCAACGATCCCGTGAAGTGGCGCTCCTCGCCGCCGAAGGGCTCGAGGTGACCCGTTCGGTGGGGGACGGTGTGCGCCACCGCGAGCGTGCTCGCCGTCAGTGGATCTTCCAGCTCAACGTGTCGCGTACCCTGGTGGAGGACGAACCCTCGGACCACTGGTTCGCCGAGGTCTCCACGCAATGCCAGGGAAAGCGAGAGGCTCCATTCACGGCGCCATCCTGCTCGGGATGACCGGCCAACATGACGCCCTGGCTACGACTTGCCGGCGTCGACGGCGGAGGCAGTCGCCCAGAACTGGCGCACCTTGCGGCCCAGCAGCGGGAAATGCTCGTGGTCCAGCGCCCGATTCTCGGCGACGATCTTCTCCGCCGTCTCGCGCGCGATGGCGAGCAGGCGCGTGTCGAACCCCTGGTCGAGCCAGCCGAGTTCCGGCAGGCCGCTCTGGCGGGTGCCGATGAAATCTCCCGGCCCGCGCAGTTCGAGGTCGCGTTCGGCAAGCACGAAGCCGTTGTCGGTGGCGACCATCGTCTCCAGCCGCAGGTTGCCGTCCATCGAGACCTCGTCGGCGAGCAGGAGGCAGTAGCTCTTCGCGCCGCCGCGCCCCACCCGGCCCCGGAACTGGTGCAACTGCGAGAGGCCGAAGCGGTCCGCCCCCTCGATCATCATCACCGTCGCGTTCGGGATGTCGATGCCGACCTCCACCACGGAGGTGGAGACCAGGATGTCGAACTCGCGGTTGCGGAAGGCGGCCATCACCTCGTCCTTCTGCTTCGCGCTCATCCGCCCGTGGAGCACGGCGACGCGGAACTGCGGGAAGACCTCGGCTTGCAGCCGCTCGGCCTCCTCGACCGCCGCCTTCGCCTCGACCGTCTCCGATTCCTCCACCAGCGGGCAGATCACGAACGCCTGGTGGCCGCGCTCGATCTCTTCCCGCACGAGGCGGTAGGCATCCATACGGGCGCTGCCGAGGTAGCGGCGCGTCTCGATCGGGATGCGGCCGGGCGGACGCTCGTCCAGCACGGAGACGTCCAGGTCGCCGTTGAGGACGAGGTTCAGGGTGCGGGGGATCGGCGTCGCCGTCATGGAGAGGACGTGCGGCTGGAATCCTCGCGCCTTCTCGGTGAGGGCGCCACGCTGGCGCACCCCGAAGCGGTGCTGCTCGTCGATCACGACCAGGCCGAGGTTGGCGAAGGTGACGTAATCCTGGATCAGGGCGTGCGTGCCGACCAACAGGTCGATCTCGCCGGATTCGAGCGCGGCGGCGATCTCCCGCCGTTCCGCCGCCTTCGTGGAACCGGTGAGCAGGGCCACGCGCGGACGTTCCCCCTCGGGCAGCGGAGCGAAGAGGGCGGTCAGGTTGCGGTCGTGCTGCCCGGCCAGGATCTCGGTCGGGGCCATGATCGCGGTCTGGTAGCCCGCGCCCTTCGCGACGACCGCCGCCATCGCCGCGACGACCGTCTTGCCGGCCCCGACATCGCCCTGCAGGAGGCGCGTCATCGGGTGGGGGCGTTGCAGGTCGCGCAGGATCTCGGCGGTCGCGCGGTGCTGGGCCTGGGTGAGGGCGAAGGGGAGGACATCCCGGAAGGCATCCAGCCGGGCCTGATCCAGCGCGAAGGCGCGGCCCGGCTGGGCAAGCAGCTCGCCCTTGCGCTTGACGAGGCCGATCTGGAGCAGGAGCAGGTTCTCGAACGAGAGGCGCATCCGCGCCCGTTCGTAGTCCTCCTGCGTCGGCGGGTAGTGCAGGTTCTCCAGCGCATCGGCCAGCGGCGGCAGGCGATCCCAGGCCGTCTCCGGGAGGTACGGGCGGGCCTCCGCCAGCCAGTCGGTCAGCTGCGTCCGCGTGGCGTCGAGCGCGTTGCGGGTCATGGTCCGCAACGTCTTCTGGGCGAGGCCCTGGGTGGAGGGATAGACGGGGATCAGGCGGCCGGTGGAGGTTCCGGCGCTGCCGACCAGTTCCCATTCGGGGCTGGTCATCTGCAGGCCCCCGTAGCCGCCCTCGATCTGGCCGCTGACGTAGATCTCGTCGCCTTCCACCAGTTGCTTGCTGATGAAGCTGTTGAACCAGGTGATGCGCAGGGTGCCGGTGCCGTCGCTGATGCGGGCGGTGACGCGTCCCCTGCCATTCGGGCTGTGCTGGACGCGCATCTCGACGATCTCGCCGCGCAGGGTGACATCGCCCTGCAGGAGCTGGGGGGCGCCGATCTCCTGGGTGCGGGAGTAGTCGATGTGGCGGCGGGGCTGGAAGTGCAGCGCATCCTCGATCGTCGCGATCCCGAGCTTGTCCAGCTTTTCGGCGACCTTGGGGCCGATCTTCGGGAGTTCGGTGATGGCGGCGTCCGGTGGCAGGCGGCGCACGGTTGGCGGCGTGGAGGCCGATGGTTTCGGCGGCGCTGGCCGCCCGGCCCGGCGTTCGCCGAGGGCGCTGTTCAGCTTGCCGACCTGCGCTTCCTCGTCGGGCGCGCCGAAATGGGGCTGGATGGCCTTCATCCGGGTGGCGATGCCCTCGATGGCGGCGCGGCGGGCGGAGAGATCGGCGGGAAGACGGTCGAGTTCGTCGATGCAGGCCGTGATGGTGCCCGCGACGTGATGGGTGGTGGCGACGTGGGCCTGCAGTTCGCGCAGCATCCGCACGGCCAGTGCGACATCGCTGCCGGATTCGGGACCGCCGCGCCAGGCGTGTCGCAGCGCCTCCAGCATGGTGTTGAAGCGGCGCTCCGCCACGCGGGCGGCGTTGGCGTCCGGGGAGATGGTCCCGGACACCGCGCTCGCGGGCGTTGGGGGCATGCGTTGGCGGTAGGAGCGATCGCTCACGGAAGGCTACTCATGGCGGCGGGGATCGGTGCGGGCACCTCGGGCGAACAGGCGTTCGTGTGCCGTCGATTGTAGCCGACCTGTCCAGCCAGCTGGGTGTCCGGCGGCTTCGGGAAGCCTCTCAGACCGGGAGGGTCGCCGCGTTTGCCGTGCGGGAGCTGCTGCCGTTCAGCCGGCAAGGTGCTCGCGGATGGCGAGTCCGACGACACCGGGACCAAGGTGGGCGGCGAGGGCCGGCCCAACCTGGACGATATCGAGCGTCGCATCCGGCGTGGCGGCGACGAGCCGCTGGCGGAGCGATTCCACATCCTCCGGCGTCGTGTCGTAGATGATGGCGATCTCGTCGATCGCGGGGAGCGATCCGGCGAACTCGACCAGCATGTCCAGCGCCCGGGCGCGGGTGCGGGCCCGCTCGTGCGGGATCACCTGGCCCTCGTCCAGCCGGAGTACCGGCTTGAGTTGGAGGACATTCCCCACGACCTCCGGCCCCTTGCCGACGCGCCCGCGCCGACGCTGGAGATCGAGCTCCTCGAGGAAGAAGACGAGGTGATTGGCCGGGACTTCGGCCCGAAGCTGCTCGGCGATGGCGGCGAGGGGCAATCCGGCCCGGACCAGCGCGGCAGCACGCATCACCTGCAAGCCCAGCCCCAGCGAGACGTTCAGCGAATCGACGATCTCGATCGGCGGCGGGGCGGCGAACGTCTCCTGGACGTGGCTGGCGGCGATGCGTGCGGCCTTCACGATGGAACTCAGGCGGGAGGACATGAACACGGCGAGGATGCCGTCGTGATCCTGCGCCAGCTGGCCGAAGACAGCCGTCAGCGTGCTCGGGGCGGGCGACGAGGTGGCCGGAGTGCGGCCCGTCTCCTGGATGCGGGCCATCAGGTCGTCCGTGGTGAGGTCGACGCCGTCGCGAAGCAGTTCGTGACCGAAGCGCAGGCCGAACGGCACGACGGTGATCCCGAGTTGGGCGGCGAGGTCGGCAGGGAGGTCGGCGGTGCTGTCGGTGACGATGGCGATACGGTCTGGCATGGATGGATGAAGCTCCTGCTCCGGCGAGGAAGGGGCGGTGATGAACGCTGGATGCTGGATTGGAAACGTGCTTCCGCGATGCCGCGGGTCAGGTCGCGTTGCATGAAGGCTACTCCAATCGGGAGTACCCTGCATCCTTCTCAGCCATGTCTCCGAACGCCTCCGTGGACCAGAACCGGCGTCCACCGGGGCGTGCGCCGGGAGTCGCATCGACGCGGTGGGGACGATGATTGTGGCCGGATCAGCTGGGGCGCGTATCGCCCCGGCGGCCTCATGACGTTGCCGATCGGTGCTGGCGGGTCGCCGCGACAGGTGACCGGCATCCGGCATCGCGGGGATGGCATTTTCGGGTGTCGCGTGCTATGATTCCTCGCTGTGAAGGCGCTGTCCTTGTGACGGCGCCGCTTTCACGTCCCGATGCAACACGATCAGGCAATGCTTCGCTGCGCGTACGGAACCCCCCGCCGGGTGCTTCCCTGAGTCGCCGGTGAGGGAGCATCCGCAATTCGAAGGGAGGCAGCCTCATGGCTGGCAAGTGCGACGTCTGTGGCAAGGCCAAGACATTCGGCAACAACGTGAGTTTCTCGAAGCGCCGCACCAACCGGGATTTCCGCCCGAACGTGCAGAGCAAGAAGTTCGTGATCGACGGCGTGGGGGTGAAGGTGAACATCTGCACCCGCTGCCTGCGCACGATGGGCAAGTCCGGCCGCGCCGCCTAGGCGAGTGGGCGGGCGGAATCGGGCAACGTCCCGATTCACCCAGACCTGACAACGACGTTTCCGCCAACGGGGGAAACAGGGGAGAACACCGAGGCCGCCATCATCCGATGGCGGCCTCGGTGTCTTTGCGTGCAACGGGCGACGGGTTCCCCCGCTCCGATCGGCGCTTGCGGGGACGGCGGGGTTTCGTACAATACGCGAGAGCGAGAAGGTCAGACATCGTATGTGTACGGCTCCGGGGCCTCCCGGAGGAGACAGGAGTGACGGGACGTGACGCTTTCCGCGCGGCTCAAGATCGATCGCGAGCGAACGGTTGGACCTATCGACCCCCGCATCTACGGCGGGTTCATCGAGCACCTCGGCCGCTGCATCTACGGCGGCATCTACGATGAGGGCTCGCCGCTGGCCGACGAGCATGGCTTCCGCACCGACGTGATGGAGGCCGTCGCCGGGCTGCACATGCCGATCCTGCGCTGGCCGGGTGGCAACTTCGTCTCCGGCTATCACTGGACGGACGGCATCGGCCCGCAGGACGAGCGGCCGCGCCGGATCGAGCTGGCGTGGCGGCAGGAGGAATCGAACCGATTCGGCACGGACGAGTTCATCCAGTACTGCCGCGCCATTGGAGCCGAACCCTCCATCTGCGTGAACATGGGCACCGGCACCATCGACGAGGCGCAGAACTGGGTCGAATACTGCAACGGCACGGGCAACACCTACTGGGCCAACCTGCGCCGCCAGAACGGCCACGAGGAGCCCTACAACGTCAGGTACTGGGGTCTCGGCAACGAGATGTACGGCAACTGGCAGATCGGCGCGACCGAGGACCCGCACGACTACGTGAAGCGTGCCAAGGAGTTCGCGAAGGTCATGCTCTGGATCGACCCGACGATCGAGCTGGTCAGCTGCGGGCTCTCCGGCTGGCAGGACTGGGATAGCGTGGTGGTCGCCGGGCTGGCGAAGTACATCCGCTACCACAGCATCCACATCTACACCGGCAGCGACGACTTCACGGAGAACGTGCTGGAGCCGGCGATGGCCGAATACGCGATCGAGGCCGCCGCCGCCGAGATCCAGCGCATCCGCGTCCAGAACGACATCAAGCACGACATCAAGGTCGCCTACGACGAGTGGAACGTCTGGTACCGCACGAACTCGACGACGCACCTGGAGGAGCGCTACACGCTCTCCGATGCGCTGGCGGTCGCGGCCTACCTGAACGGGTTCGTGCGGCAGGCCGATCACGTCGCGATCGCGAACCTCGCCCAGCTCGTGAACGTGATCGCCCCGCTCTTCACCTCGCCGGACGGGATGTTCACGCAGGCGATCTACGGGCCGCTCGCGCTCGCCGGGACCCACCTGCAGGGGACGGCGCTCGATGCGTGGTACGACGGGCCGCGGATTGCGGCGAACCCGGATTCCCCGCGCCCGATCATGAAGCGGCTGGCGAAGCTCGGCGACTTCCCGCTGGTCGATGCGGCGGCATCGCTGCAGGACGACGGGAAGACGGTCGTACTTTCGCTGGTGAATCGCAGCGCGGACGAGACGGTCGCGTTCACGGCGGATTTCGGGGACGATTCGGTCGCGAAGGTCCTCGGGATCGACGAGGTGAACGGGCCGGACGTGATGGCGATCAACGACTTCGGCGCGGAAGGGACGGTCGGCGTCACCAGCCGCGAGAGCGACGCGACCGGCCGGGAGGTGACGTTCGACCTGGCGCCGCATTCGCACACGGTGATCCGGCTCGCGCTCGCCTGAGCGACTCGAACACGACGAACGCGCGAACGGGCCGGTGGGAACGCATCCCACCGGCCCGTTCGCCTGCCTACGCGGTCAGGACGGCTGGGCCGGCAGGGCGGCGATGACGTGCTCGGCCAGGTCGACGCCGAGACCGGGCGCTTCCGGAAGTCGCACGAATCCGTCCGCCTCCGGGACGAGCGGCGTGGCGAGGATGCCCTGGAACTGGGCCGCCTCCATCGCGGGCGGGTCCTGCAACAGTTCCACCCACGGCGAGTTCGCCAGCGACGCGCTGAGGTGCAGGTGGGTCGCCACGCCGAGACCGTTGCCGCCGTGGTGCGGGGCGACCGGCTTGCCGTGCATCTCGGCGTAGGCGGCGACCTTCCGCAGGAGGCCGATGCCGCCGCAGACCAGGGCATCGGGCTGGAGCACGTCGTAGCACTCCGTGTCGATCAGCGTACGGAACTCGTGGAGGCCGACGTTGTTCTCACCGCCTGCAATCGGCAGGTCAGTCGCGGCGGCGAGCCTGCGCTGGTTGTCGAAGTCGTAGCGGGGCAGCGGCTCCTCCAGCCAGGCCACGCCGAGCTGGTAGAGCTCGCGCGCGGTGGCGACGGCGCGGTCGTAGCCCCAGACGATGCTGCGTTCGGCGCCGGGGGTGCCCGGTTCCTGCGCCTGGTTTGCGTCCACCAGGATCGTCATGCGGTCGCCGACGGCGGCGCGGACGGCTTCGACCTGGGCGATGTCCTGCCGGATCGTCTCGTCGTGCAGGCGCAGCTTGATCGCCGTGTACCCCCGCTCCAGCAGCATCCGCGCGTCCTCGGCGCGGCGCTCCGGCGTACGCACCTCGACCATGCTGGCGTAGGCGCGGATGCGGTCGGTATGCGCCCCCCACAGGCGGTAGAGCGGCAACCCGGCGGCCTTGCCCATCAGGTCCCAGAGCGCCATCTCGATCCCCGCCGCAGTCGGGATCGCCGCGAAGCCGCCAGCGGCGTTGACGACGCTGCGCACGATCGGCTCGATCCGCGCGGGATCGGCGCCGGCCAGCAGCGGCCCGACGACGTTGGTGACCACGTCCGGGTTGCCCCGCGCGGCGCCGATCCCGGTGATGCCGGCATCGGTGTGGACGCGGTAGATGGTCGCGGCGGACTCGCGCCAGACGGTGCCGGGCGACCATGCGGGTTCCAGGGTGCCGGGATACGGCGTGCGGACGATGGTCGCGTCGATGCCGGTGATCTTCAGGGGAACGGTCATGGATAGGCCTCCACGGGCTCCGCGTGCGCGATCGGGATCAGGATCGGGATGTCGTGTCGGGGCATCGTCGCGCGGATCGGGGGATCTGGCAATGGACGTCGATCAGCGCGTCCGGGCGGGCAGGTCGAGGGCGAAGGCCGCCTCGGCGCGGACGGTCTCGTCCGGATCGACGATCACGGCGCGGTCGAGCGCCGTCCGGGCGTCGCGTCCCCCGAGGCGACCGAGCGCCCAGGCGACGTGCCCGCGCACGATCGCTTCGTCGTGGTTGCGCAGGGTCTCGATCAGGATCGGGAGGTCGGCATCGGTGC
>Ga0182740_1001194_pt1 | contig 18674 bp, 23 predicted proteins | sample eDN5th37CKraftBY_FD_128872 | JGI IMG/M metagenome (GOLD analysis project Ga0182740, IMG submission 128872) | Enriched backyard soil microbial communities from Emeryville, California, USA - eDNA 5th pass 37_C Kraft BY (version 2) (version 2) | ecosystem: Environmental > Terrestrial > Soil >...
AGCCTGCTGTCACACGCGGAAGTTTTGGCCGCGGCTTGATCAGCCAAGCCGTTTGCACATTCTTCTCTCTCTAGATAGCGTTACCGGGGAGTGCTTCAGCTGAAGCACTCCCTGTTTTCTTTTCGGAGCGAAGGCGAGGTTCCACGTGTTTCCTGCTGACGTTCTCGAAGACGCTAGCCGTCTCCTCGAAATATTGAGAGCCAAACGGCGGTTTCTGGCGACGGCTGAAAGCTGCACAGGCGGTCTCGTCGCGGGTGCGATCACTGCAATTCCCGGATCGTCCGACGCCTTCTTCGGCGGCTTCGTCACCTACGCCGACGATGCGAAGACGGGCATGATCGGCGTCGATGCCGACCTCATCAAACATCACGGCGCCGTCAGCGAAGCCGTTGCCCATGCCATGGCTGACGGTGCCTTGCGCGCGAGTGGAGCGGATCTTGCGCTTTCGATCACGGGCATCGCTGGTCCGGGCGGTGGCTCACCGCACAAGCCGGTGGGCCTCGTTTATATCGGGACTGCTTCCGTCTTCGATGCGCCTCGCGTAGAACGTCACTTCTTTGGTGACATTGGGCGCGATGAAGTTCGTCTCGCCAGCCTGCGGGCCGCCCTTAGACTGCTTCAGGAGGCTGCCGCATGAGCCGGCCGACGTTTGGAATTGGCCGTGCCGGTCTCTTCGCAATGCTTGCAGCAGTGGTCGCCCTGGAATCGTGTCCGGCCGCGGCGGCGGATATGTCGGCACGCGAGGTCTCGAGCCTCGTGTTTCGTGCAGCGCCAGGCAGCCACCCCTCGCTCAACAACCGTGACCTGACGCGCCTCGATCTATCCGGTCTCGACTTCAAGGAGGCCGACCTCAGCCAGTCCAATCTGTTCGGGGCGGATTTGTCGGGTGCTGACCTGTCGAACGCTAACCTCACAGGTGCGAAGCTCGATCGCGTGACGCTCATCGGCACCCGGCTCGACGGCGCCCGGCTTGACGATGCCAGCCTCATGCGGCCATCGACCTTTTCGACGCTCGCCAATCTTTCCAGCGAGGCCCCGAGCCTTAAAGCTGTTTCGCTGCGCCGCGCACGATTTTTCGGAAGCTTCGCGGGTTCAGATTTTACCGGCGCAGACCTCACCGATTCCCATTGCGCGCCGAGCTATACGACGGGCTTCATCGAGCACATGTGGCGGACGGATTTCACAAGTGCGAAGCTCGAAGGCGCAATCCTGACCCGGGCCAACATGGGGCGCACACAGTTTTCCTTTGCCCGCCTCAATGGCGCGGTCCTGCGCGATGCCAATCTGCGCGAAGCGGATCTTTCGGGTGCGGATCTGTCCGGAGCTGACCTGACGAACGCGGACTTATCCGGTGCAGACTTGACAGATGCCAACGTGAGAGGCGCCGAGCTCTCGGGCACCAAGCTTCACGGGGCCAAGGGACTGGACCGGCTCAAAGGCTTGGGGCTCGCCCGGAACTCCGAGAAGATTGTGCGCTAGGTTCCAGCTGGCTGAGCCGACGGCGTGCCGTAGATTTGCGCTGCGCGTTCTTCGAAGGCGTGTGTGAAGCGCCGGAAGGCCTGATCAAACATCGCGCCCATGAGAGCGCCGAGCAATTTCGAGCGAAATTCGTAGTCGATGAAGAAGTCCACCATCGATCCGGACGGGCTTTCTTCGAACTTCCAGCGGTTCTCGAGGCGCTTGAAGGGGCCGTCTAGGTAGCTGACATCAATGCGGCGGTCTGCATTGTCGATGACGACGCGGGTCGTGAAGCTTTCGGCTATGGCTTTGTAGCCGATGCTCATGCGGGCGGTCAGTTCCTCGCCCACCGGGGTTTTCTGACGAGACAGGACCGTCAGGCCGGTGCACAGCGGGAGGAACTCGGGATATTTTTCGATGTCGGCCACGAGCGCGAACATCTGCTCGGCCGAGAAGCGGACGTGCCGCTGGGTGACGAAGGATGGCATGACCCCGGCCTTATGGCATGGCTGACGGCGGTTCGAAATGCGTATGCTTCAAGCCGCCGCACCATTGGCAAGCTCAGGTGCGCCGAGATGGCTACGCGATGAGGCGCGCAATCAGAACAACGATGATCGCCCCGAGCGCAGCAGTGACGACCTCCGAGACGAACGCATTTCTGATGCCGAGATTGATGCCGAACGCCCTGAAGACGTAGCCTCCGACGAATGCTCCGATAATGCCTGTGATCAAGTAACGGATCAGTCCGCTACCGCCCACGACAAAGGAGGCCAGAAAGCCCGCAATGATCCCGATGATCGCGAAAACGATCAGCTCGCGTGTTTGGGCATCCATTTCGGCTCCTATGCTCTCCACTTCGAAACATCAGCATCGAGAACCGGGTTCACCGGTTCTTCAATGTGCGTCTCAGACGTGGCAGCGAGCGCCCAGGTACTGGTTGAGCAAGTCGTTGTACTTGTCGACGTCGGAGCGCTGGGCCGGCGTGAGCTTCCCGCCGCTGCTCGCACGTTCGACCTGAGCGGGAACGCCCTTCGAATCCAGGCGGTTGAGTTCACCGCGTATAGAACCACACGACTCGCCCGGCGGCAGAGGCCGCGCTCCCGGATCGCCGCTGCTGCTTCCGGCAGCGCCGCCACATCCCTGCAGCGCCCCGGAAAGGGCGATGACAAGAGCAACAGCAAAACAACCCCGCATTATCAGTCCTACTCAGCTTGAATTTACGAAGAGAATTGCGAAGCAGAGCTTCTTCTGACGTCGCAGAGATCACAGCCAGGGAGCCTTCGCAATCCCCCGTGGCGTTCCTGTGGCAGCGCGGCAATAGCCAATCCAAAATGGCCGCATTTCATATGCCGGCGCTGCGCCTCGAGGCTGCACTTCTTTGAATACAGCGAACGATCAGTTCGCTGCTGGAGCCGCGAGCTGGGTGGCCGCCGGCGTTGATGCCGGAGCTGGCGCGGGTTTGGCCGGCTGCTGAGCCGCTGCGACCTGAGCCGTGCCAGCCGGGCTGCAGCGCGTCTGGAATTCGCCGTAGGCCTTGTTGAGTTCGGCCTGCTTCTGCAGCGCTGTGCGCTTGACCGAAACCTTGGCGCCTTTGCCATCGGCGGCCTTCTCAAGCCGGTCGATCGTGCCGTCTGCCTTCAGAGTGTTGATCTGGCTGGCGAGCGTCGCGCAGACCGGATCGGCCTTAGCGGCCGTGCTTTCGGGTGTAATGATGGATGCGGTCGACAGGTCGAATCCCGAGTTCGCGCATCCGCTCGTCACAACAGCTGCGAAAGCGACCATACCGATTTTGCCAATATATCTCATTGAATCCCCCGGGAGTTGCTTCCCACAACTCGATGCGTATGGGTTCAATGCTTAGCGATCGGACAGCGCGCGGCAAGGCGGCAGGGCCCGCTCATCCCCGGCCAAAGTGGCTGGAAAGCCCCGAAAAACGGCCGAAGGTGTGGACATCGGAGATTTGGCGCATACAGGCAACAGACCCAGAGCGCGCCCGACTCGTGTTGTAGCCGCCCGAGTGGACAGCCGCTTTCAGCGCTAGTGCGTGACGCGCTTTTTGATTTTCCCGTAGGCTGTCAACTCGTTCTTGGGAAACGCTTCGTCGAAACCTCTGCGAACCTCCGCGATCAAGCGCTGTTCGCCTGATTCGCCGTTCAGAGAGGCCGACCGCGCAACGTGCTGACCGATCTGCGCGAGCAACCTGCCCCATTCTTCCAATCGCGGGCCAAAGGCTTCGCCATTCAACGTCACAACAAGCGCTCCGTCGGCCACCCAGGCTCTGATGAGTTCGACAGCCTGCTCTGCTTCCGGCACTTCCTCGGGGATTTCAAGTTCGAGGAGTTCGTCCGCGTCTTGAAGGTCTGACATATTCAACGGACTCCCTCGATGCACCAAACGCATCCCGGACGTAACCAGTCCCAGCCCGATGCTCAAGCGGCGATTATCTCACGTGGAAATGCACGCTCGTCGCGGGGATGCCGTGCATTCATTGCAGCAAACTGCGGTGCTTATGGGGCGACTATGATTTTGTCGTCGCTGCGCACATAGCCCAGCATGTCGCGCGCAGTCTCTTCTACGATATCGGCATTGGGAATCTCGGGGGACAGCAGCGCAACGTCATGCCGGAGCTTCGTGCGGACGCTCTCGAGGCCTTTGATCTCGAAGTCGACCAGTGCCGAGCGCTCGATGATCTCCGCGCGCGCCTCCAGGCCATGGCGACCGTAGCGAATATGGTAGGCGAAGTACGCCGTCAGGGCGATGCAGGCCACGGTGACCATGAGTTGCTCGAGAAACCGGGCAGCTCCGTTTGGCCTGTTCGTCTGGCGGCTAAGATAACGCAAGCTTGGGCCCTGCGAGAAATGGACTATGCTTGCCGATAAAGCCCGATGCCGGCTTAAAGGTGGGTAAACCGGCGCCTCTGGCGGGACGTGATGGTTTCGCCGGCGATTAGAACCGGTGCTTGACCGAGCCGTGGATCGTCAGATCTTTCTGATCATCCGGAAGGGCTTCGGGGCGGTCGGATGCGCGATTGGTGTCCTCGGCCGCGCCGTAGAGGAGATCGAGCCCAAAATCCATTTTGGGCAGGGTGCCGATTTTGCCGAGGCCGGGAATGCGGATTTCCGTCCCCTCGGCCTTGGGGCGTCCAGCAGCATCCTGTTCTTGAGCCTTCGGAGCGTCGGGCACGGCAACGCCGCCGGGCAGAACCCCGCGCTGCTCTTCCATTGAGAACACATTGGTGCTCGCCGCGGCGGCGACAGCCGCCAGCATGCCAGTCACCAGTATCAATCGTCTCACGTCTACCCCGCCATGCCTCGAAAGCACGCACATAATCCAATGTTGCGCGGTAGATAGCAGAAGTTCAATGGCGATGGCCGTCCGTCTGCTGGAGAACGGCCGTTTCTTATCGTCGCTGTTGTACCGCAGCCATGTTGCCAGAACGCCACATGGGGTCTCGCCGTTCCGTGCTGCTGGTACGCGCCTTTGTTCCGGCATCAGGACGCAGAAAAAGGGGCCGCCCGCAGGCAGCCCCCCAGTACTCTGACGCAGACCGGGAGAAAGCGATCAGAATCTCATGAGCGCGCCAGCAATGACGGCATCGAACGCATCGAGGCTCACCGTATTGTCGTTGGTGCTGGTGATATCGCCGTCGGCGTGACGGTACATCACGTAGAGGTCCAGCGCAGCCGGCTCGATGTTCTGGATCACGCCGGCACCGATGAAGTTGAGGCTGGTGCTGGAAAGTGATCCCCCGCCAAAGCCGACCGGGATGCTGGCGTTATTCTTGCTGCCGCCGTCGTCATGACGATATTCGCCGAACACCGTCGTCTTGCCGAGGGCGAGCCACTTCTGCTCGATGCCGCCCTGGATGAAATACATGCTGCTCGTCGCTTCCGTGTTGGAGGCCCCGACATCTGCCACGCGGTTGTCGTGGTTCTGGCCGTAGCCGCCGTAGACAAAGAGGCCCGTGGGAAGGTGCTGGATGGTCGCTGCGGCACCGAACAGTTCACAATCCGTCGGTCCAGTCTTCGTCGAGCAACCGATGTTCTCGTCCGAGACCTGGCCATAGCCAGCCTTGCCGAGCACTTTGAAGTCGCCCCAGGTGTTGGCATAGGTCAACGCCATTCCCCAGTCGTCGTCCTCGCCCCACGACGCCGTCACAGTGAACCCTGCGATGGCCGGTGAGTCATAGCGGATGACGTTTCTACGGCCGTCCTGGCCCACGGTGCCGTTGTCGATGCCCTGGAGGACGCCGCCCCACGTCAGGCTGCCAATGGCACCGCCGTTATGGCGAAGGCCGAAGTTGCCCTGATAAACAGCCGCTGCCTGAGCGTCCGAGAAGTTGCGGGTGTTGACGCCGTCGGCGTCGTCGAGAAGGTGGTACAGTGCCGTGCCGTCCTGGCCGACGGTGATCTTGCCGAAGTCGTTGCTCTTGATGAACCAGCTGCTCTTGCGAACCGAGACGGCGTTATTGCCTGTGCCGTCGGGATTGTCCTGGTTCCAACCGGAAGAACCCGATGAGTTGGCCCCGAGGATACCGAGTTCCAAGGTGTAACCAGCTGACCAACCGGGAGCGATCTGCGCTTCGCCGATGAACCTGACGCGCGACTGCTCGAGCTTGTTCGTGCCGACGTAGGTGTTGCTCTCGGAGCCGTCGTCCCAGAACATCACCTGCTCGTTGACCCAGCCGGAGACGGTCAGCGAGACTTTGCGGTTGCCCTTGCGAGCTGTCGTGGCTTCGAGCTCGGCAACCCTCTCTTCGAGGTCGGCGCAGCAGTCGCCGCCCAAATCCGCCGCCGAAGCGGGTGTGATTGCGACGGCCAAGCCAATCGCTGCCATCAACGCGATAAAGCTACTGGACGATTTGAATACCGATTTCATCGGTGCCCCTCTGTTTACAGACCCCAAACTCACGACGCGCAATCCCCATCGCGCCGGGCGACTTTCGCCGTCTGCCCCCGAGTGTTTTTCTCGATGAGCAACTTACGGGCCTGCTAACCACGCGGATTTTACAGGTGCGTGACAGTTCGATTTGAACGGCGTTGCGCGGTCGCAACGTCTGCCAATTCAGGTGTTTCTGTGTTTCAATGGTCACACAGCAGGGGCAGCGAATGGCCGGACAAGACATTTTTGACATCGCCGTCGTGGGCGCGGGACCCGCAGGACTGATTACGGGACTGGCGTGTGCTACGTCCGGCCTGCGAACGGCCGTGATCGGCCCGCTCTCCGGTTCAGGAGACGGACGCACCTCGGCGCTTTTTGGCGGCTCGATCGATCTTTTGAAGAGCGTCGGCGTATGGCCTGAACTTGCCTACAAGTCTGCGCCCATCTCTGCGATCCGGATTGTGGATGCGACAGGCGGATGGCTTGCTGCGCCGGAGGTGCTTTTCAGGGCGAGCGAGATCGGATTGACGGCGTTCGGCTACAACGTGCCCAACGGGGCCCTGACGAGCGTCCTGGAAGCTGCGAGCCTCAACTGCTTGAGCCGCGTTGCGTGTGCTGGCGTCACACGCTTCGATGCTTACGTTGATGCTCATGGCGACCATATCGTTTTGTCGGATTCTGAGGATCTGCATGTTGCGGCAAGACTCGTCGTTGCTGCGGACGGCCGGAACTCAAAGGCGCGGCAGTTCGCGGGGATCGACGTGTCCTCGTGGTCTTACCCGCAGACGGCAATCGTCACGACGTTCCAGCACAGCCGGCCGCACCATGGCGTTTCGACTGAGTTGCATCGGCGCGCTGGGCCGTTGACGGTCGTGCCAGGGAAGGAGGGCGTTTCGCATCTCGTCTGGGTGGATACGCCTGAAGAGGCTGCGCGATTGGTGGCGCTCGATGACAAAAGTTTCGCGGAAGCGCTGAATGCGGAGCTGAAAAGCCATTTGGGCTCTCTCTCCGACTTCTCGCCGCGTCAGTCCTTCCCGCTCACCGGACAAACCGCGCGTTCGGTCGCGAAGAACCGCGTGGTTCTCGTGGGCGAGGCAGCGCACGTCATTCCGCCGATTGGCGCGCAGGGTCTCAACCTCAGCTTCCGTGATGCCGCGACAGTAGCGGAGATTGCAGCGGAGGCTAAGCGCGCCGGATCAGATATCGGGGGTGACGCTACGCTGGCCCGCTACGATGCTGCGCGACGAACGGATATTTCAACGCGGGTGTTTGCAGTCGATCTGCTCAACCGGTCTCTCTTCAGCAATCTTCCCGGCGTCGGCCTTGCCCGCGGCCTTGGTCTCTTTGCTCTGGCCGCCAGCCCCGCCCTCCGTACCCGGATTATGCGCGAAGGCTTCACGCCTTCAGCCGCGACGCCAGCACTGATGGCACAAGGCAGTCAAACGGTGGTAACCGGCTGATCGCAGCTTGACGGGCGGCGCGCCCGGGAGGCATGACGTCGGGGAACGTTGGGGAATATGGGGGTCGGGGCACTGTCCACGCCAGAAATTTCACGGCTGCGCGATTTGCAGTTCAAGGCCGAATACTGGCTGCTCCGCGCGATCGCCGGCATCGTGCGTTCGGTTCCATTGGATGCGGCGACGCATTTCTCGGCCTGGTGCTGGCGACGGCTTGCGCCCAAGATCAATCCAAAACGGCATAACCGCGCGCTCGACAACCTGAGGATCGCCTTCCCGGAGAAAACCGAGAAAGAGCGCCAGGCGATCGCGCTTGCGCATTGGGAAAACCTCGGACGCGTGATGGCCGAGACCATGCGCATCGACCAGATCATTGCCGAGCCGTCTCGCCTTTCGATCAAGAACCCGGAAGTTTTCGAACGTTATGCGAGCAAGCTCGGCCCGATCATTGGCGCCTCGCTGCATATGGGCAACTGGGAACTCGCCATCTGGCCCCTGACGATCGCGGGCGCCAATCCCGCCTGCGTCTACCGCTCGGTCAATAATCCCTACATCGATCGGTACATCCGCTATCAGCGGCGGGACCTCTACCCGGGCGGTCTCTTTGGCCGGGGCAAGGTCGAGGGCGATCATGGTGAAAGCCAGAAGACTGCTCGCCTCATCATGGATTATGTCCGCAACGGCGGCCGCCTCGGCGTCGTCTGTGATCTTTTCGATAAAACCGGCCTGCCCGTCCCCTTCTTCGGCAAGGACGCGCGCACGGTGAGCATTCCGGCGATGATCGCCCGTCGGGTGGGCGCGCGGATCTGGATGGCGAGATGCCGCCGCATAGGCCGGGACAGCCGGTTCGAGATCGAGCTCAAAGAACTCCGTGTACCGCGTACCGCGAACCAAGGCGATGACGTCAAGTGGGCGACTGCCGAGATGCAACGCCAGTTTGAGGCCTGGGTCCGCGAATATCCCGAGCAGTGGATGTGGTCTAACCGGCGCTGGAGCTGAGGCCGCCCCTTCTCGCCAGGGCGCCCGCCAGCCTCGCCGGAACCGTGGTTGAATGCGTGGCGTTTCAGATGGTTGAACGCGACGGAGCGCGGCATGAAGGACGCTCTATCACCTCTACGGATGTTTATCGTCCTCCTCGGCCTCGTGTTGCCGACATTGGCTCTCATTCCACTGGGCAGCCTTTGGCTTTGGCAACACGGTTATTTGGTCTACTGGGCGCTGGCGACGCTCGCCTGCACGCTCTTTGCGTATCTTTTCGAGCGGCGGACACTCGGCCCACGCGATAAACCAACCGTTGAGATTATACCGCCCGGGGAGCCGACGGTCCTGCGCGAGGGCTCCGAGAGCGACCGGTTGCGAAACGAATCCAAAAAGGCCGTCGACAGCTTCGCGGAAGCCGCGAACGCGCGGAACATCTCGACTTGGAACGACCTCATGAACACGGGGCTCGAGACCGTCGAACTCGTGGCGAAGATCTATCACCCCGACCGCACGGACCCCATGCTGCGCTTCACCGTCCCGGAAGCGTTGACGCTGGTCGAGCAGGTCAGTGGCCGGCTCAGGCCTGTTTTCGAAGGTACGATCCCGCTCGGCAACCGGCTGACCGTCGCGCAATTCGCGCAGATCTACCGCTGGCGAGGTATTTACGACGTCGCGGGTAGAGCCTGGTCGGCTTGGCGCGTCGTTCGCATGCTCAATCCCGCAACCGCTGCCACGTACGAATTGCGCGAGAAGCTTTCGACGTCGCTCCTGCAGTGGGTCAAGGGTACGATCTCAGGGAGGCTGGTGCGCGCCTTCATTCACGAGGTTGGCGCGGCCGCCATCGACCTCTACAGCGGCGAACTGCGCAAGGCGGGCCCTGCCAAGAAAGACAGCAAGGCCGAGACAGCGCAAAGCACGCCCGTCACCCGATAGTCTGCGTGATGATCATTTTGAGAAAAAGCCGAAAGGGCCGCGAACGGCCCAAATCGGAAACATTGCGTCTCCTTGGAACCGTCAGCGGCCTCAGTCGGGCCTCACGAGTGAATGCGCATACGGCGCCTTCACCCGCGTTGGAATATTACGACTTCCACAGTGCGCCGATGACAAAGCCCACGGCAGCAGCCATGGCCAATGTCGCGATCGGCTGCTCTCTTACCGACCGGTCGATAGCGCCTTTGACATTGCCGGCGACTTCGCCGACCTGTTGGCGAGCTTGCCCAGCGATTTCCTGCGCGCGCTCGGAAGCCTCGTCATAGGACTGTTTGGCTTTACCTTTAAGGTCGTCGACTGAGGTCGATGTCCCATACTGGGTTGATGAGGCCATTGCTGAAACTCCGTTTCGTTGCAAGTTCAGGGAGCAAACGCGGAGCAAGTGGCGATGGTTGCAGCGGTTTCCCGAAAGAAAAAATCGGCAACCTCGGGCCGCCGATTTAACAGGGACAGATGGGGCGTGACCGAAGAGCCGCTGTCAAAACGGCTGCTCCGGCCGGGATTTAGCGCAAGTCCGGCGGCACCGCTTCAGCGCTCAGCGCGGTTAACGCTTCATCCAGTCCAAGCACCGTCTGGTCCTGCGAGCCTAAGCGACGCATGGATACCTTTTTCTCCTCGGCTTCGCGTTTGCCCACGACGAGGATGACCGGCACCTTCGCCAGCGAGTGCTCGCGCACCTTCAGATTGATCTTCTCATTGCGAAGGTCCGTTTCCACGCGCAGGCCTGCAGCCTTGGCTTTCTGGGCGACTTCTAACGCGTAGTCGTTGGCATCAGAGACGATCGGCGCAACAACGACCTGCAGTGGCGCGAGCCACAGCGGGAAATGGCCAGCGAAGTTCTCGATCAGAATGCCGGTGAACCGCTCGAGCGAGCCGAACATGGCGCGGTGGATCATCACCGGCGTCTTCTTGTCGGAATGATCGTCGATGAAGAAGGCGCCGAGGCGTCCAGCGAGGTTGAAGTCGACCTGCGTCGTTCCGCATTGCCAGTCGCGGCCGATGGCATCCTTCAGAACGTATTCGAGCTTGGGCCCATAGAAGGCGCCCTCGCCCGGGTTGATCGCGGTCTTCACCCGGCCATTCGAGCGGCGCTTCACTTCATCAAGAACATCCGACAGCGCCTTCTCGGCCTTGTCCCAAAGCGCATCGGCGCCGACGCGCTTCTCAGGCCGCGTCGAGAGCTTGATGTAGATGTCCTCAAACCCGAAGTCCTTATAGATCTGAAGCATCAGATCATTGATCTTGAGGCACTCCTCCATGATCTGATCTTCAGTCAGGAAGATGTGCGCGTCGTCCTGCGTGAAGTGACGCACGCGGAGCATGCCGTGGAGCGCGCCCGAGGGCTCGTAGCGATGCACCTTGCCGAACTCGGCGATGCGGTACGGCAAGTCGCGATAGCTCTTCAGACCGTTCTTGTAGATCTGCACGTGGCCGGGGCAGTTCATCGGCTTGCAGCAGAACACGCGCTCGTCCGGGAGGACGGTCGTAAACATGTTCTCGCCGTAGTTCTCCCAGTGGCCGGAAAGCTCCCAGAAATGCTTCTCCATCATGTCGGGAGAATTCACTTCCTGGTAGCCCGCGCGCTGCTGCTGACGCCGCATGTAGGCGATCAGGGTCTGGAACAGCGTCCATCCCTTCGCGTGCCAGAAGACCGAGCCCGGCGCTTCTTCCTGGAAATGGAACAGGTCCATCTCGCGGCCAAGCTTGCGGTGGTCACGCTTCTCCGCCTCTTCCAGCTGGTGCAGGTAGGCTTTCAGTTCGTCTTCGGTCGCGAACGCCGTGCCGTAGATGCGCTGCAGCTGCGGCTTATTTGAATCGCCGCGCCAATAGGCGCCTGCAAACTTCATCAGCTTGAAGGCTTTGCCGACTTGTCCGGTCGAGGTCATGTGCGGGCCGCGGCAGAGATCGAGCCACTCGCCCTGCTTATAGATCTTGACGTCCTGATCCTCGGGGATGGCGTCGACCAGCTCGACCTTGAAGTACTCGCCCTTGTTTTTGAAGAATTCCTTGGCCTTCTCGCGCGACCAGACTTCCTTGGTGAAGGGCGTGTTCTTGGCGATGATCTCGCCCATCCGCTTTTCAATCTTGGGGATGTCTTCGGGCTCGAACGGCTGCTGCTTGGCGAAATCGTAATAGAAGCCGTTCTCGATCACTGGGCCGATCGTGACCTGGGTGCCCGGCCACAGCGATTGCACCGCCTCGGCCAGAACGTGCGCGGCGTCGTGCCGGATCAGCTCGAGAGCTGCCGGGTCAGTGCGCGAGACGAAATTGATGGATGCGTCGCTGGTGATGGGCTCGGCGAGGTCGGCCAATGCACCATCAAGCTGCATGGCAACGGTGCGCTTGGCGAGAGATGGGGAGATCGACTTTGCGATTTCGAGGCCGGTGGTTCCCGAAGCGACCTGGCGCTGTTTGCCATCGGGAAACGTAATCGTGACTTCACTCATCGCGGCCTCCTTTGCTCACTCGCCGCATACGAGCGCGGCGTAAGTCGATTTTCGACAGGGCTAATGGGATGCGCCGATCTCTGAGTCAAGTCGGCGCAATCGAAGCAGGACCTTAGCGCCAGCGGCCGTAGCGCCAGGGCGCGAAGGGATGTCTGACACCCCGGATGTCGGGTACGGGATCGACGCCGTGGGTGCCGCCCGGACCGCAGCGGACGAAGCGGGAGGCGGTCAGCCAGAAGCCTTTCCAGGCGCCGTTCAGTTCAATCGCCTGGAGGGAATATTCAGAGCAAGTGGGCCAATGGCGGCACTGTCCGCCGGCCATGCCCTTGAAGGTGTAGCGGTAAACATGGACCGGCGCTTTCAGCAGCATTTTGGCGAGCGCGGACGTCATGGGGGTAAAGGGCGGCGCTCAAGACGAGCAGCCGCCGCTCCTCGGTTCGTGTTAGGGCGCGGGCGTTGCCGGTGTCTCGGCAGGCGGCGCCGCGGGGGGCGTCTCAGCCGCGGGCGGTGTGCTGGTTTGCGCAGGAGGGTTCGCCGCGGCTGCTTTCAGCGCATCCAGATCCTTCTGCAGGGCACTCAGCTGCGCTTTCAACGCATCGGTCTCCGAGCGCAGAGAAGCCACGGCAGCCTCAGCGTCCGACTTCGCCTTGTTGGCGGTCTCCAGCAGTCCCTTGACCTTGTTCGTCTCTTCACCCGCAGCGGTCAACTTGGCATTCGACTCCTCGCCGGCGCTGGTGAGTTTGGCTTTCAGATCGTCGTTTTCCTGAGTGAGCGCCTTCACCCGGTTGTCGAGTTCAGACACTTTGGCCATTGCGGTCGAAACGTCGGCCTTGCCTTCCTCGACCTGGCGCAGGGCTTCGGTCTCGGCCGTCTTGAGCCTGTCGATCTCATCCTGTGACGATTTCCTCACTTGGGCGGCATCGTCGACAGCTTTGCGGAGCGAGGCAACTTCCCCCTGCAGCGCCGAAAGCTCGCCCTCAGCAGACGTTTTCCCATACCAGCCGTAAAGGGCAAGCAGAGCCAAGATCGCGATTGCGGCCCATTTGAAGGCACTCGCCGATGATGAAGGCGCACCATCGCCGCGCGCACCGCTCTCGTTCTCCTGGGCCGACATGTGAAGACTCCGTTTTTTCTCGTGGGGCGCGGTTTGGCGGATCCCTCGAGGCCGCTTCGCCGAACCCAAAGTTTCTATGCGCGATTGCTTACCCGGCGGATGAGGCGACTTCCAGTCTCAGTGTGCCTGGACAGAACGGCCGCCTAAAAGCGGCAAGTATGAGGCTGATAATCGCCGCGCGTGCTGCCAGTCAGTCGTTCAACATACAGCACGCCCGCAGGCGCACGTCGATTGGCTCGACGAACTGCCAACATACTTAGCCGCAAAATAATGCGTAAAGGTTAGCGCGCCGCCTCAAGATCGCCCGTCGTTTTAAGCGCGGCATCCTCAAGCGCCTTCTCGACAGCATCAAACACGAGAAGTGTGGATGCTTGGCGCGCCTTGTAGTTGCGGACCGGCTCGAGCACTGCGAGATCCGCCCAGCGCCCAGACGGAGCTTCTCCGTTCTCCTTCAACATGGCCCTCATCTCTCGCCCCACGCTGCGGAGCTCTTCGGGGGTTGAGCCGACGATCTCCCGCGCCATGACAGACGCCGCGGCCTGACCCAGAAGGCAGGCTTTCACCGACTGGCCGAAGTTGCTCACCCGGCCGTCCCGAAGTTCAAGATCGACGGTGATTGTCGACCCGCAGAGTTTCGAATGGCTCGTGGCTGTGCCTTCGGGATTGGCTAATCGATCGGTCCGAGAAATTGCCCCCGCCAGCTCGAGAATACGTGTGTTGTAGATCTCATCGAGGTTGGCCATAGCTCTCTTTGCGTTTACCGGTGTTTTTGGGATCAGGAGCGGCCCGAAGGCTTTCGGCCCCTCGTGGAAATCTTTCCTTGACCGTATATAAGGCCCGCCTGCCTCGAATACGAGGCCCGCGGGCGTTCCCCCCAACGGGCCTTTGCCAGATCAGAACGGTAGCATGCTGCAATCCCCTGCCGGGGCGAGAGAATTACCATGACGAGCATAAGCTTTACGACATCGCTTGCCGAGGGCGAAACCGAAGAGACCACGCGCTCCTTCCGGCCGGCCTTTGGTCCCGACGGTCTCATTCCAGCTATCGTCAGCGATGCTGAGACGGGGGACATTCTTATGTTCGCCTACATGAACGCGGAAGCGCTGAGCGCAACGGTCACCAGCGGCTTTGCCCATTTCTGGAGCCGGTCACGGGCTAAGCTCTGGAAAAAGGGCGAAGAGAGCGGAAACCTGCTCAAGGTCGTCGAAATCCGTACGGACTGCGACCAGGACGTTGTTTGGGTCAGGGCCGAGGTTCAGGGCAACGGCGCCGCCTGCCACACGGGCGAGCGCTCCTGCTTTTACCGCCGGGTTGTTCCGGCATCGGACGGCGGCGCTCCGAAGCTTGAACCTGCCCCTCTTCCCGCCTCGAAGCGGCCGGTCTGACCAGCCTGCACTCCCCGGCTTTTCCGCCAGTTGTTCGGCCACCCCCGTTCACACCTTGATTACCTGTTGGTAGCGCGACCTTAATGTCGCAGCGCTAGCATAAGTGCGCGGGCCGGCCGATAGCCGTGATCCGCCGGCAGGGAGTGCCATCATGATGGGTGGGGCGGGTGTCAGGATCGGGTTGGCGCTGGGCGGCGGTGCCGCGCGCGGATGGGCGCACATTGGTGTTCTCAAAGCGTTGGAGCGCGCAGGGATCAAGCCTGACATCATTGCCGGAACGTCGATCGGCGCCGTCGTCGGCGGGTGCTACGCCGCGGACCATCTGGACAATCTCGAGCGCTGGGCGCGCGAACTCACGCCTAAGCGTATCTTCGGTTATCTCGACCTGAACTTCTCAGGCACAGGCCTCATCAGCGGCCAACGGCTGTGCGAGCGGCTCGCGCAGCATCTTGGTGACCGCAATATCGAAGACCTCGGCACGCGTTTCACGGCGGTCGCCACGGAAATCGGGACCGGTCACGAGCATTGGCTTTCGCGCGGCCGCTTGGTCGATGCGATCCGAGCGTCCTACGCACTGCCGGGCGTTTTCAAACCTGTGAAGGTGCACGGCCGCTGGCTTTTCGACGGCGCGCTCGTCAACCCCATTCCCGTCTCGGTCTGCCGGGCGCTCGGCGCCCGCTACGTCATCGCGGTCAACTTGAATTTCGACATTCTCGGCCGGGGCAGCGTGATCTCGACACCGGAAGCGCTGTTCGCTGAAGGGGAAGAGGCTCTGCAAAAGCATGAAGCCGAACCGGCAGGAAAGCGCGGCGTGCGCGCTCTGCTCCAGCGCCAAATTCTCGGCAAGGGCGACGGCGCACCCGGCATTTCCACCGTCATGGTCGATGCGCTCAACATCGTGCAGGACCGGATTGCACGTTCGCGGCTGGCCGGCGATCCACCCGACGCAATGATTTCGCCGCGGCTCTCAGAGATGGGCCTGTTCGATTTTCATCGCGCGGAAGAAGCCATCGAGCGGGGGATGCAGGCTGTCGAGCGGCAGCTCGACGACATGGTTCGCGATATCGAGACGTGCGATCCAAGGCGCGCATCAAATCCGGGAGATCGCGCGCGCCTTGCGCTCGGTGGTCCGGCGGACGGCATTCAGCCGGTTGCCAAGTAACCGCGCATCGCGGTCACCTCGAGTTCCACTTCGGCCGTGTGGTGCTTGACGACGTCGCCAATCGAAATGATGCCGACCAGCTTGCCGTCTTCAACCACGGGCATATGGCGGAAGCGTCTCTTCGTCATGGTTTCCATGACCTCGTCCAGCGTGCACTCGCACGTGCAGGAGACGACATCGCGCGTCATTCCATCCCGCGCGAGCATTGTCAGTGCTGCCGGCCCATGCTCCGCAATCAAACGGATGATGTCCCGTTCGGAGATAATGCCGGCGACGTTTTCGCTTTCGCCGAGAATGAGAATGGCGCCAATTTTTTTGGTCGCGAGCTGGGACGCAATTGTTTGGATCGAGTCTTCCGGGCGGGCGGTCATTACACCCCGGCCTTTCGACTTCAGTATTTGTCCAATGATCATTGGTTCAGCCTCCATTCCGGAACGTCACGCCGAACTTGAAGCAAAGCGATCGACTTGCGCGCCCTACTTGCCTCGCAAGCTTACCTGGACTTCTTCGGCCGGCATCACGCTGCGTTTCTCACCCTATTCATTGCCCGCACTAACGGCGGGCTTTCGAAAAGCTGAGGCAATTCTGCAGGGAATGCAAGGCTTCAATCTAATTCCGGTGAAGGCGGGGGCTCATTTTGCGTTGCACGATCGAACGCGCCAAACGCGATTAGCCCGAAAAGGTATCCGCCGACGTGGGCCTCCCAGGCGATATCACCACCCTCGTCGTATTTCCCGAAGCCGACGATGGCCAGCATATTGATCGCGAGAAATGCTGCCGACGCGAGCACAACGCGTCTGTCGCGCAGTGCCGTTCTCAAACTCGTCAGAGGAATTGCCGACGGCTCCTCGCGCAGCAGATAGCCTTCCCCACGTGCGATCGCGGTGAACAGAAACCGCATGACGCCGCCCATCATCGCGGAGATGGCGCCGGACGCACCGATCACCGGCGCGAGCAGTCCGGGATTGAGCAACAGGAACAGGAGCGCGCCACTCACGCCCCCGGCGATCGAGAAAGCCAAGTAACGCGCGCCACCGATGCGTGAGCAGAGAACCGTTCCGAACGCGAGCAACCATGCGCAGTTGAAGATGAGGTGCGTGAGGTCGGCGTGCACGAGCATATGGGTGACGAAGGAGGTCACCGCCGAGACGTCCCCGCCCGGTAGCTCATGGGCCAGGCCCGCGTAGCGGGCGGGAATGAATGCGAGCGCCAGCAGCCACCAGGTGAATTCCTCCGGCGCCATATACGACATGAGGAAATAAACCCCGACCAGGACCGCGATCGTCGCGAGCACTGCGCCTGGGACATTGAAGATCGGTTCTCGATTCACAGATGGCGTCCCACTTTGATGCGGCGCGGTATTCTACTGCCGGACGGCCGTTGTTAGCCGTTCGCTTAACGCCCGGCAACACGCGTGCACCGGCCGGCGCTTCGGGCAGTAAGGAAGCTGGCACGAAGGATGCTCCCTCAGGGATAACTCGGCCAGCCGCGCCAGCGTCCTGCGCCGAAATGATACGGACCGGATCGCCCCGCGTCCGCCCTCGTACAACCCGTTGCCGGATGCTGCCATGAAAGAAGCCGTAAGCCAGTCGCTGTTCACCTATTGGAACGATCTCCGCGGAGACCGGCCGGCCCCCCGGCGCTTCGAGATCGAGCCGTCCGCCATTGCCCACCATCTGCCCGACACGTTCATTCTGGAGCGGGTCGATTACGCGACACTGCGCTTCCGGCTGGCGGGAACTCGTATCTCCGAAGCGTTTGGGATGGATCTGCGGGGCAAGGATTTCCTCGATCTCTTCGATGAGGAGGATCGCCAGACATTGCAGAGCCAGATCGGGCTCATCACGTCGAAGGCTGCGGTGGGCGTTTTTGAGATCTCAGCTGACGACGGGCAAGGCCACGGCGCCCTGTTTGAAGCGACCCTGATGCCGTTGACCCACACGCGCGATGCCGTCGAGCGCTATCTCGGTTCGATCGTGCCGATAGGCGCTCCGCAGTGGCTGGGCCTCGTCCCGCTCAAACATCGCACGCTCGTCCGGCACAAGCTTATTTGGCCGGATAAAGAGACACCGGGCGACACCGATATTGTCGATCGCCAGACCCCATTCGGTCCGGCCGTGCGCGAAGCGCGGATTGTGCGCTCCGCAAGGCGGCAGTTCCGCGTCTACGAGGGCGGTTTGAGCCGCGCCCACGTCGAGCGCTAACCCGCGTTGGTGAATGTGCGACGCCCCTTACGCCGATAATGATGCGGCGGTTAGAACTTCATTAAGGAGGTCATCGGCATAGTCGTTCGTGGGCAGCGCTTGAATTTCTGCATGCGCGGATGCCCAGAAACCACCCCTTTTGTTTCAAGGGTAGGCTATGGCCGTGCATTCGAGCATCCTCCGTGACGTGCTGCATCAAACAGATGCGCTGAAGGCGGCTGACTCGCGCAGGCATCGCCGCCTGCCGCTGTCGGTTCCGGGCCGCTTCATGCGCGCCGATCGCAGCGAATATACCTGCCGTCTGAAAGATATCTCCGTCGGCGGTGCAGCTGTCGTTACAGCACACACACCCGATCCCGGCGAACGCGTTGTCGTTTATCTCGACCATCTAGGTGGTCTCGAGGGCACCGTTATCCGCACGACCCCCGATGGCTTCGCATTCGGTTTTAAAGTCACTGAGCACAAACGCGAGAAGCTTGCTGCACAGATCATGTGGCTCGCGAACAAAGACGACTTTCCCGATGAGGTCGGCAGGCTTCACGAGCGCGTAGGAACTCGCGGTCGGCGGACGACGTTGAGGGTCGAGGAAGGTGTC
>Ga0182740_1001195_pt1 | contig 18657 bp, 19 predicted proteins | sample eDN5th37CKraftBY_FD_128872 | JGI IMG/M metagenome (GOLD analysis project Ga0182740, IMG submission 128872) | Enriched backyard soil microbial communities from Emeryville, California, USA - eDNA 5th pass 37_C Kraft BY (version 2) (version 2) | ecosystem: Environmental > Terrestrial > Soil >...
GACCGCGCGGTCGTTCTCGACGATGATTTCCTTGACCGAGGCGCTGGTCATCACCTTGCCGCCATGGGCCTCGACATAGCGCGCCATCGCGATCGGCAGCGCCATGCTGCCGCCCTCCGGGATCGCCTGCCCGTAATAATGGATCGCCGGAATCATGATGTAGAACGACTGGCCGGCGCCTTCCTGATCGGGCAGGATCTGCGGCGCCAGCGCCCAGTTCAGCATCACCGCCTTGATGAAGTCGCTCTCGAAATTGCCCTCGACCCAGGCCCGTGCCGACATCGAGAATTCGCGCAGCCGGCGCAGGCCGACCGCGCTCGTCTCCAGCGCCGTCGCCAGCGCCGAGGGGGGCGCCGGCGGCGAGAAGAACGCTTTCACGAAGCCTTCGCGAATCTCCGAAAAATCGTCGAAAACCCGGCGATAGCGCGCGGCGTCCGCCTTCGAATAGGCGGCGATCGACTCGCAGGTCCGATCAATATCCTTGTGGATGACGATGCCCGGCCCGCCGTTGCGGTCGGGGTGGCCGGTGATGTGGTCCTTGGGCTCGATATATTTGAGGCCGTACCGCTCCAGCTCGGGCTGGATCGCCTTGAAATCCTCGTTGCACTGGATCCAGACGTGCGAGGATCCGTAAAGATCGTGCTTGAAGCCGGGCAGCGTCACTTCCTCGGTGATCGCGCCTCCGCCGACCTGGGCATTGCGCTCGACCACGCAGACGCTCAGGCCGTGGCGCGCCAGCGTCGCCGCGCAGGCGAGGCCGTTGACCCCGCCGCCCGCGATCACAACGTCAAAATCGGACACGGCTTTTCGACTCCCGGCTGGTCTTTCGCCCTCAGGGATAGGGCGCCGGCGCCTTCCGATAAAATTAGCTTTGTTGATTGGTGCGATGAGCAGCTTTGGCTTGAACGCGCGCGCCCAGCCGCGAAACTGTCATGCAATGGAGGGGGTCTCGCCGGGGTCTCGTCCCGGGAGAGATATATGACGCTGATCGCCGCCGACGACGCCATGACGCTCAGCGCGTTCCTGCTCGTCCTGACCTTCATCGGTTTCTGGGCCGACAATCACCCGATCGCCAAGCGCACGTCGGGGGTGCTGTGGATCATCGTCGGCGGGATGCTGCTCTCGAACCTCAAGGTGGTGCCGTTCGACGCGCCGACCTACGGCTTCGTTTTTTCGGTGATCGTGCCGGCCGCGATCCCGCTGCTGCTGTTCAAGGCGAATTTCCGCAAGATCGTGCGCGAGACCGGCAAGATGCTGCTGGTGTTTCTGCTCGGCAGCGTGACGATCATGATCGGCGCCGCAATCGGCTATCTGATGTTGAACCTCGGCCCGCTCGGCGCCAAGGTCGCCGGGGTCTATACCGGCGGCTGGATCGGCGGCGCGGTCAGCTTCGTCGCGGTCGCCGATGCGGTCGAGCTGACCAAGACCGACTTTGCCGCCGCGATCAGCGCGAGCGCGCCGGTCAGCGTGTTCGGACTGATGGCGCTGGTGTCGATCCCCGCGATCGGCTTCATCCGCCGCAACATCCCGACCCGGTTCGATCCGGCCGAGGCCGGCGATCTCGCGATCGAGGCCGAGCCGGCGCCGTTCCGTTCGGTCGAGGTCGCCGGGCTGCTCGCGCTCAGCCTCGTGATCTGCGCGGTGTCGCACTATCTGGCGGAGCTGATCCACTTCACCAGCTACACCATCGTCATCGTCACCTGCCTGTCGCTGCTGGTCGCGAACGTCTTTCCCCGGCAGATGGAGCGGTTCCGCACCGATTTCGATCTGGGCATGTTCCTGATGTACGTTTTCTTCGCGTGCATCGGCATGACCACCGACGCCACCGCCTTCATCCAGAGCGCGCTGAGCCTGTTCATCTTCGGGATGGCGATCCTGCTCATCCATTTCGCGCTGATGCTGCTCGCCGCGCGCCTGCTCAAGATCGACCTTGCCGAGGCGGTGATCGCGTCGGCCGCCAATGTCGTCGGGCCGGCGCCGGCCGCCGCGATCGCCTCGGCGCGCGGCTGGCAGTCGCTCGTCACGCCGGGGGTGATGTGCGGCATTTTCGGCAAGTCCATCGGCACCTTCATCGGCATCGGCGTCACCATGCTGCTGCGCTAGCGTCGATCCGGTTCGGATTGGATCGAGTCCAGTTTCGGTTTGTTTGCCGTGATTTCCGGGGTGGCAGATCAAGCCGTCTGCCTCGAAATCACTCCAGGCGCGGCGTCTGAATGGGAGGGGATGTTGTGGCTGTCGTCCTGATCACCGGCTGTTCGAGCGGCATCGGCCTCGAAGCGGCGCTCGCCTTCGCCGAAGCCGGCGACACCGTGGTCGCCACCCTGCGCGACCCGGCCCGCGCCGGCGCGCTCGACGCGGCCGCCGCCGCCCGCCGGCTCACGCTCGACATCGCCCCGCTCGACGTCACCCGGCCCGACAGCTTCGCGGGCTGCATCGACGGCGTCGTCGCGCGCCACGGCCGGATCGACGTGCTGGTCAACAATGCCGGCGTCCTCCCGGTCGGCGCGTTCGAGGATTTCGACGAGGCGACGCTCCGCGCCGTGATGGAGACCAACTTCTTCGGGCCGGCCCTGCTGACCCGCGCCGCGCTCCCCGTCATGCGCCGCCAGCGGTCGGGCTATATCATCATGATCAGCTCACTCTCCGGCCTGGTCGCGCGCGCCGGCGACTCGCTCTACGCCGCCAGCAAGTTCGCGCTCGAAGGGCTGAGCGAGGGTCTCCGCCAGGAAGTGGCGCGCTGGAACATCCGGGTCGCCCTGATCGAGCCGGCCGGGTTCGCCACCAACATCCTGCGCGAGACGGCGCGCGGCTCGCTCGGCGCGTGTGGTCCCGATTCGCCCTATCGCCCGCTGATCGCGGCGCAGCAGGCCGCGCTGCGGGACACGCTCGGCACCGGCTTCGACCCCGGCGACCTCGCGCGGCTCATCGTCGCGGTGTCGCGTTCGGACGGCAGCCGGCTGCGCTGGGCCGCCGATCCGGTCGCCGAGCGGGTGATGGCGACGCTGTTCGCCGGCGACGACGCCGCGCGCGCGGCCTTTATCGACAGCGTGTCCGGCGCCGCCTGGTGGGCGGCGGGCGAGGCACCGCCACGGGAGATCGCACCATGACCGAACCGCGTACCGCCATCGTCACCGGGGGAGGCGCCGGCATCGGCCGCGCCTGCGTGGCCCGGTTCGCCGCGCTGGGCTATCGCGTCCTCGTCGCCGATCGCGACGGCGCGGCGGCCGAGGCGGCGGCTGCGCTCGTGCCGGACGCGGCCGCGCTCGCCTGCGACGTTGCCGACCCGGCCGCGTGCGACGCGCTCGCCGCCCACGGGCTTGAGCGCTGGGGACGGATCGACGTGCTCGTCGCCAATGCCGGGGTCCAGATCGGCGGCCGTCTGATCGACACCAGCCCCGCCGATTGGGAGCGGCTGATCGCGGTCAACCTCAAGGGCGTCGCCGATTGCTGCCGCGCCGTGCTGCCGGCGATGATCGCGCGGCGGAGCGGCAGCATCGTCCTGGTCTCGTCCAGCAACGCGACCCGCGCGCCGCGCGGCATGGCGGTCTACGACATCACCAAGGCCGGCGTGCTCGGGCTGATGCGCAATCTCGCGGTCGATCACGGCGGCGACGGCATCCGCGTCAACGCGGTGTGCCCCGGCGCGACGCTGACCGACCATCATCTTCGCGCGGCCGCCGCGCGCGGCGTCAGCGAGGCCGATCTGCGCGCGCAGACCGCAGGCTACGGTCTGCTTGGCCGCGTCGGCGAGCCTTCCGAGATCGCCGCGGCGATCGCATTTCTGGCCGGGGACGACGCCTCGTTCGTCACCGGCGCCACGCTGGCCGTCGATGGCGGCTTCGCGATCCAGGGGTAGCATCATGGCCTATGCGCCTATCGCGGCGGATCGTCCGGTCCGCTGGGGCATTCTCGGCTGCGGCAACATCGCGGGGACGGTGGCCGGGGCGATCCGCGCGGTCGACGGCGCCGTTCTGGCCGCCGTCGCGTCGCGCGATCCGGCGAAGGCGGAGGCGTTCGCGGGCACGGCCGGCGCCAGGCGCTGGTTCGGCGGCTATGAGGCGCTGGTCGCCTCGGACGAGGTCGACATCGTCTATGTCGCCACCCCGCCCTCGCGCCACGCCGCCGACGTCGCGCTCTGCCTCGCGGCCGGCAAGCATGTGCTGTGCGAGAAGCCGTTCGCGCTCACCAGCGCCGAGACCCGGACGATGATCGACACCGCCCGCGACCGCGGCCTGTTCCTGATGGAGGCGCTCTGGACCCGTTTCCTGCCCTCGATCGGCAAGCTCGAAGCGCTCGTCCGGGGCGGCCGGATCGGCACGCCGCGTCTGCTGATCGCCGGCGGCGCGTTCCGTCCGCAATATGATCCGGCTTACTATCTGTTCGATCCCGCTCTCGGCGGCGGCGTGATGCGTGACGCGGGGATCTACCTGCTCCATGCGGCCCACTGGCTGCTGGGCGCGCCGGAAACCGTGCTCGCGGCGGGCCACGGCGACAGGGGGGTCGACGTTCAGGACGCGGTGCTGCTGCGCTACCCCGGCGGGGCGCTCGGTGTGCTCTACGTCTCGATGGAGGCGCAGCAGCCGCCCTATCTCGAACTGCTGGGCGACAAGGGCTCGCTCAAGCTGGCGCCGCCGGTGTTCAACCCGTCGGGGCTCCACTATGTCGGCGCCGGCGGCGAGAGCCAGAGCTGGTCGTTCAAGGCCGACGCCAGCGGCTACGCCCACGAGATCGCCGAGGCGGTCGCCTGCCTGCGGGCCGGCCGCCAGCAATCCGAACGGTTGAGCTGGGCCGACAGCCTCGCGGTAATGACGACGCTCGACAAGGTGATGGCGCAACTCCCCTGAGCGCCGGATGTAAAGGCCGATCCACGTTCGTGGAGGCGGCACCGGCCCGCACCCCCACCCGGCCGCCCCACGCCAGTATTCTATGGGCGGCCGGGTGGGAGTGCGGGCCGGCGCCGCCTCCGCTTCAGCTCTGCTGAAGCGGCCTCTAACGCCGGATATCGGTCGCGCCGTCCTCATCGAATGCGTCGAGCGCGGCGGCATCGCCGATCCACATGTCGCCCTTGATGTAATGTTTCTGGACCGCCGCCGCGAGGCCGAGCCGCACCGCCCGGCCCGGCTCCTCGCCGCGCATCAGGCCGTGGAGCACCCCGGCGGCGAACGCATCGCCGGCACCGACCCGGTCGACGATCGCGGACAGCGCCACCTCGCCGGTCTCCGTGGCGCCCGACGGCGTGTCGATCCGCGCCGAGAGCCGGTGGCGGTCCGCCGTGTCGACCCGCCGCCTGGTCGACGCCATGAAGCGCAGGTTCGGATAGGCCGCGAACCCCGCCAGCGCCGCCTCGCGCCGGCCCGCTTCGCCCTCGCCCGCCACCGCCTTGCCGGTCAGCAACGCCACGTCGCGATGATTGCCGAACAGCAGGTCGGCCTCGGCCGCGAGCGCCCCGAGCAGCGCCGGCGCGTCGCCGCCCGACGCCTGCCACAGGCTCGGCCGGTAATTGCAATCGAGCGAAATCCGCAGCCCGGCGGCGCGCGCCGCGCGGGTCGCCGTTAGCGCCGCCCGCGCCGTCGCCGCGGTCAGCGCCGGGGTGATGCCCGAGACGTGGAGCCATGCCGCGCCCGGCCAGGCGCCGGACCAGTCCACGTCCGCGAGCGCCTCGACGAACGCCGAGCCGGCGCGGTCGTAGATGATATCACCGGCGCGCGGGCCGGCGCCCGGTTCGAAGAAATAGAGCCCCATCCGGCCGGGGCGGCGCAGAATCCAGCGCGTATCCACGCCACGCGCGCGCACCACCGCCAGCGCGCGATCCCCCAGCCGGGAATCGGGCAGGATCGAGGCGAGCGCGGCATCGTGGCCGAGCTGGGCGAGCGCCGCCGCGACATTGGCCTCGGCGCCGCCGACATGCAGCGCGAGTTCGCGGCTCTGGACGAGCAGCGCGCCATCGGTCGACTGCAAACGCAACAGCAGTTCGCCCAGACACAGAATACGCGCCACGCCCCCTCCTTCACCCGCGCCAGGCGCGTGCCCGGCCCCGTCGATCCGCTTGTTCGCGCCGCCCGCCGGGCTCACGCATGCGGGATATCGGCGCGTTCCATCAGCCGGTCGAGATCGAGGATCGCGATCCGGCGCCGCCTGGCGATCGCGATCGCCCCCGCATCCCGCAACTTCGTCATCTGGCGGCTTACGGTCTCGATCGTCAAGCCGAGAACGTCGGCGATCTGCGCCCGGCTGAGCGGCAGTTCGAAGCTGTCGGCGCCGGTGTCGTCGGCGTCGTGCGGCAGCCTCTCGCTCAGCTCGACCAGCAACCCGGCGACCTTCTCGCCCGCGCTGCGGCGGCCCAGCGTGAGCATGCGCGACCGGGCTTCGTCGAGGGCGTCCATCGTGCGGTGGAACAGCGCGCGTTCCAGCGCGCCATGCTCGCTCAGCAAGCTGACGAAGGCGGTGCGCGGATAGACGCAGAGTTCGGCGTCGGTGAGCGCGGCAAAGGTCAGGCTGGCTTCGGTGGCGAACGGCTGGCCGACGAAATCGCCGGGAAACAGCAGGCCGACGATCTGTTCGCGGCCGTCGCTGGTCGCGGTCGTCATCTGGAGGACGCCGGAAACGACGTTGGCGCACACCGTCCCGCTTTCGCCCACCCAGATCAGTGTCTCGCCGCGCGACAGCCGCCGGTGGCGCCCGATATTGCTCAGCGCCTTCAGTTCCTCGTCGTCGAGACTCGCGCAGAGCGCGCGGTCGCGGACCACGCAGACGGCGCAATTGGTGTGGGGCGCGTGCATGGTTGATATATGTCAGAATATCGCCGCGCTGTCAGCGGCCAACGATAACGCCGCCCGGCGCGCGGATAGCGCCGGCCGGCCCGCTCTCGCCCGCTCTTTCACGCGGGGCCATCAATTTGATCCAGATCAAAATTCGGCTATCAAGGCTGGTCTATGTTGCGTAGCACCATGTGCATCCGGCGATCCATGGCACGAGGGTTTGACGACGTTGCCAGCCAACCGCTCGCGGCCAGTTGACTATCAGGGGGACGAGACGAGATGGTGTCCGAACTGACAGGCGGTGAACGCCGGCTGGCGGTCATGATCAGCGCGCTGGTCGCGGCCTGCGGGCTGCTGATGGCGTGGGGCGGCTATGGCGACCCGCTCAGCATCCACGGCCTGATCGTGCTGCTCGCGGGGCTCGCCGCGCTCTATGCCGTGCTCGGCGGCTATTTCGCGCCGGAGCCCGACGAGAAGCGCCTCGCTTTCTATTACGACACCCCGATCAAGGCCGGGATCGTCCTCGCGATGATCTGGGGCGTGTTCGGGATGACGGTCGGCGACTGGGTGGCGTGGCTGCTCGCCTATCCCGAAATGACGTTCGACGCGGCGTGGTCCAGCTTCGGGCGGCTGCGCCCGGTTCACACCACCGGGGTGATTTTCGGCTTCGGCGGCAATGCCCTGATCGCCACCTCGTTCCACGTCATGCAGCGCACGTCGCGCGCCCGGATGCCGGATCAGCTCAGCCCGTGGTTCGTCCTGCTCGGCTACAACCTGTTCTGCGTCCTCGCGGTCAGCGGCTATTTCATGGGCGTCACCCAGTCCAAGGAATATGCCGAACCCGAATGGTACGCCGACATCTGGCTGGTCATCGTCTGGGTCGCCTATTTCGTGCTTTACCTGCGCACGCTCGCGCGGCGCAAGGAACCGCATATCTACGTCGCCAACTGGTATTACATGGCGTTCATCCTCGTTGTCGCGATGCTCCACATCGTCAACAATCTCGCGGTTCCGATCTCGTGGGGCAGCGCCAAGAGCTATTCGCTGTTTTCGGGCGTGCAGGATGCGATGACGCAATGGTGGTACGGCCACAATGCCGTCGCTTTCTACCTGACGGCGGGCTTCCTCGGCATGCTCTATTATTATCTGCCGAAGCGGGCGGAGCGGCCGATCTATTCATACCGGATGTCGATCATCGGTTTCTGGGGCATTACCTTCTTTTACATGTGGGCGGGCTCGCACCACCTTCATTACACCGCCCTGCCGCAATGGGTGCAGACCCTGGGGATGACGTTCTCGCTGATGCTGCTGATCCCGTCGTGGATCGCGGCGGCCAACGCGCTGCTGACGCTCAACGGCGCGTGGGATCGGGTGCGCGACGACGCGACGCTGCGCTTCATGATGCTGGCGGCGGTGTTCTACGGCCTGTCGACCTTCGAGGGCTCGTTCATGGCGATCCGCCCGGTCAACGCGCTGTCGCATTATACCGACTGGACCGTGGCCCATGTCCACGCCGGCGTGCTCGGCTGGGATGCGCTCATCACCTTCGGCGCCTTCTACGCGCTGGTGCCGTGGCTCTGGAAGCAGGAGCGGATGTATTCGCCGAAGCTGGTCGAGGTCCACTTCTGGCTCGCGCTGGCGGGGACCCTGATCTACGTCTTCGCGATGTGGAACTCGGGCATCATTCAGGGCCTGATGTGGCGCACCTATACCGAGAGCGGCACGCTCGCTTACTCGTTCACCGATTCGATGATCGCGATGCATCCTTATTATATCGCGCGCGCGATCGGCGGGCTGGTGTTCCTGAGCGGCACCCTGGTCGGCGCCTATAATATCTGGATGACGATCCGGCAGGCCGGCGCAACCCGCGACGCGCCCGAACGGGAGCTGCCGCTTCCCGCGCCGGCGCCCGCCAGCCTCCAGCCAGCGGAATAACGAGAGATGTTGGGAACCCATTACAAGCTGGAGCGCAAATCGATCCGTCTCGCGCTCGGGATCATCGTCGTCGCGAGCATCGGCGGCCTCGTCGAGATCGCGCCGCTGTTCACGGTCCACGGGACGGTCGAGGCCGCGCCCGATATGCGGACCTACACCCCGCTCGAACTGGCGGGGCGCAACATCTACATCCGCGAAGGCTGCTACGCCTGCCATTCGCAGATGATCCGCACACTTCAGGACGAGGTCGAGCGCTACGGCCCCTATTCGCTCGCGGCCGAATCGCAATATGACCACCCGATGCTGTGGGGCTCGAAGCGCACCGGGCCGGATCTGGCGCGGGTCGGCGGGAAATATTCGGATCACTGGCAGGTCGCGCACCTCACCAATCCGCGCGACGTCGTGCCGGTATCGGTGATGCCCGCTTACGCTTGGCTCAACCGCAACAAGCTGCGGACCGACGATCTCGGCAAGCATCTCGCGGCCCAGCGCACCGTCGGCGTGCCCTATACCGATGCGATGATCGCGAATGCCGAGAAGGACGCGATCGGCCAGGCGAGTCCCGATGGGAACGATGCCGACGGCGTCCGCGAGCGCTACGGCGACGCCACCAACATCCGCACCTTCGACGGCAACCCGGAGGTCGTGACCGAGATGGATGCGCTCGTCGCCTATCTCCAGATTCTCGGCAAGCTTACCGACGCGGCGCACAAGCCGCACACCGGGATGGAGGCGCGGTGATGATCGAGCACGAAACCGTGGTGGGATTCGCCAAGTCGTTCGGGCTGTTCTACCTGATCATCCTCGCGACGGTCGCGCTGATCTATGCGCTGTGGCCCGCCAACAAGGAACGGTTCGACCGGGCCGCAAAGGCCATTATCGACGACGAGGACAGGCCGTGTCTGTAAGAGAACGCGATCCGCTGACCGGCCACATGCTGACCGGCCACGAATGGAACGGCATCAAGGAACTCAACACCGCCGTTCCCTGGCCGGTCTGGTTCTTCCTGATCGCGACCTTCCTGTTCGGGCTCGGTTATTGGCTGCTGATGCCGGCCTGGCCGATCGGGACGACCTACACCAAGGGCCTGCTGGGCATCAATCAGCGCACCATCGTGACCGAGCAGGTGCGCGGCGCCGAGCAGGGTCGCGCCGCCTGGATGAACCGGATCGCGACGATGGATTATGCCGCGATCCAGGCCGATCCGGCGCTGATGCGCGACGTTCGCGATCGCGGCCATGTCCTGTTCGGCGACAATTGCGCGGCCTGCCATGGCATCAACGCCGGCGGCGGGCCGGGTTATCCCAACCTTACCGACGGCAAGTGGCTATGGGGCGGCACGCCCGACGCGATCTTCAACACGATCCGGGTCGGCATCAACAGCGACCATAGCGAGACCCATGTCAGCCAGATGCTGGCGTTCGGCCGCGAGCAGGTGCTCGACAGCAAGGCCATCGAGTCCGTGGTCGCCTACGTCATGGCGCTGTCGCGGCCGGACATCGCGAAGGCGCGGCCGCGCGCGGTCGCGGCGGGACGGGCGGTGTTCGCCGAAAACTGCTCCGTCTGCCACGGCGACGATGCCCGCGGCAACCAGACGGTCGGCGCGCCCGACCTCACCGACACCACCTGGCTTTATGGCGGCGACGAGCAGTCGATCACCGACACGGTCTATGGCGGCCGGCAAGGCCAGATGCCGAGCTGGGAGGCCCGGATCAGCCCGGTCGACCGCAAGATCCTGACGCTTTACGTGCTCGATCGCGGGGCGGCCGGACGATGACGCTGTCCCGGCCGCTCGTGCTCGCGATCGTCGCGCTGGCGACCCTGCTGGTGCTCGCCGCCAACGGGCACCTGGTCTATGTCGCGATGACGTCGCAGCCCGACTGCGTCGCCCACGACCGGACCACCGACGCGGCGGCGGGGCGCTTCGCGGCGGCCAAGCCGGCATGCTGATGTTCCCGCCTGCGCCACGGAGAGGATGATGACCCAGATTCCGCCTGTCGTGCCCCCGCTGCCGAGGACTCGTTCTCACGACCGCCAGTTGCCGGTCGGCAGCGGCTTCGCCTGGCTCCGGGCGGGCTGGGCGGACCTCTGGCACACGCCGGGGCCGAGCCTCGCTTACGGCGTCGGCATTTTCCTGCTCTCGACCGTGCTCATCACGGCGATGGTCCTGTTGCGCTGGGATTATATCCTGTTCCCCGCGCTCGCCGGCTTCATGGTGGTCGGGCCGTTCCTCGCGCTCGGCCTCTACGACAAGAGCCGACGGCTGGCGCGCGGCGAGTCGGTTTCGCTGGCACGGATGATCGTCCCCGAGATCGCGTCGCGCGGGCAGGTCCTGTTCACCGGGGCGCTGCTCTGCCTGCTGATGCTGGTCTGGATGCGCGCGGCGGTGATCGTTTACGCGCTGTTCTTCGGGGTCGGCACGTTTCCGGGCCTCGACCATATCGCGCCGATGCTGTTCACCACCCCCACCGGCTGGGCGATGCTGATCGTCGGCAGCGTGGTCGGCGGGCTGTTCGCGGCGTGTGCCTTCGCGATCTCCGCCTTTTCGATCCCGATGATGCTCGATCGCCGGCTCGACGCGCTGACCGCGATGGGCACGAGTTGGGCGCTCGTCATCCACAATCTGCCCGCGTTGCTCGTCTGGGCGGCGATCGTGCTCGTGCTCTCGGTGTTCAGCCTCGTCACCGGGATGCTCGGGCTGATCCTCGTCTTTCCGTTGCTCGGCCATGCGACATGGCACGCCTACGAAGCGGTGCGGTGAACGGCGGCGACGAGCTGCGGCTGGCCAGCCGGCAGCTCGCGCCGGGCCTGTGGCAAACCGATCTGTCGGTGCCGGGCATCCACTGCGGCGGCTGCATCCAGCGGATCGAGCGCGCGCTCAACGCGCTGCCCGGCGTCGAGCAGGCGCGGGTCAACCTCTCGACGCGGCGGGTCGCGGCCCGGTGGCGCGAGGCGCAGGGGCCGCCGCCGCTGATCGAGACGCTCGACGGGCTCGGTTATGAGGCGCACCTTCACGACTGGAGCGAGGACCAGCGGGACCGGACCCTCCCCGCGCTGATCCGGGCGCTGGCGGTGGCGGGCTTCGCCGCGATGAACATCATGGGGCTGTCGGTCGCGATCTGGTCGGGGGCGGCCGGCGAGACCCGCGATCTGTTCCACTGGCTCTCGGCCGCGATCGCCCTGCCCGCGCTCGCTTATTCGGGCCGGATCTTCTTCGTCTCCGCCTGGCGCGCGCTGCGTCGTGGGCAGACCAACATGGACGTGCCGATCTCGATCGGCGTCCTCCTCGCCTTCGCGATGAGCGTCTACGACACGCTCCACCATCAGCCCCACGCCTATTTCGACGCGGCGGCCTCGCTGCTGTTCTTCCTGCTGATCGGGCGCACCCTCGATCATCTGATGCGCGAGAAGGCGCGCACGGCGGTGAAGGGGCTGGCTCGGCTCGCCGCTTATGGCGCGCTGGTCGTCCAGGACGACGGGCCGCCGCTCTACCTGCCGACCGGCGAGATCGCGCCGGGCATGACGATCCTGCTTGCCGCCGGCGAGCGCGTCCCGGTCGATGCCACCGTGCTCGCCGGCCGTTCCGACCTCGATGCCGCGCTGGTGACGGGGGAAAGCGCGCCCGAGGCGGTCGCCCCCGGCTCGACGCTGCGCGCCGGCACGCTCAACCTCACCGGCCCGCTGACGATCCGGGCGGACGCCGCCGCGAGCGACTCGTTCCTCGCCGAAATGGTCCGGCTGATGGAGGCCGCCGAGAGCGGCCGTTCGGGCTATCGCCGGCTCGCCGATCGCGCCGCGCGGCTCTATGCGCCGGTCGTCCACAGCGCCGCGCTGCTGAGCTTCCTCGGCTGGATGCTGGCGACCGGCGACGCCCATCGCGCGATCACGATCGCGGTCGCGGTGCTCATCATCACCTGCCCGTGCGCGCTCGGCCTCGCGGTGCCGATGGTCCAGGTCGTCGCCGCGCGGCGGCTGTTCGAGCAGGGGATTCTCGCCCGGGACGGCTCCGCGCTCGAGCGGCTGAGCGAGGTCGATACGATCCTGTTCGACAAGACCGGGACGCTGACGCTCGGCAAGCCCGTGCTCGTCCCCACCGCCGCCGACCCGGCCGCGCTGGCGGCGGCGGCGGCGCTCGGCGCCCATTCGCGCCACCCTTACGCCCGCGCGCTGGCGGCGCTGCGGCCGGGGGCGTCCGCCCCCGCGTTCGCGGCGATCACCGAGCAGGCCGGCCTCGGCCTCGAGGCGACCGCCGACGGCGCGGTCTGGCGGCTCGGCCGGGCTGGCTGGGCGCTGGCCGGCGGCGGCCCGCGGCCCGATCCCGAGGCGGGCACGGTCCTCACCCGCGACGGCCGGTTTGTCGCCGCGTTCCGCTTCGAGGACGATGCCCGGCCCGGCGCGCGCGACGCCGCCGCCGCGTTGCGCGCGGCCGGGTTCACGCTCGAAATCCTCTCGGGCGATCGCGCCGGGCCGGTCGCGCGGCTCGCGGAAACCCTCGCCATCCCCGCTTTCCGGTCCGACATGCTGCCGGGCGAAAAGACCGCGCATGTCGCCGCGCTCGCCGCCGCCGGCCGGCGCGTGCTGATGGTGGGCGACGGCCTCAACGACGCCCCCGCGCTCGCCGCCGCCCACGTCTCGATGACCCCGGCCAATGCCGCCGACATCGGGCGACAGGCGGCCGACTTCGTGTTCCTCCGGCCGGGCCTCGACGCGGTGCCGTTCACGATCGCGGTGGCGCGGGCCGCGCGGCGGCTGATCCGCCAGAATTTCGCGCTCGCCGTCCTCTACAATCTGATCGCGCTGCCGATCGCGATCGCCGGGCTGGTCACGCCGCTGGTCGCCGCGCTTGCGATGTCGGGCTCGTCGATCCTCGTCGTCGCCAACGCCCTGCGCCTCCAGCCGCGGGACGCGCGCCGCCAAACGCGGGCGCCCCGGCAGCCGGCCGCCGTCGTCCCCCCTGCCCCGGTCCCGGCCGGATGAGCATGCTCTGGCTCCTGATTCCGATCTCGCTGGCGTTCGGCGGGATCGGGCTCGCGGCGTTTTTCTGGTCGATGCGGACCGGCCAGTATGACGACCTCGACGGCGCCGCCGCGCGGATCCTGTTCGACGACGACGTCCCGGATACCGCCGCCGCGCCGGGCGCCCGGCGGTCAGGCGCCCCCGGCGGCGTCGCTGCGGGCGAAGCCGTCGACCAGCGCCGCTAGCCCGGCCTGAAAGCTGTCCTCGAAGATCATCATTTCATCGAGATACTCGCGCATCGGCCCGTTGGCCTCGTACATCGCCCAGCCGAGCGTATAGGCGATCACCGCCGCCTGCCGCGACACGGCGGTGCGGCGATCGAGCCCCAGCGCCACCAACGGCGCCGCGATGCGCTCGGCGCGGCGCGCCGGGTCGGCCTGAGGCGACGGCTGCGCCAGCGCGCAGAGGCGGGCGCCGTCGCGGCGGCTCGCGAACGCCTGCCGCAGCGCCCGTCCGAACCGGATGAGCCATTGCTGCCAGCTCCCGGTTCGCGGGATCGAGTCATAGGCCCCGCCGTAGATTTCGCGCGCCATCAGGCCGAGCAGTTCGGCCTTGTCGCTGATGTGCCAATAGATCGCCGGCGCCTGGACCCCCAGCCGCGCCGCGACGTTGCGCATGCTCAGCCCGTCGAGGCCCTTGTCCTCGATCACGGCGAAGGCGGCAGCGACCAGCCGCGCCCGGTCGAGCTTCGGTCCATTCTCTCTTTGCATCCCCGCCATGATCGTGTATTTAACAGTGTTAAATCAACGCGGGTCAAGCAAGGGTCGGGAAAGGTCGAGAGGTGACGCGATGAAGTATGTCCGCAATGCCTGGTACGTCGCGGGATGGGCGCACGAACTGGCGCCGGAGGCGCCGCTCGCGATGACGATCCTGAACGAGCGGATCGTGCTCTGGCGGACGGCCGCCGGCGCGCTCCACGCGCTGGAGGATCGCTGCGTGCACCGGCTCGCGCCGCTGTCGCTCGGCCGGTGTGAGGGCGAGCGGCTGCGCTGCATGTATCACGGCCTGCTGTTCGATCCCGACGGCAAGGTGGTCGAGATTCCCGGTCAGGAGCTCGTGCCCCGCAAAGCGCGGGTGCGCGCTTATCCGGTGGCGGAGCGGCATAGCTGGCTCTGGGTCTGGATGGGCGATCCCGCGCTGGCCGACGAAGCCTTGATCCCGCCGGCGGTCGGGCTCGACGACCCCGATTATATTCTCGGCCACGGTCAGCTCGATTATGCGGCCGAGGCGCGGCTCATCAACGACAATCTGCTCGATTTCAGCCATCTGACCTTCGTTCACGCCAGGAGTTTCGGCTCGGGGCCGGAATGCGCGGCGACGCTGGCGGAGATCACCCCGATCGACCGCGGCATCCGCTATGCGCGGTGGATCGAGAATTCGCTCGGCTCGTCGTCGCGCAAGTCGGCCGTGCCGATGGACAGCTACTCGACTTACGATTTCGTGCTGCCGGGCGTGCTGCTGATGACCGGCGGCGTGTTCCCGCTCGGCACCGCGAAGGCGCTTGACTACAGCAAGCCCGACCTGAACAAGGCGGTGAGCGGCGTCACCTTCACCAGCCAGGCCGTAACCCCGATGACCGACAAGACCGCGCGCTACTTCTTCTCATGGGGGCCGCATCGCGCCCATGGCGACGCCGCCCATCGTGACCTGCTGATGACGATCGCGGCGCAGGCGTTCGGCGAGGACAAGGTGATGATCGAGGCCCAGCAGCAGGTCATCGACATGACGCCGGACCCGGTCGTCATGCCCACCGCCCATGACAAGGGCGTCACCTTGTTCAACCGCCTCGTCGAGAAGCTGTGCCGTCAGGAAGCGAACGCCCGCGCGCGGGCCGCGTGAAGCAAACGGAGGTTGGGGTGGATCGGAGCACGGACCGGATACTGACGACGCATGTCGGGGCGCTGCCCGGCCCGCACGACCTCTGGCAGAGCAGCGACGTTTCCGACGCGCGGGTCCACGAGGCGGTGGCCGAGGTCGTCCGGCGCCAGCGCGAGATCGGTGTCGACATCGTCAACGAGGGCGAGTTGTCGAAGGGCGGCAACTGGGTCTCGTTCATCAGCGAGCGCCTCAGCGGCTTCGAGCCGTCTCCCGACAGCGGCGCGGCCCGGCTGCTGATGCAGAGCGCGGACTGGCAGGAGTTCGACGACTACTATCAATCGGCCCTGGCTGGGGGCACGCTGTTCGAGCAGACCCGCGCCGCGCCGGCGCAGTCGTCGGGCTCGCGCCGGGTGATGGACTGGCGCTGCACCGGCCCGATCGGCTACGTCGGCGAGGACAAGCTCCAGCGCGAGATCGACGCGCTCCGCTCGGCGCTCGGCGCCATTCCGCCCGGCAGCGCGTTTCTGAGCACCACCGCGCCGCTCAGCGTGGCGGTCGGCCGCGCGAACGCATTCTACGACAGCGACGAGGCCTTCATCTTCGCCCTCGCCGAGGCGTTGCGCGTCGAATATGAAATGATCGCCGCGGCCGGGCTGCTGGTCCAGGTCGACGATGCCTGGATGGCGGCGCTGTGGGACCGGATCGGGATCGCGATGGGCCTCGCCGAATTCCGGCGGTTCTGCATGGTCCGGGTCGAGGCGCTCAACCATGCGCTGCGCAACATCCCGTCCGATCGGGTCCGCTATCATCTGTGCTGGGGAAGCTGGCACGGGCCGCACGCGCACGACATTCCGATGGCGGACATCGTCGATATCATGCTGGCGATCAACGCCGACGCCTATCTGTTCGAGGCGGCCAATGCGCGCCACGAGCACGAATATCGGGTGTGGGCCGGGACACCGCTGCCCGACGGCAAGATTCTGGTGCCCGGCGTGGTCAGCCACGCCACCCCGCTGGTCGAGCATCCCGAACTGGTCGCGGAACGAATCTGCCGCTTCGCCGAGCTGGTCGGCCGCGAGAATGTCATCGCGTCGACCGATTGCGGGCTCGGCCTGCGCTGCCACCCCCAGATCGCGTGGGCAAAGCTCAAGGCGCTGGTCGATGGCGCCCGCCTCGCCAGCGCACGCCTCTGGTAATCCGCCCCGTAATCCGCCCCGCCACCGACTCGACCCCGCGCCGGACACCGGCTATCCCTTCGGTGATCGAAACTACAAGGGAACCTTGCCGGCATGAGCGCGGGAATTCGGATGACCGGACGGGTGGTGGCCGCCGCGCGGGCGTTGGCCGGGCTCGGCCAGGCCGATTTCGCCGTGGCCGCCGGGCTCCCGGTCGAGACGCTCCGCGCGATCGAAGCCGGCGGCAGCGCGCCGGTGTCCTCCGAACCCGACATTGCCGGCCTCGAACGCGGCTTCGAGCATTTCGGGGTCGTCCTGGTCAAGGAATCCGACGGCATGGGCGCGGGCGTGCGGTTGAAATTCACCCGTCAGGACGTCCGCGACGTCGGCCGCCTCGAAGACGAAGGCGGCATCATCGGCTCCGACGACGCCCCCTGACCGCCCCGACGCCTGTTCGGGTAACGATTCCGCTGGGCTTAGAATGTCTTAGAGTGATTTCGAGGCAGATGGCATCATCTGCCGGCTCGGAAATCACGGCAAACCAACAAAAAGCAGGAGTCGATCCGATTCAATCTGAAGCGGATCGACTCTAGCGCCGGCGGCGCAGGATCAGGTAGAGCGCGCCGGCGCCGCCGTGGCGCGGGTGGGCGGCGCGGACGGCGGCGATCCGGCTGGCATGAGCCGATCCCGCGATCCAGTCGCCGATCGCCGCGCGGATCAGGCCGCGCCGTTCGTGGCCGGCGCGCGGCGCCCGCCCGGTGACGACGAGGAGGACGCGCGCCTCATCCGTCAGCGCCTGCGCGATCGCCGCCTCCAGCGCCGCATAGGCGCCGGCGAGGCTGTGGCCGTGGAGGTCGATCGCGCGATCCGGCGCGACCAGGCCGCGTTTCAGCCGCCGGTCCCAGCCGCCGTCGAGCGTGTCCGGCGCGACGCGGCGCGCTTTCGGCGGCAGCCCGGCGCGCGCCGGCCGCGGCAGTCGGGCAACGCCCTCGGGCATCGGCGGGGCGGCAGGCGAAGGCGGCGGGGCAGCGCGGGGTGTCGGACCGGCGGAAGGCGGTGGCGCATCGGTCGCCAGCGGCCGCACGTCGGCGGTCACTTTGCGCCAGAGCGCGCGCTCCTCAGGGTCGAGGCGCCGCCCCGGCACTGTTCGCTCCGTTGAGCCGGGCGACGGTGCCGACCGGCAGCAGCAGCCAGGCCTGGCCGCGCGCCGACATGCCGCCCGCGATCCGCCGCGCCTCGTCGCCCGCGCCCCAGAAGGTGTCGAACCGATTGGCGCCCTTGATCGCGCCGCCGGTATCCTGCGCTACCCACAAGCCGTTCGCTTCGGGGCGGTCGCCGTTCAGGAACACCGGCGCGCCGAGCGGGACGAACGCGGGATCGGCGGCGACGCTGGTCAGCCCGGTCACCGGCAGGCCCATCGCGCCGATCGGCCCGGCGCCCTTGATCTCGCGGAAGAACACGAAGCTGCGGTTGGCGTCCATCACCGATTTGCCGCCGTCGGGCTGCTCGCGCAGCCAGGCCATGATGCCCTGCATCGAGAGCCCGCCCGCCGGCCGGATGCCGCGATCGCGCAGCAGCCCGCCGATGCCGACATATTCGCGGCCGTTCTGGTTGTCGTAGCCGATCCGCATGATCTGGCCGTCGGGCAGCCGCAGCCGCCCCGAGCCCTGGATCTGGAGGAAGAAGAACTCGACCGGATCGGCCGCCCACGCCAGTTCGAGCCCCTGCCCGGCGAGCAGCCCGGCCTCGATCGCGGCGCGGTCGGGATAGGGGACGAGGCTGCCGCCCTTCGCCTGCCCGCGCAGCCGGCGCCCCTTGAGGTCGGCGGCGAACAGGCCGAGGTCGACGTCGATCAGGTCGGGCGGCCGCCGGTAGATCGGCACATGATAGCCAGGGCGTTCGTCGCGGGAAGCGGCGATTTCGGGCTCATAATAGCCGGTGGCGAGGAAGCGGCC
>Ga0182740_1001196_pt1 | contig 18608 bp, 15 predicted proteins | sample eDN5th37CKraftBY_FD_128872 | JGI IMG/M metagenome (GOLD analysis project Ga0182740, IMG submission 128872) | Enriched backyard soil microbial communities from Emeryville, California, USA - eDNA 5th pass 37_C Kraft BY (version 2) (version 2) | ecosystem: Environmental > Terrestrial > Soil >...
CCTCGCCATGTACCTTCAGGGCGTGGAATCGATCTACGATCTCAACTTCAACGGGCTCGAAGGCGACCGGAAGGTCACCTATGGCGATGTCTTCCTCCAGGCCGAGCAGGAATATTCGCGCCACAACTTCGAATATGCCGACACCGAGATGCTGTTCCGGCATTTCCGCGATGCGGAGGCGGCCTGCCGCAAGTATCTTGAAGACGGCGAGCCGAAGCCCGGTTCCAACGACAACCGCCACCTCATGGCGCTGCCGGCCTACGACCAGTGCATCAAGGCCAGCCACGTATTCAACCTGCTCGATGCCCGCGGCGTGATCTCCGTCACCGAGCGCCAGAGCTACATCCTGCGCGTCCGCGAACTGGCCAAGGCCTGCGGTGCCGCATGGCTGAAGACCGAGGGCGGAGGCGTGGCGGCGTGAAACACCACCGCATTCCCTCCCCCTTGTGGGGAGGGCTAGGGTGGGGGTGTCGGCTCCGCAGGACCAAGCTCCAAACTCCCATGTCCCGAACGACCAAAGCAGGAACGCTTCGCTCCAGAGCCCTCCGTCGGCGGATGACCGACGCCGAGAGGCGTCTCTGGTGGCATCTGGAGCGTATTCCTCTCGCCGATACTCATTTCCGCAAGCAGGCTTCGATCGGCCCGTATGTGGCGGACTTTGTCTGTCATGGGGCCAAGTTGGTTCTGGAGGTCGATGGAAGCCAGCATGGCCTCCTAAACGGCCTCGAGTCCGATGCGGCACGGAGCGCTTGGCTGAGAACGCAAGGCTACAGGGTTCTTCGATTTTGGAACCATGAAGTGATGAACCAGATCGATGTCGTGCTCGACACGATCTATGCGGCTCTTTACACCGCAAATTCGAACGGCGCAGGCGCCGACACCCCCACCCCTAACCCCTCCCCACAAGGGGGAGGGGAATAGAGCGGCGAACCAGTTATGCCCGATCTTCTCCTCGAACTCTTTTCCGAAGAAATTCCCGCCCGCATGCAGCGCCGTGCGGCGGAGGATCTCAAGAAGCTTGTGACCGATGCGCTCGTGGAGCGCGGCTTCCTCTATGAAGGCGCCAAGGCTTTCGCCACGCCGCGGCGGCTGGCGCTCCATGTGGCGGGTCTGCCGGTGAAGGGGCAGGACGTGCGCGAGGAACGCAAAGGCCCGCGCGTCGGCTCGCCCGATGCCGCCATCCAAGGCTTCCTGAAAGGGGCGGGGCTGTCCTCCATCGATCAGGCGAAGATCGAGAGTGATCCGAAGAAGGGCGAATTCTACGTCGCCGTGATCGAGAAGCCCGGCCGCTCGACGCCGGATGTGCTGGCGGAAATCCTGCCCGGCATCGTCAAGAACTTCCCCTGGCCAAAATCCATGCGCTGGGGCGCGGCGTCGCGCGAGCCCGGAAGCCTGCGCTGGGTGCGTCCGCTGCATTCCGTCGTCTGCACCTTCGGGCCCGAAACCGAGGACCCCGAGGTCGTGCGCTTCGAGATCGACGGCATCGCATCGGGCGACGTCACGAAGGGCCACCGGTTCCTCGCGCCGGGCGAGATCCACGTGAAGCGTTTCGACGATTACGCGCCGGCGCTGGAGCGCGCCAAGGTCGTGATCGATACGGATCGCCGCAAGGACATGATCCTGCACGACGCGAAGGACCTCGCTTTCGCGCAGGGCCTCGAACTTGTCGAGGACGAAGGCCTGCTCGAAGAGGTCGCAGGACTCGTGGAATGGCCCGTGGTGCTCATGGGCTCGTTCGATGAGGCGTTCCTCGACATTCCGCCGGAGGTGATCCGCACCACGATCCGGGCGAACCAGAAATGCTTCGTGCTGCGCGATCCCAGCACCGGCAAGCTCGCCAACAGGTTCCTGCTGACTTCGAACCTCGTCGCCGGCGACGGCGGCAAGACCATCGTGGGCGGCAACGAGCGCGTGGTGCGTGCGCGGCTCTCCGACGCCAAGTTCTTCTGGGAAACGGACCAGAAGGTGAAGCTGGAAGACCGGCTCGAGAAGCTGAAATCCATCGTGTTCCATGAGAAGCTCGGCACCCAGTACGAGCGCGTGGAGCGCATCGCGGCGCTCGCCAAGGAACTGGCACCCATCGTCGGCGCCGATCCGGCCCTGGCGGAACGGGCCGCGCGCCTCGCCAAAGCCGATCTCGTCACCGAGATGGTGGGTGAATTCCCCGAGCTGCAGGGCCTCATGGGCCGCTACTACGCGACGCTGCAGGGCGAGCACCCGTCCGTCGCGGCCGCCATCGAGGAGCATTACAAGCCGCTCGGGCCCTCCGACCGCGTGCCGACCGACCCGGTCTCCGTCGCCGTCGCGCTCGCCGACAAGATCGACACGCTGGTCGGCTTCTGGGCCATCGACGAGAAGCCGACGGGGTCGAAGGATCCCTACGCGCTGCGCCGCGCGGCGCTGGGCGTGATCCGGCTGGTGCTCGAGAACAATCTCAAGCTTTCGCTGATCTCGCTCCTCGCCAAGCCCTTTGCCCGCGATGCGAAGGATGTTCTCTTCGAAGAGTTCATGCAGGCCAGGAAGCTCGTCGAGGCGATCGACGACAGCGCCATCGCGGGACTTGTCGCTCATCCGACCCTTCCGGATCTCGAATCCATCTTCCGGCAGCGGCAGTTGGGGAATTCCGAGGGCCTTGCGCGCATCATGTATGTGCGCGCGCTCGACCTCCTTTCCTTCTTCGCCGACCGCCTGAAGGTCTATCTCCGCGACCAGGGCGCCCGTCACGATCTCATCGATGCGGTTTTCTCCCTCGAAGGACAGGACGACCTGCTCATGATCGTCCGCCGCGTGGAGGCGCTCGGCCGCTTCCTCGATACGGAAGACGGCCGGAACCTGCTCGCGGGCTATCGCCGCGCCGCCAACATCCTGCGCATCGAGGAGAAGAAGGACGGCCGTGCCTACAACGAGGCGCCCGACCTCCAGATCGTCAACGACCAGGGGCAGATCGAGGAGAAGGCGCTCGCCGTGGTTCTCCACGGCGCCAAGGAAGAGGCGAAGACCGCCATCGCGGCCGAGGATTTCGAGGGAGCGATGCGCGCCCTGTCCCGCCTGCGCCAGCCTGTCGATACGTTCTTCGACAAGGTCACCGTCAACGCGGAGGATGCGAACCTTCGGGCGAACCGCCTGCGGCTCCTCAACGACATCCGCGAAGCGACCCGCACGGTGGCGGACTTCTCCCGCATCGAGGGATAGGGTCGTCGGGTTGTCCTGAACCGAACCCATGCCTCGGAATAAGGCTGTTCCCACTCCTTTGGGGACGGCCCTCCAAGAGGCCGGCCGGGTTAATTCATGTTAAGGTGTTGCCCAGGGGGCACAGCCAAGTCGCCATCGACGCCCTAGGTAGGCGGCAACTGATTCACCTGGTTGAGTGACCATGATTCGACGCCTGCTGATCGCCGCTCTCCTGAGCGCGCCCCTTGCTGCCTGCCAGACCGCCCAGCAGCAACCCAACGAGGTTGCCGCAACAGACGATTCGGCCTGGTATATCGGCACCATGCCGGACAAGCCGCACGACATCCCGCTGGTCGATCGTCGCCGGATGGACGCGAAATACGCGCGCCAGACCGTGGAATACAAGGGCCCCGAGAAGCCGGGCTCCATCGTGGTCGATATCGACGAACGCATGCTCTACCTCGTCCAGCCTGAGGGCAGGGCGATCCGCTACGGCGTCGGCGTCGGCAAGCAGGGCTTCTCCTGGAAGGGCATCGCGTCCGTCGGCCGCAAGGGCGTATGGCCCAACTGGTCGCCCACCAAGACCATGGTCGGCATCAAGCCGGACCTGCCGCGCTACATGGAGGCCGGCCTCGACAACCCGCTCGGCGCCCGCGCCCTCTACCTCTATCAGAACGGCCAGGACATCCTGTTCCGCATCCACGGTACCAATGAGCCCTGGAGCATCGGCGAGCAGGTCTCATCGGGCTGCGTGCGCATGCTCAACGAGGATGTGGCCGACCTCTACGAACGCGTCCCCGTCGGCACGACGGTCTATGTGAAGCGCAACGGGCGATACCGGGTCTGAATTCTGACCGACGTGGCCGGCCTACGTCGTCTACTACGTGGGCCAACCAGTTGTGATGCTTCGGGATACGCTGGCTCGTCAGATCACGAAGAAAACCGCATGAGTCAGCGCCAGCTTCTTCGGAAGCGTGGCGATCTTGGTCTGCGCTGCGGCGCCGGTGCCATCGGGATCGTAGTAGAGCACGCCCTTGCTGCTGTCGTAGATGATCCGATCTGAAGCATCGTGTGCTTTTGCGCCCTTCCAGAATGCTGCTTTCGCCAGCTTTCCGGGCTTGTCGAGTGATCCCCTGCCGATTCCTTTGAAGAACTTGTCATCGAGCCAGATGACATCTTCATTCACCCGAAAATCGGGCAGCTTGTCTGGATTGCTGCGGCTGTTAGGACGAGTGTCGAATACGAATACGTCCTTGCCGGCTTCGCCTTTGAGCGAGTCGATGCCGGCGCCACCTCGGAGGGTATCGTTTCCCGATCCGCCGACAAGAACGTCATTCCCGCCGATTCCGGAAAGCTGATCGTTTCCGGAGCCTCCCGTTAGACGATCCGCCTTCTGCGTTCCCATCAGGACGATATTGGTCGGCAATGGCAAAGCAGGATCGTTTGGTAGAGGCAGAGTGAGCGCCTGATCGCTAAACTGGACGATCTGGATGTTGCGGAGGAGGTCAGTTCCATCTCGGCCTGCGACTTTGTCAGTTACCGTCACGCTGCCGTCGGCCAGAGTTGTGATGATATAATCGGTTCTCGCGCCAGAGAATATGGCCCGGTCGTCGCCGCTGCCTCCATCGAGCGTATCGTTGCCGCTGTCGCCCGTGAGAGTATCCGAGCCGTCTCCGCCAAGCAGCAGATCCTGGTCTGAGCCTCCATGGAGGGTGTCGTTGCCGGTGCCGCCTTCGAGCGTGTCGTTGCCCGCGTCGCCGGACAAAATATCGAAGCCGCCATTGCCGACAAGGCGGTTGGCACCTGAATTGCCGGTCAGAGAGTCGGCACCGGAACCGGCGATGACATTTTCGATGTCCTTCAAGGTATCCAGGCCGTATCCAGTGTCCTGGGCCGTGATCAGCCTGAGATCGACGGCCACGGCGCTCCTGCCCTCGAAGCTGGCTGTGTCCTCGCCTTCGCCGCCGTCCAGTACGTCGTTGTCGGCTCCTCCGATCAGCGTATCGTTGCCGCGTCCTCCTGAGAGGGTATCGTCGCCTTCGTTGCCGATGAACAGGTTCGCACTGTCGTTGCCCTTGAAATGATCTGCTACGAGACCCCCGGTGAGGTTCTCGATGTTGAGATAGACGTCGTTCCCCCAACCACTCGCCTGTGCCGTGGTGATGCCGAGGTCAACGACCGCAGCGATGTCGGTGCTTTCGAAGGTGACCGTATCGATACCGTCTCCACCATCAATGATGTCGTCGCCAAGCCACTGCCGGATGCTTTCATCGCCTGCTCCGCCGTAGAATGTATCGTTGTCGTTCCCCATGTCGACGATGCCGCGGATAGCACCTTGTCGATTGTCAACGAAGTCATTTCCGTCAAAGAGCTGGATATTTCCAACAATGAGGCCGTGATTGATGATCTGGTCAATGTTCGCACCATTGCTTGTAACCGAGTTTAAGCCGGCAATGATGGTCCCTGTATTGGTGAGAACGTTCAGACTGGGGGATGATGCCATCTGCCGAAAGATGATGCTGTGACCTCCACATGCAATCGATCCCGAATTGGTGATTGTTGTGTTCTGTCCATATGTGAAGATGCCATGACTAGCGTCGATCGAACCGGTATTGGTAATCACGAGGTTCGAGCCATGGATCTCCATGGCACGTGGGCCTGTGATCGTGCCTGTATTGAGGACGGTGTTGTTGTTCGTGCCGCCGATGCTGATCCCGATAGAAGCATTCCTATCTGCAGGATTATCGACCGAAATCGTCCCGTGATTGATGATGGAGGCGCCGCCGAGCGCAACGCCAATGCCGTTCCCCGCCCGCGCTGTCACTGATGCGCCACTATAGACGGTAACGCGGTAGCTTGGCCTTGTGACTGAGCCATCTAGAATTCCCCAGTCCCCCTCGACGCTGCCATAAATCGCAATGTCACCGCCCGCGCCGGCCGTCGCGTCCACTCCGTGCTGGCCAGGGGGCGCGGTGACTGTGACCCTATCGATGGTCAGCGAGGAGGCATCAGCCGTGAGCACGACGGAATCGGTTTGATCTTGTTGGATGATGATTGGAGAAGGCATAAATCGCCCCATGCTGAAAATAGTAATATTATTTCATATTGTGCTGCTGTGTAATATTCTTCTGGTTGTGACGGCTGGGGATCAACAAAACTTTAAGATGCGGGAAATCGGCTCCCCGTCTCGCTCCCTTCTGAGATGAAACCTCGGCTGTTCAGCTTGCGTTTCGGCTCCATATGTTTCAAGCCAAAACCGGCGCCGCAGCAGGGCGTATTCGAAGCCAAGGGATCGAGCGATGACGCAGTGGGTCTATACCTTCGGGGATGGTCGGGCCGAGGGCCAGGCGGGAATGAAGAACCTGCTCGGTGGCAAGGGTGCCAATCTGGCCGAGATGTCCAACCTGGGGCTGCCGGTGCCTCCAGGCTTCACCATCACGACGGAAGTCTGCACCTACTACTACGACCATGGCCGCGCCTATCCCGAGGAGCTGAAAGCCCAGGTCGAGAACGCGCTGGCCTATATCGGCAAGCTCACCGGCCGCACCTTCGGCGATGCCGAGAACCCGCTCCTCGTCTCCGTCCGCTCCGGCGCCCGCGCGTCGATGCCCGGCATGATGGACACGGTGCTCAATCTCGGCCTCAACGACGTCACCGTCGGGGCACTGGCCAAGGGTGCCGGCGACGAGCGCTTCGCCTATGACTCGTACCGGCGCTTCATCACCATGTATTCCAACGTGGTGCTCGGCCTCGAGCATCATCACTTCGAAGAAATCCTCGACGAGTACAAGGACCGCAAGGGCTACAGCCTCGACACCGACATGACGGCTGCGGACTGGCAGGCCATTCTCCCGCGTTACAAGGCGCTGGTCGAGAAGGAGCTCGGCAAGCCCTTCCCGCAGGAGCCGGAGGAGCAGCTCTGGGGCGCCATCGGGGCCGTGTTCGGCTCCTGGATGAACGCCCGCGCCATCAAGTACCGCGAGCTGCACGCGATCCCCGCGAGCTGGGGCACGGCGGTGAACGTGCAGGCCATGGTGTTCGGCAACATGGGCGAGACCTCGGCCACCGGCGTGGCTTTCACCCGCAACCCGTCGACCGGCGAGAAGGAGCTCTACGGCGAGTTCCTGATCAACGCCCAGGGCGAGGACGTGGTGGCGGGCATCCGCACCCCGCAGGACATCACCGAGAAGGCCCGTGTCGCCTCGGGCTCCGACAAGCCCTCGATGGAACAGGCGATGCCCGAGGCCTACAACGAGCTCGTGCGCATCTACGGCATTCTCGAGAAGCACTACCGTGACATGCAGGACATGGAGTTCACAGTCGAGAAGGGCAAGCTGTGGATGCTCCAGACCCGCAACGGCAAGCGCACGGCGAAAGCCGCGCTGCGCATCGCGGTGGAGTTGGCGTCCGAGGGCCTGATCACGGAAGAAGAGGCGATCACCCGCGTCGAGCCGGCCGCCCTCGATCAGCTCCTGCATCCCACCATCGACCCGAAGGCCGAACGCAAGATCCTGGCCTCAGGCCTGCCGGCCTCGCCCGGTGCGGCTTCCGGCGAGATCGTGTTCAACTCGGATGACGCGGAAGCGGCCAAGAAGGCCGGCCACAAGGTCATCCTGGTGCGCGTCGAGACCTCGCCTGAAGACATCCACGGCATGCATGCGGCCGAGGGCATCCTCACGACGCGTGGCGGCATGACCTCGCACGCGGCAGTCGTCGCCCGCGGCATGGGCAAGCCCTGCGTGTCGGGCGCGGGCTCGATCCGTGTGGACTATGCCACGCAGACGCTCACCGTCGCCGGCCAGACGCTGAAGAAGGGTGAGATCATCACCATCGACGGCTCCAACGGCCAGGTGCTGCTGGGCCAGGTGAAGATGCTGGAGCCGGAACTCTCCGGTGAGTTCGCCACGTTGATGGGCTGGGCCGACAAGGTGCGCCAGATGAAGGTGCGGGCCAATGCGGAGACGCCGCTTGATGCCAAGACCGCCCGCACCTTCGGGGCCGAGGGCATCGGGCTGTGCCGCACGGAGCACATGTTCTTCGAGGGTGACCGCATCGTGGCCGTGCGCGAGATGATCCTGTCCGACGACGAGGCGGGCCGCCGCGCGGCGCTCGCCAAGCTGCTGCCGATGCAGCGCCAGGATTTCGTCGCGCTGTTTTCGATCATGAGCGGCCTGCCGGTGACGATCCGCCTGCTCGATCCGCCGCTGCACGAGTTCCTGCCGCATTCGGAGGAGGAGATGGAGGAGGTGGCGAAGGCCATGAACGCCTCCGTCGACAAGCTGAAGCACCGCGCCCGCGAGCTGCACGAGTTCAACCCGATGCTTGGCTTCCGTGGCTGCCGCCTGGCGGTGGCTTATCCCGAGATCGCCGAGATGCAGGCGCGTGCCATCTTCGAGGCCGCCGTCGAGGCAGGCAAGCAGACGGGCCAGCCGGTCGTGCCGGAGGTCATGGTACCGCTCGTCATGACGAAGGCGGAGCTCGACCTCGTGAAGGCGCGCATCGTCGCCATGGCGGAAGCGGTCGCCAAGGAAAGCGGCGTGACGGTCGAGTATCAGGTCGGCACGATGATCGAGCTGCCGCGCGCAGCCCTGCGGGCCGGCGAGATCGCGGAATCGGCGGAGTTCTTCTCGTTTGGCACCAACGACCTGACCCAGACGACGCTCGGCATCTCGCGCGACGACGCGGCCTCGTTCCTCGGCCCGTACACGCAGAAGGGCCTGTTGCCGGCGGATCCGTTCGTGACCATCGACCAGGAAGGCGTGGGCGAGCTGGTGAAGCTCGCAGCCGAGCGCGGCAAGCAGACCCGCGGCAACATCAAGCTCGGGATCTGCGGCGAACATGGCGGCGATCCGGCGTCGATCCACTTCTGCCAGTCGGTCGGGCTCGATTACGTGTCCTGCTCGCCTTATCGCGTGCCGATCGCTCGCCTTGCCGCCGCGCAGGCAGCGCTCGGCAACAAAGCCGCGAGCCAGGCATAAATGGCGCTTTCCTGGACGCGTCTTCTCTATATCGGGGCGGTGCTGGCTTCCGGCATCGTCATCGGTCTCCTCGTCCTGAGTCATCCCGAATGGCGGCAGATGGCCTTGCAGCCCGTGATATGGCCATTCATGGTGTCACTGGTGATCGATCTCATCATCGGACGACTGGCCGCGCAGGGTCGGGCCATGCCGCTCACCATGGGCGACCGCTTCGTTGCCGTGTTCGGAGCGGGGCTCATCATCACGCTGATCACGGCTTCGTAGAACACGACATCAGGGGGAAGGGATGGCTCTGCACAAAGGCTCCTGCCATTGCGGCAAGGTGATGTTCGAGGTCGAAACTGATCTTGAGCAGGTGATCGCATGCAACTGCTCCATCTGCAGCCGGAAGGGCTATCTGCTCACCTTCGTGCCGCGCGGCGCCTTGACCGTGGTGCGCGGGGAGGAGGATCTCTCCACCTACACGTTCAACACGCACACCATCCAGCACCGCTTCTGCTCCACCTGCGGCTCGGCCACCTTCGGCGAAGGCAGGCAGCCGACAGGCGAAGCGATGGCGGCGATCAATGTGCGCTGTCTCGAAACGGTGGATCTGGCGGAGATCAAGCCTATCCCGTTCAACGGGCGGGATCGGTAAAGGGCATTCCGTTGGTCATCCCGGATCGGCTGTGCCCTCCGGGATGACGAGAGGGGCGTGCTGTGCGGCCTCACGCCATCGCTTCCGTCGAGCGACGCAGCCCCATATACTGAAACTCCGCATACATCAGCACCGCGAGCGCCTGCGCGATCACGAAGGCATAGCCTGCGCTTGTGGGCGTCACCCAGCCGCTCGCCAGCAGCAGTACGCTGTCGAGAACCCAGAGGGCGTTGCCGAGCACCACGGCCCAGGCCACCGGCTTTCGGATCTGCTCCCGCAGGCCGAGCCAGCCGATGAAGGCCGCGTAGGGCAGGAGAATCAGGCCGGCGATGCGCAGGAGCATGTCCGGCAGGCCGAAGATACCGCTCAGGGCTCCGGCGCCGATCAGCAGCATGAGCCCGAAGGCGGCGCTGGTGGTGGCATCGGCCACGAGGGCCTGGCGAAGAAGCGGGGAAGATTGGATCGTCATCATGGCTGTCTCCTGTCATCGGTCGGCTGAAGGCCCCGACCATGGATGCAGGATTTCCCAAGGACGGAACCCGGTCGATTACCTCGGAGGTCATGGAAGATGGGCGCGCGTCACGTTATGGTGGCCTCATGACGACAGCGAGCACCCGACCCGTGACCACCGACCGCCATGTGGGCGATTACCTGCGTGAATGGCGCCAGCGCCGTCGCCTCAGCCAGATGGATCTCGCCCTCGAGGCCGAGATCTCCACGCGGCATCTCAGCTTCCTCGAGACCGGCCGCTCGCAGCCGAGCCGCGAGATGGTGCTGCTGCTTGCGGAGAAACTCGATATGCCCCTGCGCGAGCGCAACATCATGCTGGTCTCGGCGGGCTACGCGCCGGTCTATTCGCAGCGTTCCCTCGACGATCCTGCCCTTGCCGGCATGCGCCAGGCGGTCGATCTCGTGCTGAAGGGCCACGATCCTTATCCCGCGCTCGCGGTCGACCGGCATTGGTCGCTCGTGTCGGCGAACGATGCTCTCGTGTCGCTGATCGGCGACGTGGCTCCGGCCCTGATGAAGCCGCCCGTCAACGTGCTGCGCCTGAGCATCCATCCGGCCGGTCTCGCGCGGCGCATCGTGAACTTCACCGAATGGCGCAACCACCTGGTTCATCGCCTGCACAAGCAGGTGGATGCGACGGGCGATGCGGTTCTGGCTGCTCTCATCGAGGAGTTGCGTGCCTATCCGACGCCCGATGCGGCGGCACGTGGTCCGAAATCGAACCACGATTATGCCGGCATCGTCGTGCCGCTCCAGCTCCAGACGGAGGAGGGGGTACTGACGCTCTTCAGCACCACCACGATCTTCGGAACGCCCGTGGACGTCACTCTCTCGGAACTCGCCATCGAGGCCTTCTTTCCGGCGGATCCCGAAACGGGTTCGGCCCTGCGGCGCCTCGCCGAGAAGCGTCAGGCTGCCGCAGCCAAGGCCGGATGAGGGGAGACCGAGCTTAACCACCCATCAACCTTAACCCGCGATAACTTTAAGACATCGGAGCTCTCCTGCTGGATGCTCCGTGATGTTCATGAGTTTTTGCAGGGTGTTGCGCGTGCGTCTTCCGTATCGTCGTTCTCGGGTGAAATGGATCTGCGCCACCACGGCCCCCTGGGCGCTGGCGACCGGCCTGCTGATCTCGTTCACGGCCTCGGCCAGCAACGACCTGCATTCCGGCGTCAGCTTCACGCCGCGCAGCGCGACCGCTCGTCTCGTCGAGACCGCGTTGATTCCGCCGACCGGCGCTTCCATCGCCGATGGAAAACTCGGGATCGATCGCGACATTCTCCGCTCCATGCCGCGCTACGACCTGCCGGATGAAACGGCCGATTCCGAGCCGCTCAAGGCCGACCGGAAGGCCGATGCGGGGCCCGATCCCGTTGTGGATCGCGCGCTGAAGGGAAGCCCGCTGGTGGCACCGCATGCCACTCTGTCCCGCCGAGCCAAGCAATTGCGTCCCACGCTCGAGCATGCGACCGGCGCGCGACTGCTCTACAGCCACGACGAGCGGCTCCTGCCGCCGACCGTCCTCATGGAGGGCCAACTCGAAGCGCCGGAGACCGAACAGGTTTTCGAGCCCTGGGAAACCCCCGAATACACCACGACGCGCCAGGCCACTTCCGTGCAGTCGCCGGCGGCTGCCGCGGCCGGTTCCACCGGAGCCGCGGCGAGCCCGACGACCCCCATGGTGAAGCGCGCCACCGCCTTGTCTTCGGCCACCCCGGCGGCGGTCGAGGCGACGCCGATCGAAATCGCGGCGGCTCCCGTGTCCCTGCAATCGCCGCGCCTCGACCGGGGCGGCTATGGGGCCCTGAGCATTCTGCCGAAGAGCGACGATGCGGATCGGCCGCGCTATGCCGACCTGATCGATCCGGACAATCTGAGCAAGGAGCAGCGCTGCCTGGCCGAGGCCGTCTATTTCGAGGCCCGCAGCGAACCCGTGGAAGGGCAGGCGGCGGTGGCCCAGGTGGTGCTCAACCGGGTGAAGAGCGGACTCTATCCCTCCAGCATCTGCGGCGTCGTCTACCAGAACCGCCATCGCCATCTCGCCTGTCAGTTCACCTTCGCCTGCGAGGGCAAGGCTCTTCGCATTCGCGACACGGAATCCTGGGAGCGTGCCAAGAGCGTCGCGAGCGCCGTGCTCGAAGGCAAGACCTATCTCGCCGATGTGGGCAGCGCGACCCACTACCACGCGGATTACGTGAAGCCCTACTGGGCTCGCCGCCTGAAGAAGATGGACGTGATCGGCCGCCACATCTTCTACAAGCTCAAGCCCGGGCAGACGTGACAGGGATCCTCGCAGGTGCGTTTCGGCACTTTGAAAAATGCAATAACGTACTAAAAACCTGGGTGCTGCATCGAAGGCGAGGACAACGTGGCGAGCATCCGAGGTTCCGTTCCGGGTTCCGGTTATGGCAATGCCTATGTGGATTCATTGATCTGGGGCGGAACGGCCTGGGATGTCGCGCGCGGGCCGATCAAGGTGTGGTTCGGACAGGGCGGTGATTTCGAAGCGGCGAGCGCCGTTCACGGTTCCAGCGATATCCTGCCGAGCGGCTCGTCGGTTCAGACCTGGAGCGACATCGAGAAGTCCGTTTTCGATTATGCGGCCCAGGTTTACGCCAGCGTCTGCGGGCTGAGATTCGCGCTCGCTACATCCGCCGCGGATGCCGACATCGTCTGGTGGAAGACTGGTTTGGGCGGCGATGTGCTCGGCCTGCACGAATTGCCGGACAGCGGGCAGGTCTGGGGCTATTTCGACCCTGCGGCGCCCAGTTGGAACAGCTTCTATTTCGGCGGCGACGGGCTCAACACCGTGCTGCACGAACTGGGACACGGAATGGGACTGGCCCATCCTCACGACGGCGGGACGGACGAGGGCGCGACGGCCTTTCCGGGCGTCTTGGACGCTTTCTCGACCGGCCAGAACGGTCTGAACCAGGGCATCTGGACGGTCATGTCCTACAACACCGGCTGGGACGGCGCCGGGTACGACACGACCTACGGCAACCAGGCGGGGCTCGGCGCCTTCGACATTGCCGCCCTGCAGGCGCTCTATGGAAAGAACATGGAGACGGGCCAGGGGAACGACGTCTATACGCTGCCGACCTGGAACCTGGATGTCGACGAGCGGGGATGGTACTGCCTCTGGGATGTGGGCGGACAGGACACGATCACCGCGGCCCAGGCCTATGCGGGCGTGACCATCGATCTTCGCCCCGCGACGCTGGTGCAGGGCGATCCCCATGCGGGAGGCTACGTCTCCCGCGAGAACGGTGTCGCAGGCGGCTATACGATCGCGAACGGGGTGACGATCGAGAACGCGTCCGGGGGACGCTATGCGGACAGGCTCCAGGGTAATGCGGCCGCGAACCTGCTGAAGGGCAACGGGGGGAACGATACGCTTCTCGGAGGGGTGGGCGACGACACCCTGCAGGGAGGGGCCGGCAGCGACAGGCTCTCCGGCGGCGCGGGGAAGGACAGTTTCCTGTTCGACAGCAAGTTCGGCAAGACTGCGAATGTCGACCGGATCGACGACTTCAACCCGATCCATGATTCGATCCTGCTGGAGAACAGGATCTTCACCAAGCTGGGCGCCGGCAGCATGTCCGTCCCGAAGGTTCTCAAGGCCGGCATGTTCGTGAAGGCCGGGAAAGCGCAGGATCGGGCGGATCGCATCATTTACGACAAGAAAACCGGAGCGCTCTCCTACGATCCGTATGGCACCGGCCCGGCCGCGCAGGTGAAGATCGCCACCCTCGACAAGAACCTGAAGCTCGGCCACCAGGACTTCTTCGTGGTTTGAAGAAGGGGAGGCCGGAGAAAACCGGACCCTTTCATCCATCACGTTTCATCATGCCAAAGCCTACAAACTTTCAATGTCGCTGATGCGTGAGTTGGGGTAGTCTGCGCGCCCTGTTGCCTCCCTTAAGGGCCGTGAGCATGTCCGCTTCCCCCGCTCGATCCCGCTTTTCTCCGGAAATCATTGTCGTCTGCGGTTGCCTGATCGCCCTGATCACCTTCGGACCGCGGGCCTCCACCGGCCTGTTCCAGCTGCCCATGATCACGGAATACGGCTGGGGGCGTGACACGTTCGGCTTCGCCATCGCGATCCAGAACCTGCTCTGGGGCTTGGGCCAGCCCTTCGCCGGAGCGGTGGCGGATCGGTTCGGGGCGCTCCGGGTGCTCTGCGTGGGCGCGCTGCTCTATGCCCTCGGCCTCGTCGTGATGGCCTATGCGAGCACGCCCGGCATGCTGCATCTCGGCGCCGGCGTGCTCATCGGCTTCGGCCTGTCCGGCTGCTCGTTCAATCTGGTGATCGGCGCCTTCGGCAAGCTCCTGCCGGAGAAGTGGCGGCCCATGGCCTTCGGCGCCGGCACGGCGGCGGGCTCCTTCGGCCAGTTCCTGTTCCCGCCCATCGGCAACGTGCTGATCGACAGCTTCGGCTGGCATCAGGCCCTGCTGGTCTTCGCCGCGAGCGTCCTGATCGTCATGCCCCTGGCGCTGGCGCTCGCCACGCGGCCGACCGGCGATTCGGCCCAGGCCGGCGCAGCCGCGCAGCCGCGCCAGTCGATCAAGCAGGCCCTGACGGAGGCTTTCCAGCACCGCTCCTATGTGCTGCTGGTGCTCGGCTTCTTCACCTGCGGCTTCCAGCTCGCCTTCATCACCGTGCATCTGCCGGCCTATCTCAAGGACGCCGGCCTTTCGGCGGCTGTCGGCGGATGGACGCTCGCCACCATCGGCCTTGCCAATGCGGTCGGCTCGCTCGCCTCGGGCTGGCTCTCCACGCGCATGTCGAAGCGCTGGCTGCTCGCCTGGATCTATCTCGGCCGCTCGGTGGCGATTGCCGCCTTCATCCTGGTCCCGGCTTCGCCCCTCAGCTCGATCCTGTTCGGTGTTTCCATCGGCGTGCTGTGGCTCTCCACCGTGCCGCCGACGTCGTCCCTCGTGATGCTGATGTTCGGCACGCGCTACATGGCCATGCTCTACGGCTTCGCGTTCTTCTCGCACCAGGTCGGCGGCTTCCTCGGCGTGTGGCTCGGTGGGCTGCTTTACGAGATCAACGGCAATTACAGCGCGGTCTGGTGGCTCTCGGTCCTGCTGGGCCTCGCCTCGGCCCTGATCAACCTGCCGATCAAGGAGCAGCCCGTGCAGCGCGGGCCGGCCCTGCAGCCAGCGGAATAAGCTTCGGAACTCGTCCGAAGGAATGAGCCTGAAACGCTTGCCCTGGTCCTCCGCCGCACCACAAATGGGTGCGGGGAGGAATCGGAATGAGCACGTTCAAGGCCGTCGTCATCGACAAGAATGAAGCCGGTCAGAGTGTCGACATCCGCGCGTTCGACGAGGCGGATCTCATGGACGGCGACGTCACCGTGCGCGTGTCGCACTCGACGCTGAACTACAAGGACGGCCTCGCGCTGACCGGCAAGGCGCCGGTGGTGCGCCGCTTTCCCATGATCCCCGGCGTCGATCTCGTCGGCACGGTAGAAACGTCCTCCCATCCCGATTTCAAGCCGGGCGATGCGGTGGTGCTCAACGGCTGGGGCTTGGGCGAGACCCATCTCGGCGCCTATGCCGAGAAGGTACGCGTCAGGGGCGAGTGGCTGATTCCGCTCCCGCAAGGCCTGACACCCCTTCAGGCCATGGCCGTCGGCACGGCGGGCTACACGGCGATGCTGTGCCTGATGGCCCTGGAGCGCCATGGCCTCGGCCCCGATCGCGGGCCCGCCATCGTGACGGGTGCGGTCGGCGGCGTCGGCTCGGTGGCCGTGGCGCTGCTCGCGAAGGCCGGATGGCACGTGATCGTCTCCACCGGGCGGCCCGAGGAGGCCGACTACCTGAAGAGCCTCGGAGCCGCCGAGATTCTCGACCGCAGCGAACTCTCCGCTCCAGGGCGGCCGCTTGCCAAGGAGCGCTGGGCGGCGGGAATCGATACGGTCGGCTCCACGACCCTCGCCAACCTCCTGTCCATGACGAAATACGGCGGCGCGATCGCCGCCTGTGGCCTCGCGGGCGGGATGGATCTGCCGGCGACCGTTGCGCCTTTCATCCTGCGCAACGTGGCTTTGCTCGGGGTCGATTCGGTGATGGCGCGTAAGGCCCTGCGGATCGAGGCCTGGAACCGGATCGCCGATGAGCTCGACCATGACAAGCTCGCGGCCATGACCACGACGATCCCGCTCGATCAGGTGCTGGAGGCGGGCCGAAAGATCGTCGAGGGAAGGATCAAGGGGCGCGTGGTGGTGGAGATCGCGCGCTGAGAAATCTTCGCCGAAAATACTCTAGAGCATTTTTCGGCGAAGTGGATCCGGTTCGTCGTCAAAAAATGCGGCACAACAAAGAAGAGGGCTGATTCCACGCCAGTGGAAACAGCTCTAGGCCGGCTCCGAAGCCGGAACTCTCTTCCCGGCGCCTTCGATTGCTCTTCTCTGCTTGGTGATCTCGGTCGCCATGAAATCCATGAAGGCGCGCACGCGGGCCGATTGGCGCAGGTCGGGATGGGTCAGGAGCCACAGGCCGGCCGAGAACTCCGGCTTGATCTCCGACAGACGGACGAGATCGGGATTCGAATCCGCGATGAAGCAGGGCAGGGGGCCGATGCCGGTTCCGGCCTCGACCGACTCCGCGAGGCCCAGCACCGTGTTGACCTTGTAGACGATGTTCTCCGGCGCCACGTGCTCGCGCACGAACCGGGCGGCCTTCATGGCCGCGAGGTTGTCGCCGAGCGCGACCCAGTGACGGTCGAACAGATCGGCGAGGTTCACGTCCTCGGGGCCTCTCACATTGGGGAAATCCGCAATCCGCCCGTAAATCGCCCAGGCAATCGTCGCCACGCGGCGTCCGACGAGCGTCTCCGGCGGATCGTCCGTGGCGCGGATCGCCACATCGGCATCGCGTTTGGACAGGTTGAGCGCCTGGTTGGCGAGCACCACGTCGAGCCGCATCTCGGGACAGGCGGTGATGAAGCGGGCGAAGATCGGGGTCAGAAGATGGACGAGGAGCGTGTCGTTGGTCGTGACCCGCAACTCGCCGGTGGGAGCCACGGCCTGGCCCGCGAGCTTGCGGGTGAAGGCGGTGACATTCTCGTCCATCTGCTCCGCCAGCGCCGACATCTCTTCCCCGGCCGGCGTCAGGACGTACCCGGTTCGGTGGCGCTCGAAGAGCTTGACGCCGAGATTCTCCTCCATCTGGCCGAGCCTGCGGAAAACCGTCGAATGATTGACGCCGAGCCGTTCGGCGGCACCGGCAAGGCCGCTGGCCTCGGCGATGATCTTCACGAGCCTGAAATCGTCCCAGTCGAGATGCTGCTGCTTGGACATCGGTTTGCATTCCCGCAAGAGAATTCCTGCAAATGTAACACTGGTTTTGCAGTAGGGAAAGATTATCCTCCCTAGCGTCAACAACGGCCGGCGGTTCTCCTCCTGCCTGGGGCGATGCGAGCCGAAAAACCGGGCGCCCCGCGTTCCAAATTCAAACCGATCGGAGTTCACATGACCAAGGTCCTGGTGCTGTATTATTCGTCCTGGGGACATATCGAGCAGATGGCTTATGCGGCGGCCGAAGGCGCCCGCGAAGCCGGCGCCGAGGTCGCGGTGAAGCGCGTGCCGGAACTCGTCCCGGCCGAGGTGGCCCAGGCCGCCCACTACAAGACCGACCAGAAGGCGCCCATCGCCACCGTCGAGGAGCTGCCCAAATACGACGCCATCATCATCGGCACGCCGACCCGCTACGGCACCATGACGGCCCAGATGAAGAACTTCCTCGACCAGACCGGCGCCCTGTGGGCGCAGGGCAAGCTCATCGGCAAGGTCGGCTCGGTCTTCACCTCGACGGCCACCCAGCACGGCGGCCAGGAAGCCACCATTCTCACCACCCTGCCGGTGCTCCTGCACCACGGCATGGTGGTCGTCGGCCTGCCTTACTCCTTCCAGGGCCAGATGGGCGTGGACCAGATCCGCGGCGGTTCGCCCTACGGTGCCTCGACGATCGCGGCGGGTGACGGCTCGCGCCAGCCGACCGAGATCGATCTCGACGGCGCCCGCTTCCAGGGTCGGCACGTCGCCCAGATCGCCGCGAAACTCGCTGCGAAGTAACTCCTCAGCAACGAGCCGGACCAAGAGCCCTCATCCTGAGAGTCTGGCCGATAAATCGGTTGAGCGCCTTTCCCTCCCCCTTGTGGGGAGGGGTGGCTGCGAAGCAGCCGGGGTGGGGGTGTGAGCGCCACGCTGGTCCAGTTCAGCGCCCACACCCCCACCTCCAACTCCTCCCCACCGCAAGTCGGGTGTTCCCGACTTGCGGCAGACAAAAGACAAGTCTCG
>Ga0182740_1001198_pt1 | contig 18573 bp, 21 predicted proteins | sample eDN5th37CKraftBY_FD_128872 | JGI IMG/M metagenome (GOLD analysis project Ga0182740, IMG submission 128872) | Enriched backyard soil microbial communities from Emeryville, California, USA - eDNA 5th pass 37_C Kraft BY (version 2) (version 2) | ecosystem: Environmental > Terrestrial > Soil >...
CCGAACAAGCCCTTGCCGCCCTGTGCGACATTCAGGCTGTTCATTAACTTGAGCACGACGGGGATCAGTTGAAGCAGCGCATCTTGCCATTCCATTGTGCCATCGATCAGGCCCTTCATGACTCCGCCAAATTCACCGGCTGCGGTATTCCATGCTTCTTGGGATTCCTTGGCCTGCTTAAGCGCCATGGCTTCGCGAACGTAAGCATCAACACGTTCGTTGATCCGTTGGACCTGCCCTTCTGATAGTTGTGCATTCTGCCAGTCGGCCTCGCCTTTTTTGCGGGCTTCTTCGCGGGCCTGCTTCAACGCTTCCTGTTCAAGCTTCAACCCCTCCTCGCGCCTCAACTGCTCCGCATAGGTCAGGTTAAGAGCATTGCGCTCTTCTATGAGGGTTTGGGTACGATCCTGTAGAGCCTGAAGGCTATTATCGAAGCGATCGTCCGCTGTTTTACGAGGCGCGCCCTGCTTCTTCTCTGGTTTGTAGAAGTCTGGGAAAAGTTCCTTCCACGACTTTGTTGTCGGATACCGAGAGCCCCAACGCGCATTGAACTCCTCATCATCCAAATTCTTCGGACGACGATCCGATTTTGCGCCAACTCCAAGATCGGTTAGGCTCGATGCCTCCTCCTTCAGAAGGCCGAGTGCTGTCATTGCAGCCAAGGCTTTGCGCGCAATATCCTGAATTTTCGCGATTATCTTCGTGGTGTCAGGATCAGCCTCTGAGAGTTTGTCCGTCTCCTTGAGAAGTTCTTCCAGCGATTTTTCGCCGGTCACAAACTCGCCCCAGAGCTTCTGAAGTTCCTGCTGCATGCCAACGGATGACCAGCCGTTGAGCGCGCCAAGCTGCTGAATTGTCGCGCTTGCCTGATTGCCGAAAGCTTTCAAGTCTTCTTGCGCGGTGAGCAGGTTGACGCGGCGCTGGGCTTCGGTCGCGGCGCTTGCAACGAGATCAAGAGCTTCAGCCGCCTTTTTGATATCCCCCGACGAATTCATCGATTTCCCGCCTGCGTCGTCGATCGCATCAGCATATCGCGAAGAACGCGCCTCAGCCTCAGCCGCGTTCTTCGACACCACGTACATGACGCCGCCAATAGCAAGCAGCGCAGCCCCCATCGGCCCGCCGATAAATGCCCAGGCTGAGGATATCGCGCGCCCCGTTGCGGCCATAGCCATGCCGCTGACAGATGCTGCCCTCAAGGCGGTGGCATGCTGTTGCGTTGCGGCTGTAAGAGCCTTCTGCGATGCAAGATTGGCCACATTGGCGGCGTGAAGCTGCCGGGAGGCGACAACACGGGTCCGCTCAGACGCGACGCCTTGGGTGACCATCGCATAATATGCTTTGGCACTGGCGAGACGGGTGGCGTTTGCTGCAGCCTCGACCTGCGCTGCTTTCAGCGCTTCAGCGGCCGAAAGGCGGGACTGTACAGCGGTGGCAGCGAGGACACCCGCCCACTGCTTGGCAGCGCCCAGTCCACGACCGGTGAATGCAGCGACCGCTGCTCCTCCGATCAGAAGGAGAGAATCCGCCACGGTATCGATGTTGGCGGCAAGCGCATTCAGAACGGTGACCAGAGCGTTCGAAGCGACGGATGCCCCTTCGGAATCCATCGTGTACTTGGTGACAGCGTTACCGACTTTCACCCAAGCCTGCTCGATGGTGGAAGTTGTCTTCGCAAACTCCTCGTCGATCCGTTTCGATGCACCAATGATCGCCTTGGTGACAACGTCGGCGGTAAGCTCGCCGGCATGAGCCATCTCGCGCAGCTTGCCGATGTTGACGCCAAGGCTTTCCGCCATGCCGCGCAGAAGCACCGGAGCGTTCTCAGCGACAGAACGGAACTCATCACCGCTGAAGCGATTCGACGCGATACCCTGAGAAAGCTGGATTGCGGCGCCCTGCGCTTCCTGTGCAGTGGCGCCACCAATCGCGAACGACTTCTGGACGGTCTCAGTGATCCGCAGCAGCTTCTGCTGGGAGAGGCCAAGATGCTCTGTTGCCCGAGCGGTACGGGCGTAGATGGTAACGGTGGCATCAAAGGCGGATCGCGTCCGCTGGGCGACATCGAAAAGGGAGTCCTGCGTATTTTTAAGATCCGCCGAATCCTTGGTGACCGTCTTCAGCTGGTTGCTGAGAAGATGAGCACCATCGGCTGTGCGGATCATCCCTGCCACAATCGCGGCGGGAACGAGGCCACCAACCGCGACACCAGCGGCCAGTGCCAGACCGCGCATTTGGTCGAGTGCAGTTGATGCCCGCAAGGCGCTCACCGTGACCCCGGTAAGTCCCCGCGTGTTGATGCTGGCCAGTGAGCGATTCAGGCTGAGAACCGAACGATCGATGCCGCCAACCGCCTGCTGTGTGCGCTTGCCTGTGCCTTCCACAGTCGACGCAAAAGTGTTCAGCCCAGACACCGCTTGGCCGAAGCTCGTGGTCAACAAGACGTTGATTGAGCCAACTCTCGCAGCTGATGAAACCATGCTACGTACTTTCGGTGGTTGGGGCGGAACGAATGCGTTCGACGACTTCGCGGAACGAGGGAGCCTTGTTCTCGCGGGTCAGTTTTTCGAGCTTTGGGATTGTCTTCGCGCGTTGCAGTTTGGCGTTCAGCCAATGGAGGGTGAGGTCACGCTTGAACTGGGCGGTCTCTTTCTCCGATCTGGCCTTACCAACCCGGAATATCTCAGCCGGCGTCAGCCGCCAGACTGTGACTGGGCAGATGCCAAATGTGTCAGCAACTTCAAGAGACCGCTCGACAACGCTTCGTCGAAAGGGATGCCGGCCTCCTCCGCTGCCTCCTTGGCCCGCTTCAGACCCTCCGCATCAGCCTTCTTGCGCTCGGCCTCGGCTGCCTTCGTGGCCTCCTCCACCAGTTCGGCGTGCGTCTTCCCAAGCCAAGCCATGGACACAGCATCCATGATGGGCTTTGCGGCATCAGCAAAATCGTATCCGCTTTGGAAAGCAGCGCGGAAATCGAAATCCTCGCCGATCTTCTCGACGCCCTTGCTGTCACGTTTGCGGAGACCAATGCTGAGGATCTTCGTCAGATCGGGAAGCGCACGGTCGACACAAGCCTGCTCCATCACGTTGAAAAACTGGCGGCCGAACTCTGCTTCCAGCTCCGCGAAATCTTCGAGATCAAAGGCGATGAAGACGCCCTTCCCAAGAGCGGGAAGAGCGACCTCGCCGCGGTACTTGTTTGCAGCCACGGCTCACCTCACGGGATCGGATAATAGGCTTCAGCGCCGGTCTTCTTGAGAGTGACCGTCATCTGCATCACACCCTGAACCGGGAAGGAGCGCGTGACACCCATGACGAGCCCATAGAACTCGTAGCCCTCGGTTTCGCCCGGAGCCTCGATATGGAAGGTGACCACTTCCCCGATCTTGCCCCGCAGGCCGGTCGCCCGATTGTGGGTGGCGTGCGTCGGGATGTAATTGACCGGGAAACTCATCTCGGCACCGTCCTTCAGGGCCGCGATATACTCACGGCGGCGATTGGGTGATTGATGGTTGGTGACCTCAACGAGTTCGACGCTGTCACCATCCTCAAAATCACCGACCTCGCCGATTTCCGCGAAGGTTTCCGGCGAACCGCCATCACCCATGAGCAAGCGTGTTCCGTAGCCCAAACGAGCTTCACTGTTGGGATTCGCCATCTTTCGGTCCTTTCCAAAGAAAATCCCGGCGCGATGGCCGGGTCCGGAGTTGTCAGATTTTCAGGGATATCAGTCCGCGAGACCTTCCTCGTCGGCGTACTTGACCTGCTTGCACTTATGAATTTTCGCCTCTTGGGCGTTGAAGGTGGTGCCATTGCACTTCGGGCAGGCCCACATCTGGATACCGGACCAGCGCTTTTCGACCATGCCGCCGACACCCTCGATGTCGGCCGCCGTTGGTCGCTTCTTTTTCTCAGGCATCCCTGCGGGCTTCACCGCCGGTGCACTTCGGCGTTTCGGCGCATTAGCGGATTTTTCTTCGTCAAGATGGTGCCGAAGCTCGGCGTTGCGCTGTTCCTTCCGGGCGACAAGCCGCCGTTCGAAATCCTCGAACTTTTCCGGCAGCGCAGAAACATCCGTTGCCTGCTCGGCTTCTTTCCGGCGAGCCATCACGTCGCTCCTGTGAAAAATGCGGTGAATTCCTGGACAGAGGTATAGACCTTGGCACCTTCGTCATATCCAGCCGCACTGTTGAAGTGAGAGGTCATCTGGACGGTCATACCGAACCGCTGGCCTTGCCAATTCTCCAAAGCGGCACGTACGGCATCACCAAGCTGGGTGGCGGCCTGAAATGTGTCTGCCCTGCATGTGATCCGGAGATGGCCATCGTAGAGCCCCACAGGGCCACTGTGCGTGTATTCAGCGCCGGATTCTGGCATCTCCAGCAAAATGTTAGGTCTCAGCGCTTCCTGATCGACGCGAACAAGATGGAAGCCGCCAATCGCCTTACTGTTCACCGCCGCGGTTTCCGCAAGCACAGCGCGGTAGAGGGTCAGAATGATCATCACTGCCCTCTATAGGCAACGGTGTTGGCGTAGCGGATCATGCCGCCGCCGAGTTCAGATGCCATGATCCTGACGACGTCATCGTCATGGGCGAAATATGCTGGTTCCAGGAACGGCTTTGCCTTGGCTCCGGGATGCATCTGGCGTCGTTTCGGCTGCCAGTGCGGCCGAGTGCCGGCCTCAACAAGATGCGCGATCCCGACACCTCTGCCGGTCGGCGCAATCACCCATTGAGATAGCGCGCTGGATGACTTCAGCTTCCTGATCTTCATGGACCGGCTGAGCACGCCGCGATGATAACTGCGGTTCGCCTTGAGGTTGGCTTTCGTCGCCCGGAGCATTGGCGCCAGAGCCTTTCGGGATGCCGCCCCGACCTGCCCTTTCGGGAACTGAGCAAGCCGCCGGATAGACCGTGCGGTTTCCCGATATCCTGTGACTTTGGACATCACATCGCCCCTTTGACGACATCCCAGGCCTTGCCGGACTGGATTTCCGGAAGCGTCCATTGCGTCCAAGCCATACGGCAGAACCAATCGTTGCGGTCGGGCATCACCAGAGGTGCAGTCACATGATGCGACGTCACATCCCACGCCATCGCCCCATCGTCAGTCGTGATCGCCGGCACACCGGCGAGGACAGCATCAACCGTCGCATTCGAATTGTAGGCGATGACGCATGTCGCCTCAGAGAGATCGTCGGCGAGACTACCTGTTGAGACCATATATGACGGGACCGGGAACTCCTGCCCTCGCCTCACGGCCTCTGGATGGGGACGGAAGCGGGCATCAACACCCAGTCGATCCAGATCGTCGATGGTATCCTTGAGCCATCCTAGATAATCGACGCCGCGCAGAGATTGATCGCCGAGAACCTGACCCGCGATCAGATAATATCCGTCGAATCGCTCCCAATCCTTGGCGAGGTCGCCGTGGTTTTCCCAGAATCGCTCGCCTCCATCCTGAGGTTCAGGAAAGCGGGCTTTGCCGTTGAGGCCATCCCATCCAAGCGAAGTCCAGACGTTCATCCGGTCGCCGATATAGCCGCGCTCCATCACCAGAACAGGCTTATCGAAGCCGCTTTCCTTCAGCCGGCGACCGATCCTCCAACCCCAGCAAATGGCGAAGTCCGCTGCCGGATCTGGTAGGTGAGAGAATGTTGAACACGGAACCCGATGCCGGCCGAGCCCCTGCACCATCGCCGAGACATAGCCGCTGACCGCCCTGCCGGGCGACAGATAGACCGCTGCTCTCATTTCAGGATGCAGCCGATGCCCATCTTCGAACCATCGTCGACGAACTCGACGTGATCATGCTTCGCCTTCAACTCGACCCAGAGGCGAGGAACCTCAACCTTGTTCCCATGAACTTTCTCGGCCTGCCCCTCGCCTACGATGTCGTGAAACGCAATCAGCGGCGCGAACTGGGAATAGATCTCCCAGTCAGCTTTGACGCCATCATAACGGTGGTCGCCATCGATCAGGGCTGCATCATATGGCCCCTCAACCATCGCGAGCTGCCTGATGCCTGACGAGGTGCTGTCACCAAAGATGCAGCGGACGTCATAGCCGCGCCTGCGGAGATCAGAACATGCGTCTTCCAGCGATCCGCGGCTTTTGTCGGTTCCCCACATCCCGCCGGGAAGATCGACCGCGACACCCTTGGCTCCCTTCGGCAGAGACATCATCACTTCGAAGAAAGTGTCGCCATGCCTTGCCCCGATCTCCAGATACCGGATGACCTGTCTTGCCTGCATCAGGGCGATGAACGATCGCAACTCGAACTCGTTCTGGCTGGCCCGGCGGCCGGATCGGGTCTCAAGCAAGGGCATCCTCCAGAGAAACTATTGGCAGCCAATCGATTGTCGACGCCGGCGAGGCGTTGAGAACAGCCACGCCGGCATTATCGAGATCATCAGTCAGCAGCCGAAACTTTGCCCGCCAAGCGCTGGTATCGGAGCACATGTCCATTCGGCCGCCATGCCGGCCGAACCAGTGGTCACGGGCGAAATCCTTGTCGGTGAAGTCCAAGGCGACGATGACAATCCGCTTTGCCCCGAGTTGGGCGGCGATGTGAACGGCATGATGCCCAGAGTTCGGCCCATACCGAAGCATGCCGGGCGTCGGGTCGAATCCGTCCACGCCTCTGACGTACTCCTCTGGGTTATGAGCCACGACACCGTCGATTCCGATGACATGCTGGACGTCGTAGCGGCCCAGATTATTCCTCGAAACCTTGACCTTCCTGAACCCCGGCACCCCGCTGTGATGATCCCACCATTTTGCATCGGCGCTGTAGAGGATGTCTGCAAACCAGCACGGATAAACCGCGTCGGAAACAGCAATGACGCGGCACCGATCAGAGGATCGAGCGATACCGATCGAGCGGACCTGCGCCAGAGACAGTGAGGGACCGCCAGCGACAACAACGGCTGTCTCACCAGCCCAGATATCGCCCGGGGCAAATAGATGGCTCACTGTGGGATATCCTCTGGCAAGGCCCCATACCTCTGTCCCTTGAGGTTTGCCTGGATCATGATGTCACCATGGCCGTCATAGTCCGGCATCACAGCGAGGAGATCGAAGACGAGGCTGTCTGCCCGGATGCCATGGGTGCCATAGTCATGGGTGTCATTGTAGACGGCGCGCATGACCTCGCTGACGCCCTCCAATTCGAGGTAGTCGCCGCGGATCGTATGGGTGACCACCGCTTCGAGTTCGGCGCCTTTGAAGATTTCCCGGCCACGGTCAGGATTGATCGACACCCAGACCTGTCTGTCCTCGACCCACCGGAACTGATCGCCCCATTGTGGATCGACGAACTTGACCTTCTTCTGGATCAAAACGAGGTTGGGATGACGTGATGGGATCATCACCAGCCACCATTCAGTTCGTGGCCATTCGGCACGCGAAATTCCTTGACCAGTGAATCAACGCCGAAGACTATCTTCTTGTCCACGTTCATAATTCTGGGGTCGAGGAAACTTGCCTCACGGGCGACCATGTAATGGGCGGCAAGCAGATAGGAAGCCTGCCTCAAAGCTGCCGGGACCTGCTCCGCATCGGTTGCGCCAGCCTTGTATTCGATCTCCATTGAGCCAATCTGGCCGACCAGTCCGGTATCGATGCGGGTCACCATGCGATCCACGGTCTGGGTATATTCTCCATCAACCATCGTGGTTTCGACATCACCAACCGCGTACTTGATATGGACGATTTCAGCCGATGCGGTGCGGGGTAGATAAACGACGGGAAGGACGCGGCGCAGACGCAGAACAAGCGTCTGCTCCATCAGCGCCAGATTGGTGCGCTTTTCGACGTAGGCGTCAGCGGCCTCGATCCAGAACTTGATCAGGTCGTCTTCCGATCCGTGCCTGATCCTCCTGCCTGACTTCACCAGATCGACGCTGATCGAGGTCGCGCTGGGTGGCGTTTTCACGGTCAAATCCATGGCGTCCTCGATCCAGATAGTCTGAAGGCCGGATCATGCGATCGGCGTATCGGGCGTCCTTATCAGGCACCGTCGCCGCCCTCGGCCTGCTTCTCGGCGTCGCCTTCAGGCTCACCGGCCAGTTCCTTGGCCTTGTCGATCTCAGCGGCAAGGCGGGCGGCGCCCCAGCGGGCATCAGCATCAGAGCCGGTCAGTTCCTTGAACTCGGCACGGAGACTGTCCGTCGCCGAGCCGGGAAGCACTGGATCGCTTTCCTGCTTCGCAGGGTTGAACTTGCGCGAGGTGATCTCGGCACCGTCGCCGCCCTCGGCCTGCTTCTCGGCGTCATTCTTGGTCCCGATAAGGGCAGCGTACCCCTTTCGCACGAGATCCTTGGCGATCTCGGGAAGGAAGCCGGCCTTTTCACCGGCGACGTTGGACGCATAGTTCTTCTTGAGAACGACAACGACCAGACCGCGCTTGTTTGGCTCGAACGGGTTCTTGCTCATGATTTCTCTCCAAATGATGAGGAGCGAGCGGCCCGTGAGCCGCCCGCGACGCCGTAATGGCTTAGTAAGCGCCCCAGTCGACGCCGGTGATGTTCACCACAGCGCCGGCATGGCGGATGTCAGCGTCGTGATGCATGATCGCGCGAACCAGCGTGACATTGCGCTGGAATGCGGAGTGCATGTCGTTGCCGACCTTGTACGAGGCATCTTCCGACACCTTGAACGAGAGACCGCTGGCCTCACCGAACAGGACGTGGCTGAAGTCGATCAGGCTGATGTCGGACTCATCGCCGCCGGTGCCGAGGTTGATCGGCCACATCGTGGTTTCAAGAACCGGCTTGTTGCGGAGACGAGGACCGCCAGCATCCGGCCCGAACTGGATCTCGGGGTAGACACGGTTACCGTTCCCATCGCGAAGACCGGACAGGAAGATGCGGGTGCGTGGCGCCATAACCCATGCCGCGCGACGCCCCATAACCTTGCGGTTGCGCATCTCGGTTTCAGCCCGGGCAAGGCTGGCCTCGATGTTGTCGATGAGCGTCGACAGACTGGTGATCGCCGCGAAGGAAGGCACACCGGCGATCTTGGTGATACCGGTCGGCGTATTGGCCGTGCCGGTTCCGCGAAGCAGGTTGAGATCCATCAGCTCGCCGAGGGCGCCGCGCATATCGTCCTGGATGAAGGACTCCATGCCACCGATCGACCAGGCTAGCAGTTCGTTCGAGGCCGGGACGATGACCGAAAGGCGCTTTGCCTGCAGGACAACGTCACGGAACGTCTGCTGCTCGACGCCAATGTCGGTAGCCTCGGCACCATAGCCACCGGTGACGCCCGTATCGCCGGCTGGAATGGTCAGGTTGCCATTGGGGAGGCCGATCTTGCGGGGACCGCCAGCGAGGAATGCCGAATCCTCGCGAAGGATTTCGATGATCTCATTGGCGAGCGGCGTCGGGACGGCGTAACCACCATCAGATGGCGTCGTGGAAACCAGTTCCTTGGCCATCTGGCCAAAACCATGCTTCTCCAGCTCCGCCTGCGGCGTCGAACGGGAATGGTGGGCCGCGATAATCGACGTGACCGCCATGCCGAACTTCTGGACCGGAGTGAGATCCTTCTTGGGCTGGGCGGCCGTACGCTGACCGCCGTTTCCTTCAGTCTCATCGACCGGAACAGCGGCACGCTTGATGGCTTCGTCAACCTCGACAGCCGTGGCGATCTTGGCTTCGAGAGCCTTGACCTCATCCATAGCCGCCTTCAGGGCGTCGGTGTCTTCCTGCGTCGCGCCGTCAGCGAGCGCCTTATCACGCAGTGCAGGGAGGCCCTTGATCTTTTCCGCGAGGGCCGCACGGAGCTGAGCGAGATTCATATCTCGATCCTTTCTCTCAAAGAAAAACCCGCCTCAATGGGCGGGTCTGGGTTCGGTCCTCGCGGACCAGTTTATCGGGCTGGCCCGATGGCTTAGGCGGCGATGTTGTTCCTCGCCGCGATCTCTTCAAACTCGGCCTGAAGCGACTTCTGTATTTCTGGATCGGCCTTGCTCGGCTCGGGATTATCGGCTTTGAACATGCCTCGGATGCCGCCGATCAGCTTGGAAAGGATCCCCTTCCCTTCTTCAGGCAGGGTGTCGACCTTAGGCTCGACGCCCTTGAAGACAGCCTCAACACCTTCTTCGATTGCCTTTGCCATCTCTCCGACGGCCCTTTCCACTGCATCGACGTCCTCTTGATCCTCGTCAGTCACGACGCTGGCGTGAACCTGCTTTGCCGCGGCTTCCATGCGGGCCGTCAATTCGCGCACCTCACACAGCCATTCCGGAGCATCGATCACGAGGCTGGTTTTGTTCCCGCTTGCATCCTTGTGCGCAGCCTCCAGGTCGGCTTTCGGCACGATCAGGCCGGCAGCAGTGCGCTCATAGGTGTCGAGCACTTCCTCAAGGAAGTCACGGGCGAGCGTGTTGCCTTCCTTGATCGATTTTGCCAGTGCCGCCGGATTGGCCGGGATCGAGACGATGGAGCACTCGTAAAGCTCCCATTCGAGGATGTCGTAAGCCCAGGTCGGCTCACCCTTATCGTCGAGCTTGCGCTCAAGCTTCTTCGGCATAAACCCGATGGAGGCGGCGCGAAGAATGCCCTGAGCCATCAGGTTGTAGGCCATGTCGACGTGGGCAGCGGTTCCTTCAGACGCCAGCGTCGCCCTGCCCTCGATACGCTTGCCCTTGTTCTGGACATCGGACCATGTGCCAAGGATGAGGTCGCTGCGATGATTGAGGAGACAGATCGGGTTGGTGTCGAACCGGCTCAGATCGGCGCCCTTGGCCCGCACGGTATCGCCGTAACTGTCCGTGGTCTCATCGGTCATCACAAAAACCGCCGAGCGGGTGGCCTGATCGAACGTCTTCGGCATCTTTGCCGCCTTGTAGACGACGCCATCCCGCGCCGTCAGCGAGCGCTTGCCGAGATATTCGTCGATACTGACTTTGTTGGGCATACTCGCCTCCTCAGTTCTTCACGAGGCGGAGGATTTTGTCCTCACCCTCTTTCTTGGGCTTCTTCTCGTCGTCGTCGAGCGCAGATACTTCTTCTTCGCCGGGCGCATTGCCGCCCGCCTTCATGACCACTTCGCTGTTCTTGTCGACGACCACGAAATTGCCGGAGAACATGCGCTGGCGGCCGATCTCGCCACCGGCGGCGTTGTACCCGATGGCCTCGCGCATCTCGTCATATTCGAGCATGCCGTTCTTCCAGCGGCTCTCGATCACCTTCTGACGCTGGAAAGGATCGGAGGCATAAGCGGCTTCTTTGTCGAAACCGATGAAGAATTTCTCCTGCTCGGCCTCTGTGAGAAGAACTGGTTCAGTCGCCTCACAAACCGCGTCGAAGATCGGAACCAGACTGTCGTCGACGTACAGGCGCTCCATGCTGTCGAGATTGTCGTATTTGACGCTGTCGAAGACGTAAGCTTTGTGCGGCGGCACCCCGTAAAACCGGCAGATGTCCATCATGGCTGCCGTGTTCGCCTTCAGGAACTCAGTATCGACCGCCGTCAAGCTCATCTTCTCGACCTTCGGCGATTCACCGTTGGCGCCCTCCAGGATGAAGGGCTTTCCCTTTTCGCGAGAATGCTTGGCCTGCGCGGTCAAATCCTTGTTCAGACGCTCCCACTGCTCATCGGTCAGACCTTCGGGGAACGTAATCCCCAGGATCGGCATGCCGCCGTTGTTGAAGATGTCCGTCTGGAACTTGTGCATGTGGTTGAGCAGATCGAATGCTGCTCGGGCCACATTCGACGTCGCGATGGAGTCATACCCGTTGAATGACCTCAGCCTGATATGGGCGATGTGATCATCGAGAAGGCCACCACGCGCCCAGCCATACTGCGCTTCGGCATGAAGACCATTCGGGCTGACATCGTAGACATAGCGGCGCCGGCCGGTATCGACGCGGATCGTGACGTCAGTGTGCGGGATACCCTGAATTTCCAGCAGCTTGTTGTCCTGCGCACGGCGAGCGGCGACGTAATACTGCGATGCCGTTGCCAGATAGCAGGTCGTGATCCGCAGAAATTCTTTGATGCCGTAATACCGACTGGTCCGGCTATCCAGTATCTTCGCAACCGGGTGCTCGCTGGGCTCGACAATCTCCGCCCCACCCTTTCGACGGCGATAGAGGTAGACAGGCGTCCGGGCAACATCGCGGGAAAGAACGTCGATACACTTCAAGCTGACAGCGAGACGAAGCATTGCCTGCCGGCTACCGGCGGCGACGTACCCCATTTGGAAAAGCTCGTGCAGGTTTGTCGTCGTCCAGAGATGATCCTCAGACGCGCCGAAGCTGCGCACGGCGAGGCCAGCGCTCTTATTCGTCTCTGGTTCGATCATAGAAGGTGCGTCCGACGCGCTTGCTTTTTGAGATTCTTAAGCTTTTCGAGCGGGCGGAGATTGGTTAGCGCCCACGCCGCCCTGAACGCAGGGTGGTCAAATCGGTCATATTTAAAGGATGCGAGTGGGACGATGTGGTCGAGATGCCAATAAATCCCGAAATTCTCCCAAGTCATCCCATTGGTAAACTGACGTTCGATGTGCTTACAAAGTTGCGATTTCGTGTATCCGAACGCTTCTTGCCAACTCTTGTTCTTATAGCCAAGCGTATCAGGACAGCTTGGTTTCCACTGCCTCAAGCGCAAAGCTTCCCTGACGTTGTTACCCACAGCGTGAGAGAAACGTTGTTCTCCGGATCTGCCCTCCCGCTGGAGACGAGTCATCATCCGAACCTTTTCAGGGTTGGCCGCTCGCCACCTTCGGCGGTTTTCCGCCTCTGTATCGCCAGACCTCTCCCTGCGCTCTCGGTTGATGCGCTCTCGGTGCTTTTCAAGATACCGACGTTGCGCGTCCCTTTGCTTATGAGGAGCCTTAACTCGCGAAATTCTCGCATTGCGGGCGTGACACGCCCTACAATAACTCTCCAGCCCGTCAGGGGCGCCAGCTTTCGGACCGAAATACTCGCTAGTTCGCGGATTTTCTGTGTCGCACTGGCTACAAGACCGACCATTACGGATATTATACTTTTGACGACCGGCGAGTGGGTCACCATGTCGCTTCCATCGCATGTAGTGAGAACCGCACCACCCCCGCGAATTGACAGGCTTGCCACATCCGTCGATCGAGCATACGGGTTCGTTAGCCATCGTTACCTCCGTGAAAGGTTATGGTGGTTAGAAGCCGTCGCGGTGTTACCAGCACCCGTCGGCTTCGCTGGTTTTACCCCACACCGACAGGTGATCAAGTCAATCGCCGACTATTCTCATGCCTCTTATAAGCATTTCCGATGGCCGTCTGACCTTCAGGGGGTCGACCTGTTCGAGGTAACAGGCATGCGCCATGCACATCCCATCGAACCCATCGATCTTCATACGGCTATGCTCGGAGACCTTCTTGGGCAGGATCAAATCCGCCGTGTTCTGGCCACCGATGGTATTTTCGACATTCCAAGCCAGTACCGGGTTTCCGTTGTGAGTGAGACCCTTCGTCTTACCCACGGCACGGGCAGTGATATCCTTGCAAGGCTCCGAATAGTTCGGGGCGTTTTTGCGGAAGGCCACCACCGGCTTTCCCTGTTTCGTCAGGCTGCCCATCAGCGCATTGGCCTCACGGTCGTCGATCGCGATCAGTTCGACCTCGGCGATGTCGCATAGATCGAGCAAATCTTTCTCGATCTCGACATAGGTATGGAATGAGCCGGGCGTGAACGTCAGCCAGCCATTCTCATGCCAGTGCTCGTAGATGTCTCGGACCTCTTCATCATCCCGCCATGGGCCATGCTCAGGGACATAATGCTTGGCGAAGAAGACGACCCTCCCATTCGGCATTTCGAACTCTGCCACCCAGCAAACCATGTCGTTTCGCGTGGCGAGATCGACACCAACCCAGCACCGCTCTCCAGCGAACTGGAAAAGCTTCAGCTTCTCGTCGGCGCAGGCGTCCCACTGGTCCCGACCGATAAGTCGGCTCTCACCAAGGCCCCAGACATTGAACCGGGTCCGCAAGACCTCATTCTTATTCCGCGGGCTGGTGTAGATCTCCTCGACTTCCTGCAGCACCTTCCGCTTCGGCGTCGAGATGCCGAAATTCGGGTTCGCCTTCCGGATTACCCGTTCATTCCGCCAGTTGCCGAAATCGGTGGGATCAATCGTCCAGATCGCCGCAAATAGCTCTGGTCGATTGCGCTTGCCCTCCAGAACCTCAATTGCGATGTTCCGTTCATCCCAGCCGACACCGAATGCGTTGTAGCCGGCCGATCCGATCTCCAGGAACAGGCTTTCCGGACGGGCGCCCTGCGAAGACTTCATCACGTTGAAGATCGATGCCGGCAGCGAGTGAAACTCGTCGGCGACAACCACCTTCGGGTCATGACCGTCCTGCTTCTTGCCCGACGAGGACAAGATGACAGCGTAACTCTCCGTTTCGGCGACATCCATCCGCTCATTCAGGGTGCGGATGCCGTAATGCTCTTTCAGAGGCGGATTGAACTCCACCATCTTCGTCATGGGCTCAAGAACCTTGAGAGCTAGAGCAGCCGTCGGGGCGATTATGTAGAGATCGTCACCGATGTATGCGTTTGGCCCAAGCTCGTAGAGCGAGACCCCGGCGGCGAGGAGCGACTTTCCCTGCTTTCGGGTTATTTCCAGTTGCGCGATATTGACGACACGGTCGCCGGTATCCGACCAGCGGAAGCCGTAGATCGCGATGACAACCCAGATCTGCCACGCCTCAAGCCGGATCGGCTTCTTCGCGAGGACGCCCTTCACATGGCAGAGCGTTTCAATGAATGCACAGGGCTCTACTGCGTGCTCATCAGACCAGTAGATGTCACCCTTGCCGGACTTGGCCTCAGCATACATCGCGAGGAAGCGACGAGCGGCAAGGATCAGCAACCTACAGGCAGGGATCGCCTCATTCGCGACAAGCTCAGCATACCGGGCACCGATGGTGACATAATCCGGGTACGAGACACCCTCGATCTTGATCTTGGCGCGCGGCTCCAGCGATGAACGAGAGCCATCCGGCGTTTTCAGCGCGGCAACCTTATTCGCCGAACCTCGCTTTCTTTGCCCTCTTGGCGAACCCAAACTTGGCATAGACATTCTCACCGCCGCCGACTGCCGTCATCAGCGTTTGACTGGCATCCAGTTTTTCGAGCTTCATCATCGCCGCACGCTTGGCTTCCATGGCCTGCCGCGTCGGGCGTTTTCCCTTGTCGATGGTGAACGCGATATCATCTGTCGCGATGGCAAGCATCTCGACATATTCACGGGTCTTCAGGGTGAGAAGGCCAGATTTGATCAGCGTCCGGCACCACTCCTCATAGACCTTCGCCCCTGCCGCAAGCAGAGGGATGTTGGGTTCTGGAATTTCCTTGAATGAGGGCAGGAAGTGGACTTCCGCCCCTTCTGCGGCCGGCTTCTCAGGCTTCTCCTTGGTCTGCATTCTCGAAAATCTCCGCCAGCGGGCCGCGCTTCAGGATCGCGAACGCTGCCGGTCTTGTCTCCGGATGCCGGCACCACTGCGTGAGAAGATTGATGGCTCCAATCTTGCGGGCATAAGCCTCCATCTTGGCCTTCCAGCCGTGGTGATGCTGTCGGCAAAGGGCTTGTAAATTGCTCCATTCCAACCGGAGATCGGGCTCATCCTTGATCGGAACGATATGGTCGACCTCATCGGCCAGGCAGAGGTATCCGCGGCGCTTGCATTCCTCGCATTGCCGTTTCACGTGCTGCATGTAGGAGTGCCGAAGCTTCTCCCATTCAGCATCATAACCCCTACTCTGCCGGCTGCCGCGATAGACTTCGCGCTTGCGGTCGCGCTTTTCGCCCCGCTCACGCGCCGCGACAGGAGCTGATGAACGGCGGAAGGACGGGATTGTCATACTCTATTGCCGACGTCGGTTGCATCTGCTTTCATGAAGCTCAGGGGGAAGTTATGCCAGACTATCAGTTTGATGTTCCGCGGCTGCGCGATCGAGATCTTTTCAAATTTTTCTGTGAGGTTTCATCAGCAATAGGCTCCCCTCACATTACGGTTGCAGAAAGAGGCTCAAACGGTGGGCAAACAATAGCCACTACTGACAGAGGCGAGGCAGATAAACATGCTTTAGCGACGTCCCCACTTTTTTCGATCTCTAGCGCCTCCACTCATGCAGATGGCATCGGCGTCTCTATAAACCGCCATGCAGCTGGCGCGGATTCAACCTCGGATCGCTTATCTTTCAGCAATAGCGCGAACGTCCAGCAGGTTGGTCGGGACGTGGTTCGCCGCGTGAACGAACTCATCGATAAACATTTCGTCCCTGGCCCAGAGCCGTTCACTGGCTTATTTCACAATCAAAAAACATTCACGTCACTCATCAAATCGCATCAGCAAATGCTGGTGGGGCTACAAAGCACAGCAACGAACATTGCCGAACAATTGGCCGCAGCTCGATTGAGCTTGGAGCAAGAATTTGCAGAGCGGAGATTATCTCTCGAAGAGGAATTTCAGAAGAGGCATGCCGATGGAATTGCTGCACTTGATGAACAGCGCTCACTGATCTTTACCCAGGAAGAAGACTTAAGAAAGAGAACCCTTGAACTTGATGATCGGGATCATATTCATGCTCGCCGTCAATTGAGAGAGCAAATAACCTCAAACATATCCAAGCGGCTCGAAGGCTCTATGGTCCCGTATAGGACATCATTTATAGGCTGGATAGTGTTCTCGCTTACGTTAACTGGGTCCATATTTCTCGGCATAATCTCTTATCTTAGCTTAACTGAATTCACCGAAATAGTTCGCATCGGCGCAAACAGCAGCACATCAGTTCAAATGAAGAGTGATATTGCGGCGGTGACCCTCGCGAACTCCTCAGTCGTATGGTTTTTACTCGCCAGAGGCGCCGTAGCTGGGATCGGCTCAATTGCGTTCCTTGTATACGCAATCTCTTGGTTAAAAAGCATATATCACGCCGACATCAGAGCCCACAGGGATCTTGAACGCTATTCTATTGATTTGAATAGAGCAAGTTGGGCCGTTGAGACAATTATGGAGGCAAAAGCTGGGGATGGAGCTATTCCCGACATCTTGATCGCCGGAATGTCTCGCAACTTGTTTGATGGCAGTTCCTCCGAAGGAGCTTACGCAGCGGCTACGAACGATGCTCTTGGATCACTTCTCCGAGCATCGGCTAAAGCCAAGATTGGTCCCAGTGGTGCAGAATTTGAACTGAACAGTCGAGGCGCCAACAGGATCGCCAGCCAACTAAGCGAATAATCCGGCGTCCCTACTTCACCGGCCATCATGACCACGACTGGTTGCCACCAGCCGCAGTGCCTCGCACCGATTGGATCTCATCCACGAGCAGTTGACATTGGCCCCATAGCCGGGATCAGGGGAAGGAGGTAGCGAGGCTCCTGAAATCCTATGCCGCTTCCTTCTTGCGCTTCGCTTCGCGCTTGCGGCGTAATTCGTTCCGCTTTTCCGACCAGGAGAAATCCTCGTCACCACCGACGGTCAGGAATGATCCGAAAGCCCCATCGGCTCGCCAGAAAGCATCGCACCCGCATTCCGACGCATCGCCCTCGATGTTGTCTGATATATCGCTGTTTTCGCCGCCAACCTGCAAGCCACCCGCAATGCCGTTTTCGATATTCTGCACATCACTACGAGCCAGTTGTGCATAAATTCGAGCCACAGCCTTGTTTTTGCGCTCCAGTCCGGTTGTGCGGCTGACATGCTCAACACGACGGCACCAAGACGAGAATGAAGGCCCTCCAGCTTTCGAGAATGCCCACGCCCACAGAGCGCGACGCAGCTTTTCATTGTCGAGAAGGTCTCCTGTCCAGCGCAGACACTTTTCCCAGAGCGTCACATCCTCGGCCTGGACCTTGCTTGACCGGCCGTCCCAGAATGCTTCGCGTTCATCAGAGAGCGGGTTGTCGCCGCGCAGGAGCTTATCGCCGATCTCCTTGCGCCAGTTCAGTTTGTCCTCATAGGTGCGAACCCATTGCAGTGCATACCCGCCATAGCCAGCCGGCTTCTCACCACTGCGCGGCATCTTCCGCTCGATCTCGGCGGCGCGGATGAATGCTTCGGCGATTTCAGCTTCCGTCATCGTCCCTCTTCTCCCGAGGCAATATCGAGAACCTGACGATAAAGACGTGCGACCTGATCTGTAGACAGAGTCCAGTTTACACTCACGACTGCAAAGATTGCAGGGTCAAGGTCTTGCAATGCTTCAATGGCAGCGTGAGCATCATCAATACCGGCTTCCCATCCGGTGTCATCGTTGCGGTCGAAATTCCTGATATTGAACTGACGTTGGATATTGCGGGCGATTTTCTCAGTTAGTCTCATCCTGTTTTCCTCCGCTCATCCAGCAAATCCGGCTGGCTCTGGTCTATCTCAAAACGTCGGAAAAGTCGCTCGTGAACGAGCCCAGCAAGAGCGGCACGCTGGGAAACAAATCCCCTGATCCGATGAAGTGAAAACTGCAGCTCACCCACCGGCGCATGATCCCAACACTCGAACCAAGCCTCAGGGTCAGCCTCGATCACATCAGCATAGGCGCGGATCAAATCGCTGGTTGCCCACAGCGACACCTCATCCA
>Ga0182740_1001200_pt1 | contig 18564 bp, 18 predicted proteins | sample eDN5th37CKraftBY_FD_128872 | JGI IMG/M metagenome (GOLD analysis project Ga0182740, IMG submission 128872) | Enriched backyard soil microbial communities from Emeryville, California, USA - eDNA 5th pass 37_C Kraft BY (version 2) (version 2) | ecosystem: Environmental > Terrestrial > Soil >...
TGCCTTTCGGCTCGGCGGTGCGCGTGAAATCGCGTTTGGCGCGATATTTGGTCAGCCGGTCCACGGCTCAGGCCGCCTTGCGGCGGCCGGGTTTGCGGCGAGTTGATTTGCGGCGGCTCGTTGTCTTCTTGCCGCTGGCTTTTTCGTCGCCGCCTTTGCCGACGCTCTTGCGAAGCGCCTCCATGAGGTCGATCACCTGCGCCGTCGGGCGCGTCTCCTCTATCTGGCGCACCTGACGGTGCTCGGCCTTGGCCTCGATCAATTCTCGCAGCGCTTCCTCGTAGGAATCCTTGAAAGCCGCCGGATCGAATTTCTTGCTCTTCTTCTTGATCAGCTCCTCGGCGAGCTCGATCATATCCTTCTCGGGCTCATGCTCCTTGATGCCGGTGAAGGCTGTGCTCGCCTTCTTCACTTCGTCGGCATAGCGCAGCGTCTCGAGCAGCATACCCTTGCCGCAGGCCTTGAGCGCCACAAGCGTGCCCTTGCCGCGAATGACGATCTGGCCGAGGCCGACCTTTTTGGCTTTCTTCAATGCATCGCGCAGCACGATGAAGGCTTCGTCGTCCTCGTCTTCGTCGGGCACGACGAAATACGGCCGCTCGAAATAGATCGGGTCGATCTCGTGCAGGTCGACGAACTGGACAAGATCGAGCGTCTTCTTCGCCTCTAACTTCAGCTTGTCGATCTCTTTGTCTTCGAGCAGCACATATTTGCCCTTCTCGAGCTCGTAGCCCTTGACGATCTCATCGGTGTCGACCGGGCCGATGTCGGGCACGACCTTCTGATAGCGAATGCGGGCGCCGCTCGGCTTGTGAATCTGGTGAAAGGAAATTTTGGCGTTCGATTTGGTCGCTGGCACGACCTCGATCGGGATCGAAACGAGTGACAGCCGGATATTGCCGGACCAGTACGCGCGCGTTGGCATGATGTCTCCCTGGGCCCATCCCTAACGCTCCAACTTTAATCGAGTTCCGCCGGACGCCGGTAAGACCCCGCGTTGCTCCGGCATGGGTTTATCGTATGATCTTCGCGTCAGGCGCATATGGCGCGCTGGCGATGGATTTGGCATTTTTCAAGGGCGGATATGCCGCCCGGCAGGGATTGATCCGTGGTCCTTCTTCATCGCCGCAGCGTGCTCTGGGGCCTTGCGGCTTCAGCGCTGCCGTTTTCCGCGCAGGCGCAGGACGCCATCACCGACGGCGCCGGGCGCAAGGTCACTATTCCGGCGAAGGCCGCCCGCGTGCTGCCGGCCGGGCCGCCCGCCGCGATTTTGCTCTATACGCTCGCGCCCGATCTCCTCGCCGGCTGGCCGCGCACGCCGCGCCCGAACGAGCGCGCCTTCCTCCTGCCCGATGTTGCAAGCCGTCCCGAGATCGGCCGCATCACCGGGCGCGGCAATACCGCGAACCTTGAAGTCATCGTGCAGATGAAGCCCGATCTCATTCTCGATGCCGGCGCGACGACGCAGACCTTCGTTTCGATGGCCGACCGCGTGCAGGAGCAGACCGGCGTTCCCTATGCGCTGCTCGACGGGCGCATTGAACTTGCCGCCGACACTTATCGCACGCTCGGCAAGCTGCTTCGCCGCGAAGCCAACGCGGAAGTTCTCGCCCGCGAGAGCGAAACGATTTTACGCACGGTGCGCGAGCGCGTAGCGAAAGTGCCGAACGATAAGCGCCCGCGCGTCTATTATGCGCGCGGGCCGCGCGGGCTCGAGACTGGGCTTGCGGGTTCGATCAACGTCGAATCGATCGAGATCATGGGCGCGCGCAACGTCGCGAGCGGCCAGCGCGGCGGGCTCACCTCGGTATCGCTCGAACAGGTGCTTGCCTGGGACCCCGAGGTCATCGTCACCATCGAGGAAAGCTTTGCCGACGCCGTGCGCAGCGATCCGAACTGGGCCGCCGTCTCGGCGGTCAAGACGGGGCGCGTGCATCTTGCGCCGAAGCTGCCGTTCGGCTGGATCGACTTTCCGCCTTCGGTGAACCGGCTGATCGGCCTGCCGTGGCTCGGCAAGATTTTCTATCCGGAAATTTTCACCGAAGACCTGAAAGCCGTCGCGCGCTCGTTCTATTCGAAATTCTATCATGTCGAGGTGAGCGGCGCGCAGCTCGACGGCATCCTGGCGGGCCGCGGCTGATGCGACAGAGCTTGGGCGGCGGGCTCGCCGTGGCTTCGCTGATTTTGATTGCCGGTATCGGCCTTGCATTCGCAATCGGCCGCTACCCGGTTTCGCTGATCGAACTTGGCCGCGTATTGCTTGCCAAAATCACCGGCGAACCTTCCAGCCTCTCCCCCGCTGTAGAAACCGTCATCTGGCAAATTCGCGGCCCGCGTGTCGTCGCGGCCGTACTGGTCGGCGCCGGGCTTTCAGTGGCGGGTGCCGCCTTTCAGGGCCTGTTCCGCAACCCGCTCGTTTCGCCCGATATTCTCGGCGCGTCATCGGGCGCGGCGCTCGGTGCCGTGCTCGGGATTTATTTTTCGCTCGGCGTGTTCGGCATTCAGGGCCTCGCTTTCATCGGCGGGCTCGCGGCGGTGGTCGCCGTTTACGGTATCGGATCGGCGCTGCGCGGCGGCGACACCATTTTGGTGCTCGTGCTCACCGGCGTCGTCGTCGGCTCGCTGCTCGGCGCGGGCATCGGCCTCATCAAATATCTCGCCGATCCCTATAACCAGCTTCCCGCCATCACCTTCTGGCTGCTCGGCAGCCTGTCCGCGACGAGCCCTTCCGATCTTCTGCCGCTTATCGGCCCGGTGCTCGCCGGCACTTTCATCCTGCTGGCGCTGCGGTGGCGAATGAACGCCATGAGCCTGCCGGAAGAGGAAGCCCGCGCGCTCGGCATCCCGACCGGATTGCTGCGCGCGGCGGTCGTTGCCGCCGCGACGCTCGCCACAGCGGCAAGCGTCTCCGCCGCCGGTATCATCGGCTGGGTCGGGCTTGTCGTGCCGCACCTCGCGCGCTTTCTCGTCGGCCCAAGCTTTCCGCGCCTTCTGCCCACGACAGCCATTCTCGGCGGCGGCTATCTCCTTTTGATCGACACGCTCGCCCGCACGATGGCAGTCGTCGAAGTGCCGCTCGGCATTCTCACGGCGGTGATCGGCACGCCGTTCTTCATCGCGCTCCTGCGCCAGGCGCACCGGAGCTGGTCATGATCCTGGAAGCGCGCGGCCTCACCGTCGGCTATGGCAGCCACGCCGTCGGCTCCGGTTTCAATGTCGCGATAGCCGGCGGCGAAGTGCTGGCGCTGCTCGGCCCGAACGGCGGCGGCAAGACGACGCTCTTGAAAACGCTGCTCGGGCTCCTGCCGCCGCTCGGCGGTGAAATCCGGCTTGCCGATGCCACGCTGACGAGTCTTTCGGTGCGCGAGCGCGCGCGGCACCTCGCTTACGTGCCGCAGGTGCATAGCGGCCTGTTCGCCTTCTCGGTGGAAGAACTCGTGCTGATGGGCCGCAGCGCCCACACGCCGCTGCTCGCCGGGCCGTCGCAGCGCGACCGCGAAATCGCATGGGCGACCATCGAGCGGCTCGGCATCCGGCATCTCGCGGAGAAACCTTACACGCAAATTTCCGGCGGCGAGCGGCAGCTCGCGCTCGTCGCGCGGGCGCTCGCCCAGGAGCCGCGCCTCGTGATCTTCGACGAGCCGACCGCGAGCCTCGACTTCGGCAACCAGGGCAAAGTTATGCGCGAAGTCCGGCGGCTCGCCGCCGATGGCCTCGGCGTCATTTTCTCGACGCACGATCCGAACCAGGCGCTCCGCCACGCCGACCGCGCGCTGCTGCTTCGCGACGGCCGGACGCTCGCGCTCGGGCGCTCGCACGACGTCATCACGCAGGAAAATCTGCGCGCACTCTACGGCACGGATATTCTGAAAGTGGGCACCGGCGGCGAAGCCGCTTTCCTGCCCGGCTGAGGCGTTACGCCGCGACGCGGTCGCGGAACTTGGCCTCGAACGAAATTTCCTCGATGGGCTTGGGCCTGCTGAACAGGAAGCCTTGCACCTCGGTGCAACCTTCCTTTTTCAGAATTTCGAACTGTTCGCGCGTCTCGACGCCCTCGGCGATCACTTTCATGCCGAGACTCGTGCCGAGCTGCACGATCGTCTGCACGATGGCGACGGCGTCTTCCTTGCTCTGCAATTCCTGCGTGAACGAGCGGTCGATCTTGATCTTGTCGAACGGGAAGCTGCGCAGATAGCTGAGCGACGAATAGCCGGTGCCGAAATCGTCGAGCGAGATCCGCACGCCGACCTCGCGCAACTGGTGAAGGGTATCGAGCACCATCCGGTCGTCCTGCAGGAATACCGTTTCGGTGATCTCGAGGCCCAGGCGATGCGGCGACAGATCCGAAGCCGCGAGATTGGAGATGACCGAGAGCACCAGCGTCGGGCTGCGGAATTGCACGGCCGACAGATTGACCGCAACGCCGATATCGTTCGGCCATTTCGAGGCGTCCTGGCAGGCCTGCCGGATCACCCATTCGCCGATATTCGAGATCAACCCGATCTCCTCGGCGATCGAGATGAAATCGTCGGGCATGATCAGGCCCTTCTCCGGGTGCTTCCACCGCAGAAGCGCCTCGAAGCCGGTGATCTTTTTCTTGGCGATATCGACAATCGGCTGGTAGTGCAGCACGAATTGCGAAGCCGCCACAGCCTTGCGAAGGTCCAGTTCGAGGTAACGGCGCTCCTGCATGCGCACGTCCATTTCCTGCTGGAAGAACTGGAAGGTGCCGCGGCCCTCGGCCTTGGCGCGGTAGAGCGCCATATCGGCATTCTTCAGCAGTTGATCGGGATCGCGGCCGTCGGCCGGCGCAAGCGCAATGCCAATGCTCGCTCCGATCAGGACCTGGTGCCCGCGGATTTCGAACGGCTCCGACAGGGTGCTGATGATCCGCTCCGCGAGCGTCGCGGCCGTCTCCGGATTGGCGCCGAGTTGAACGACGGCGAACTCGTCGCCGCCGAGACGCGAGATGATATCGGCGCCGCGGATCGCGAGTTGCAAGCGCTCCGTCACCGCGCAGAGCAGCGCGTCACCGACCGGATGACCGAGCGTGTCGTTCACGCTCTTGAACCGGTCGAGATCGACGAACAGCACCGCGAGCGAGCGATGCTGCGACAAGGCCTGCACGGTCTTTTCGCGGAACAGGAGGCGGTTCGGCAGGTCCGTCAGCGCGTCGTGGCGAGCCATATGCAGGATCTTCGCCTCGGCATGGTGCCGCTCGGTGACGTCCTCGTAAGTCGCGACCCAGCCATGACCGGCGGTCGAGCGGTAAACGACCGAAACGATGCGGCCGTCGGCAAACTCGTAATGATGGTTGTCGTCGGGGTGCAGGACGAAGAAGTCCTTCTGCTCCCGGTAAAGCTCCTCGGCGGTGCGCTTGCCGTGATTGCCGGCGGCGACGCTCGCCCGCAGCATGTCGAGGAAGGTCATGCCGGGTTTGATGGCGTCGCGGCTGAGGTGGAAGATCTCGTAGAAGCGGCTATTGACGACCTGCAGGCGATCGGCCTCGTCGAAGAAGCACAGGCCCTGCGACATGTTATCGAGCGCGGCGTTGAGCAACGACTTTGCCGCCGAAAGACTGGCCTTCTGCGATTTCAGCATCGTGATGTCGCTGCACATCAGGATGAAGCCGCCGTCGCGCACGCCGCTGCGGCTGATGCGGACATAACGGCCGTCGGTGAGCTTGATCTCGGTCGTCTCCTGCTCGCGCTTGGGCGCCGTCAGCAAACGCGAAAGCAGGATCGGCGCATCGACATAATGCGAGATCTCGGCAAGCGACACGCCCGGCATCAGAAGATGCCGGCTCACTTTGAGGAAATTCGCCGCTTCGCTGTTGGCGAGCACGACCTTGCTGTCGGCATCGACCAGCACGACGCCTTCGCGCGAGCTTTCGAGCGCATCGACGAGGCGCGCCTGCGCCGAACGCCGCTGCGAAACCTCGTAGTCCATCATGTTCTTGATGTTGTCGCGCATGATGCGCATGGCGTCGAGCAGCGCACCGAGCTCGTCATCATGGGCGGCGGGAATTTCCGTATCGAGCTTGCCCGATGCGATCGAACTCGCGATCGAGGACGCGGCCGAAACCGGCCCGACGATCCGGCGCGTCAGAATATGCGTGATTCCGATCGCGAGCAGCAGAGCGAGGGCGGTCGCCACGATGTTCAACTGGATATCGCGCGAGACGCTCTCTTGTGCCGCCTGACGGAACAGGAAGCCGTCGCCGCTGGTGTAGTTCACCAGAAGGTCGGTCTGTTCCATGACGCGAGCCGCGTAGCGGTCGAGCGTTTCCCAACTATCGCCGAGCTGCGTCCCGGACAGGAGGCGCGAGCGCGCGAGCTTCCATTGTTCGACGGCCTTGCTGACATTGAGCGCGGCATTTGCCGCGCGCGGCGACTGCGAGCGCTGGACGGCAATTTCCAGATCGTCGGACAGCGTCTTCGACAGCTCCTGGATCGTCGCTTCAAGTTCGTCGCGTTTGCGCTGATCGGTTTCGATCCATTGCCGGGTGAACGCCGCCTGCATGTTGGCGAAGTCCGCCGCCGCCGAGCGCGCATAGTTGATGGACATCAACGACTGATCGAATGTCTTGTGCACCAATAGGCCGGCATTGCGGATGCCCATGGTCGCGTAAACGCCGAGGCCCGCGATCAGGAAGCTGAACAGCAGGAAGGCGATCGCGATCCGGCCGCGAATCGTGAAGGCGAGCTTCATCAACCGCCATTGCGGCAGATGAAGACCCTTTCCGCTCTGCTCGACGCTCTTACCCAGCCAACGCATGACAAATCCGGCCCATGGGACGGTTGTCGTAACCCTTGGGGCGTAAAATTCACCTAAGAAGTCGCTGCGCTTTGTTGTGTTTCCTTAATAGTGTCTTAACCTGTGAAAATGCACCGTGGATGCAGGGCTGACCCTTCATGACAGCCCCTGGAGCGAACGTGCCGCCGATGCAAACGGACCCGGTCAAGCCGGTTACGGTTAAGAGATGGTTACTTTCGGCGCATGGGGCGATCGCCTTCGTCGCGGGCATGCTGTCGACGGCGGCATTCGTTATCGCCGCCCCGCAAATTCAGATTTCGCAGAAGGGGCGCGAATTCAACCCCGGCGAAATCACCATCGCGCGCGGCGAAGCCATCGACATCGTCAACGACGACGGCGATCTCCTGCATCACGCCTATATCGAATCGAAAACGTTCTCGTTCGACTCCGGCGATCAGAAGCCCGGCACCAGAACGATGATCGCCTTTCCCCAACCCGGCGATTTCATCGTGCGCTGCGCCATCCATCCGAAGATGAAGCTGCTCGTCCACGTGAATTGAGAAACGGCACGTTTCTCAGATGAACGAGCTGCCGTAGATCAGCGAGTGTGCCGCGTAATAGGCAAACAGCGTCGCGGCAAAAGCCCCGCCATAACCCGCCGGAACCAGAAACGGCTTCAGTGAAAGCCGCTCGCCGCGCTTGCGGCTGTCGGCGGCGATGACGACCAGCACGGCGATGATGGCCGAGTGGCCGATCATATCGACCTTGCCGAATTCGAAGACGGCGCTCACGAACATCCCGGTCAGGATGATCGCGGCAACGCGCGCGAGAAGCGGCGTCCAGATCAGCGCGAAGGCAAGCGCGAATTCGATCGCGCCGGCCGCACGCATGAACAGCTCCGGGTCGAAACCGAGCGTCAGCGACGGGTGTTGGATAAGCAGCGGAAAGCTCCACTCGGGATAAGCCCACTTCTCGACCGAGGCCCACATCAAGGTGATGCCCGCCGCCCAGCGCACAATATCGAGCGGGCGGATGCCGAAGAAATCGCGCTCCAGTCCGACGAGGATCAGATAGACGGCGATGCCGAGAAAGATCGGGTAGTCGGCGAGATGAAACACGCCGTACCGCGAAGTCGCGTAAACAAACAGCGAGATGATGCCGAGGCCGGCGAACGGCAGCGTCTTCCGGGTCGCAAGAGAAGCGACGATGAAGAGCTGGATCAGGCCGATCACCGGCGATGCCGTCTTCAGTTCCGGCGTAAGAATGATGCCGCCGATCGCCCAGATCGAGACGAAGAAAAACGCCAGCGTTCCGCGCAGGATGTTGTTGGTGTTCCGCTCGAGCGGCGCCGTCACACGATTCAACGCCTGCAGCAGGGACTGGCCGGGACGGGTCGCCTCGAACAGCGCGCCGGCGAGCAGCCACAACACCGAGAGCGCGATCAGCCATTCGAGATCGAAGCAAAGCACATTCTCGAGGCCGCGCGGCTGGCCCGCGATATTGAACGCGCAAAACCATTTGACGTGCGCGCTGGCTTCGCCGGTGTTTGCCAATAAAAGCAAGAAAGTGGCCGCGCCAAACGCGGCCTTACGCAAACAAATTCGAAAATACATTTTGGCCTCTACGCGCAAATCCAGCGCATGTGCTGACCTACTTTCGGCGATCCGCTTCACCGATCAGTAGGGTTATCATTTTACTAAACATCTTCGAATTTGCACGGAATGAGCGCAGGGCAACTGCGAATGTGGTTAATCCCGAAGGCCCGCCCCGGCGTTTAAAATTGTAATGAATTCTCAAAGCGATAATCGACGATTGCCGGCTAGGCTCCGATTCCGAACCTCAGAACTTCGCCCAATTGTGAAGGTCGCTCATGCCGACGCTCAAAACGATCTGCATCTCCGTTCATTCCGCTGCATGGCGTGAACTTGGCCGCCCCGAGATCACCGAAACCTGCCTCGGCGCCTTTCTCGTCTTCGGGCTATTCGCGATCGGCACCGTGCTGCCAATGGTCTGAAATCCGCTCAGCGCGGCAATGACGGCACCGCATAGGGTTTCGCGGGGCTCGTCAGCGTCTCAAGAAACGCGATGAGCTGATGCTTTTCCTGCTCGGTCAGGTGCAGCGGAACGATCTGGGCCGAACGGCTCGGCCGATTGATGCCTCCCCGATCATAAAGTTCGATCACCCCCCGAAGCGTGCCGATCGAGCCATCGTGCATATAGGGCGCGCGGCGGGCGACGTCGCGCAGCGTCGGCGTCTTGAAAGCGTATTTCAGCGCGGTCGACGACGGAAACAGCTTGCCCCTGCCGAGATCCTTACCGCGCGCAACGCCGATGTCGTGGAATGAGTTGTCGGTGAACAGCCAGCCGCTGTGGCAGGACGAACAGTTTGCCTTGCCGTTGAACAACGCAAAACCGGCCTTGGCATCGGAGTCGATCGCAAGTTCGTCGCCGCCGATCCAGCGGTCGAAGGGCGCATCGGGGGTCACGATCGTGCGCTGGAACGTGGCGAGCGCAAGCTCGATCTTCTCGCGCGTGATGTGCCCCTTGCCGAAGGCGGCCTCGAACATCTGAACGTAGCCGGGATTTTCGCTCAGCCGGCTGATGACCAGCTTCTCGCTGGAGTTCATGTTCGAAGGCGTCGTGATCGGGCCGAAGGTCACCGACTCGAGCGTGTGGAAATGACCGTCCCAACCGAGCGGCTCGATCCATGCGATGTTCAGCAAGGTCGGCGATTTGAAAGTCTGGCGCTTCAGCTTTTCACCGAGCGCGACCTGCAAGCCATCGGTCCATGACAGACTGGGGTTGTGGCACGAGGCGCATGAACGGGTCCGCGATCTCGAAAGGATCGGATCGAAAAACAATGTCTGACCGAGCTTGGCCTTGTTCTCGGAATAGGGATTGCTCGCAGGGAACGGGATCTCTGCCGGCCGGCGATATAGCTCGCGCAACTTGTCGACGGGCGATGGGCTCTCGGCATGAGCGCCGGCAAGCGTCAGCAATCCCGTTGCCGCAAGAAGGAATGCCCTGAGCCAGCGCAGCATCGCACCAATCCGAAAAGCCGAAGCATCAGCCATCGGTATTGAGCCTTCGTTAACCCGAAAGCGCGGCACCATCCTCAAAACGGCCTATACCCCCCTCAAAGGGCGGCGGAACCGGCGCTCCGCCGGATGCTGGTTGGGGCGGGAGGATTCGAACCTCCGAATGGCGGAATCAAAATCCGCTGCCTTACCACTTGGCTACGCCCCAGCACGGCTACCAATGAACCGCAAGGGCAAGCGCTTAGCCGTTCGTCGCGATAATCGCAACGCTTGCGCTAACTTGTTGCCGCCTGCTAAACGACCCGCCATCGGAGTGTAGCGCAGCCCGGTAGCGCACCTGCTTCGGGAGCAGGGGGTCGCAGGTTCGAATCCTGCCACTCCGACCATTTTCCAATACCGGGATGAAACGGCTCTTTTCGAGAGCTTCGAGAGCGCCCTGCTCGAGGGCCATCGAGCTGCCAGCCGCGATCCCTCCCCGGTTGCTCCAAAGAGAAACGCGGCACCCTGGGCGCCGCGTTCTTTATTTCAAGCCGTTCGTGTTTTCAGCGGTTGGACCTTGACGCGGCAGCGTCAGCCGCCTCGCCCACGCCATGCAGATCACATCGCTTTGAGGTTACCGGCGGCGGTCTTGCCGCGGTCCGTCGTCACGATGTCGAACTGAATCTTTTGGCCTTCCGAGAGGTTCGAGAGCCCGGCCTGCTCGACGGCGCTGATGTGCACGAACACATCCTTGCCGCCGTCCGACGGCTGGATAAAGCCATAGCCCTTTTGGGCGTTGAACCACTTCACAGTACCTGAAGGCATAAATCTTTCCCCATCCTTGTGTTCAAATTAACGCGGTTATGCTCGTACGCTTCCTTTAGTTCCCCATTGGCGCGCGCGAAGGCGCAACCGCTCGATCCTGCCGTCAATTTTCTACGAGAGCACAAGGCCCTTGCCCGCGGCATTTCATCTTGCGCGCGAATGAGAACGCAATCAGGCCCCCCCGTCAATAGATCATTCCGTGAAGCCAATGACTTCGCCGCACCTGCGAAGAAACGGCACTTCCACTGCTATAATCAGCCATTGGATTCAATTTAGCCTCGGGTAAAGCAAGCATGGCCGACGATATCCCCTTCGATCGCAATTTCGATGTACCGGCCGGGCGTGTCGATCGGGTTGCCCCCCTCATCCGGCGCGTTGTGGCGCCCAACCCGGGGCCATTCACCTTCACCGGCACCTGCACTTACATCGTCGGCGAAGGCGAAGTCGCGATCATCGATCCAGGCCCCGATCTTCCCGAGCATATCGAGGCGGTGCTGAAGGCGGTCGAGGGCGAGCGCGTCAGCCATATCCTTGTCACCCATACCCACCGCGATCATTCGCCGGCGGTACCGGCGATCCAGGCGGCGACCGGCGCGAAAACTTACGGCGAAGGACCGCACCGGGCGGCGCGGCCGTTACAGATCGACGAAAAGACCCGGCTCGATGCAAGCGCGGATATGGATTTTACGCCCGACATTCGCGTCCGAGACGGCGAGACGATCGAGGGCAAGGACTTCGCATTCGAGGCGGTGCTGACCCCCGGTCACACCATGAACCACGCCGCTTACGCATTGAGAGGCGCCGATACGCTTTTCGCCGGCGATCATGTGATGGCATGGTCAACATCGATCGTCGCGCCGCCCGATGGCGAGATGCACGCCTATATGAATTCGCTGCGCAAGCTCAAGGCGCGCAGCGAGACAACCTATTATCCCGGCCATGGCCCGGCGGTGCGCGATGCGCATGCCTTTCTCGATCGCTACATCGCCCATCGCGACGCGCGCGAGACGGCGATCCTGCGCGTGCTCGAGCGCGGCGAAACCGACGTGCCGTCGCTGGTGCGGGCGATCTATATCGGGCTCAATCCGAAACTTGCGGGCGGCGCGGCGCTGATGACCTTCGCGCAGCTCGAGGACCTGATTGCCCGCCGCAAGGTCGTGACCGACACTCCGGTCCCTTCGCTCGCCTCGCGCTTCCGCCTTACTTAAAATCAGTGCATCAGGCGCCGGCGGGTATCGGCGAAGTCGGCCATGAAGCTTTCGATGCGCGCGGCGTTCGAGCCGAAATCGTGCTCGCCGTAACGCGAGGCCGAGCGCATGTCGATCCGCACACCCTTGTCGCTGGTGCGCACGCGGATCACGACATCCTCGCGAAAGCCCATCACCGGGGTCAGCGCCACCGCCTCGATGCGGCCGTCGCGCTCGCCGCCGCGCGGCGAAACGCTGTCGAGGACGCGCCAGCCGCGCTTCTCGACGATCGACATCGCGATGTTGAAAACCTCGTCGGGATTGGCCTCGACCTCGAACGGCTTCACGCCGGCATAAGCAAGACGCTGCGCGCGCGCGAAACTCGCACCCGCATAACGCACCGGATTGGAGCCGCGCGGGCGAACCTGCGCCACCGCCACGAATTGCGGCGGGTCATTATAGTCGGTGGTGATGTCGGCGATCAGCGGCAGCGTCGCGCTGCGCGCGATGGTCACGAGCGGCCAGCCGATGATGACAAGGCCGACAGCCATCGCGGCAAAAGCCCGCCCGAGCCCGCGCAAGCCTTCGTTCCAGATCACGATGAAAGCGGCGAGCGCAACCAGAAGCGCGAGCGCCGCCACCGCAAAACCGGCGAGCAGAATTGCAATCGCGACCTTGTATTCGATCAGGCTGAGGCGATGCATGCCGATGGCGAGCAGCACCACCGGCACGGCAAAGATCGCGATCCTGCGGCTCCAGGTCGCGAGCTTCGACACCCGAACTTCGACATACAGACGGCGGCGGATCATGCGGTGGCGGTTGTTGCCTACTCCGCGGCACTCGGCAAGCGGTAATCGCGGAATTGCTCGCGGAGCGCCATTTTCAGGATCTTGCCGGTCGCGGTGTGCGGGATTTCGGCGACAAAGATCACGTCGTCGGGCAGCCACCATTTGGCGACCTTGCCGCGCAGATAATCCAGCATGTCGCTCTTGGCGATCTTGCGATCTTTCTTGGGGACGACGATCAGGAGCGGCCGCTCGTCCCATTTGGGGTGCGGCACGCCGATCACCGCCGCTTCCGCCACATCAGGATGGCCGACAGCGATGTTCTCGATATCGATCGAGGAAATCCACTCGCCGCCCGACTTGATGACGTCCTTCGCCCGGTCGGTGATCTTCATGTAGCCGAGCGGGTCGATGGTCGCGACATCGCCGGTGTCGAAATAGCCCTCATCGTCGAGGATCTTGCCGCCCTCGCCCTTGAAATAGGCACGGGCGACCGTGCCGCCGCGCACTTTCAGGCGGCCGAACGTCTTGCCGTCCCACGGCAGCTCGTTGTTGTCGTCATCGGTGATTTTCATCTCGACGCCGAACAGCGCGAAGCCCTGCTTCTCCTGCGTGTCGAGCCGCGCTTCGCGCTCGAAGGCCGCCGCTTCCGGCTTGAGGTGCCCGGCCGAGCCGACCGGGCTCATCTCGGTCATGCCCCAGGCGTGGCGGACGAGCACGCCGTATTTGTCCTGGAATTTTTCAATCGTCGAGCGCGGGCACGCCGAGCCGCCGATGAAGGCGAGCTTCAGCGACGGAAGTTTCAGATCGTGCTTTTCCATGTGCTCGAGCAGCGCGAACCACACCGTCGGCACGCCCGCGGTGGAAGTGACCTGGTATTTGTCGATCAACTCGTAAAGCGACGGGCCGTCGAGCCTCGCGCCGGGCATGACGAGCGTCGCGCCGTTCATCGGCGCCGCGAAGGCGAGCGACCAGCTATTGGCGTGAAACAGCGGCACCACCGGCAGGATCGTGTCGCTCGACGAGATGCCGAAGACATCCGGCATCGAAGTGGCGAAGGCTTGCAGCAAATTCGAGCGGTGCGAGTAGACGACACCCTTCGGATGGCCCGTCGTGCCGGAGGTGTAGCACATGCCGGCGGCGGCATTTTCGTCCACCTTCACCCAGGCGAAATCGCCGTCGGCTTCCGCGATCCAGTCCTCGTAAGCGACCGCATTCTTGAGCGAGGTCTTCGGCATATGCGCGGCGTCAGTCAGGATGACGTAGCGCTCGATGCTCGGAAGCTTGCTCGCGATCGCCTCCAGCATCGGCACAAAGGTAAGATCGGCCAGCATCATCCGGTCTTCGGCGTGATTGATGATGTAGGTGATCTGCTCGGGAAAGAGCCGCGGATTGACGGTGTGATAGACCGCGCCCGCGCCCATGATGCCGTACCAGCTTTCGAGATGGCGGGCGGTGTTCCAGGCCAGCGTGCCGATGCGCTCGCCAGGCTTGATGCCTTCCCGGCCCAGCCGCTGCGCGACCTTGAGGGCGCGCTTGCGAACCTCGGCATAGGTCGTTTCGACAATCGGCCCTTCGACCGAGCGGGTAATCACTTTATGGCGGCCGAACTGCGCCGCCGCATGGTCGATGACGCGGTTGCAGGTCAGCGGCCAATCCTGCATCAGGCCTTGCACGAAAAACCTCCGGCTTCGCGTTCCTCGCGGCGCTGTTTCGCGCCTGTTTGTTGGCTATAAAATGAGCCGGTTTGCGTTTTCGCGCAACCTGCCGCGATTTGGCCTCGCTCGCCCGACACCGTGCCTGCGAATCCGGGGTACCATGTTTTTAACCAAGGCTGTCTGCTCCCTTCGCGCGTTCGCGCTCGCCGCCGGCCTTCTCGCCGGGCTGCCCGCGCACGCGAAGGAAATTCCGCTGCCGCCGCCGCGGCCGCCGGAAGCCGATCTGCCGCAGGAGCAGGCGAAGCCAAAAGGCCCGCAGCAGATCGCGGCCGATCCGGCGGCGATCGAAGCCGCCAGGCACGAATGCGAAGCCTTCTTCAAAGCCGATATTGCGGAAGCCGAATTCGTCGATGCCATTGCCTGGGACAATGGCTGCCTTGCGGCGGCGCCCGTGAGCGTCACCGCGATCAAGCTCGCCAACGGCAAACGCATTGAGCTCAAGCCCGCCGCCGTCTTGCGCTGCCCGATGGCCTATGCCGTCGCGAACTGGGTGCGCGATGCGCTGGCGCCGGCGGCGAAAAAACTCGGCAGCGAAATCGAGCGCATTGACGTTGCCGCCTCCTATGCCTGCCGGCCGCGCAACAATGTCCTGGGCGCGATCCTGAGCGAGCACGGCAAGGCCAATGCCCTCGATATCCGCTCGCTGCACTTCACCAATGGCGCGAGCTTCGTGATCGAAAAGGCGCAAGGCCGGCGCGAATTTCTGACCGAGATGCGAAAATCGGCCTGTGCGCGCTTCATGACCGTGCTCGGGCCCGGTTCCGACCGTGCCCATGAAAATCACCTGCATGTCGATCTGCAGGCCCGCCGCAACGACTACAAGATCTGCCAGTGGATATTGCCGCGCCCCGAGGGCGTCACTTCACCCCATGAAATGGCCGCGATCGTCGAAATCGAAGGCCGCGGCAAGGGTAAGGAAGTGCGCGGCACCGAGACACACGGTAAGAAACCGGCAAATAAACTGTGATGCTGTTGCAGCCATGTTCATCACCCGCCGTCAATTTCTGACCGGCACCGCCGCGCTCGGCGGCACGACGGCCGCGACCGGCGCCTATGCCGGCATCGTCGAGCCTGCGTTCCTGCTCTCGGTCACCGAATACCGGCTGACGCCGCCCGGCTGGCCGCGCGATTTTCCGCTCAATATCGCGGTGATCGCCGATCCGCATGCGGCCGAGCCTTATATGGGCGCCCGGCGCATCGAGGAAATCGTTACGGCAACGAATGCCTTGAATGCCGATCTCGTGGTGCTGCTCGGCGACTTCGAGGGCAATCACCGCTTCGTCACGCGGCTCGTGCCGTCCGATACCTGGGCGCCGCTCTGGGCCCAGTGCAAGGCGCCGCTCGGCGTCTATTCGATCCTCGGCAATCACGACTGGTGGTTTCACCTCTCGCGCATCCGCCGCTCGATCGAAAAGGCCGGTATTCCGATTCTGGAGAACGACGGCGTCCGGCTCAGCCATCGCGGCCGCAAGTTCTGGCTGCTCGGGCTCGGCGACCAGATCGCCTACATTCTCGGTCACCGGCAATTTCGCGGCGTTGACGACCTGCCGAAGACGCTTGCGACGATCACCGGCGACGATCCGGCCATTCTGCTCGCCCACGAGCCCGACATTTTTGTCAAAGTGCCGCGGCGCATCTCCTTGACGCTCGCCGGTCACACCCATGGCGGCCAGGTGCGGCTGTTCGGCTATTCGCCGATCGTGCCGAGCAATTACGGCAACCGCTTCGCCTATGGCCACATCGTCGAGGATGGCCGTCACATGATCGTCTCGGGCGGCCTTGGCTGCTCGATGCTGCCGGTGCGCTTCGGCGTTCCGCCCGAGATCGTGCTGGTGCGGCTCGGCGATGCATCCGGCGCCTGACGCCGGCTTGTATCGAAACGGCACGCTACGGCGCCTTTGCGCGCGGTCTTGGCTAACGATCTTGGCGAACGGCATTCAGCTTTTGGCAACCATGCAGCCGGAAAAGCGGAGAAGCTCGAAACCCGCCAAAGCAGCGTTAAGCATGTTCCGGCTAGCGTGAGGCCCGAACCAAACGGGAATTCGCCATGCGCATCATCATGACGTCCCTCACGCAAACGCTGCGGCGCTTCGCGCGCAACGAGAGCGGCACGACCGCCATCGAATACGCCCTGATCGCGGGCGGCATTTCAATCGTTATCGTGGCGGCCGTCTCCGGCATCGGCACGACGCTGAACAACACCTTCAATTCGGTGCAGGCCGGCTTCCCCTCTTCCTGAAAAAGCAAAAAGGCGCGGGCTTTGTGCCCGCGCCTAGTCGCCCCCAAGATTGCCGGTCGTCTTAGATGACGACCACAGTCGCGCCGACCGGCACCCTATTGTAAAGATCGATGACGTCCTCGTTCAGCATGCGGATGCAGCCGGACGAGATGGCCTGCCCGATATATTCCGGCTGATTGGTGCCGTGAATGCGGAACAGCGTGTCCTTGTTGCCCTGATAGAGATAGAGCGCGCGCGCCCCCATCGGGTTATGCGGGCCCGGGCCGACATGCTTGGGCAGTTCGGGCATGCGCTTGAGAATGTCGGCGGTCGGCACCCATTCCGGCCACTCGGTCTTGCGGCCGACCTTGGCGATGCCGCGCCAGCTCAAGCCTTCTTCGCCGACGGTCACGCCGTAGCGATAGGCTTTGCCTTTTTCCTGCACGAGATAGAGAAACTTGCGCTCGGTATCGACGACGACGGTGCCCGGCGCTTCCTTGCCTGAGTAATCGACGAGGTGGCGCAGCCAGCCTTCGCTCGGCTTGTGATTGAGATAAGGCGCGCTCGCGAGCAGCTTCTTGTCGCGCGGCTTGAGCGCTGCATCCGTCACCGGATCGAGCGTTTCGGAAATGCAGCCGGTCAGCGCGAACGCTGCGACAGCGATCAAAGCGAGCTTCTTCAAAAACATGTCTTCGAAATCCCTGTCGGTCCAGCCCCTGGAGCCCAGTGGATGCGTTTGGATACCGGGCCCGGATTGCATTGGGAAGTCACGAAACGGCCCGCGCTTCGCATTGCCAAAACCTGTTGCATAAATATCGCAGGGCGCATTCGCCAAATGGCGCAAATTTCGCCCGCATTAACGCGCGCGTTAGCGCTTGAAACAGTCTGCAATATTAAATTCCCGACAGCTTCGCGTTTGGCCACAAATGGCCGTGATTGCTGCCTAAATCCGCCGCACACGGAGACCACGTGAAGGGCTGCAAGCCACTCCATAACCCAAGGGACGAGTTATGTCGGAAATGAAAGAGGCCCCGAGCACCGAAGCGGCAGAACGCGGCGCAGATCTCGGCGACCAGTATCGCAAGATCGGAATCCCGGCGGTGGCCGCCACGCTGCCTTACGCCGGCGAGCAGAAAAATACCAACTACGCACCCCCCAAGAAGGTACTGACGATTCGCGACCTCGAATGGCTGGCCGGCTAAGCCGCGCCGCGCGCCTCCCGGCGCTCCTTATCCATAGACGGTCATCCTAGAGCCACGGCGTTCCGATAGGACGCCGTGGACTGCTTTTCAGCAACGGGATAGGAAAGCATCGGCTCCGGGGAAAGCGCATGCTCTATGCCTACACGCTGAACGGCACGACGTTAGAGCGCAACGCCGTCGAAAACGGCGCGATCCCCGCGAACGCCGTTTGGGTCGACATGATCACGCCGACCAACGAGGAAGAGCGCGCCGTTGAAGCGCATTGCGGCATCGAAGTGCCGACGCGCGAGGAGATGGCCGAGATCGAGCCGACCAGCCGGCTCTATTCCGAAAACGGCGCGCGCTACATGACCGCTTCGCTCATTTACGACGCCGAAACCGATCACCCGAAGCTCACCGTCGTCACATTCATTCTCGCGCAAAACCGGCTCATCACCGTGCGCTATGACGAGCCGCGGCCGTTCGCGCGCGTCGCGCTCAAGCTCGCGCGCAACTGCCCGATGGGCATCACCGGCGAAGCGGTGCTGATCGAATTACTCGACGCCATTGTCGATCGCGCCGCCGACGTGCTGGAGCGGGTCGGCGCCGAGGTCGATGCCGTCTCGCGCACGATCTTCGAGGGCCGCGCGACGCGCAATTCGTCGAGCCAGCGCTATCAGGTCAGCCTGCGCGAAGTCGGGCGCAAGGCCGACCTCACCTCGAAGATGCGGGAATGTCTCGGCTCGATCGGGCGCCTCGTCCTGTTCTTCATCAACGACGCGCAGAATACGCGGCTTCCCAAGGATCAATATTCGCAGATCCGCGGCATGTCGCGCGACGTGACGTCCCTCACCGACTACGCCGCCTTTCTCATCAA
>Ga0182740_1001203_pt1 | contig 18537 bp, 13 predicted proteins | sample eDN5th37CKraftBY_FD_128872 | JGI IMG/M metagenome (GOLD analysis project Ga0182740, IMG submission 128872) | Enriched backyard soil microbial communities from Emeryville, California, USA - eDNA 5th pass 37_C Kraft BY (version 2) (version 2) | ecosystem: Environmental > Terrestrial > Soil >...
ATGAGATTCGAACCCAGCCCGATCACGGTGACGGGAATGCCGACCGGCAGATTGGCGCGGAAATAGCTGAGGTCCGCCTCGTCCTGCGGCGTGAACAGCACGTCCGCCGGCCCGCCGACGCGGAACCAGGTCAGATCCGCCAACGACTGTCCGCCGACGAGACGGCCGCGCAGGTCCGGCATGGCGGCGGCAAGGGTTTCAGCAAGGTTCTGCAAAATGAGGTCCGAAGGTTGATGCGGAGGCGGACGGAGAAGCCCCTGCCTTAGGCCGCCGCATCCAGCGCCGCAAGTTCGCCCGGCAGCGCATAGGCCCATTGGGTGATGTTGCCGGCGCCGAGGCACACCACGATATCGCCCGGCCGCGCGAGGCGGCGGACGATCTGCGCCAGTTCCTGCGGACCGCCCAGCGGCACGACCTGCCGGTGGCCCCGCGCCCGCATCGCCTGCACCAGATGGTCGCGGTCGACGCCCTCGATCGGCGTTTCGCCGGCGGCATAGACATCCGCCACGATCACCGTGTCGGCATCGTTGAAGCAGGTCGAGAACGGCTCGAACAGCGATTGCAGGCGGGTATAGCGATGCGGCTGCACTACCGCGATGACCTGCCCGCTGGAGGATTCACGCGCCGCGCGCAGCACGGCGGCGATCTCCACCGGGTGATGGCCGTAATCGTCGATCACGGCGACGCCGTTCCATTCGCCGGTGCGGGTGAAGCGCCGCTTCACGCCGCCGAAGGCGGCCAGCGCCTGGCGAATCTGTGCATCCGGGATGCCAAGCTCACGGGCGACGATGATTGCCGAGGTCGCGTTCAGCGCGTTATGGCGGCCCGGCATCGGCAGCACCAGCTTGTCGATCCGGTGAACCACCTCGCCGTCGCGGTCGCGAAAGATCACGGAGAATTCCGACTTGCCGTTGACATGGGTGAGATTGGCGAGGCGCACGTCGGCCTGCGGATTCTCGCCATAGGTGACGATGCGCCGGTCCTCGATGCGGCCGACCACGCGCTGCACGATGGGATGGTCCGTACACATCACCGCGAAGCCGTAGAACGGCACGTTCTCGACGAAGTCGCGGAAGGCGTCCTGCACGGCGGCGAAGGTCTTGAAGTGGTCGAGATGCTCGGCGTCGATATTGGTGACGATGGCGATATCCGCCGGCAGCTTGAGAAAGGTGCCATCGGACTCGTCCGCCTCCACCACCATCCAGTCCCCGGCGCCGAGGCGGGCATTGGTGCCATAGGCGTTGATGATGCCGCCGTTGATGACGGTGGGGTCGAGATTGCCTGCGTCGAGCAGCGTGGCGACCATGGAGGTCGTCGTGGTCTTGCCATGGGTGCCGGCAACGGCGACGCAGCTTTTCAGCCGCATCAGTTCCGCCAGCATCTCGGCGCGGCGCACCACCGGGCGGCGCTGGGCGCGGGCGGCGGCCAGTTCCGGATTGTCGCGCTTGATGGCGGAGGAGACGACGACGACATCCGCGCCGTCGATATTCTTCGCATCATGGCCGACATGGACAGTGATGCCCTTCTCACGCAGGCGCTTGACGTTGGCGCTGTCGGCGACATCCGAGCCGGTGACGGTATAGCCGAGGTTGCACAGCACCTCCGCGATGCCGCTCATGCCGATGCCGCCGATGCCGACGAAATGGATCGGGCCGATATTGCGCGGCAGCTTCATCGCCTGTGATCTCCGTATCGGCGGCGGCCGCTCAGCCGCGCCGTGCCTTGGCAAGTGTTCCGTCCATCAGCGCCTGAACCGCGTCCGCCAGCCGCTCTGCGGCGTCCGGCGCAGCCACGGTGCGGGCCGCGGCGGCCATGGCCGCGAGACGGTCCGGCGCGCCGGTCAGCCCCGTGAGTTCCGCGGCGACACGGTTCGGCGTGAACGAATCCCGCTCCAAGCGTATAGCGCCCCCCGCCCGTTCCAGCACCCCCGCGTTGGCGGACTGGTCCTGATCCAGCGCCCCGGGCAGCGGCGCGAGGATCGCCGGCCGGCCGATGGCGGCGAGTTCCGCCACAGTGGAGGCCCCGGAGCGGGAGACGACAAGATGCGCCGCCGCGATGCACGCCGGCAGGTCGGTGAAGAACGGCGCGACCTCCGCCGCCACGCCCATCTCGCGGTAGCGTGCGGTGACGCGCGCCACATCCTCCTCCCGCGCCTGCTGGACGACGGCCAGCCGCTGGCGCAGCACCGGGGCGAGATGGCCGATCGCCGGCGGCACGACATCGGACATCGCCCGCGCGCCCTGGCTGCCGCCGAATACCACCAGCCGGACCGGCCCGTCCGCTTGCGGCGCATGGTAAGGCGTGGCGGCCGCGGCCAGCACCATCGGACGCAGAGGATTGCCGGTATGCACCGCCTTGGCGGCCAGCGCCGGCGCGGCGTCGAGCACGCCGGCAAAGCCGGTGGCGATCCGCGTCACGCGGGAGGCGAGAAGCCGGTTGGCCCGGCCCATGACGGCATTCTGTTCGTGGATCAGCGTGGGGATGCCGCGCAGCGTCGCCACCAGCAGCGGCGGCGCGCTGGGATAGCCGCCAAAGCCCACCACGGCCGCCGGCCGCAGGCGGCCGAGCAGCCGCCAGGCATCGACCGCGCCGCCGAGCAGGCTCAGGCCGGTGCGCGCCAGCGCAACGGGATCGCGCCCGCGCACCGTGTCGGAACGGACCACATGGATGTTTCCGGCCGGAAACGCCTTGCCGTATTTCTCCGCCCGCGCGTCGGTGGCGAGATCCACCGCAATGCCGCGCTGCGCCAGTGCGGCCGCCAGCGCCTCGGCCGGGAACAGATGGCCCCCGGTCCCGCCGGCGCAGAGCAGCACGAGCGGCATGCGGTCCGGCGCGAGCATCAGGCCGGACTCCCCGCCGGCACATGGTCCGGATGCGCCATCATCAGCGCGGCGCGGGGCCGCTCGCGGGTCAGCGCCAGGATCATCCCCATGCCATAGGCGATGGAGATCATCGACGAGCCGCCATAGGAGACGAAGGGCAGCGTCATGCCCTTGGCGGGAATGAGATGCAGGTTCACCGCCATGTTGATGGCGGACTGCGCGCCGAACAGGATGGCAAGGCCGGCGACGGCGAAGCGCGAGAAGGCGTCATGCGCCGTCATCGAGCGCCGCAGCGCGCGCAGCACGATGAAGGCGAACAGGGCGACCAGCGCGAGGCAGAGGACGACGCCGAACTCCTCCGCCGCCACGGCAAAGACGAAATCCGCGTGGCTGTCCGGCAGGCTGCGCTTGATGGTGCCCTCGCCGGGGCCCTGCCCGAGCCAGCCGCCGCGCAGGAAGGACTCCACCGACATCTGAATCTGGAACGTGTCGCCCGAGGCGGGGTCGAGGAACTTCTTGATGCGCGCCTCGACGTGATGGATCGTCAGATAGGCGACGAACAGCCCGGCGATGCCCGCGCCGGCAAGCCCGAAGACCCAGATCACGCGCATCCCGGCGAGGAAGAACAGCGCCCCCCACACCAGCGCGATCAGCATGGTCTGGCCGAAGTCGGGTTGCAGCACGAGGCCCGTCACCACCATCGCCAGCAGCGCCAGCGCGATGGAATTCGCCGGCATTTCTGGCCGCGACGCCGACTCGCCGAACAGCCAGGCGATGAGGATGACAAAGGCCGGCTTGAGGAATTCGGACGGCTGGATATTCACGCCCATCAGCACGATCCAGCGCCGCGCGCCCTTCACCTCGGCGCCGACGACCATGGTCGCCATCACCAGAATAAGGCTGATGCCGAACACGATCAGGGCCAGACGGCGGATCTGCCGCGGCGTGAGGAACGAGGTGCCGATCAGAACGATGAGCGCCGGGATGAGATACAGCACATGCCGGTTCACGAAGTGGAACGGATCAACCCCGATCCGCGCCGCGACCGGCGGGCTCGCCGCCAGCGACAGCACGATGCCGGCCAGCATCAGGGCGATCAGCGCCGCCAGCAGCAGGCGGTCGACCGTCCACCACCAGTCCGCGAAAGGCGTGCGTTCGGCGCGCGAGGCCATGGGAAATCTCCGGAGCGCGGGCTCATGCCGCGCCTCTTCATTCCTGACGCGCCATGGTTGATGCGGCGTTAATGCCGGCGGCAGCCGCGCAATTATGCCGGCGCGAGCGGCCGGAAATCCGGCAGGGAGATAACCGCCGCGCGGAACGCCTCGCCGCGGATCTCGAAATTGCGATACTGGTCGAAAGACGCGCAGGCCGGGGACAGCAGCACCGCCGGCGCAGCCGCCGGGCTCGCGGCAGCGTCTCGGGCGGCGGCCACAACGGCGCGGTCCAGCGTGCCGCACAGCTCGTAAGCCACGGCTCCATCCAGCGTGCGGGCAAATTCCTCCGCCGCCGCGCCGATCAGATACGCCTTGCGCACGCGGGGAAAGAATTCGCGCAGGCTCTCGATGCCGCCGGTCTTGGGCTGGCCGCCGAGAATCCAGAAAATGTCCTCGAAACAGGCCAGCGCCTTGGCGGCGGAATCCGCGTTGGTGGCCTTGGAGTCGTTGACGAACAGCGCGTGCCCGACACGGCCGAGCTGCTCCATACGGTGGGCGAGGCCCGGAAAGCTCGCAAGGCCCGCCCGGATCGCGTCCGGTTCGACGCCGAGCGCCAGCACCGCGGCGACGGCGGCCACGGCATTCTGGGCGTTGTGCGTGCCGCGCAGCGCGCCGATGCCGTCGAGATCCGCGATGGGCGCGGCCTGCTCGCCGTCATAGGCGACGATCGTCGCGCCATCGACGAATACGCCGGGCGAGACGAATTCCGTCGCCGAGACGCGGATGGTCTCCGCGCCGGTTTCCTCGCGCCGCGCCGCCGCCGCACGGGTGAAGTCATCCTCCACGGCGATCACGGCGATCTGCGCGCGGGCGATCAGCCGCTCCTTCACCGACGCATAGTGCTCGATGGTGCCATGGCGGTCGAGATGGTCTTCGGTGACGTTGAGCAGGATGCCGACGGTCGCATCGAGACTCGGCGCAAGGTCGATCTGATAGGACGAGCACTCGATCACATAGACCCGCCCCTCTTGCGGCGGCTCCAGCGAAAGCACCGCCGTGCCGATATTGCCGCCCATCTGCACGTCGAGGCCGGCGCTGCGCAGAAGATGCGCCGTCAGCGCCGTGGTGGTGGACTTGCCGTTGGTGCCGGTGATCGCGACCAGCGGCGCATCGACGCCAAGCGCGCGGCGCGCGCGGCAGAACAGTTCGATATCGCCGATCACCTCGACATCGTGCTCGTCCGCCAGTTCCACGGTCCAGTGCGGCTTGGGATGAGTCAGCGGCACGCCGGGCGCGAGCACCAGGGCAGCGAAGCTTTCCCAGTCCGCCTGCCGCAGGTCCTGTGTCGGGATGGCGGCCGCCTGCGCTGCCGCAACACCGCCGGCATTGTCGTCCCATGCGATCACACGCGCGCCACCGGCCATCAGCGCACGGCAGCTTGCGAGGCCCGAGCCGCCGAGGCCGAACACGGCGACGGTCTCGCCGGCGAAAGTCGTGACCGGGATCATCAGCGCAGTTTCAGCGTCGCGAGGCCGGCCAGCGCCAGCACGATGGAGATGATCCAGAACCGGATCACGATCTGCGGCTCGGTCCAGCCGAGCTGCTCGAAGTGATGATGCAGCGGCGCCATCTTGAAGATGCGCTTGCCGGTCAGCTTGAACGAGGCCACCTGTACGATGACGGACACAGCCTCCAGCACGAACAGGCCGCCGATGATGATCAGCGCGATCTCGTGCTTGGTCGCCACCGCGATGGCGCCGATCATGCCGCCCAGCGCCAGCGAGCCGGTGTCGCCCATGAAGATCGACGCCGGCGGCGCATTGAACCAGAGAAAGCCAAGGCCGGCACCGATCACCGCGCCGCAGAGCACGGCCAGTTCACCGGTGCCCGGCACGAAATGAATCTGAAGATAGTCGGCATAGACCGTGCTGCCGACGAGATAGGAGATCACGCCGAAGCAGCCGGCCGCGATCATCACCGGGCCGATGGCGAGGCCGTCCAGCCCGTCGGTCAGATTCACCGCATTGCCGGCCCCGATGATGACCACCGCGCCGAAGATGACGAAGAACCAGCCGAGATCCAGCAGCAGTTCCTTGAAGAAGGGAAAGGCCAGCGAGGTCGAGAAGGACGTGCGGCCGAGGCTGGCGATGGCGAGGCAGGCGGCAATCGCGATCAGGGCCTCCAGCGCGAGGCGCGCGCGGCCGGAAGAGCCGCCGTGGCTCTGCTTGGTGACTTTCAGATAGTCGTCCCAGAAGCCGACCAGGCCGAAGCCCAGCGTGACGCCGAGCACGATCCAGACATAGGGATTGCCGAGATTGGCCCAGAGCAGCGTGGCGACCAGCACGCCGGACAGGATCATCAGGCCGCCCATGGTGGGCGTGCCCTTCTTGGCGAGATGGGACTGCGGCCCGTCGCTGCGGATCGGCTGGCCCCGGCCCTGCTTGACGCGGAGCAGGTTGATCGTCGCCGGCCCGAACAGGAAGACGAAGACCATGGCCGTGAGCATCGCGCCGCCAGTCCGCACCGTGATGTAGCGGAACACGTTGAAGGCGGACACCGTCTCGGTCAGCGCGGAAAGCCAGTACAGCATGTCGGTTCAATCGGGTCAGGACGAGGGAGCCGCATCCGGCGCATCGGGAACGGCGAAACGGCGGGCGAGCGATGCGACCAGCGGCCCCATGCGGGAACTGTTCGACCCCTTCACCATCATCACGTCGCCGGGCTGGAGCGCCTCGCGCAGCCGCGGCTCCAGCGCCGCGGCGGTGTCGGCATAGCCGCCCCGGCGGTTCGAGGGAAGAGCCTCCCACATGTGCCGCATCAGCGGACCGGCGCAGAACACCAGATCGACAGCATGTTCCGTCACTGCTTCCGCCATTGCGGCGTGAAGGGCGGACGCTTCCGTGCCCAGTTCCAGCATGTCCCCCAGCACGGCGATGCGGCGGCCGCGCCCCTCTAGCTGCGACTGGCCGAGCAGTGCCAGCGCCGCGCGCATCGAGGCGGGATTGGCATTGTAGCTCTCGTCGATCAGCAGCGCGGTGCCGCCGGGCAGATCGAGGGTGATGCGCGTGCCCCGCCCCTTGGGAGGGGCGAGATCCGCCAGCGCCATGGCGGCCAGTGCAAGATCGCCACCAAGCAAGGCCACGGCGGCGAGGACGGCGAGCGAGTTCTGCACCTGATGGCGGCCCGGCGCGCCGAGCTTGTAGGTGACATCCGTTCCCAGGATATCGGCCTGGACGGCGGAGCAGTCCGGCCGCAGCGCGCAGCCGACGAGCCGCGCCTGCGCGTCCCGGCTTTCGCCGAAACCGACGACCCTCGCCCCCGCGGCTTCGGCCAGGGCCGCAAGCCGCCCGAACTGGGCATTGTCGCGGTTCAGCACCGCCGCGCCGCCGGGTTCGAGCCCCTCAAAAATCTCGCCCTTGGCATCGGCGATGGCTTCCACCGAGGCGAAGAATTCCAGATGCACCGGCTCGACGGTGGTGATGAGGGCGACATGGGGGCGCACCAGCCGCGCCCCCGGGCCGATCTCGCCGGCATGGTTCATGCCGATCTCGAACACTGCATAGCGCGCATCGGCCGGGCAGCGCGCCAGCGACAGCGGCACGCCCCAGTGGTTGTTGTAGGACGCGACGGAGGCATGGGTCCGGCCGTCCCGCGACAGCGCGGCGAACAGCGCCTCCTTGGTGCTGGTCTTGCCGACCGAGCCGGTGACGGCGACGATCTTCGCGTCCGTCCGCGCCCGCGCCGCGACCGCCAGCGCCCGCAAGGCTTCCAGCACATCGGCAACGACAAGCAGCGGCGCATCGTCGGGGAATTCGTCGCGCCGGTCGGCCGAAACGACCGCAAGACCCGCGCCGGCGCGCACCGCGTCCATCACGAAGTCATGGCCGTCCCGGGCATCGCCCCTGATGGCGAAGAAGGCATCGCCGGGCCGGATCGTGCGCGTGTCGATGGACAGCCCGCCGACACCGGCGGGCAGGCGACCGGCGGATTCGGCCTGCATCGCGGCCGCCATGGCCGCAACGGTCCAGAGCGGCGCTTCACTCATCACGCGGTCCCCTTCGCCGCAGCGTCTTTCGCCATGGCCTGTTTCACGGCGGCCAGCACCGCCTCGTGATCGCTGAACGGAAGAACGGCATCGCCGACGATCTGGCCGGTCTCGTGGCCCTTGCCGGCGACCAGCAGCACATCGCCGTCGGCCAGACCATCAACCGCGGCGCGGATCGCGGCGGCGCGGTCGCCGATCTCGGTCGCGCCCGGCGCGGCGGCGAGAATGGCGCGGCGGATCGCGGCCGGGTCCTCGCTGCGCGGATTATCGTCGGTCACGATCACGGTGTCGGCGAGCCGCGCGGCGATCTCGCCCATCAGCGGCCGCTTGCCGGCATCGCGGTCCCCGCCGCAGCCGAACACCACCACCAGCCTGCGGCGCACATAGGGCCGCAGCGCCTCCAGCGCCTTCACCAGCGCATCGGGCTTGTGGGCGTAATCGATGAACACCGGCGCGCCGCGAAAGACGCCGATCCGCTCCAGCCGGCCCTTGGCGCCGGCGAGCTTGCCGAGGGCGCTGAAGACCGCCTCCGGCGCGCCGCCCGTGGCAATGGCGAGGCCCGCCGCCACCAGCGCATTCTCCACCTGGAACGCGCCCGCGAGCGGCAGCGGCACGGTATAGGTGCGGCCTTCATGGGCCAGCGTCAGGCGCTGGGAGAAGCCGTCCGGCTCGTTTTCCAGTAGGCGGATCGCATCGCCCGAGGCACCGACCGTCATCACCTCCACGTCGCGGGCGTGGCAGGCGGCGATCACCGCGCCGGAGACCTCGTGATCGGCCGCGATCACGGCAACGCCGCCGGGCACCAGCAACTCGGAGAACAGCCGCAGCTTGGCGGCGAGATACGCCTCCTCGGTCGGGTGGTAGTCGAGATGGTCGCGGCTGAGATTGGTGAAGCCGGCGGCGGCGATCGTCACGCCATCGAGCCGATGCTGGTCCAGGCCATGGGAGGAGGCTTCGAGCGCGAGATGGGTGACACCCTCGCCGGCCAGCCGGTCGAGGTCCGTATGCAGCCGGACCGGGTCCGGCGTCGTCAGCGAGCCATAGACCTCGCCGCCCGGCGCGACGATGCCGACCGTGCCGATGCTGGCGGCCTTGTGGCCGAGCGCGGTCCATATCTGCCGGGTGAAGGCGGCCACCGAGGTCTTGCCGCTGGTGCCGGTGACGGCCGCGATGGTCCCGGGCTGACGCGGATGGAGCCGCGCCGCCGCCAGCGCCAGCGCGCGGCGCGGATTGCCGGCGGTGATGAAGGTGACGTTCCGGGGCAGGCTGTCCGGCCGATGCAGGCCCATCACGGCGACCGCGCCATTCGCCACGGCCTGATCGACATATCTCGCACCATCGGTTTTCGCGCCGGCCAGAGCGACGAACACATCGCCGGGCGCCACGCTGCGGCTGTCGGCCGTGATGCCGCCGACCTCGATCGCCGCGGCGTGCGGATCGAGGTCGCCTTCCACGATGAGATCGCCCAGTTTCATGGCATGCGCTCTCGTCTATCGCCGCCGCGCCGCAGAAAGCGCTAGCGGGTCAGCCCGGCCGACGCAAGAATCTGCCGGTCCGCCGGCGGCAGGTCGAACCGGGGCTGCACGCCCAGCAGCGGCGCGATCCGCGTGATGACCGCGCCGGCCGTCGGCGCCGCGTTCCAGCCGGATGTCGCATAGCCGTGGGTTCCCTCCACCGCCTGCGGCTCGTCGAGCATGATGAGCACGAGGAAGCGCGGCTTGTCGGACGGAAACACGGCCGTGAAGCTGTTGAGCAACTTGGTCTTGGAATAGCGCCCGTTCACCACCTTCTCGGAGGTGCCGGTCTTGCCACCGACGTAATAGCCGGCGATGTCCGCCTTGCGGGCGGAGCCCTTCTCGGCATTGAGACGCATGAGGTAGCGCATCTTCTCGCTGGTCTCGGGCTTGATGACCTGCTTGGCGAGCTTCGATGCCTCCTCCTCCGTCCGCCTGAGGAAGGTCGGCGGAATGAGCTTGCCGCCGTTGACCAGCGCATTGATCGCGGCGACCGCCTGCAACGGGGCCACAGAAAGCCCGTGGCCGAAGGCGATGGTGACGGTGTTGAGTTCGCCCCAGCGCTTGGGCACCAGCGGCTCGGCGCTTTCGGGAAGCTCGGTGCGCAGCCGGTCGAGCTGGCCCATCTTTTTCAGAAACGCCTTGTGATGCTCAACGCCCAGGGCCAGCGCGATCCGCGCCGTGCCGATATTCGACGAGTAAGTGAAGATTTCCGGCAGCGTCAGCACGCGACGCTGAGCATGGTAGTCGTGGATGGCAAAGCGGCCGTAGCGCAGCGGCATCCGCGCATCGAAGCTCGAATTCAGCGTCATCCTGCCGGAATCGAGCCCCATCGCCAGCGTCAGCGCCTTGAAGGTCGAGCCCATTTCGAACACGCCGGTGGTCAGCCGGTTGATGCGGGTCGGGTCGTTGGCTTCCTTCGGATTGTTGGAGTCATAGTCCGGCACCGACACCATCGAGACGACCTCGCCGGTGTTGACGTCCACGACGAGACCGGCCGCCGCCTTGGCCTTGAACTTGTCGCGCGAGACGAGAAGCTCGTCGCGCAGGGCGTGCTGAACCCGCAGATCGACAGAGAGTTCAACGGGCTTTTGCAGGCGGTCCACCGCGAAGCCCGCCAGATGCAGGTCCGCCAGCCCGCGCTGGTCGAGCCAGCGCTCGAGCCCGGCGATGCCCTGGTTGTCGATATTCACATGGCCGACGGTGTGGGAGACTTCCGAGCCGTTCGGATACATCCGCCGGTTCTCCGGCAGGAAGCCGAGCCCCGGCAGGCCGAGGCGATGGATCTCGCGGCGCTGCTCCGGCGTGATGTCGCGCCGCAGCCAGACGAAGCGCCGCTTGGAGCTGAGCCGCTCGCGCGTCTCGCGCGGATCGAGATCGGGCAGCACGGCGGTCAGCAGTTCGACGGCCTCGTCCACATCCACGATGCGGTGCGGCTCGCCGAACAACGACGGGGTGCGCACGTCCGTCGCGAGCACGAGGCCGTTGCGGTCGAGAATGTCCGGCCGCGCCGTGCCGATGGCGTCGCCGCTCGCGGCGCGGCGCGCGACCTGGCCATCCGCATGCATGCCGAAGAAAATCAGCCGCGCGGAAATCGCGCCATAGATCATGCAGAAGGCAAGGATCGCGAGCCCGACACGCGCCCGCGCCTTGACGTTGCGGTCGACATTCGCGCCATAGAGCAGGCGATGCGCGAGGCTGCGGCGCTTCGGGGCGGCCGCCGCCTGCGGAGCCGATGCCGGTGCTGCTGGGGAAGCGTCGTTCATGGCCGTCTCAGGCTGGCGCCGATGCTACCCGTCGGCACCTCCTGCTCCTCGATATATTCGATGATCGATCCGATCGGATCGTCGCTGCCGGGCGGCACCAGCGATGGCGGCCGCGGCGGCAGATTGTCGAGCCCCACGAGCTGGCGCGCATCGGGCGCCTTGAGCGCGAGGTGGCGGCCCGCCAGCGCCTGGATGCGGGTCGGGTTGTCGAGACGGCTCCATTCGGCGCGCAGGGCCGCCGTCGCGTCCCGCTCGCGGCGGATTTCAAGCTGGAGCTTGGCCAGCCGCTCTGCCTCGAGCGTGGAGTCGAACTTGATTTTGTAGACATAAGCCGCCGCCGAAACCAGCACGGCTATGACGAGCAGATTGAGGATGCGAAGAAACGTCACCGCGCCCTCACCACGGCATCGAGGGAAGGAAGGTTCGGCACGCCGGCGAAAGTCTCATCGAGGGCCGGAGCCGCGGTGCGCTCGGCGGCGCGCAGCTTGGCGGACCGCGCGCGGGGATTGGCCGCGATCTCGGCGGCGTCCGCCACCAGCGGCTTGCGCGTCAGTAGCCGGAAGCTCGGCTCGGCCATCTCCACCTCCGGCATGTGCCGCGACACGCCCGCGACCTTGCCGCGGCTCGTCATGAAGGATTTCACGATCCGGTCTTCCAGCGAATGGAACGTCACGACCGCCAGCCGGCCGCCGGGCCTGAGGATGCGCTCGGATGCTTTCAGCGCGGTTTCGATCTCGCCGAGTTCGTCATTGACGAACATCCGCAGCGCCTGGAACGTGCGCGTCGCCGGGTGAATCTCGTGCGGCTTGGCGCGCACGACAGAGGCCACGATATCCGCCAGCCGGCGCGTCGTGAGGATCGGCTGATTGTCGCGCTCGCGCACGATGCGCCGGGCGACGGCGCGGGCGAAACGTTCCTCGCCCAGCGTCGCGATGATCGCGGCAAGGTCGCGCTCGGCCGCATGGGCAACGACATCCGCCGCGCTCGGCCCATCCCCGCCCATGCGCATGTCGAGCGGACCGTCGAAGCGGAAGGAGAAGCCGCGCTCGGCCTGATCGAGCTGCATGGACGACACGCCGAGATCGAAGGCGATGCCGTCCACCGCGCCGCCCGCGAGGCTCTCCGCAATCGTGGCGATATCCGAGAAGGGGCCTTCGGCCAGCGTCAGCCGGCCAGCGAATTCCCGGACCAGCGCGGCCCCGCCCAGAATCGCGCTGCGGTCGCGGTCGATGCCGATGACCCGGCAGTCAGCGGCGGCGAGGATCGCGCGGCTGTAGCCGCCGGCCCCGAAAGTCGCGTCGATATAGACGCCGCCGTCGCGGACGGCGAGATAGTCGATGACCTGTGGGGCAAGCACGGGAATGTGGCGGGCAGGTCCGCCGGCAACGATGTCTGAGCCATCGTTGCCGCCCGCCGTCATTCCCGTGCTCCAGACACGCCACGCGCCCCCTGGGAACCGAGTTGCTTCCTGAGCGCGCGCACCTTCTCGGTGGCCTCCGCGAGTTGCGCGCGGAAGCGGCCAGGCTCCCAGATCTGAAATTTGTGGCCGAGGCCGACGAAAGTGACCTCGTCGGCGATGCCCGCATGGAGCTTCAGCGGCTCGGACAGCATCACCCGTCCTTCCCCGTCGATCTTCAGCGTTTCGCTGGTGCCGAACAGCGCCGCAGCGAACTCCTCCCGTTCCTCCGAAAACGCCGGAAAGCGGTCCAGCAGCGTGTCGATCTCCGCCAGCAGCGCATGTCCGCCGGCATCCACCGCCGGCCGGTCCAGCGCCGGATAGCAATAGAGCCCGTCGTGCCCGTCCCGCGCCAGCACGGCCCGGAAAGCCGCCGGCACCGACGCCCGCCCCTTGGCATCGATCCGCAAGGTGAAATTGGACACGAAACGGTCCATCGCGCCCTTCGCTGCTCACGGGGAGATGCACGCGCCCCACGCCGGCATCCACGTCCCACGTCACGCCCGAACGGGCGCGAATGGGATATGGTGGGGTAGCATGGGCAAAAATGGGCGTCAATGGAAACTCCTCGGCCGGAGCCCTGTCGCGCCGCCGATGGAAAGCCAGTTGTCAAGGGTTGATTAAGGCTAATTGCCCTTAAAGAAGTGTTGAAAGGCGGAAGGCGGCGCGGCTCGCCGGCGGCGCGGATTCCCTCGCCCGGCCGCTCCGGTTCCGTCGCCTTCCCCCGCCCTGCGACAATTTTTGGACCCGCAATCGCCCGGGATGGGGGAACGTCACGGTTGCCGCCGAGTTGTTGACGCATGACGCGGCGCATTCGCGCTGGTCAGACCGTTTTCATTTGAGGAGGTCGTTCATGCTCAAAACATTCGCTCTCGCGACTGCCGTTGGTGGTCTCATGATGTCCGGCGCGCTCGCGCAGTCCGCTCCGCCGGCAGACTCCACCGCGCCGGCGACGCCGCCGGCCGCGATGACGCCGGCCGCCCCGGGCGCTGCCGCAAGCCCGAATTTCATCACCACCCAGACCGCCGACCAGTGGCTGGCGTCGAAATTCATGGGCATGGATGTGATCGGAGCCGATGATCAGAAGATCGGCGACGTGAAGGACATGCTGTTTGATCGGAACGGTCAGGTCCTCGGCTATGTCGTGGGTGTCGGCGGCTTCCTCGGCATGGGCCAGAAGGATGTCGCGCTCGCTCCCGCCTCTTTCCAGGTTCAGCCCGGCAAGGACGCCAACGATACGCACCTGAAGCTTTCCATGACCAAGGAACAGCTCACGCAGGCGGCCGAGTTCAAGCCGTATCAGGCCCCGAAGCCGGCGACTGTCGGCGCCGGTGACCGGCCGGCCGGCGGCGGCATGGGCACTGGCGGGACCGGCACCAGCCGCTAACAGCCGCTGATATCGGTATCGCAAGCAGACGGACGGGGCAGCATTGCCCCGCCCGTTTCGTTATGACCGATGACGATGGACGGGCGGGTTTCTGCTTCGATTTCATCTCTTGCCGCCGATGCCGCCAAGCGCCGTGGTTTGCGCCCTTCATATTGGTGATTGACGCGACAACCTGTTCCGGTGGATGAGTTTGTCAGACGCCGCCGCAAGGCTGCCGTCCGGAAACCGCGCCGCAATGTCCTTCGTTCCCGACTCGTCCCTGGTCGCTGCCGTGCTGCCGTCGCCGAACCATGGCGAACGGCGAGAAGGCGTGGCTGTCGACATGATCCTGCTGCACTACACCGGCATGCCCTCCGCCGAAGCGGCCTTGCAGCGCATGTGTACGGCGACGAGCGAAGTCTCCGCTCACTATACGGTCTGCGAGGATGGCAAGATCATCCAGCTCGTGCCGGAGGAGCGCCGCGCCTGGCATGCCGGCTCCGGATCATGGGCCGGCGAAACCGACATCAACTCCGTCTCCATCGGCATCGAGATCGTGAATCCTGGCCATGACGGCGGCTATCCGGATTTCCCCTCGCGGCAGATCGCGGCGGTCACCATCCTGTGCCGGGGCATCATGGTTCGGAAGGGTATCGCGCCGGAGCGCGTGCTCGCGCATTCGGACACCGCTCCCGCCCGAAAGCAGGACCCCGGCGAGAAATTTCCCTGGCGCGTGCTGGCGCGGTCCGGCGTCGGCATCTGGGTCGAGCCGGAGCCCATCGTCGAGCACGGCCCGTTCCATTCGCTGGGCGACAGCGGCCCCGCCGTTGCCGATCTTCAGCGCCAGTTGGCCGGCATCGGCTACGGTCTTGCGGAAACCGCCCGCTACGATGGCGAGACCATGGCCGTGGTGGCCGCCTTCCAGCGGCATTATCGCCCGATGCGGGTGGACGGCATCGCCGATCCCTCCACGCTGCGGACCGTCGCCGCGCGGCTGGCCGCGGCACCGGCCCTTGCGCCGACCGCCACCTGATGCAACCCCCACTTGATTTTACCGGCGCGCGGCCCCATCCCTGCCCTGTCAGTCGGCCGGACGGCCGCTCGCGCAAGCGCCGAAAGGCCGCGCGGGAGGAAAGTCCGGGCTCCAAGGACATGCGGTGCCGGATAACGTCCGGCGGGGGCGACCCCAGGGAAAGCGCCACAGAAAACAGACCGCCCGCGGCCTTCGGGACGTGAGGTAAGGGTGAAACGGTGCGGTAAGAGCGCACCGCGCGGCTGGCGACAGCGGCGGCACGGCAAGCCCCACCGGGAGCAAAACCGAATAGGGACGGCGCGGCGCATCGCGCAAGCGGTGAGCCAGGCGGATGTCCCCGCCAGCCGTCCGGGTAGGTTGCTTGAGGCGCCGGGCAACCGGCGTCCCAGAGGAATGGCCGTCACGTGCGGGCTCGCCCGCGCCATACAAAACCCGGCTTACAGGCCGGCTGATATGTTGAGAGGGCCTGGCGAGAGATCGTCGGGCCCTCGCCATTTCGCCGCCTTGGCGATTGTCATGTCCCCTGTCATGCCTCTCGCCGCCTTTTCGAGCGCGGCGAAGCCGCGGCCCATCGAAACACCGCGTCGCAATCCGGAGCCGCTGTTTCCCGCGGCATTGACCCCGCCGGTCATTATGCGGATGAAGAAAGCCGTGACGTGGCGCGCCCGCGCGTTGCGCAATGCCCCCGTCTTCTCATCCGCCCGGCCTTCATGATGAACACTCGCTGGCACTTCTTCATCGACCGGGGCGGCACTTTCACCGACATCGTCGGCCGCCGGCCGGACGGCACGCTGATCGCGCACAAGCTGCTGTCCGAAAACCGCGCGGCCTATCGCGACGCCGCCGTGCAGGGCATTCGCGACCTGCTCGGCCTCAAGGCGGGCGAGCCCATTGCGCATGAGCGCATCGGCGCGATCCGCATGGGCACCACGGTCGCGACCAACGCGCTGCTGGAGCGCAAGGGCGCGCGCGTGCTGCTGCTGGCAACGCGCGGCTTCCGCGACGCGTGGCGCATCGGCTACCAGGCGCGGCCCGACATCTTCGCGCGCCGCATCGTCAAGCCGGACATGCTGTACGAGCGCGTCGTCGAGATCGACGAGCGCGTGCGCGCCGACGGCGCCGTCGAACGCCCGCTCGACCTTGCCGGCGCCGAAGCGGCATTGCGTGCAGCAAAGAAAGACGGCATCGACGCCGTCGCCATCGCCTTCATGCACGGCTATCGCAGTCCCGCGCACGAACAGGCCGTGGCGACGCTGGCGCGCGCCATGGGCTTTGCGCAGGTCTCCGTCAGTCACGAGGTCTCGCCGCTCGTCAAGCTGGTGTCGCGCGGCGACACCACCATTGCCGATGCCTATCTCTCGCCGGTGCTGCGCCGCTATGTGCGGCAGGTTCTCGACGAGATCGGCGGCGCGGACGATGCCGCAACGCCCGCGCTGATGTTCATGATGTCGTCCGGCGGGCTCACCGCCGCGAGCCGCTTCCAGGGCAAGGACGCGATCCTGTCCGGCCCCGCCGGGGGCGTGGTCGGCATGGCGGAAACGGCGAAAGCCGCGGGCTTCGATCGTGCCATCGGCTTCGACATGGGCGGCACCTCCACCGATGTCGCGCATGTTGACGGCGACTACGAGCGCACCTTCGAAACGGAGGTCGCGGGCGTGCGCATCCGCGCGCCGATGATGCGCATCCACACCGTCGCGGCAGGCGGCGGCTCCATCCTCCATGCGGACGAGGCGCGGTTCCGCGTCGGCCCGGATTCGGCCGGCGCCGATCCCGGCCCGATGAGCTACCGCAACGGCGGCCCCCTCACCGTCACCGACGCCAATATGATGCTCGGCAAGCTGCTGCCGGATGTCTTTCCGGCCATCTTCGGCCCGGACCGGAACCAGCCGCTGGACGCGGTCGCGGTACGCGCCGCCTTTGCGGAGCTTGCCGCGCGCATCGGCAAGCCGGCCGAGGACATCGCGGACGGCTTCATCAGCATCGCCGTCGCCAGCATGGCCAACGCCATCAAGAAGATATCCGTGCAGCGCGGCCATGACGTCACGAACTACGTGCTGAACTGCTTCGGTGGCGCGGGCGGGCAGCATGCCTGTCTGGTCGCCGATGGGCTCGGCATGACCCGCGTGCTGATCCACCCGTTCTCGTCGCTGCTCTCGGCCTATGGCATGGGCCTCGCCGCGCTCCGCGCAGCGCGGCAGCAGACCGTTAGTGCTCCGCTGGAAAGCGACGGCCTGCTGCGCTTTCTCGACCTTGCTTCCACCCTCGGCGGCGAGGCCGAAGCAGAACTTGCCGCGCAGGGCATCGCAAAGGATGCGACCCAGATCCGGCGTCACATCCATCTGCGCTATGCCGGCAGCGACACCGCGCTGGAGATCGAAGTCTCCGCGACCACCGTTGCCGATGCGGCGACCCTCCATGCCTTGCGCGAAACATTCGAAACGCTGCATCGCGCCCGCTTCGGCTTTGTCGATCCGGACAAGCCGCTGGTGATCGAATCCGTTTCGGTCGAAGCCATCGGCGGCGGCGCGGAGATTGCAGAGCCGGAACTGCCGCTGACGGACACAGCCGCACCAGCACCAGCCCGGGTCACGCGCTTCTTCTCCGCTGGCTGGCATGACGCCGGCGTCTTCATGCGCGAGACGCTGAAGCCCGGCCACCGCCTGCCCGGGCCCGCCATCGTCATCGAGCCGCATCAGACCATCGTCGTCGAGCCCGGCTGGCAGGCCGGGATCACCGCCAGAAATCATCTGCTGCTGACGCGCATCGCGCCGCGCGCTGTCACGATGGCCGCGCAGACCGACGCCGATCCCGTGCTGCTCGAAGTGTTCAACAACCTGTTCATGTCCGTCGCGGAGCAGATGGGCGTCGCGCTCCAGAACACGGCTTATTCCGTGAACATCAAGGAGCGGCTGGATTTCTCCTGCGCGGTCTTCGCGGAGGATGCGACGCTGGTGGCCAACGCGCCGCATATGCCGGTGCATCTCGGCTCCATGGACAGCTCGGTGAAAGCCGTGATCCGCGCCAACGACGGCGACATCCATCCCGGCGACGTCTTCGCCATCAACGCGCCTTACAGCGGCGGCACCCATCTGCCGGACATCACCGTCTGCACGCCGGTGTTCGACGATGATGGCCGCCGCATCCTGTTCTGGCTGGCGAGCCGCGGCCATCATGCCGATGTCGGCGGCATCGCGCCGGGCTCGATGTCGCCGCGCGCCACCACCATCGAGGAGGAAGGGCTCTATATCGAGAGCTTCCGGCTGGTGGAGCGCGGCCGCTTCCGCGAACAGGCGCTGCACGAATTGCTGACAAGCGGGCGTTATCCGGTCCGCAATCCGGTCCAGAATATCAACGACCTCAAGGCGCAGATCGCCGCCAACG
>Ga0182740_1001204_pt1 | contig 18537 bp, 20 predicted proteins | sample eDN5th37CKraftBY_FD_128872 | JGI IMG/M metagenome (GOLD analysis project Ga0182740, IMG submission 128872) | Enriched backyard soil microbial communities from Emeryville, California, USA - eDNA 5th pass 37_C Kraft BY (version 2) (version 2) | ecosystem: Environmental > Terrestrial > Soil >...
ACCAGCAACTGGTTCAGCGTCTGCTCGCGCTCGTCGTTGCCGCCGCCCATGCCGGCGCCGCGATGGCGGCCGACCGCGTCGATCTCGTCGATGAAGATGATACAGGGCGCGTTCTTCTTGGCCTGTTCGAACATGTCGCGGACGCGGCTCGCGCCGACGCCGACGAACATCTCGACGAAGTCAGAACCCGAGATGGTGAAGAACGGAACATTGGCCTCGCCGGCCACGGCGCGGGCGATCAGCGTCTTGCCGGTGCCGGGCGGGCCGACCAGCAGCACGCCGCGCGGAATGCGCCCGCCGAGCCGCTGGAAGCGGCCGGGATCGCGCAGGAATTCGACGATCTCCTGAAGGTCCTGCTTGGCTTCCTCGACGCCGGCGACATCGGAGAAGGTGACGCGGCCATGGGCCTCGGTCAGCATCTTGGCGCGGGACTTGCCGAAGCCCATCGCCTTGCCGGCGCCGCCCTGCATCTGCCGCGACAGGAAGATCCAGACGCCGATCAGCGCGATGAACGGCAGCCACGACACCAGCAGCGAGACGAACCACGGCACCTCGCTCTGCTGCGGGCGCGCGGTGATGGAGACGCCCTTGCCATAGAGGCGCTCGACCAGCCCCGGATCGCTGGGCGCATAGGTCTGGAACGCCCGGCCGTCTGTGAAGGTGCCGAGGATTTCCGGCCCCTGGATCACGACCTCGCGCACCCGGCCCTGATCGACCTCGGTGAGAAGCTGCGAGAAGGAGATGTCCTGGGACTGGGTTCGCTGGCTGGGGTTCTGGAAGAGGGTGAACAGCGCCAGCAGCAGCAGGACGATGATGACCCACAAGGCGAAGTTTCGCAGATTGGAGTTCATTCCGGTTTCCTTATGGCCGCCGAAAGCCGGCAGCCGCCTGCAATCGCCGCATGGCCTTGCACGCCTCAGAGCAAATCTAAGTGCCGCACAAGCGTCTGCCAAGGGACAGCGACCAGGGGAAGGTGACAAAGGGAAGCCGACAACGGCACCCGCTGCCCCTGCCGGCGGCCGATGCCGCCGGTTCCGCGCCGCTTCCCGCCACGAGCGGTGCGGTCCGCAGCTTAGCGTGCCGCCGCCGTGGCGATACGGCCGGATGGGGGCGTGGTTAAGAAATCAATCCTGCGGAAGCGCCGCTGCGCCCACCCCCTTGCCCGCCTCGCGCGCCGGCGCGCAGGAAACGGACACCAGCCCGCCCCGCAACGTGACCATGGCGCCCGCCAGCGTGCGGCGGGCGCGGCGGGTGCCGGCGGCGACGCGGCGCATGCCCGAGAGCCAGTCCGCCAGCGCTTCCAGCTTCCCCAGTTCCACCGCCCCCTCCGTGGCATGGGCGGCCACGGCCCGTCCGAGCAGCCGCAGCGCGATCTCCGCCGGCAGAGCGAGATAGCCGGCGGCGTCATAGGCCGTCCCCTCCGCCCCGGTCCGGGAAAGGTCCGCCGCGGCGGCATCCACCGCCGCCTCCAGCGCGGCATCGGCCCGGCGGACCCGGGCCGCGAACAGCGCCAGCCGGCGGGCGTCGAGCCCCTCCGCCGCCAGCGCCGGCATCGCCCCGCGCCACCGGACGCGGGTGAAACGGTCGTCCGCATTCGACGGATCGGTGGCGAAGCCGACGCCGGCCTGCGCCAGCGTCGCCACCAGCCGCACCTTGGGGATCTCCAGCAGCGGCCGTACCAGCCGGACATCCGGCGCAATCGCCGTCTCCCGCGCCATGGCCCTGAGGCCGGCGAGTCCGCTACCGCGCGCGAGCCGCAGCAGCACGGTCTCGGCCTGATCGTCGAGGGTATGGGCCGTCAGCACGACTCCCGCCCCCGCCCGGCGCGCGGCCTGCGCCAGCAGGCGATAGCGGGCGGTTCGCGCGGCTTCCTGAAGCCCGGTGGCGGGCTTGGCCCCGGTCCAGCGCAGTGTCCGGTGGCTGACGCCGAGTTGCTTCGCCCGTGCCTTGACCATCGCGGCTTCATCGGCGGCGTCCGCTCGCAATCCGTGATCCACCGTCGCGGCGAGAAGGCGCGGGCCGGCCGGCAAATCCCGCCGCCAGCGGACCAGCAATTCCAGCAGAGCCATGGAATCCGGCCCTCCCGATACGGCGATCAGAAGGGCCGGCTCATGAGTCAGGCCATCGAAGACGGCATTGGCCTCGGCCGCCGAAACCGGCTGCGCCTCAGCATCGGACACGCTTGAGTTCCCGCTCCGCGCCCTGCCGCACGGCGGCGGCGGCCTTGGGATATTTGCGGCCGACCTCGTTGAAGGTCGCGCAGGCGGTTTCCTTTTCGCCCAGGGCGGCAAGGGACTGGCCGAGGCGCAGCAGCGAGTCCGGGGCGCGCGCCGCCGTCTCGTATTTGGTCGAGACGGTGAGGAACGAGGTCGCCGCGTCACGGTAGAGCTGGCGCTGGAACAGGCTTTCGCCCAGCCAGTATTCGGCATCCGCCCGGCGGGAGTCGTTCGGATAGCGTTCGAGGAAGCCGCGCATCGTCTGCTCGGCCTGCGCATATTCGCGCCGCAGGATGTAGCCATAGCCGAGGTCGAAATGATCCTTGGGCGACTGGCTCGGCGGCTCGACGGCCGCCACCTGCATGCCGGCCTGCGCCACCGGCGCATTCTGCGCGCCATAGGTCGCCGGCGGCGCAAGGGCGGGATCGGCGGCCGCCGCCCCGGCCATGGTCGAAAGGTCCAGCGGCGCGCCGGCGGACCGTCCACCGGGGGCACCGATATTGGCACCGACCTCGTCATCCGGGGTCGAGGCGCTGTGGGGAGAGCCCAGCGTGCGCGGCACGCCCGGCGCCTCAGGCGCCTGCGCGGGATCGAAAGCATCGCCCCGGCGCTGGCCGCCGCCCTGAGTCGGCGGCGCCGAAGGGGGCTGCTGGACGCGGGGCGGCGCGACGGCGGGCTGGCCGGGTTGAACCGCCTGCGGGCGGACCCCGCCACGGGCGCCCTGCGCGCCCTGCTCCTGGAAGCGATAGTCCGTATCGTCCTGCGCGCGTTTGAGCTGCTGTTCGAGTTGCTGGTTGCGATATTGCAACTGCTCGATGGCGCCGGTGAGCTGCCGGATCTGGCCTTCCAGTCGGTCGAGACGCACGACGAGATCGGAGCCCGACATCTGCGCCGTCTGGTCATGCCGGGACTGTTGCTGTCCGCCGCTGAACAGGCCGTCGAGCAGGCCGCCGGACTGAGCCGCCGCTGGCCCCGCACCGGCCACGAAAAGCGCGGCGACAAGGGTCAGCCTGCACAGGATCGAATCAGTCCTGGTTGAAGCGGTCTTGATCGAATCGGTTTTGGTCGAAGCGGTCATCGCGGGATCGCAGTTCTGCATCTGGAAACGCATCTTGGGCGTCGCGGCGCATCATCCGCCGCATATGCGCGACTATCGCCGGCCACGGGGCCAAAATATGTCGCGCCGGCAAATCTGTGCATGCCATGGCGAAATGACAACAACCCGAAACTGGAACCCGCAACCGGCGCAAACGGCAACGGCGCCTCGCGGCGCCGCTGCGAACTTCGACGATACCCCGCCGAAATCAGGACTGGGCGTTCAGCACCGTGACCGCGCGGCGGTTCTGCGACCAGCAGGAAATGTCGTTGCACACCGCCACCGGCCGTTCCTTGCCGTAGGAGATGGTGCGCATCCGCGCCGGCGAGACGCCACGGGAGGCGAGATAGTCACGCGCGGCCTGGGCGCGGCGGGCGCCGAGGGCGATGTTGTATTCCCGGGTGCCGCGCTCGTCCGCATGGCCCTCGATGGTGAAGGAATACTGGCCGTAGTTGTTCAGCCACTGCGCCTGCTTGTCGAGCGTCGCGCGGCTCTGCGGGGTCAGATCGGTCGAATCCGATTCGAAGAACACGCGGTCGCCGACATTGACCACGAAGTCCTGCTGGCTGCCGGGCGCACCCGCGCCGCCCGCACCGCCGGCTCCCGCCATCTGGTCGGTATTGCTGGCGCAGGCGCCCAGCGCCAGCACCACGGAAAACGCCGCAGCCAGCTTTGCGCCGCGGATGATACGCATCACACTCGTCATGCCGGTTGCTCCAATCTGCTCAGGTCCGGACGTCTTCCGGATGTACCGCGCTCTGGTTAACTGAAGGTTCTGTCAACCTTGACGAGGCGTTGCGGCAAACGCTCAAACCGCCCGCATCGCCGAAAACCCGTTGGCATGGTTACTGGATCGCAAATACGGCGGGATGGCGACATCGCGGCGGCGCGCCGCGGCGCGGCGTCGTTGCCGCCGTCGGTGATGCATCAGGACAACAGTGGCGACCAGGCGGGGTCGGACGCGAAGGCCGGAGTCTGCACCCGCTGCTCGTTCCGCCCGGTGATATCGACCGTGTAGAGCGACGGACCGGAATTGCCGCCGGGATCGCGGAAGAACATGATGACGCGGCCGTTCGGGCAGAAGGTCGGCCCTTCGTTGTGATAGCCATCGGCCAGGATGCGCTCGCCGGAGCCGTCCGGCCGCATGATGCCGATGCCGAAGCCGGCGCCGGGGGTCTGCCGCGTGAAGGCGATATAGTCCCCGCGCGGCGACCAGACCGGCGTCGAATAGCGGCCCTGGCCGAAGCTGATGCGCTGGGCCTGCCCGCCACCCGCACCCATCACATAGATCTGCTGTGTGCCGCCGCGATCTGATTCGAAACAGATGCGCTGGCCGTCCGGCGAATAGGACGGCGCGGTGTCGATGGCCGCAGTGTCGGTGAGCCGTGTCGTCGCCTTGGAGCGCAGGTCCATGACGAACAGCGAGGCGTTGCCCTGCTGCTGGAGGCTCATGATGACGCGCTGGCCGTCCGGCGAGAAACGCGGCGAGAAGGTCATGCCGGGGAAATTGCCGACGATCTCGCGCTGGCCCGTCTCGATGTTGAGCAGGAACACGCGCGGGTCGCCCTGGCCATAGGCCATGTAGGTGATTTCCTGCGTGGAGGGCGAAAAGCGCGGCGTCAGCACCAGATCCTGACCGCCGGTCAGGTAACGGATGTTGGCGCTGTCCTGATCCATGATGGCGAGACGCTTGACCCGACGATCCTTGGGGCCGGTCTCGTCCACGAACACCACGCGGCTGTCGAAATAACCCTTCTCGCCGGTCAGCCGCTCATAGATCGCGTCGGAGATGATATGGGCGATGCGCCGCCAGTTCTCCGCCGTGGTGAAATACTGCTGGCCGGTGAGCTGCTGGCTGGCGAACACGTCCCAAAGGCGGAATTCCGCCTTCAGCCGCCCGTCGGGCTGGCGCGTGAGCCGGCCGGTGACGAGCGCCTGGGCCTTGATGGCGCTCCATTCCGAGAAGCGCGGCTGCGCGTCGATGGTGTTGATCTTTTCCAGATAGGCAGCCTGATCGATCGGCGCGAACAGGCCGCTGCGGCGCAGGTTGTTGGCGATGATCCCGGTGACGGCGCGCGCGGTCTGCGGGTCCTGCAACTGGACGCCGGTGAAATCCGGCAGCGCGATGGGGATCGGCTGGAGCGTGCCTTGCGTGATGTCCAGCTTGAGCTGCGCCAGCGCCGTGCGCGGCGCAAAGCCCGCGAGCGCCCCGGCGCCGAGCCCCGCGCCGAGCATCAGGGCGCCGCGTCGGCTCAGTCCCGGTGCCGGCAGGGGCTGTACTGACTCTCCGGCAATCAGCGGGCTGCGGGCAGGAAGGCGCGATTGAAGAAGCGGTTTTTGCATGTCGGATCGCAACATCGGCTCGTCATTTCAAAATCGTTAGGGGCGTCAACCGCCGAACATTTCCCGGGGATCGAAGGTGATCTCGATATCCTTCCAGGATTCATAGGTTTCCTTGCGGAGCATCTCGTAGGGCTGGCCCCGGAAAAGCGCGCGGATGGCGCTCGCGGCCGCGGCATCGGCCTGCGCACTGTTGCCCTTGCGGATGATTTCCGCCGGCCGCGCGATGCGGCCTTCGCGGGTGAGCTGGACGCGGATCAGCACCACCAGTTCGTCCGGATTGCTGGCGTTGGCCGGCGGGTTCCACAATTCACGCAGGCGCGCGCGCAGGGCGTCGAGTTCGCTCATCGACAGGCGCGCCGACTGGCCCTTGGACGTGCCCAGCGCCGGCGTGGAATTGAGCGCCTCCCCGGCCGCAGCCTCGCGGCGCGGCGCCTGCTTGTCGAGCAGCGCCGCCACCTTGTCGAAGTCGAGCTTCTTCTGGGGCTGGGTCTTTTCCGGCGTCGGCTGCGGCCTGGCCTCGGCGGTCTTCGGCTCCGGTTTTTTCGGCGGCAGCTTCGGCGGCGGCTTGGCTGCTTCCTTCTTCAGCGCCTCGGCGATGGGGTCGGGTTTCGGCTCGGCCTTGGCCTGCTTGGGCGGCTCCGGCTTGGGCTCGGGCTTGACCTCCGGCTTCGGCGGCTCGGCCTTGGCCTCCTTCGGAGGCTCGGGCTTCTTCTCCGGCGCCGGAGGCGGCGGCGCGGCTTCCTGCGCCGCCTTGATCTCGGGCTTCTTCTCCTCGACCTTGGTGTCGGGATCGTCCACCACCTTGGGTGTTTCCGCGACCTTCTCCACCAGCGGCTTGGCCGGCTCCTTCAGCTTGGCGTTCTTGGAGCCCTTGGTGATTTCGGAAAATTCCTTTGCGCTGATGACGTCCACCGGCAGCGCCTCGGACTGGAGCGCCTTCAGCGGCCGCCCCGTGAACGAGACCACGCCCCAGGCGACCAGGGCGATATGTGCAACCACGGAAACTGTGAAACCCGCCCTCATGGCTGGCCTGCACTCCTTCTGCCTGCCGGCGGCATCGGGCTGCGATGCGGACCGGCGAACCGTTCGAAACGCGCTGCGGGGCCAGTTTCGCTGCCTGCCTCACGACCTGCTTCACGATCCCTGCTCCACTTCCGTCACCAGCGCCACGCGCTTGAAACCGGCGCCGGAGAGGCGGCCCATCACCTGCATCATCGCGCCATAGTTGGCTTTCTGGTCGCCGCGCACGAAGATGCGTTCATCCTTGCCGCCACGGGCCTCCGCAATGGCGGTCAGCTTCGGGACGAGGTCCTCCATTGCCACCTCGGTGTTCTGGAGGAAGATCTTGCCGTCCGCCTGCACCGACAGCGCCAGCGGCTCCTGATCCTGCTGATCGAGGCTTTTAGCCTGGGATTGCGGCAGGTCGATGGGCACGCCGACGGTCAAAAGCGGCGCAGACACCATGAAGATGATGAGCAACACCAGCATGACGTCCACCATCGGCGTCACGTTGATCTCGGCCATCACGCCGACGCGGCGACGGCCGCGGCGACCGGTCGGCCTCGCGCTGCTCGCTCCACCCATGCCCATCAGGCCGCCCTCATGCCAGGCACCACTCCGGCCTTCTCATGCCCGCTCGTCGATCTGGCGGGACAGAATCGCTGAAAATTCGTCGGCGAAGCCTTCCAGGCGCTGGGCCTGTTTGTTCACCTCGGAGCTGAACTTGTTATAGAAAATGGTCGCGGGGATGGCAGCAATCAGGCCAATTGCGGTCGCGAACAGCGCCTCCGCGATGCCCGGAGCGACCACCGCCAGCGAGGTGTTCTTGGATGCGGCGATGGACTGGAAGCTGTTCATGATGCCCCAGACCGTGCCGAACAGGCCGACGAAGGGGCCGGCGGACCCCACCGTCGCCAGCACCAGCAGGCGGCGCTCCAGCCGCTCGACCTCGCGCGCGATGGTGACGTCCATCACTTTCTCGATGCGCATCTGAAGGCCCGCGAAGGACCGCGAGGAACTCTCGAAGCTGCGCTTCCATTCCCGCATCGCGGCCACGAACAGCGCCGCCATGGAGTGAGTCGGCCGCGCCGACAGGGAGCGATAAAGCTCCTCAAGCGACTGGCCGGACCAGAACGCCTCCTCGAACCGGTCCATGGAGGACTTGGTCCGGCGATACAGCAGGGTCTTGTCCACGGCGATGGCCCAGACCCAGACCGAACAGACGATCAGGCCGAGCATCACGAATTTCACGACCCAATGGGCCTGCCAGAACAGCCCGATCAGGGACAGATCGGCGGAAACGGGCAAAGCGTCGGCAGGGTTCATCACTCACGTCCTCTGGCGGCTCGCGCGGCCGTCGCGACACCCCGCGGGTGCGGCCGGACCTGCGAACGATCCCCCGACCCCGCTTCCGCCGCATCACCTCGGCAGGAAAGGTGTCCGAACTACGGCCTTGCGCGCCGAAATCCAACGCTCAACCAATGCATTTCATGATTAATGTTCGGTTACCGACAGGCTCCGGCCGCGCCGGACGGAGGACCGCCGAGACCGCCCGGCGGAGCGGACGCGCCGAAGAACGGCGGGCAAACGGCGGAAATCCGATGTCAGAACGCAGCAACGCCCGCCAGAGGCGGGCGCTGCATCATTTCAGGATGAGCCGGTTCGAAACTCAATGCTAAATGTTGGCATCAAGTGCCGGTGTCAGCTCTCGGCCGGCGGCGGGGTGTCGGCGGTGCCGCCGGGGCGGCGCTGGGCCATGAACTGGTCGAACTCGGTTTTGTCCTTGGCGAAGCGCAGCCGCTCAAGAAACTCCTTGAATTCGCGCTGCTCTTCTTCGAGGCGGCGCAGCGTCTCGGTGCGGTATTCATCGAAGGCGCTGTTGCCGCTGGAGGGCTGACCGCCCCAACCACCGAAGCCGAAGCCCGATGGGCCGCTGCCGCCGGGCGATCCGCCCATGCGCTCGCGCATGCGGTCCATCTTGGCCTGCATCCGCTCCATTTTGTGCTGCCAGCGGCCATTTCCGCCGCCATATCCCGAACATCCCATTCGTCCGCTCCCGAACATGTAGACGAGGGTCGCAAGACCCAGCGGCCACCAGATGATGAAGCCGAGGACCATCAGGGCGATCCAGGCCGGCCGTCCCATTTCGTCGATTTTCGCAGTGATCGGCATGAGGGGCCTCTCGTGTGTTAATGTTATTAACATTCACATAGGTAACACGGCCAGGTCGGATGTCAAGCGCGACACGCTGTCATGCGGTTGCTTTTTTCGGGCCGGCGGCGCGGCCGACCAAACGGGCGCTTTTTTCAGGTGGCCCCGTCCGGGGAGATTCCAAGACCCCGCAGGCCCAGACCTTGCAGATAAACCAGCACGCCGGCCTCCAGCAGGTCCTCGGCGGACATCGGCAGGCTGCGCCGGGCCCCATCAGGCCGGGCGAACAGCGACGCGATGCCGTGGGACATGGACCAGATGTGCAATGCCATCATCAGCGCAGGGGGACGCTTGCCGGCGGGCAGCTCCGCAACCAGCGTTTCGGCCGCCTGCCGCAGGACATTGAAGGCCCGCTCGCCGGCCGCGCGCAATTCGGGATTGCCATCAAGCGGCACCCCGGCTTCGAACATCGCGGAGTAATAGGCTGGCTGGCCGCGCGCGAAGGCAAGATAAGCCTTGCCCAGCCGATCAAACGCCCCATGGGGATCAGGCTGGCCGCCGTTCCAGGCTTTTGCCAGCGTCTTCTCGAATTCCTCAAAGCCGCGCCGGGCGATATCCGCCAGCAGGTCGTCGCGGTCCTTGAAATGACGGTAAGGCGCGGCAGCGCTGACCCCGGCCCAGCGGGCGGCATCGGCGAAAGTGAATCCCGCGGGCCCCTTCTCCGCGATCAGCTCCAGCGCCGCGCGGATCAGGGTCTCTTTCAGATTGCCATGATGATAGCCGCGGCTTTCGCCGCTGCTGCCGGCCCCCTCGTCCTTCTGTCCACGTCCCGGCGGACTGCGTCTCGACCATCCCATGTATCAAGGCTTTACATCAGGGTGGCACGGCCGTCGATCCATCGGCCTCACGACGACGCGGGCATATCGGCGGCCATCGCAAGGCGCAGCGGCCTGGGGATCGGCCGGGCGCGACCGCCGGAGACGAAGGCGACGCGCACCCGCGCCTCGATCAGCACCGCTTCGCCGCACAGCACGCGCTGGTGCAGCATGATGGAGGCGCCTTTCACCTCCTGCGGCCATGTCTCCACCGTGAGCAGGTCGTCCATCCGTGCGGGTTTGAGAAACTCGATCTGCATCGACCGCACCACGAAGGCGAAGCCCGGCGCTTCCGCCGCGGCTTCCGCGAACAGCGCGTGCTGGTCCGCGCCGAGCAGCCGCAGATAGTTGGTGCGGCCGCGCTCCATGAAACGCAGGTAGCTGGCGTGATAGACCACGCCGGAACAATCCGTGTCCTCGTAATAGACCCGCACCTGCATGGCGTGGCGGCCATCGGCGACGACGCCGTCGAGGCCGGAGGCGGGACTGTCGCCACCCACGTCAGTCCTCCCCGCTGCCGAACAGGCCCGGCTGGCCGGGCGCGGCGGACGGCTCCGGCAGGCCGAGATGGCGGAAGGCATGAGCGGTGAGCAGCCGTCCGCGCGGGGTGCGCTGCACATGGCCCTTCTGGATCAGATAGGGCTCGATGATCTCCTCGATGGCATCGCGGGGCTCGGACAATGCCGCCGCGATGGTCTCGATGCCGACCGGCCCGCCGCCGTAATTCTCCGCGATCATGGAAAGATATCGCCGGTCCATGGCGTCCAGCCCGGCGGCGTCCACCTCCAGCGCGCGCAGCGCCTTGTCGGCCACCACGCGGTCGATGGCGTCGGCCTTGGCGACCAGCGCGAAGTCGCAGACCCGGCGCAGCAGCCGCCCGGCGATGCGGGGCGTGCCGCGCGAACGCCGCGCGATCTCGTTGGCGCCGTCCCTGGTCATGGCGACGCCGAGCACCCGCGCGCCGCGGCTGACGATCAGTTCCAGTTCGGCATCCGTATAGAAATTCAGCCGCACCGGAATGCCGAACCGGTCCCGCAGCGGATTGGTGAGCAGCCCTGCCCGCGTCGTCGCGCCGACCAGCGTGAATTTCGACAGGTCGATCTTCACCGAACGCGCGGCCGGCCCTTCGCCGATGATGAGGTCGAGCTGGAAATCCTCCATGGCGGGATAGAGGATTTCCTCGACATTCGGATTCAGCCGGTGGATCTCGTCGATGAACAGCACGTCGCGCTCTTCGAGATTGGTCAGCAGCGCCGCAAGGTCGCCGGCCCTGGCGATGACCGGGCCGGAGGTCGAGCGGAAGCCGACGCCGAGTTCGCGCGCCATGATCTGCGCCAGCGTGGTCTTGCCGAGGCCCGGCGGGCCGACGAACAGCACATGGTCCAGCGCCTGGCCGCGCGCCTTGGCCGCCTCGATGAAGACGCGCAGGTTGGCGCGGGCCTGCTCCTGCCCGACGAAATCCTCAAGGCTCTGAGGCCGGATGGTCTGCTCCGCGAGGTCGTCCTCGCGCCGCTCCGGGGTCACGATGCGCGGCGCCGGGGTCACGGCCGCCTCAATCGGTGTGTCACTTGCTAAGTTCCTTCAGGCCGAGGCGGATCAGCGTTTTCGTCTCCGCGCCCTCGCCGGCCTCACGCGCGGCGGTCGCAACAGCGGCGGCCGCCTGGGGCTGACCATAGCCGAGATTGACCAGCGCCGAGACCGCATCCGCCAGCGGCCGGGGCGCATTGCGATCCGCCACCGCGCCGGAGAGCTTGGCGACAGCGGGGTCGATACCGGCCAAGGCCGGCGCCTTGTCCTTCAGTTCGGAGACGATGCGCTCGGCCACCTTGGGGCCGACGCCCGGTGTGCGGGCCACCGCCGCCTTGTCGCGCAGGGCGATGGCGCTGGCGAGATCGGCCGCCGGCAGCGTGCCCAGCACCGCGAGCGCGACCTTCGCGCCGACGCCCTGCACGGTCTGGAGCAGGCGGAACCATTCGCGCTCGGTATCGCTGGCAAAGCCATACAGCCGGATCATGTCCTCGCGCACGTAAGTGTCGATGGAGAGCGTCGCGGCCTCGCCCGCCGCCGGCAGCGCTGCCAGCGTACGCGCGGAGCAATGGACATGATAACCGACGCCCTGCACGTCGAGGATCACATAGTCCTCGCCATAGGAATCGATCACGCCGCGCAGCTTGCCGATCATGCCACCGCCGCCTTCAGGATGGCGCTGGCGCGATGATGCGCATGGGTGATGGCGATGGCCAGCGCATCCGCCGCGTCATGGGTCTTCGGATCGGCCTTGGGCAGCAGCACACCGATCATCATGCGGATCTGGTCCTTGTCGCCATGGCCGGCCCCCACCACGGTCTTCTTCACGAGGTTGGGCGCATATTCCGCGACCGCCAGACCGCACAGCGCCGGCGCCAGCATCGCGATGCCCCGCGCCTGCCCGAGCTTCAGCGTCGCCGCCCCGTCCCGGTTCACGAAGGTATTCTCCACCGCAGCCTCGTCGGGGGCATGGTCCGCCAGCACACGGGCGAGCCCTTCGTGGATCGTGAGCAGCCGCACGGCCAGCGGCGCCTTGTCGTTGGTCACGACGGAGCCACAGGCGAGGAAGGACAGCCGGTTGCCTTCTGTCGCCACCAGCCCCCAGCCGGTGCGGCGCAGGCCCGGATCAATGCCAAGGATGCGAATCGCGCGGTTCATGCCTATCCCCTGTAGCGCCGTTCCCCGAACGGCCCAAACGGAGCCGGCCTTTCCCATGTTCGCCAGCCTTGCCAGCGCGCTGGACCAGATCCCCTTCGCCACTGTCGCGGCCGATCCGCGGCTGCCGGCGGCGCTGGCCTGCGCCGTGCTGGCCGGAACGATTCGCGGCTTCACCGGCTTCGGCTCCGCGCTGGTCTTCATTCCGCTGATGAGCGCGATCTACGGCCCGGTCGTCGCCGCCGGCACCTTCATCCTGATCGACCTCGCGGTCGGGGCCATGATCGTGCCCAGCGTGATCCGGAAGGTCGCCTGGCGCGAGGTGCTGCCGATGGCGGCGGCGGCGATTCTCGCCGGGCAGTTCGGCTCGCTGATCCTGCGCTATGCGGACGCCACCGCCCTGCGCTGGGCCATCGCGGCCATCGTGCTGACCATCGTCGCGGTGCTGGCCTCGGGCTGGCGCTACCAGGGCAGGCCGCATCTCGTCCTCGGCCTCGGCGTCGGCGCCCTGTCCGGCCTGCTCGGCAGTTCGGTGCAGATCGCAGGCCCCCCGGTGATCGTCTACTGGCTCGGCGGCGCGGCGGCGGACCTTACGGTGACGCGGGCGAATTTCCTCGGCTATTTCACCCTGCTCTCGACCGGCCTGTTCGGCACGTATCTGTGGCGCGGCATCTTCACCGCCGAGGCGGTGGCGCTGGCGCTGTTCACCGGCCCGTTGCAGGTCGCCGCCACATGGGCCGGCGCGAAGCTGTTCCACATCGCCTCCGCGCAGGTCTATCGGCGGGTCGCCTATGGCGTCGTCGCGGCCACGGCCTTAATCAGTCTGCCGGTGTTCGACTGGCTCTGGCGCTGACGCCGACGCTCACGCGGGCCGCACACGCCCGGCCAGCGATGCGACCATCACGCCCAGGGTGATGAGCCCGACGGCGAACAGCATGACCGGCGAAGGCACTTCGCCGAGCGCCAGCCAGGCGACGGTGGTGGACAGCGCCGGCGTCACCGCCACGATGGTCGCCGCCGGCACCGGGCCAAGACGGCTGATCGCGAAATTGTAGGCGAGAAACGCCGTCAGTCCCGACAGCAGGCCCTGCTGCACGACCTGCAACGCGATCTGGCCGTACATGCCCTGCACGACGGCCTCGACGACACCGGCCGCCCCGAACGGCAGCGAGAGCACCAGCGACCACACCGCGACCACGCCGGTCGCTTCCAGCGCGGACAGGCGCGAATAGGGAAACGCCAGCGTGTAAAGCGCGAAGCCGAAATTCGACGATGCGAAGAGAAGCTGCCCGAGCCAGAGATAAGGTTCGCCCGACGACGACAGCGCATAGGTGATCGCGATCGTCATCGCCGCGACGATGAGGCCGAGCCCCACGGCCCGGACCCGGCCGATCAGCGTTCCAAAGGCGAAGCGCGCGATGAGGGCGACCGCGAGCGGAATGACCCCGCTCGCCACGGCGATGGAATTGGCGACGGAAGCGAATTTGAAGCCGATGGCCGCGCCCAGGAAGAACGGCAGCCCGCCGCAGAACAGGCCGAGCGCGGCCAGCAGCGGCATCTTCGGCATCAGCCCGACGCGCAGCCAGAACGGCGCGAGGATCAGGGCTGGGGGCAGGAAGCGCAGCACCGCGATGGTCATGGGGTCCATCGCGCCGCCGGTGACGCCGTAGCGCGTGATGGTCGGCCAGGCCGCCCAGATCGCCACCGTCACCAGCGCGGCCGCAACGCCAATGGCGACATTCCGCCAGGATGGCGCGGGTGGCGGCGTCAGCGGCGCAGCAGCCTCCCGGACCGTGGCGGCAGGATCGCTCACGCTTCCAGCTTCGCGACCAGCGCGTCGGAAAGCTCGAAGTTGGCATAGACGTTCTGCACGTCGTCATGCTCGTTCAGCAGATCCACCAGCTTCACCAGCTTCTCGCCGGCCTCGTCCTCCACCGCGATCGTGTTCTGCGGCTTCCAGATCAGCGCGGTCTTGCGCGCCTCGCCGAATTTCGCTTCAAGCACCTTCGCGACCTCCGCCAGCGCATCCTGCGCGGTGTAGACCTCATGGCCGTCTTCGTCGGAGGACACATCCTCCGCGCCGGCCTCGATGGCGGCTTCCAGCATCGCGTCGGCATCCGCCGCCCCGACCGGATATTCCACCACGCCGACGTGGTCGAACATGAAGGACACCGCGCCGGTTTCGGCGAGGTTGCCGCCGTGCTTGGTGAAATAGGAGCGCACGTCCGAGGCGGTGCGGTTGCGGTTGTCGGTCAGCACCTCGACGATCAGCGCGACGCCGCCCGGCCCATAGCCCTCGTAGCGGATCTCGTCGTAATTCTCGCCGTCGTTGCCCAGCGCCTTCTTGATGGCGCGGTCGATATTGTCCTTGGGCATGTTCTCGGCCCGCGCCGCGATCACGGCCGCCCGCAGGCGGGGGTTCATCGCCGGGTCGGGCATCCCGAGCTTGGCGGCGACGGTGATCTCACGGGCGAGCTTGCCGAAGATCTTCGACCGCTGGGCGTCCTGCTTGCCCTTGCGGTGCATGATGTTCTTGAACTGGGAATGTCCGGCCATGCGGGACTCAGCGCTCCTTGTCCGATGATCCCGGCCATATAGAAGGCCCCGGCCCTCCGCGACAAGCTGCGTGGGGCCGGGAAGCGCCGGTTCAGCCCCAGAAGGCCGGCCGCGCCTCCTCCAGCCCCGGCCCGAGCCGCACCGCCGCGACCCGCGCTGCAAGGCCGGTTCTGTCGTCGGTTTCCACCGCGAGGCCGCACAACGCGCCGGGGCCGTTGGCGGTCTCGAACCGGCCGGAGGCGATCTTGCGCTGAAAGCGGTTGATCGGCTCGTCCTTGGCCATGCCGATGACCGAATCATAATCGCCGGACATGCCGGCGTCGGTCTGGAAGGCGGTCCCGTTCGGCAGGATGCGGTGATCCGCCGTCGGCACATGGGTATGGGTGCCGACCACGACGCTCACGCGGCCGTCGCAGACATGGGCCATGGCCTGCTTCTCGCTGGTGGTCTCGCCGTGGAAATCCAGCAGAATGGCGTCGGCCTGCATCCGCAGCGGACAGGCCGAAATCTCCCGCTCCACCGCCGCGAAGGGATCGTCCAGCGGGTCCATGAAAATCCGGCCCATGGCGTTGACGACAAGCGCCTGCGCGCCGTTCTTGGCCTCGACCAGCGTGGCGCCACGGCCGGGCGTGCCGGGCGGGAAGTTCACCGGGCGCAGCAGGCGCGGGGCGCGCTCGATGAACACCAGCGCCTCCTTCTGGTCCCAGGAATGGTTGCCGCCGGTGACGGCATCGGCCCCGGCGTCGATCAGTTCCTGATAGATCGCCTCGGTGATGCCGAAGCCGCCGGCGGCATTCTCCCCGTTCACCACGACGAGATCGAGCTTCCAGTCGCGCACGAGGCCGGGCAGGCGCGAGGTGACGGCCACACGGCCGCTGCGCCCGACGACATCGCCGATGAACAGGATACGCAACGCTTCAGCCTCCGCGGCAATCGATGATCTCGCGCTCGGTTAGCACGAGATCGAGCGCCACGTCGTGCTCCGTGTCCGGCACGGCGTCGATTTCCTGCATGGCGAAGGCGAGCCCGATGGCGATCACCGGCTTGCGGGTCCGCAGGTCCGCCAGCGTGCGGTCGTAATAGCCCGCGCCGTAACCGATGCGGTGGCCGCGCCGGTCGAAAGCCGCGAGGGGGGTGAGCACGATGTCGGGATCGACCTGCGGCGCGCCGGCCTGCGGCTCGCGGATACCCCATTGCCCGGCATCCAGCACGTCGCCGAAGGCATAGGCCCGCATCGTCAGCGGATGGCCCCGGCCCCGCACCACCGGCAGGGCGAGCCGCGCCCCGGCCTCGGCCAGCCGGCGCATCAGGGGCAGCGGGTTGATCTCGCTGCGCATCGGCATGAAGCCGGAGACGATCAGGCCCGGCGCGACGGCGACGGGAAATTCCCGGCCGGCGAGCACCTGCGCCGCCGCCTGCCGCACATCCGCCGGCAGCGCATCGCGCCGCGCCAGAACGGCTTCGCGGAGCGACGCCTTGTCCCGGGGGTGGTGCTGCATGGCGGTGGAGAGAGTCATGGTGCCGGCCTCGCTTTGGGCCGCCGATCATGCCGGCCGGAGCCGATCAGGAAAAGCCGTGGGCAACAGGAAGCGATGGGCAAAAGTCGCAAGGCATAACGGGCAAGACAGGACGGCTCCCGGCACGGCGGATTCCGGTGTCGAAGCCGGACGCAGTTCCGACAGCCAAGCCCGCCCCGAACCTTGAGGATTGCAGCCTTGTTTGCAGCCTTGCCGGAACGCCGCTTGCGTCGGCCATCAGGCCGCTGAAAAGGAGCCTCGAAAAAGAGAAAGTGCGGAGCCGCGCTGGCCGTTGGAGCGCTCGATCCCGGGTTCCCTACACAAGTAGGTGGGCGCCATATGTCCGGACCCACGGGTCCGGCCAGGGACAGCTCCCTTCAGAATCGATAAGGCCCCGGGGATTTGTCTCCTGACGCACCCCGCAGCCCCGCCCCTGCAATGTAATACGCAAGCCCGGCCAGCGCCATAGCGGCGGCGCTCACCCCAGCGGCACCTGCTCGGCCGCAGGCTGGGCGAGCTGCCGGGCGGCGTCCTCCACGCGCTCGGCGGCGCGGTGCAGCGTGGCGGCGAGGGCGGATTCGCGGGCGCGGTCCCGGTCGGACGCAACCATCCGGGCCTCGCGCAGCGCCAGCAGCTCCTCCTCCAGCGCGCGCGCCCGGCGCCGCGCCTCGACCAGTTCATCGGACACCGTCAGCGCCGCCATGATGGTCAGCCGCGTGTCGCCGACCTCGCCGAACTGGCCGCGCAGATTCTCGACCCGCTTGTCGAGATCGGCGGCAAGGTCGATGAGATGCTCCTCCTCACCGTCCGCGCAGGCCATGCGGAACTGGCGGCCGTTGATCGTGACATTCACAGGCGCCATGGCGCGCTCCTCAGACTGACCCCGCCGCCCGGCACTCCGCATGAAACCGAAGCGCCCCCGACGGGATCCTGTTCAACCGCGCGGCCGACGCGCCTTCGCACCGGCGCCCACCTTCTGTATTTACGACCTGCACCTAAGATCCATGCCGGTCCATCACGCCACGAATCGCGCTCATGGCGGTCTCGATGCGGCGCGCCGCCTCGTCGCTGGCGATCTCGATCTGCCGCCCCCGCGCGGCAGCGGCGTCCAGCTCATCCGCGAGGCGGGCGCGGTCGGCCCCGAGCGCCTGCACCTGCGCGGCCAGCGCATCGCCGCCGCGATCGGCCTCGCGCCGCCGCTCCATGGCCGCGTCGAGGTCGTCCAAAGCCTGTTCGAGCCGCCGGGCGGCGGCTTCCAGCGCAGAGGATTCGCTCATCTTCGCCCCCGCCTGAAGGGCTTCACGGGATTATCGAAAATTTTGCGCTCCGACAGAGAGTTAGGCCGAAAAAACCGTAGTTGCCGCGCCACCCGCGCGTCAATCGGCCGGCGGCAGAATCGCAGCGGTTATCCCTGCCTTCCGCCGCTTGCCCTGCCATTCGGCCGAAATTGCGACCAAACAGGCCTGCCGCGACCCCTCCTGCCACCGCTCGGTTGGACTCGCTCCTGTCACATGCTAGACGCCAGCCACCGTTTTCGAGGCGGCCATTCCCCAACCGGCAGCATCCATGACACAGGCTTCGTCCCAAACTTCCGCCGCTCCGTCCCGGAGCCAGCATGACCGCATGGCGAACGCCATCCGGGCGCTGGCCATGGACGCCGTCGAACAGGCCAAATCCGGACATCCCGGCCTGCCGATGGGCGCGGCCGACATCGCCACGGTGCTGTTCGGCCGGTTCCTGAGGATCGACCCGTCCGTGCCCAACTGGCCGGACCGCGACCGCTTCATCCTCTCCGCCGGCCACGGCTCGATGCTGATCTATGCCCTGCTGCATCTGGTCGGCTACGAGCACATGACGCTGGCCGAACTGAAGCGCTTCCGCCAGCTCGGCTCGCTGACGCCGGGCCATCCGGAAAATTTCGTCACGCCCGGCCTTGAGACCACCACCGGGCCGCTCGGCCAGGGCATCGCCAACGCGGTCGGCATGGCGATGGCGGAACAGCATCTCGCCGCCGAATTCGGGCGCGAGGCGGTGGACCACCACACCTATGTGCTGTGTTCGGACGGCGACCTGATGGAAGGCATCAGCCAGGAGGCCATCGC